>ERZ791908.123-NODE-123-length-105248-cov-34.868993_pt1 | contig 105248 bp, 91 predicted proteins | sample MGYA00510144_ERZ791908 | MGnify/ENA primary metagenome ERZ791908 (study PRJEB30046, sample SAMN00792105) | human gut metagenome | study: EMG produced TPA metagenomics assembly of the A metagenome-wide association study of gut microbiota in type 2...
CATTACCGCAGCTCAAGGAAGCGCGAACGTCCGCACTCTGGTTGACTATTCAATAACGAAAGCATATGAGGCTGCTCATGAAGAAGACGCTTGAATGGACACATCCAGCATTGCATCTCGTTCAGAAGGCACTTGTGGCTGCTGTCGCGATCATCGCGGCAGTGGGGCTCTTCGCTGTGCCTGTGTCTGCGTTTGCAGACAGCACGCTCTCGCTGCCTGCGCCTGATCACGCAAAGACTGCTACGCCCAACGGTGATGGTACCTATAAGATCACGCTCAGCGTTACGGGCAAGACTGACGCAAGCTCGTCTAAGACCAGTGCAAACGTCATCGTTGTGCTCGACACGTCTGGATCGATGAACGACATCGTTGACCAGAATGCAGTTGTGGCCGTGAGAGACGACAATGGCATGTATGGCAGAGTGAATCGCCAGTACGTGCGTCTCTACAATACAGAGGATGGTGACGTAGTCTATCAGGCCAGCAACGGAAGCTACTACTATTATTACGGCAATCGCTATAACGTAACCGCAGGCACAAGGATTGCTGTTGCCAAGCAGGCACTCTCCAACCTCGCTGATCAGCTGATTTCTTCGTCTGATAGTACTGTAAAGATTGCTCTCGAGACATTCTCGGGGTATGGCAACACCGTAAGCAGCTATTACGGAGCGGGACAGGCAGATGCATTCAAGAGCCTTGTTAATTCAACGACTGCAGATGGCGGTACAAACTGGGTTGATGCTCTCAAGAAAGCTAATGCCAAGGCGCAAGAGGATACATCTACTCCTACATACATTGTATTCCTGTCTGATGGCAAGCCGACGTATGGCGTGTATAGCGATGGAACGCGCTCTGGTGACGGTACGGAGACGCAGGACAGTGAGGATTTGGCCCAGTATGTAACTGATGCCGTCAGTGCTGCAAATGCAAAGCCAGATAATGTATACGGTTTCTATGCAATCTATACTGGTGCTGATGCTGCTTCGAGCATGAACAGCTTTGCTTCCCGTACACATGCTTCTCCCAATGGGACGGCAATCAATGGCTCGGATAGTGATGCCTTGAATGCAGCTTTCACGAACATCGTGACGACCATTCAGTCGAGTATTTCGTATACCAACGTCAAGATTACTGACTCCAATTCGGAGGCAGTGCAATATGTCCTCCCAGCAGCAGATGCTACTGAGCCGACCTTTACATATACGAAGGGTGGTCAGACCTGGGCGGATGCTCCTGCAGCTCATGTTGTAAATGGACAGGTCGAGTGGAATCTCGAAGACCGGACGCTTGAACAGAATGTGACCTATTCCGTGAGCTTCAATGTTGAGCTTAAACAGTCAGCGTATGACAACGCGGCACCGGCTGATGGCAAGTCGCCTGTAAAGAATGTTGATACTAATAAGGCAGCCCAGCTAGCGTATAGCACGGTCATTACCAAGGACGGCGTTGCCGGTACTCCGACCGCACAGTCTCCTGTTAATATTCCGTCTCCGAACGTAGATGTGCCTACGTCTAAGCTGGAAATCACGAAGACTTGGGTTGGAGATGGCAACAAGCCGAGTTCCCTTACGCTCAATATCAAACAGGATGGCAAAGACTACAAAACTGTGACCATGACATCGGCTGATGCTGATGGCGCCGGAAATTGGAAACAGACGGTTGATGTTGCAACTGGTCTCAATAATGGTAAAGGCCATACATACACCATCGAAGAGGTCGAGCCGACAGACTGGACAGAGACAGCGAAGCCTTCTGATGTTAACTTTACGAGCCTCGTAGAGGAGACGAAATCAGCTGGCATCACGAACACCTTCAAGACTGGTAAGCTCACGCTCACAAAGAAGATCAAGGGTAACGCTGCAAATATCACAGATCATTTCACTTTCGAGCTCAGCTGCATCGACCTTAAGGGCAAAGAGTTCACGAGTGGCAACAAGACCATCAAGTTTGGTAGTGATGGGAAGGCAACTGTCGAGCTCTCTAATAATGAGACCATCACGCTGAACGATGTTCCTGCTGGCAAAACCATAACCATCACAGAGGCTTCTTCAGACGCTGCGCACGCTCAAATGACGACCACCGCAAAGGTTGGCGACACAACAACAACCTTTGAGAATGGCCAGGAAAAGACTGTCAGAGCAACGGTTACTAACAATGGCACTACAGCAGTTGTGTATACGAATGAGACCACAATTGCTCCTGACACCGGTCTCGATATCTCCACTACATCCCAGGGTGTGCTTCTCGGTGTAGCTGCAGCAGGTGCAGCAACTCTCGCAGCAGCTGCCATAAGGAAGAACCATGGCGAGCGAAAGGAGAAGTAGACGGCAGAACACTGGGCGCCAGGGCCAGATGGCACAAGAGCCCCAAGATCCGCAGGAGCTATCCCTGGAGCTCATAGCGCAGAAGCTCGACCAGCTCACATGGCGGCACAGCCTCATGGGAGTGGACGAGCGGGAGGTATGGCACGTAATAGAGAGGCTGGACGAGATGTACCGGCAGCTCTACCGCGAACAGGAAGTCCGCTACGAGGCTCTGCTCAAAGAAGCCAGACAGCAGCACCTGACGTCATCCTCCGCAGACGAAACGAGACCTCTCGCAGTCAGAAATCCGCAACGGATTCGTGGCTAGAAGGGTTCCACACAGACATTCTCCAAGCTCCGACGCATGAGGCAATCGAGAAGCGCAGAAGACGCTTCGAGACCCAGAGGTCGGTAGCGGGCACCTTGCTCAAGCTCCTGATATTCGTTGGAGCTCTGTATCTGGTCTTCTCTACGGTTTTCGGGTTCTTCCGGGTTGCAGGCAATGCAATGCGGCCGACGGCAGGAGATGGGGACCTGGCACTGACGACGAGGATCTTCGATTCGCTCGAGACGAACGATCTGGTCGTGTACGAGCACAGAGGAGTGCTTCAGCTCGGACGTGTGGTCGCACAGCCAGGTGACTCGGTCGAGATAGACGATGACGGAGACCTTCTCGTCAACGGCAACCTGCAGGCTTCGGTCACGCAGGAAGCAACAGAGAAAGGCTCGGGTTCCTTTGAATACCCGGTTGTCCTAGGGGATGGGCAGTACTTCATCCTCAACGACGACAGAAGCTCTACCCAAGACTCGAGAGAGCTTGGTCCGGTCGGTCTTAACGAAGTCAGAGGAAAGCTCATAGCGCTCCTCAGACTTCGTGAGATATAGGTAAATCCTTAGAGGAAGGGATTCATCATGAAGCTCAGCACCAAGAAGTTCGGGAGCATCGCAACTGCTGCAGTGCTTGCAGGGACCATGGCATTCATGCCGGCTACTGCATTCGCTACGGACCCTGTAAATTACGTAACTAATCAGCAGATTGTCAAGACCTATAACTACGGTAATACTCCGTATGCTCCGCAAACTTTTACCTTCTCGCTTGCATACGATGCGAGCAAAACACCTGAGCCGGTCGGTTCCAATACTCCTGAGGCGCCGACTACTGTAGCTGGTGCAGATCAGAAAGCAATTGTGAATGCTACTGATACTGATCCTAACGATACAAATAAGGTTGAAACTGGCAACGCTTCTTTGCTCGATCTTGTAAAGGAGTATCAATTCTCTAAGCCTGGCAAGTATTACTTCACTCTTTCCGAAGTTAACAAAGACAATCCCAACATTGACTACGATGACACTACTTATACCGTGAGAGTCGATGTTGTGTGGGCTGATGCTGCTAACCCACAGGGCAATGTGACCATTAACGGTCTTGCTGTTTTCAAGAATGACAAGAATGGTGTTGCGGGCAAGGACAAGGAATCAGCAGCTGCATTCACCAATGGATCAAATGCGTCGGATGGAAACCTTATAGTTTCAAAGAAGGTTTCTGGCACTGCAGCCAACACCGATGACTACTTCAAGTACACGCTGCAGCTGACTGATACCTCGCAGGTTTCTGGCGATTACGTTGTTAAGAAGACTGGAACGAACGAAGTCGTCAAGACTCTGAGCAAGGACAATGACTATACCGTAGACTTCTATCTCAAGCATAATGAGTCTGTCTATGTTGTTGGTCTTCCGAAGAATGCTGCTTATAAGGTGACCGAGAGCGAAAAGGTTGTCACAGGAACAGGTGCTAACATGGCTGAAGGCACCGATGACAACGGCTACACCGAGACCTACAAGGTCAACGGAGCCGAAACGGCTACTACTGGTACAGTGGTAAACGGTGCGATTAATGCCACTGGTGATACTACTGTTGCCTATACGAATGATAAGGGCTTTGCAACCAATACTGGCATCACGATGAACACTCTTCCGTTCGCTGTGGTTGCTACGGTCGCAGTTGCCGGTGGCGCCGCTCTCGTTATCTCCCGTCGTCGTCATGCCGGCGAGGACTTCTAAAGAGCGATGAGTGCGGCAGCAGACACCTTCGGATCCTATGGAAGGTACGGGCACCAGACAGCTGGTGCCCGTGCTGCCCGCATCTTTGACCATGCTGCTACGTGGGTCATGGCAATCGTCCTTCTTCTGATCGGAGGACTTGCTGGGTATTCCCTCTATGATTCCTATCAGGTTGTGGAAGGGTCAGACCTCACGCAGTACCGACCTGGAGGATATGGGTTCGGAGAGCTTCTTGCGATGAACCCCGATGTATGCGCCTGGCTTACCGTAGACAATACAGGCATCGATTATCCCGTCGTCCAGGGTGCCGATGACTTCGAGTATCTGGACAAGGATGCGACGGGTGCAAGCTCTGCGTCAGGATCTCTATTCCTGGACAGCGCCTGTGACCGTAACTTCACCGAGCCCTATGAGGTCATCATGGGACACCATATGGTGGCTCACAAGATGTTCGGCGACCTCGACCTCTTCCTGGATCAGAGCTTCTTCGATGCGAACAAGACAGCCAAGCTGTACCTGCCGCAGGAAACGCTCGAGCTCGAAGTGGAAGCGGTGCTCACAGACAATGCTTACGACCAGGTCATCTTCGGGACGCCTGCAGAAGACGGACAGGTGGCAGAGGTCGTGCAGAAGGCGGAGAGCTCGGCTGTGCACTACCGCGAAGGCAGCCTCTCTTCGGAAGATCAGATCATCTCGCTTTCGACCTGCTCTTCCGATGCGACGGATGCGAGGACCATCGTGCTCTGCAAGGTGGTTGCGCGCTATGCACAGGACAATGCAGGAGACTAGCGATTCTGTGCCTGCTCGCTGGGCAGGCATGAGGCATACAGGATGCCGGAACCCCCAGTTCACGGCTACAACAGAGAAGGACACAAGGATATGATCAGGCAGAGCAAAGTTGGATCGTTCCGCAGAAGCGGTGCACGCGGACTCGCCTTGTTCGTGGCAGCTCTGGGTCTCATCTGCGCCGTCATTGCCGGAACCGCAGCTCCCGCGTATGCGTATGAGAAGGCAGAAGCCTCCATCCCGGTAGAGATCACGCTCTCAGGCGATACGGCTGAGTCTGTTCCCGGTTTTACGGTTACGGCTACGCCTCAGAACGAGGCAACTGCCAAGGCTCTTGCTGATGATGCGCTCACCTTCGATGCAGCTGCCAAAGCTTCATTCGCTGTCACGGCAGATGAGCCAGTCGAGTACTCCTACAAGGTGACCCAGACGGCAGGCACTGCCGAGAACTGGCAGTACGATACGCGCACCTACCAGGTGACCGTGCAGTTCTGGAATGACAACACGGAGAAGCTGACACCCAAGGTATTCATCTACGAGCTCGATGAGTCTGGCAAGAAGGTCGGCGGGGCCGAGCTCTGCACGTTTGACAACGTGTACACGGCACCTGCAGTGCCTGAGCCGAAACCGGAGCAGAAGCCTGCTGAGCAGAAGGCAGAGAAGAACCCGGATACGTCCGATACGAACTCTGTCACGATGATCCAGGCACTCTCTGCGCTGGGAATCGCCTTCGTCGGCATCGCGGTCTGCATGAAGTTTGCTCGGCGCAGGAACGAGAAGTAGTTTCTCGGTACATAGGCAAGAAGAGAGGCTCTTCCGGATATCCGGAAGAGCCTCTTCGTATAGGGCCTTGCTATACGGTTAGCAGGACTGCTCGATGAAGCGCTTCAGGGTATCGATGCCCAGACCGGTCTGTGCCGAGGTGACGACGCAAGCCATCTCGTCGACGCCGAAGGCAGCAGCAAGCCTCCTCAGCTGTGCCTGCTGCTTCTGGCGGGAGAGCTTGTCTGCCTTGGTAAGGGCAATGATGAAGGGAAGGCCTGCTCCCTTCAAGTAGTCGATCATCTGGAGGTCAAGTGCCTGGGCCTCGAGCCTGATGTCCACCAGGGCTATCACGAGATTGTGTGAGCGCTCGCTTGTGAAGTAGGCATCGATGAGGTCGGCCCAGCGCTGCTTCTCTGCCTGGGAGCGCTGTGCGAAGCCATAGCCCGGAAGGTCTACGAAGTGGATGCCATCAGCTTCGAAGAAGTTGATGTTGGCGGTCTTTCCTGGCTTTCCTGAGACCTTGGCAAGGGACTTCCTGTTGAAGAGCTTGTTGATGAGGGAAGACTTGCCGACATTGGAGCGGCCGACGAAGGAGACCTCTGGGGCCTTCGACTGCGGCAGCTGCTCGACCGTGCCATACGAGGCAAGATAGCGGACCTGTTCATAGCGGATTCCCATGGATCAGACCTCCTGTATCTGGGGAACATACGGAGCAAGAAGCTCGGAGATGGTTCCCTGGCTGACGATAGTGACCTTGTGCATGGCACGGGAGATGGCGGTATAGAGGCGGCGCCTCGCAAGCGGCGTTGCCGGATAGACATCTGCCTGCGCATCGGGGATGATGACCGCATCGAATTCCAGTCCCTTGGCAAGGGAGAGGTCGAGGACGACAACGCCCTTCAAAGGCAGGATATCATCTGGCTCCATGACACGGACCGATTTCCCGAGCTGCTTTCCGAGCCAGTTGGCACGAGCTGACGTATCGCAGACAAGGGCCGTGAGGCCATCTGCATCGTGCGCTTCATCCACAAGCTCCTTGAGCTTGGCAAGATAGCTCTCGGTATCCTTTGTCTCAAAGATCTGCGCCTTCGTGCCTTCGCGCTGGACCGAGGTGGCATGGATGTTCTCGTCCTTCTCGTAGAGCCCCATGAAGAGGGAGGTGATCTCAGGGGTGGAGCGGTAGGACGTGAGGAGCCTGAGCTCCTGGATGTCGGTGCCTTCCTCGCCGAAGCCTGCATGGACGAAGACATCCTTCATGTCCTGGAACGTGGCTGTTCCTTCGCGGATGGCCTGGTGCTCGTCTCCCAGGAGCATGAAGTGGGCACCTGAGAAGTAGCGTGCCATCACCATGAGCTGTGCTGCGGTATAGTCCTGGACCTCATCGACCATCACATAGCGGGCCTGGCGATCTCCGGCACCGGTGATGAGGGAGCGGAGATACAGGTATTCCACAGCATTGAGCTGGTGCCCCAGAAGCCTCTGACCGATGCGGTCGATCCTGAGCCAGCCTGCTGCCTCGATCGTGTCATGGGCGCTCGCATAGCGTGCTTCCACGTACTTCTTGGCAAGACGGACCGTATCCTCCTCGTCGAGCGGATTGATGGGCTCGCCGAAGATCTGCACCTGCTCGTCGAGGTCTATGCCCAGCATCTCTTCGTGGACATCGTCGTCCTTCGCAAGGGCGGCAAGCCTCTGGTTCAGCCTCTCATGGAGCACATCCTTCACGAGCGCTACCAGACGGGGTCCCAGAGGGGTCCGCGGGAACTTGGCAAAGGCATTCTTCACCTGGGATGCCTTGATGAGCTGGGTGTCGCCGATGCCGATGCCACGGATATCGTCCTCTTCGAGCTCGAGCCCCTGGACAGCGGTCTCCATCTTGATGAGCTCTTCGGGGTCGGTCTTCGTGCCGTCTGCACGGTCCTGGATGCCTTCGCGCACAAGGAAGCCGCGCCAGGTGAAGGTCTGGGGATTGGACTCTCCCAAGGAGGGGAGCACCGTATCGATGTAGCGCTGGAAGACGGCGTTCGGCGTGAAGAGATAGACCTGGTGGGGATTCAAGGTCTCCCTCTGCTGATAGAAGAGATAGGCGATGCGCTGGAGCATGACGGAGGTCTTGCCGGAGCCGGCAATGCCGTTCACGAGGAGCACCGGTATGTCCTCATGCCTGACGACGGCATTCTGCTCCCTCTGGATCGTGGCGGTGATGGCCTGGAGCTTCTCCGAGTGGTGCTGCTTCAGAGCATTGAGCAGAAGCGAGTCCTGGATAGCGACCGTCGTATCGAAATACATCCTGAGGCGCTCGCCCTGAAGGTCGAACTGCCTTCTCAGAAGCAGCTCCACCTCGCGCTTCTTGCCATTTACCTCATAGGAGGTCTTGCCCATCTCCTGGTTGTAGTAGGTCTCGGCGACAGGGCTTCGCCAGTCGATCACGACTGGATGGGAATCTCTGTCCATCACGCCGGAGACGCCGATATAGATGTCTCTTGGTGGCCTGTTCGGACGCATGCGCAGGGAGACCTTTGCGAAGTAGGGCTGGTTCAGAAGAACAAGCACGCGGCGCAGCTTCTCTACGTCGAAGTCATGTGCCTGGTTGTAGGCATCGATGACGGAGTTCAGGGTCTCGATGGCGGCAAGGGTCTCCATTGCCTCGTCTTCGCCGCCGAAGTCCTGGGTGACCTCTTCGGACATGTCGCGCAGATCCTGCGCTGCTGCCTTGTGGGTGACTTCGAGCCTATGGGTGAGCTCGTCTCTGAGCTCTGTGAGCTTCTGGTAGGTTTCGCAGAGATGCTCCTGTTCCTGCCTGAAGACAGGATCGTCTGCGAACTCTTCCGGTATCTGGATGTCTGGCATGTGGACCTCCTTGGAGCCGTGCGGACGGCACAGCGTGAATTCAGCAGTAATTAATTGTGCCCCAAAAGCGCGGGCTGCCCTGCCTGTTCCAGAAGAGCTCCAGAAACGGCAGAGGGAGGGCGGCAGCCGGGATGGGAGCGTCGGACAAGGCTCGAGGCAGCAGTGCCTCCGTGCTGCCGGGCGTCTTCCTGTGCCGGATGCACGGACAGAGAAGGGAGGGGGATCTGCCCTGCTGCCGCACGCTCTTCAGAGCAGGCATTTGTTCCAATATCCATGAAAGAGGACTGAAAGCTATGATATATGTCTGTTAGTTGAAAAAACTTTCAGATGTGGCAATGAATCCGTCCGCAGGGGAGCGGGAAGGCTGTCTGGGAATGCAGGAGGCTGAAGGATAGGGAAGCGCAGGGCCTTTTTCCTCTGCTGTGCCTGTGCTATGAGCCAGGACATATCGGGGATGCCGCAGATGCCATTCCGGATCCGGCCACGCGTGCTGTCTTAAGATTACAGCTCAGGAGCCGATGCTGTTCTTCTGGTCCACGACGACCAGGGCGGCGTCGCCTGCCTCCTCGAGCAGCTCGTCGACATCGTCCAGACGGTTCTCCACCCGCCGGCTGATCCGGATCTCGCCCTCCTGGTCGAGCCCGACAGCCCAGTGGGAGGATTTCCCGACATCCACGCCGAGATGCAGCTCGTGGGGTCCGAACCAGTCTTCCTGCCTGCGCTTCATGGTGGCAGCCTCCTCATAGGTCGGCTGGCCACCGTCCCTGCCAGCGCGACACCCACATTGCCCTGCCGCACGGCATGCCGCGCGGCACATCCCTATCAGTCGTTTCCCTTGCAGGGCACCATCCTCCGGCAGCAACACCCCCGGGCCTTCTCGGAGGCAGGGACAGAGGGCCGTCCGGAGGAGGTCGGCCAGCGGCCCCGGAGAGGGGCCATCTACAAGGTTAGGGAAATCAAGGACATGGCATTGTTGAAAACCCTACAGCTCGGAGAGGTCCCCAGGGGCCATCTCTGACTGTAATGGGCGGTCTCAGGCATCTCTTCCAGAGCTTCTATGGGAGCCTCGATAGCGAGGGCAGGATGGAGCTTAGGAGCGGCCTCTGCTTCGCAGGGGTTCTCCGGACGCACAAGCAGAGGATGCACAGGCACGCCAGTGCATCTTTGAGGAAGACTGCGGCGGGAAGAGGGAACGAGTTCGCGCAGGCAGATCTCAGGCGCACGAGGGATGGGTCGGATTCGATGGCGGGGACCCTGTCTCATCGCAGGATTCGGCACGCACCCTTATGAAGTGCCTGAAGAGGCTCCAGGGACAGAGGACTTTGCCCCATGCTCTGCCACGGCGGGAGGGCCGATAGGTGCCCCTCGCCGCTTTCTGCTGGATGGCGGCTTTGCGGGTCTCATATACTTGATGGCAGTATGCAGGAATTCCAGCCCCATGCAGGGGCATATGCCCTTGCGATGACAGGAGGTTCTACATGGCTGAAATCAAGAATGTCGTGGTTGCCGGAGGCGGCGTCCTGGGTTCGCAGATCGCTTTCCAGTGCGCCTATACGGGACACAACGTGACCATCTGGCTCAGGAGCGAAGGCTCCATCGGACGCTGCCAGCCGAAGCTCGACGCCCTGCATAAGAGCTACCATGAGGCAATCGAGGGCATGAAGACGGCCAAGAGCGCGGCAGACCCTGCCTGGTGCCCGGGCATCGCAGACTTCGGCAGCTTCGATGCGAATGCCTGCGCAAAGCGCGTCGATGAGGCCTATGCGTCGCTCACGCTTGAGCTCGATCTCGGCAAGGCGGTAGCCGATGCCGATCTCGTGATTGAGTCCATGGCAGAGGTCGCAGACCAAAAGGCTGCCTTCTTCAAGAAGCTCGCTCCCTTGATGCCTGAGAAGACGATTGTCGTCACGAACTCCTCGAGTCTTCTGCCTTCGCAGTTCACGAAGGACGTGGGCAGACCCGACCGCTATCTTGCGCTCCACTTTGCCAATACGATCTGGAAGCACAATGTCTGCGAGGTCATGGTCCAGGAGAAGACGAGCATCGAGTCCTTCGATGCGGTCTTCGATTTTGCAAAGGCCATTCGCATGATCCCGCTTCCGGTGAACAAGGAGAAGGCGGGATACCTCCTGAACTCCATGCTCATCCCTTGGATGCTTTCGGGCCTGGACCTTCTGGCCAATGGCATCTCCGACCCTGCTTCCATCGACCTTGCCTGGACGTCTGGCACGGGCGCCCCGAAAGGCCCCTTCCAGGTCTTCGATACCGTTGGCCTCACGACGGCCTACAACATTGTCGAGCAGTATCAGAAGGTGCCCGGCATCGCGACCCCGCTCCTCAAGAAGATGATGCTTCCCTACAACTTCAAGGGCATGGAGAAGGTACTCAAGAGCTACATCGACGCCGGCAAGCTGGGCATGGCGGCAGGGGAGGGCTTCTACAAGTATCCGAAGGACTAGTCGGCATACCTATATATGAGAGCGTCTTGGGCGGCCTTCCACAGGGAAGGCCGCCCTGCTGCTATCTGGTGGCATTCTTGGTGCTTGCAGACATGCTAGTTTTCTGATTAGCCAGAGATGCTTTCGCAAGCATGGCTCTGAGGGGCCCCAGAGTGCGGGATTCTTGGCCTTAGTGTCTGAGACGGGCATCCGGAGTCATGTCAGATAGCCTGTGACCTGCAAAGATTCTTTCTTGTGGGAACGTTAGCAGTGTGTCGGGATTGTGGTTGGGGTAACGTTCACCGAATCGTGAACGGTTCTCGTCCAGCTTTCGTGAAATTTCACTTGCGTGGGCTCCTGAAAAAGTAATACGCTCTTCACAGCTTGAAACTAACATGCTAGATTGAGGCATGGGACAGGGTGTCATTCGGTGTGCGTACCAGGAAGGGCACATATCGGATGACGCTTCCCACCCTGTCCTGTGTCCGGGATGTCCGAAGAAGGGATACAGCCGATGAAGAACTTTATGGACGACAAGGACTTCCTGCTCTCCACCCCCACGGGCGAGCAGCTCTTCCATGACTATGCAGAGAACATGCCTATTCTCGACTATCACTGCCACATCTCCCCGAAGGAGATCTGGGAGGACAAGTCCTTCTCTTCCATCACGGAGGTCTGGCTCGGCGGCGACCACTACAAGTGGCGCCTCATGCGTGCCAACGGCGTGGACGAGCGCTACATCACCGGCGATGCTCCTGCCCGTGAGAAGTTCCAGAAGTGGGCAGAGACCCTGTCCCGCTGCGTCGGCAACCCGGTCTTCGAGTGGAGCCACCTCGAGCTCAAGCGCTTCTTCGGCTATGAGGGCGTGCTCAACGGCGATACCGCAGAAGAGGTCTGGCAGCTTGCGAACAGGAAGCTCGCCACCCCTGAGTTCTCCTGCAGGAATCTCATCCGCCGCTCCAACGTGCGCCTGATCTGCACCACGGACGATCCTGCCGACTCCCTTGAGTGGCACAAGAAGATCGCTGCTGACGATTCCTTCGATGTCCAGGTCATCCCGGCCATGCGTCCGGACAAGGCTCTCGGTATCGAGAAGGAGGGCTTCGGTGCCTATGTGAAGAAGCTCTCTGAGGTCGCCGGCATGGAGATCAACTCCTTCAACGACTTCGAGCGCGCTCTCTCCAAGCGTTTCGACTTCTTCAACGAGATGGGCTGCCGTGCCTCCGACCATGCCCTCGACTACGTCGTCGATGTTCCAGCAACGGACGACGAGCTCGAGCAGATCTTCCAGGCCCGTGTCGCAGGCAAGCAGGTCTCTGCGGAGGACATCCTCAAGTACAAGACCGCATTCATGAAGTTCGCTGCTGCCGAGTATGTGCGCCTTGGCTGGGCCATGCAGATCCACTTCGGCTGCAAGCGCGACAACAACCAGACGATGTTTGCGAAGCTCGGCCCTGACACCGGCTATGACTGCATCAGGAACGGCCAGAAGGCAGCAGACCTTGCAGACTTCCTGAACGATGTGAACGAGACCTCCGGCCTCCCGAAGACGATCCTCTACAGCCTCGATCCGAACGACACGACCATGATCGATACCGTCATGCAGTGCTTCCAGGAGGCGCCATGCGCAGGCAAGCTCCAGAATGGCTCCGCCTGGTGGTTCAATGACTGCGAGACCGGCATGAGGGCACAGATGACGACACTTGCCAATGAGGGCGTCCTCGGCAACTTCATCGGCATGCTCACGGACTCCAGGAGCTTCCTGTCCTATCCCCGTCACGAGTACTTCCGCCGCGTTCTCTGCGGCCTTCTCGGCGAGTGGGTCGAGCAGGGCAAGTATCCGAACGACCCGAAGATGCTGGCAAAGATCGTCCGCGACATCAGCTACAACAACGCTGTCCGCTATTTCGGCTTCGATCTCGACGAGCAGTAAGAGATATATAGGGGAGATACTGACTGATGGAAAAGCTCAGCTACAAGACGCTTCAGGATAGGGGCTACAAAGGCTACCTCGTGCCGAGGGATGCCCCGGAGAAGGTGCTCCAGTTCGGCGAGGGCAACTTCCTCCGCTCCTTCGTGGACCGCTACTTCGACTATGCAAACGAGAAGACGGGCTGGAACGGTAGGATCTGCATCCTGCAGCCAATCGATGATGCGGCACATGACTATGGCTTCATCAAGGGTCTGAACGCACAGGACTGCCTCTACACCGTCCTCGAGCGCGGCAAGCTTGACGGCAAGACCTACGACGATGCAAGGCTCGTGAGCTCGGTTTCCCGCTGCCTGAATCCGTTCAGGGCAGAAGACCTCGAGGAGCTCAAGAAGGTCGCCACCTCTGACGACCTCGAGCTCGTCGTCTCCAACACGACCGAGGCTGGCATTGCCTACGATCCGACCTGCAAGGCAGAAGACGCCTGGCCCTCGAGCTTCCCTGCGAAGCTTGCCAAGACCCTGCGCTTCCGCTTCGATGCCGGCAAGGGCGGCCTTACCATCCTTTCCTGCGAGCTCATCGACCACAATGGCGCAGAGCTCGAGAAGATCGTGAAGCGCTATGCTTCCGACTGGGGCTGGGAGAAGGAGTTCACCGACTGGCTCGACAAAGAGTGCCTCTTCTGCACGACGCTTGTCGATACCATCGTTCCGGGCCGCATCCGCGACCCCAAGGAGGCAGCAAAGGTTGCAGAGCGCCTCGGCTATGAGGATCCGTTCCTCGCGGTCCGCGAGCCCTTCCAGATGTGGGGCATCGAGGGCGACGACAAGCTTGCTGCCAAGCTGCCGTTCATCCAGTCCAAGGAGCCGGGTGTCTTCGTGACTCCGGATGTCACGCCGTACAAGAAGCGCAAGGTCCGCATCCTCAATGGTGCACACACGGGCTTTGTCCCGGGTGCCTGGCTTGCCGGGTTCAATATCGTCCGTGACTGCATGCACGACGACACGATCCGTGGCTTCATGAACACGATGCTTGAAACCGAGGTCATCCCGACGCTCTCGAAGGAGCTCGACCGTGCCGACCTCGAGGCATTCGCTGCGGCTGTCGAGAACCGCTTCGACAACCCCTTCATCGATCACCAGCTGCTCTCGATCTGCCTGAACTCCACGTCCAAGTGGCGTGCCCGCGACCTGCCGTCCCTTCTTGACTATGTCGAGCAGGAAGGCAAGCTCCCGAAGTGCCTCACGATGAGCCTTGCTGCGCTCATGGCATTCTATACGACGGGCGCCGAGGGCCTTGCAGACGATGGCCTGCACCTCAAGCGTGCTGACGGCACCGAGTATGTCGCCCAGGACGATGCTTCCGCTCTTGCCTTCTTCGCAGAGCGCAAGGATGCCTCCACGGAGAAGCTCGTCGACGATGTCCTTGCCAACACCGACATGTGGGGTCAGGACCTGCATGAGGTGAAGGGCCTCCGTGACGCCGTCGTCGCAGACCTCGATCTCATCCGCCGCGAGGGCACGAAGGCTGCCTTCGCAAGCTGCCTGAAGTAGGTATACGTTATGGCACCTATCGTACATATCAATCCGGAAGACAACGTCGTCGTGGCGCTCCGTCCCCTCAAGAAAGGGGAGACCTTCTCCTTCGAGGGCAGGGAAGTCACGGCCACAGAGGACATCCCGCAGGGCCACAAGATGGCCGTGGCAGAGCTCGGCGTAGGCTCCACGGTCGTGAAGTATGGCCAGGCTATCGGGCATGTGACGGCAGACGTCCATCCTGGCCAGTGGATCCATACCCACAACATGAAGACGAACCTTTCGGGCGAGGTGGAATACACCTACGAGCCGACGCATCCTGAGCTGGCTCCAGTTGAGCCCCAGACCTTCATGGGCTACCGCACGAAGGATGGCCGCGCCGCCACAAGGAATGAGATCTGGATCATCCCGACTGTGGGATGCGTCAATGGAATCGCGCAGACGCTCGAAGCGCAGTGCCAGGACCTCGTCCAGGGTACGGTAGAAGGCATACATGCCTTCACGCATCCTTTCGGCTGCTCCCAGACGGGAGCAGACCACGAGCAGACGAAGAAGCTGCTCGTCGCACTTTCACGCCACCCCAATGCAGCCGGTGTGCTGTTCCTTTCCCTGGGGTGCGAAAACTGCACGCACCAGCAGATACTGGATGAGCTGGGGGAGTACGACCCCCAGCGCGTGCGTTTCCTCACCTGTCAGGACGTCGAGGATGAGCTGGCCTCGGGCCGTGCCATCATCGAGGAGCTTGCCGAGCTGATTTCCCATAACAGAAGAGTTCCCATTCCTGTGTCCGAGCTTGTTGTCGGCATGAAGTGCGGCGGCTCTGATGGCCTCTCTGGCATCACGGCAAACCCGACAATCGGCCGTGTGAGTGACATGGTCGTGGCCCAGGGCGGCACGTCCGTCCTGACCGAGGTGCCCGAGATGTTCGGCGCCGAGAGCTTCCTTCTGGGACGCTGCGTCTCGAAGGAGGTCTTCGATGCAGCCGCTGGCATGCTCAATGGCTTCAAGGACTACTTCCTGAGACATCATGAGGTCGTCTACGACAACCCGAGCCCGGGCAACAAGCAGGGTGGCATCACGACGCTTGAGGACAAGAGCTGCGGCTGCGTCCAGAAGGGCGGCAAGGCCCCTATCGTCGATGTCCTGAAGTACGCCGACCAGGTGAAGGAGCAGGGCCTCAACCTCCTCTGCGCTCCTGGCAACGATATGGTCTCTTCGACCGCGCTTGCTGCTGCCGGCTGCCACGTGATCATGTTCTCGACCGGACGCGGCACGCCCTTCGGCGCTCCTGTGCCGACCATCAAGGTCTTCACGAACACGGCGCTGTCGAAGAGGAAGCCCAACTGGATGGACTTCAATGCTGGCGTGATTGCTGACGGCGATGCCACGATCGACGAGGCAGCGAAAGACCTCTTCGACCTCGTGCTCAAGGTTTCCTCGGGCGAGAAGACCTCGACCGAGCGCAGGAACTGCCACGAGATCAGCATCTGGAAAGACGGCGTCGTCCTCTAGGACGAACGCTTCAATGGGGCCCCTGGATACCTTTCTGTCCAGGGGTCCTCTCTATCGGGGAGGGATAGGCATGGATATCAAGACAGTCTGGCGCTGTGCCCGTGCTGCCGTGATCGAGCTCGATGACGGCGGACTCTATGACACATTCTTCAGCTGGGAAGTCTATGTGAATGGCCAGCGCCAGGGCACGACGAAGAAGGTCGAGACCTATGTGGATGGCCTCGTCCCGGGCACGCGCAATGTCGTGAAATTCGTGAACGGTGACGAGGTCTACGAGGCAGGCGTCACGACACCCCAGGAGTCTGCAACGATCGACGTGCGCGACTGCGGTGCCAAGGGTGACGGCAAGCACGACGATACCGTGAACATCCAGGCAGCGATCATGGCATGCCCGAAGGATGGCCGCGTGCTCGTGCCGGCAGGCAAATACCTCGTGAAGTCGCTCTTCCTGAAGTCCGGGTGCTCGATCGAGCTCCAGGAAGGCTCACAGATTCTTGCCCGCCACGACCGCGACCAGCTTGCCTATATCCCAGGCACGCTCAAGGGCACAGAGGGCCTCGGCAAGGATGCGACGGATCTCTTCCCGCTGGGACGCTGGGAAGGCGAGTCCATCTCGACCTACTGCTCGCTCTTCACGGGCCTCTCTGTACATGATGTCAACATCTATGGCCGCGGCACGATCGATGGCCAGACGGACTTCGCCGATGACAACTGGTGGCACAATGTGAAGGACCTCTACCGTCCTGAAGAGGGAAGAGACATCGCTCGTCCGCGCATGGTCTTCCTCTCCGAGTGCTCCCATGTGTCTCTTGCCGGCATCACGGTCCAGAACTCGCCTGCCTGGAACATCCATCCGGTCATGTGTGACCACTTCGATGCCCTGTGCCTCAAGATCTGCGGCCCCAAGAACTCCCACAACACGGATGGCATGGATCCTGAGTCCTGCTCCTTCGTGCGCATCCTCGGCTGCGAGTTCTCGGTCGGCGACGACTGCATCGCCATCAAGTCCGGCAAGCTCGGCATCGAGCGCACGCTGCGTCCTGCGACGCATGACATGCTCGTGGCCCACTGCCTCATGCATGATGGACACGGCGCGGTCGTCTTGGGTTCTGAGGCGGCAGGCGGCATCAAGGACCTTGTGGTCCGTGACTGCGACTTCCGCCGCACGGACAGGGGCCTGCGCGTCAAGACGCGCCGCGGACGCGGCAATGACGCCGTGAACGAGGGCATCCTCTTCGAGAACATCCACATGGACCATGTGCTGACACCCTTTGTCGTCAATGCCTTCTACTTCTGCGACAAGGATGGCAAGACAGACTATGTGCAGTCCAGAAAGCCGCTTCCGGTCGATGAGCGCACCCCGGGCTTCGGCATGCTCGAGTTCCGCGACATCGTGGCAGAGAACTGCCAGGTGGCTGCTGCCTGGATCACGGGCCTTCCTGAGCGCAAGATCTCCGAGCTCGTCTTCGACGATGTGAAGATCTCCTTCGACCCGGATGCCGAGCCAGGCGTGCCGGCCATGGCATCAGGCGTGGAAGCAATGGCACGTAAGGGCATCATTGCCCAGAACGTCGAGAGGCTCGTGCTCCGCGCGGTCACGATGGAGGGCCAGGACGGCGACGAGCTGGTGCTCGACAATGTCGACGAGGTTGTCCACCTCTAGCTTCCTTCCGGCAGCCTGCTCCTTTGCATATCGGCTGCCATTCCATGGAGCTCCTCTGCACCATCCCACCCAGCAGAGGAGAGCGTACACACGAGGCGCCAGATGTCTTCGGGCATCTAGCGCCTCTTTGCTGTCGCACTATAGAGGCTCAGAAAAGCCTGATGGCCGTCCTGCGCTGTTTTGGGCACAAGAAGATATGACACGCACCCTCCATGCATCAGAAGGGTGCCAGGCAGTATGCCTGACGAACTTTCTCTGTCCGTACGATTGGCATCGGAAAAGCTCGGACACGAACCATGCGGTGAGAGTCTCTATGCTCGAGGCGTTGTTGTAGCTCATGATGGGGCAGCATATAGAGCGAAAGCCCCGGAAGGTCACTCATGCGAAAGATCGTGATACCCCGGGGTTGCTTTATGTCTGCGGCACCCAGCACTCGGCGCCAGCTCGCGTCTCCAGCTATTGGCCATCTTCGGACGTCTCTTCTGGCCTGAAGCTGCATGAGCGGTCCGCAGGGAAACCAGTTTGCATCGATCTCTGGAAGCCAGCTCTGCGAAATTCAGAGTTGAAGACTGGCATATCAGAGAAATGCATACTTCTGCATAGACTGGCCGAAGAGTGTACGTTCACCCTGAAAAAGTAACCGTTCACCCGAACCTGAACGAAAAATAACTGACATGCCAGTTTAAGGGCTATGCAACGTGCTATAACTATTCGCGTCAGATGAACCTGTTTAGAGACAGCGAAATCGCAAAGAAGACAGGAAATGTGGCATGCCAGATGGTATTAAGGAACAGCAAACGAAGTTCCACACATTTTTTTCTGAATCTTCGGCGCAGGGGAGCAGTTGCAGGTGCATCTGGAATGCACGCAGCCTATGGGGGATGGGACCCTTTGAGAGGAGTGAGACGGCGTGTCAAAGATAGGTAAGAAGCGCAAGATAAACTTCTGGACAAGGCTCGGTTTCGGTATGGGAGGCATGGCCAACTCTGGTGCTCTGACCTTCACGCACAGCTACATGGTCATGTTCCTGTCCACGCAGTGCGGCCTGTCTGCAACGGAAGCAGCACTCATTGCTTCTGCGGCCATCTACATCAATGCCTTCCTCTGCCCGATCATGGGATTTGTGGCAGACAACTTCTATGCCACGAAGGTCGGCCGCAAGTTCGGACGCAGGCGCTTCTGGATCCTGCTTGCCATTCCTATGATGCTTGCTGAGCCGTTCATCTTCCTCGTCACGCCGTTCGGCTTCGGCTACTACTTCGTGCTCTACATGATCTACAACATCGCCTACGCCTTCGTGACGACGAACCTCGTGCCGCTCACGATCGAGATGACGGACGACTACAAGGAGCGCAGCCTCCTTACCGGCTATAAGCACATCTTCGGCAATGTCTCCGGCTTCGTTATGGCTCTTCTCGTCGGCATCGGCTTTGGCTTCTTCGGCGAGGACAATGCATCGTCCTACTTCATCATCGCTACGACGAACTCCCTCATCATGGTCGCCTCCCTCATCGCTGTCTATTGCTCCACGTGGGAGCGCTCGCCTGAGGAAGTTGCCCAGGAGAAGATCGACAATGCCTGGGAAGCCATCAAGAAGCTCTTCATCGATGTCTTCTCCACGTTCCGCAACCGTTCGTTCCGCCGTGTTCTTTCTGTCTATCTGACCATGAAGTTCGCAGCAGCCTGCTGGTCTGCCTGCCTCTCCTTCTTCATCGTCTACTCTCTCGGCATCGCAAAGTCCTACGAGTCCGTGATGGAGATGCCGGGCAAGATCGTCGCAATCGTCTGCACGGCTGTCTGGGTTGCCTGGATGGCAAAGAAGGGCTTCCACACGCCTTGGTACGTGTCCACGATCGGCGCTGCCGCCTGCATCATTGCCTTCAACTTCTTCGCCTTTGGCCGCATCAACGGCGCGTTCGATGTCACGACCGCTATGATTGCCTACCCGATCATCTTCGCAATCTGGAAGTTCTTCTACGTCGGATTCCAGTATCTGCCTGATGTGCCTATGAACTATGTCCCTGATGTCGATGAGCTCATCACGCTCCGCCGCCGTGAGGGTGTCTACTCTGCAGCACAGCAGTTCGTCCAGCAGATTGCTTCCGCTCTTGCTGCAACGCTCTGGTCTGTCGCCCTTGCGATGTCCGGATTCATCTCCTCGACCGGCAACAGCGCCCAGGTCCAGCAGCCTGCTTCCGTGCCTATCACGATCTGCACCTACATGCTCATCGGCTGCGCCGGCTTCTTCATCCTTTCCTGCATCCTCGGCTCCCGTATCCACGTCGACAAGACCGAGTGCGACATGCTCTGCGCTGAGGTCAAGCGTGTCCGTGAGGGCGGCAAGATGGAGGATGTCAAGCCTGAGGTCAAGAAGGTCTGCGAGGATCTCTCCGGCTTCCCGTATGAGAAGTGCTTCGCCCACAACAACGTCGGCTACCAGGAAGACATCAAGGCAGCTGACTAGGGTCTCAAGAGCATCTTTGAGCTTGTGGGATCCACACCGCGCGCCATGAGCCCCAGAGCTCATGGCGCGCTTCTTTCAGAGGAGGGATATGCGATGGAGGCAAGAGTCGCAGAGGTTGCTGCCGACGGCACTGGTGCGTACTCCCGCATCCAGGATGCACTCGATGCACTGGGTGAGCTTGCACCTGATGAGACACAGGAGTGCATCATCCATATAGCCCCTGGCACCTACGAGGAGACGGTCGAGATCCGCCGTCCCCATGTGACGCTTCTGGGCGAGTGTGCAGACCAGGTCAAGATCAGGGGCACCCATGGCGCCTTCGAGGAGATGCCGGATGGCACCAAGAGGGGAACCTTTCGTACCTATGTCGTCTTAGTCGATGCTCCTGACTGCCGCCTCGAGAACCTGACGATCGAGAATGCAGCAGGGGATGGACATGAGGTCGGCCAGGCGCTTGCGTTCTATGCAGACGGCGACCGCCTCGTCGTGGATTCCTGCCGCCTTCTGGGACATCAGGACACCGTCTTCCTGGGACCTCTTCCTCCGACCGAGGTGAAGCCCGGCGGCTTCCGTGGCCCCAAGGAGCACGCACCGAGGATGCCGACGAGGCAGTATTGGCGCCGATGCTACATCGAGGGCGATGTCGACTTCATCTTCGGCGGTGCCACAGCCTTCTTCGAGAGCTGCGAGCTCCATTCGCTCAGCCGCGATATGGACGTGAATGGCTACGTGACGGCAGCCTCGACGCCTGAAGAGATGCCCTATGGCTTCGTCTTCCATGGGTGCTCGTTCACAGGGGAGTGCGCTGAGAAAACGGTCTATCTCGGCCGCCCCTGGCGCGAATATGCCAAGACGGCGCTTGTCGACTGCTGGCTCGGTCCCCATATCAGACGTGATGGCTTCTGGGACTGGAACAAGGAAAAGGCACGGGAGTGCGCAGAGTATAGGGGAGCGCTCCTTTCGGGACCTGGGGCCACAACCGATGAATGGGTGCCCTTTGCCTCGACCATCCAGGAAGATCAGCTCGTCAGGTATAGCCGCGAGAATGTGCTGGCAGGAGAAGACGGGTGGGACCCTGAAGGCGGCGGCATAGCAGACACCGAGACCTCGAAGCTCTCGGAAAATGGCAGGACCGTCCATACGGATACGTACTGCGCAGACGACGAAGCATTCGCGAAGCGCTTCGACCGCGAGGCACGGCAGTGCAGGTTTGTAGGCCAGACGGCGGAGGACTTCCTCGCCTGGCAAAAGGTCGCCAGGCAGAAGCTCGCGGAGGCCCTCAAGCTCGATGCTATCGAGAAGGTGGAGCCTCGTGCCCGTCTTGTCGGGACCGCATCGGTGCCGGGCCATATCGAGCGCAGGAAGTATCTCCTCGAGGTCGAGCCTGATGTCTGGATGCCTGTCTATGTGCTGATGCCGGATGCGCCTTTGCGTGACGAGGAGGGACGCAGCTACACGTTCATCTGTCCGCATGGACATCAGGGGGCAGGAGCGGCGAGCGTCGCTGGCATCCTGGGCGTCCCTGCAGTCGATGAGGCGATTCGCCGCTTCAACTACGACTATGGCCTCCGCTTGGCCAGGCACGGCTATGTGGCCATCTGCCCTGAGGCAAGAGGCTGGGGAGAGCGCAGGAGCTGGAAGGGCCAGGGAGATACGGCTGACGCCTATGTGCGTGGCACCTGCTTGAACGAAGCACGGATGGCAGAGCCTTTAGGTCTCACGCTGCTGGGCCTTCTGGTATCCGATCTTCAGCGCCTCATCGACTGGATAGAGGCAGAGCCTGAGCTTTCGGCCAAGCATCTGGGATGCGTCGGCTTCTCCGGCGGCGGCATGCAGACGCTCTATCTTGCGGCTTTGGATGAGCGCGTGAAGTGTGCCTTCATCTCGGGCTACCTCTACGGCGTGAAGGATGCGCTCCTGCATCTCAATGGCAACTGCTCCTGCAACTATGTGCCGGACCTCTGGAAGCTCTTCGATATGGGAGATGTCGCCTCGCTCATTGCGGCGCGTCCGCTCCTTGTCCAGAGCGCAGACCATGACCACCTGATGGGGCCAAGGGGCCTTGCCAATGTCTTCGAGCAGACCGATATCGTGTGGCGTGCCTATGAGCTTCTGGGGAAGGAAGACCGCTTCAAGCACGAGGTGATACCAGGCGAGCACCATCTCGGCGTCCTCAGCTTTGCGGATGATATCGCATGGCTTCTCGCTGCCAGCACGGAAAGGAATGATGGCTGATGAGCCTTGAAGGAAAGACGATCGCCTGCTTCGGCGATTCCACGACCTGGGGAGACAACGGAACGGGGAAGGGCGGTCCTGCCATCTCCTGGACCTCGCATATGGCAGAGCTCACGGGCGCTGCCAAGGTCCTGAACTTCGGCGTCAAGGGCTCCCGTATCGCCGTCAAGGCCGACCGCGATGACTCGTTTGTCGAGCGCTTTGGTGAGTATGACATGGCATCAGATGTGATCTGCCTCTTCGGCGGCGTCAACGACTTCTGCCGCAATGTGCCGGTGGGTGCGCCGGAAGACAAAGATGTCCATACGTTCTATGGGGCGCTCACCTGGCTTGTGGAGCAGATTGCAGAGAAGTACCCTGAGTCCATCCTTGTCGGCATGACCCCGTGCAAGACGGCAGGCGTTCCCAGGAAGGGCCTTCCTGCCTACAACGCGGCAAACGATCTGGGGTTCGTGGAAGAGGACTACGCGGATGCCTTCCTCGATGTGATGCACCGCTTCGGCGTACCCACGATCGACCTCTTCCGTGAGAGCACGATCTCGCCGCTTCTGCCAGCTCATCGCGAGCGCTACATGCCGGATGGCCTGCACTACTCGCCCGCAGGATATGAGCGCCTTGCCAGAAGGATTGCAGCAGGACTTGCCGCTATCGTCGGATAGGATACTTGTGCCGGCCAGATGCCGGCAGTGAAGGAGGGGATCATGGCAGGAAATGCCATTCTCGACCGCTACATCCAGCAGCTCATGGAGACCTCGACGCCCGAGGCGCCGGCCTGGAACATCGAGAAGATCCGTGCCGGGAAGAAGAACACCTGGAACTACATCGATGGTTGCATGATCAAGGCCCTGATCGAGCTCTACGGCATCACGAAGGATGAGGGATACCTCGACTTCGCCGATGCCTTCATCGACCACTTCGTCGACGAGGAAGGCCACATCGAGGGCTACCGTCCCGAGGACTACAACCTCGACAACGTGAATGCCGGAAAGACGCTCTACAGGCTCTATGAGATCTTCGGCAAGCACAAGTACCGCTTGGCGATGGACACGATCTATGGGCAGCTCGAGCATCAGCCGCGTACCCGCGAGGGCAACTTCTGGCACAAGGCCATCTATCCGAACCAGGTCTGGCTCGACGGCATGTACATGGCGCAGCCGTTCTACATGCAGTACGAGCTTGCCTTCCATGACAGGCGGGCGTGCTCGGACTCCTTCCATCAGTTCGAGACCGTGCACAAGATCATGAGGAACCCGCTCAACGGCCTCTATTCCCATGCCTATGATGCCTCGAGGAAGCAGTTCTGGTGCGACCCGGTGACCGGCCTCTCCTCAAGCTTCTGGCTCCGTGCCGAGGGCTGGTTCGCAATGGCCGTGATCGATACCTGGGAGCTCATGCCGCCTTCGATGTCTGCGGAGAAGGATGCTCTGCGCCAGATGTTCCAGGAACTCGTCGATGCGATGCTGCCGTATCAGGACAAGGAGACGGGCATGTGGCATCAGGTCATCAACCTGCCGAACATTGCCCCGAACTACCTCGAGGAGTCCGGCTCTGCCATCTTCGCGAACGCGATCATGAAGGGCGTGCGCCTGGGCGTCCTCGATTCTTCCTACTATCCGAAGGGCCGTGCTGCCTTTGATGGCATCTGCCGTACCTGCCTCTCCGAGGAGGATGGCAAGCTTGCCTTGAAGAACATCTGCCTCGTTGCAGGCCTCGGCAACAAGACGCACCGCGAGGGCACATTCGACTACTACATGAGGGAGCCCATCGTCGAAAACGATGCAAAGGGCGTGGCACCCTTGATTCTGGCCTACATCGAGACCATGCAGCATGATGCACTGAAGGGAGCGGCAGACCCTGCCTCTCCCTGCGGCACCTGCTCGCTCGACGACCCCTTCGACGGCTATACGCCAGGCATCAACGGAAAGAAGGAGTCATGACGGGCAGGATTGTCCCTGGTGTGAGGCTCCACGATGTGGCGGGAGACACGCTCGAAGAGAAGGTCCAGAACGCAGCTGAGCTTGGCTTCAAGTGCGTCCACCTTGCCTCGAAGCTCCTCTGCAAGAGCTGGGATACCGATATCTTCGGGCTCACCGACGAGCGGGCCAAGCATCTCAAGGATCTCTTTGCAAAGGAAGGCCTGACGGTCACGGTCTTCGGCTGCTACAAGAACCTGCTCGAGCCCGATCTGGAGAAGCGCGAGGGGATCTTGAGGCAGTATGAAGCCTCAGGCCGCTTTGCCCGCGTGCTTGGCGCCTCTGTCGTCGGCACCGAATGCGGACGTCCCGATCCGAAGAACCAGATCACAGAGGCACGTACAACCGATGAGGCACTCCATGAGCTGGCACGTGAGGTCAAGCGTGCCGCAGCACTCGTCGAGGACGAAGGGTCGCGCCTTGCTATAGAGCCTGGCTGGAACGAGGCAGCCTCGACGCCTGAGCGTGCGCGCAAGGTGCTGGACGAGGCAGGAGATCCGGCTGTCTCTGTCATCCTGGACCCCGTCTCGCTCCTGCATCCCACAATGCTCGAGGATGCTGCTGTCCAATCCGAGCGCGAGCTTGCGCTTCTGGGGGAGCGCATCTCTGTTCTCCATGCAAAGGACTTCCGCGTCATCGGGAACGAGGAGAAGGCAGGCTGGTGCGACGGGTCTGGAAGCAGGCTTGAATGCTATGGCGCTGGCGTTACGGGCAGCTTCGACTATGCTCCCTTCGTGCGCTGGGCCAAAGGCACCGGGCGAAGCATTCCCTGCATTGTCGAGAACGGAACGCCCGAGACGTTCAAGATATCTCTTGCCTATCTCGCGAGGCTGCAGGAGACGGCCTAAAGAGCCCTCATCAGAGGTGCCAAAGAGCAGAAGGAGCTCTCTGCCAGAGTGTGTGGCAGAGAGCTCCTTTTCGTACGCAGCGGCTTTCCGAAGACTATGCTGCGCCAGCTCCTGCAAGCGGCTTTGTGCTGAAGTTCGCGACGTAACCGAGCTCGTCCTTGTGGGAGTTGAAGAAGCGGAACATGTTCGAGAACATCTCATGGTTCTCCTGCTTCATCGCATTGAACATGATCTTCAAGGCGCCTTCCACGCCTTCGTCGTGGATCATGCCTTCCGGATCCATCAGCGTCATGGCTCCCACCTTCTGCTCTGTCGCGAAGCCGTGCGACTCGATGCGCTCCTTCCAGCAAGCACGGGTGAGGGGCTCCACATTCACGTTGATGGCACGGCTGAGTCCTGCCCTGAGCTCCTTCTGCTCTGCTGTATCGTCGCAGCGGAAGCAGATATCCTGGGTCAGAAGGACGCCGCCGGGCTTGAGTACCCGCGCATACTCGGCAAGAGCCCTGCCCTTGCTGTCGCCTGTGAGCATCGTGAGCATGGCCTCATTGATAACAATGTCGAAGGAGGCATCCTCGAAGGGGAGCTCGAAGGCGCTGGCCTGAACGACCTGGAGCCTGTCTGCAAGGCCATTCTTCTCGATATTCTCCCTGGCCTTTGCGAGCGCCTTCTCGTCGAGATCGAGTCCGGTGACGCTGCACCCATACTTCTTTGCAAGCATGATCATGGTCGTGCCCATGTTGCAGGCCACTTCCAGAATCTTCGTATCGGGACCGATGCCAGCCTTCTCGACAAGCCAGTTCGTGGCGTCGATGCCGCCGGGACGGAGCTTCGTCTTGCCGAGACGTGCGAGAAATGTATGTCCAGCTTCATGCATGAGAGGCCTCCTGCCGATGAGTTAACTGTTGCTAATAAGCTAGCAGATGGCAGGAGGACTGATTGCTCATCAAGTAAAATACGGCTAACTTGGCGCAGGCGTCCGTTCGGGAGAGCTGTCCCATGGCATGCAGATGCTCGGTATCATGGAGATCTGCGTTGCTAGGGCTTCACGAGTCGCCGAGACGGAAATCTGGAGAGGAAGCTGGTTCGTGCCATGGGAAAGCCGAAGGTAGCATTCATCTGCGTGCACAACGCATGCCGAAGCCAGATTGCAGAGGCACTGGGCAGGCTCCTTGCCTCTGATGCCTTCGAGAGCTACTCGGCTAGAACAGAGACGAAATCCCATATCGATCCTGATGCGGCACGCATCATGAAGGAGCTTTATGGCATCGATATGGAAAAGACCCAGCATCCCAAGGCCATAGCGAAGATACCTGCGCCGGATATCGCGATATCCATGGGATGCAATGTAAGGTGTCCCTTCATTGGCAGGCCATTCGACGAGAATTGGGGGCTCGAAGACCCGACCGGGAAGTCGGACGAGACCTATGTCTCTGTCATCAAGGAGATAGAGACCAGAATACAGGCACTCAGATTGGAGCTGGCCAGAGATGATTGATGTGCCCTGCATGGGGACCCCGCTCCGTGGCCGTTGTTCCCGGCCTTGCTGGCTGCATGCGATAAGCAGAGATGCTGGGCGCGTTGCTTGGGGATTGCTGCAGAAGGAAGGATCTGCGAGATAGGGATATGCCTGCACGATGCAAAGCGAAGCGGAACAGCCAGCAAGAGAGGCCTTGCCCTATGATGCAGCATCTCGTGACTGAGGATGACAGAGCTGCGTATCTTGATGCTGCACGCGAAACAGGGGATTTCTGGCTGTTTGAGGCGGCGCTGGGCGATGCGGCCCGTGCCCGCAGCAGAATGAGGCGGGTGTGCGATACACAATACGCTGACGTATTGCCTGCGGATTCATGGCACGAGGCCTGAGCCTGAGGCGGGATTCTATGCAGCAGCCCCTGTGGCCTCTCTGTGATGCTCAACTGGCGGGTTTGACCTATCTGCAGGATATTTCTCGGCATGGCATGGATGAAGCTGGCCAAGCTGGTTTTGAGATGGAGCGTTGCCAGAATCATCGGGCATATGCAGTAGAATAGGGGATGGACGGCACCCGTGGCAGCGGGCCCAAAGCCGCTCCTTGCACTTTTTTAGAGTTTGGAGAGTGGCCGTTTCCGCTTAAGCGGGGGCGGCTATTTTCCTCTTCGTCCGATATGGTAGCCCAACCAGATTCCGAGGTCTGTAGCTGCGATAAGGATTCCTGCGAGACGTATGACGGTTTCGATGTTCACCATGGCTTTTCCTTTCTTTCGATTGGAGCGGCCCCCGTCTGTCCCGTATGCTGCTGCATGATTGTCTAGGTACGAACAAGAACAAATGTTCTTGTCAATGAAATGATATCGCCTATGCAAATCTGACGGCAGGGGAAAGCCGTTTCATCTGCTTGAAGAGTACATATGTTCGACAAACGGCAGCCGTCGCTGCCGTCTGGCATCGGTCCGGGAAGTTCATCTGCAGCTCGCTCTCTTTATGGAGAGCAGTCCTCTGCCATATGTTCTCCTGCACGAGGACGATAATGGACTCATTCCATTTCCATAGCGCCACCCAGCCCTGGCTGTGCTCTGCACAGGATGGGGAAGGGGCGGGGCATGCATGTTGAGCGAAAGGATCCTATGGCAGCTTCTCGGGGAACGGCAAAGCCGATTGATATCCTTCATGGCAATCTCTGGACATCGGTCCTGCGTTTTGCCCTTCCGGTTGCAGCCACAGGCATCCTGGAGCAGCTCTCGAACCTGATTGACACGATGATGGTAGGAAGGCTCTCGGGCGATATGGGCACCCTCGGCATGGCTGCCGTCGGCTCGAACACGCCGATCTCTGGCCTCCTGATTGGCCTCTTTGTCGGCATTGCCCTTGGCTCCAACGTGACGATTGCCACTGCTATCGGCAGGCGCGACCAGGATGCGGTCACGAAGGCCGTGCATACCTCCATGCTCATGACCCTTGTGGGCGTTGCTATGACCATCGTCGGAGAGATTGCCGCAGAGCCTCTGCTCAGGCTCCTGCTTGTGCCTGAAGAGACACTTGGCGAGGCAGTGCTGTTCCTGCGTGTCTATTTCCTCGCGCTTCCTGCCATCCTGCTCTACAATCTCGAAGCGGCCATCTTCCGCTCGGTGGGCATCACCCGTCTGCCGCTCCAGGCCCTTGCTATCGCAGCCCTTCTCAATGTGGCCTTCGGCTACCTCTTCATCGGCGTCTTCGGATGGTTTGTTGTGGGATCTGCGCTAGCAACCGATCTCTGCTATCTTGCGAGTGCACTTATCCTGCTTGTGCGGCTCTTGAAAATCGACTCGCCCATCAGGGTGGAGCCTTCGAAGCTCCACTGGGACGGCCGCTCGGCTGCCCAGATCGTGCGCATCGGCCTTCCTGCAGGCATCCAGAGTGCCGTCTTCTCGCTTGCGAACATCGTGATCCAGTCTGCCATCAACAGTCTCGGCACCACCGTCATGGCAGCATCGAGCGCCGGCATCTCGATTGAGTCGGTCGTCTACAACCTCCTGAACTCCTTCAGCCAGGCCTGCACGACGTTCGTCGGCCAGAACAATGGCGCCCGCCAGCTTGCGCGCTGCCGCTCCGTCTTCAAGGTCTCGCTCGCCGAAGGCTTCATCGCAGACATCGCGGTCATCGTCCTTGTCCTCATCTTCGGCCATCAGATGATCGCCCTCTTCAACGGCGACCCGGAGGTCATAGAGCTCGGCTATACACGCATCTCGATCATCATCTCGTCCTACGTATTCTCGATGCTCTATGAGGTGACGAGTGGCTACCTCCGCGGCTTCGGCATCTCCGTCGTTCCTGCCATCATCACTTCTGTCGTTATCTGCGGCATCCGCTTCTTCTGGATTGCCTTCGTCTTCCCGGCAGATCCGACCTTCCGCACAATCATGCTTGTCTACCCGATCAGCCTGGCGGCGAATGCCGTCTGCATTGCAGCGCTCGCGCTTTTCCTCCATCCGTCACGCACGGACAAGAAGGCAGATGCTCCGAAGGCTCAGGCATAGCTGCCAGCAACATGGCTTCCTGCCACAGCAAAGGCCCCGGCTGCAGAATGCGCTGCAGCCGGGGCCTGGTCGTTGATCGGAAGTGCCCGCTAGCCCTTGAGCCAGGTGACATTGGCCACGCTGTAGAGCGGGATGAAGGGAAGAAGGATTGGCGTCTTCTTCACATAGGCCTGATACTCGGGGTCTTTCCCGTAGTTCCTGTTCTGCCTGAGCTCGAGCCTGCGGGCGCCGCCGAACATCACGTAGACGATACCGAGATAGCCTGCAAGGGCAAAGATCCACTGGAATGGCCCTTCGAGTGCCGTGAGGCCGGAGATGAGGACACCTGTCCAGGTCAGGACCTCGCCGAGATAGTTCGGGCAGCGCACAAAGGAGTAGAGCCCCTTGTCACAGAAGCGCCTGGGGTCGGCCTTCTTCTGGGCGCTCTTCTGGAGGTCGGCAGCAGACTCGAGGACGATGCCTGAGAGCATCAAGACAGCACCGATATAGGTCGAGACGTCGGCAGCTGCCCCATTCGCGATGCGGAAGAAGATAGGGGAGGCCTCGGCAGCATAGAGGAGCGCACAGACTGCCCAGATGAGGATACGGATGGGAAGCGAGAGCCCAGAGCCGTCATTCACCTGCGTCTTCATCACATGGTTATAGGCTTTGCTCCTGCGCTCTCGGATGAGGAGATAGAGGCCAAGCCTCATCCCATAGAACACCATGAGCCCTGCCATCAGGAAGAGGACAGGCGAGGTGGCAGGGGTGGCCGCTGCAAAGACGGTCAGCGCCACACCGATCGCTGCCATGGAGAAGCCGTAGCCAAGCGAGATGAACCAGACGAACTTGTGGAAGCCAATCGAGCTCACGACGAGGCCGATTAGGAAGAGTGTCCAGATGCTCATGGAGCCTCCTGATTTGAATTGGTTGCATGCCTTAACGAGCTATCAAGTATATGCTTGTTCCGTACCCGCAGATGCGTGTTTCAGGAAGGCGGAAGGGTTATGGAGCAGAAACAGGGAAAGGTGTTGCCGGACGCAGAGATGCCCGAGGGCTTCACGGTGACGCTTGCGCTTGAGGATGCCGTGCCGGTCGTGCTCTTCTGCCTGGCCACCATCTCCATGGGCCGTGCCATACAGAGCCCGCTCTTCGTCCTCGGCGCCTCTATTGCCTTCGCAGCAGGAGCCTTGAAGGTCGCCTGGAAGCTCGTGATGGCCTTGGGCCACAGGAATATCCCTCTTCTGTCCCGCCAGATGCGCTATGTAATGCCTCTTGGCTTCCTGCTTATGGCAATCGGCCTCATCGTGCAGCGCGATGCAGCAGGTGCGCTGATACTGCGCATGCTCGAGCTCCCAAGCCTTCCCTTCATGCTTGTCTGGGCAGCCCTCATCTGCCTCATGGTCCATTTTGCCCGCACATCAGACCAGCTCGACAGCGCAAGCAACTGGAAGGAGCAGGGGACGAACAGCGCAGCACAGCTTGCCTTCCTTGTCTCCGTGCTGCTTGCGAGCATGTGAGACGTGGGAAGAGGGGAGCGGCCAGGCGCTGCATCGCTCTCTGTCATGATTTCCCTGCATTTCGGGTAGGCTGAGATTGTGACACTTCCGGCAGCTCTGCTGCCCTGATGCTTGAGGAGCCATGAGAGATATGATGTGGCCTGAACCGATCGTGACCGAACGCCTGACGCTTCGCCCCTGGAGGAAGGACGATGCCGATGCGCTCTTTGCTGCTGCCTCCGACCCTGCCATCGGCATCCCCTGCGGCTGGCCACCCCACAGAACGCCCGCGGATTCTGCGGCAGCGCTCGAGTCTGTCCTTATGAAGCCGGAGTGCTATGCGATATGCCTGCGTGCCTCCAGGACGCCGGATGCGCCCGTCGGTGCCATCAGCCTCAGGAAGGAGGACAAGGATGTCCCGATTGCGGCAGATGAGGCAGAGCTCGGCTACTGGATTGCAAAGCCCTACTGGAATGCCGGCTACATGACGGAGGCCGTCCAGGCTCTTGAGCGCCATGCCTTCCTGGACCTGGGCCTCTCTGCACTCTGGGCAGCCAGCTATACGGAGAACCCGGCAAGCGCTGCTGTGCAGAAGAAGGCGCATCTCACGTTCCATCACCACCAGGACTGCTCACTCGACCTTATGGGCAAGACACATGGCCTCGAGGTGAGCCGCATCACGCGCACGGAGTGGGAACGTGCTATCACCGCAGATCCGACGGGCAAGGACTACCGCGGCAAGCAGCAGGCAGAAGCATCGCGGGTCATAACGGAAATGCCGCTCATCTCTCAGGTGCGCTCGGGAGGCCAGACTGGAGCCGACCGAGGAGGCCTTGATGCCGCACGCGAGGCTGGCGTCCCCATCTGCGGGTGGTGCCCGCCGGGTGGCTTGGCAGAGGACTTCCCCGAGGCACCAGGTCTCATGAAGCTCTACCCCGAGCTCCAGGAAGGCCATGCTCCCGGCTATGTGGAGCGTACGGCCTGGAATGTGCGCGACGCCCATGCGACCTTGATCGTCTCGCCGGGAGGGCTTGAGCCCCTGAGCGGGACGGAGATGACAAAGATCTTTGCAGAGCGCCTCGGCAGACCGGTGCTCGTGCTCGAAGGCGACAACATCGAAGACGATGCAGCAACGGCCCTGGGCTGGCTCCGTGGCCTCGATATGCTGGGCTTGACGCTCAATGTCGCAGGACCCCGCGAGTCGAAGATGCCAGGCACCTACCAGAAGACAAAGGACATCGTCGCAGCCCTTCTTGCAGCTCAGAGAAGCGACAGCACGATATAGGCAGCGATGCCGCCGACGCAGCACCAGAGCATGGACTTCGTCTTGGCAGCGATAAGGCAGACGACAGCAGATGCCAGCAGCGGCATGAGGCCAGGCCAGACACCTGAGGCAAACATCGTGGGCGAGAGCAGGTCGTTTGCCACAAGGGCTGCAAAGACCGCGGTCGGAATATAGCTCAGCGCCTCCTCGACGCGGGGAGGAAGGCTCCTGCCCTGGAGGAGCGCTACGGGAAGCATGCGGCAGCAGAAGATGAAGGCAGAGCAGACAAGCCAGATGATCAAAAAGTCGGTCGTGCTCATGCCTGGTCCCTCCTTACAGCTGCCGCGATGAGTCCTGCGGCAACGCCGACGAGTGCCGCTATGGGCACAGCGGCGCCTGCTGCCCCTGCGCGCTTTGCAAGGAAGACAGAAAGCGCTGCTGCCAGAGCCACGATGACGGAGGTCCTGTCCTTCAGCTGTCCTGACAGCAGATAGATGAAGAGGCCTGTCATTGCAAACGATGCGACCGCCGTAGGTATATTGGCGGCGCTTCCTATGACAGCACCGGCGGCGACAGATACTGACCAGGTCAGAAGCAGGATGATATCGAGTGTGAAGGCATGGCGGAAAGACCAGGAGCTGCCCTCTGAGAGCTTGCCCAGGGTGATGCCGTAAGCTTCCTCGGTATAGGTCGAGGCAATGGCAAGAGACTCGCGCTTCGAGAAGCGGGCCAAGGCAGGGGCGAGCGATGCCGAATAGAGGGCAAAGCGCGAGGAGACGGCACAGACGGAGATGGCAAGCGAGGCGATAGGCGTTCCCTGGAGCCAGAGGTTCGATATCATGAACTGCCCCGATCCCGAGAGATAGGTAGCGGAGAGCAGGAAGCACTCGAGTCCGTTCATGCCTGCCTGGTCGGCGAGCACGCCGCAGGCAAGGCCGACAGCGACATAGGAGAGCATGACAGGCCAGGCGACGGCGAGGATCTCTGGAAATACGGATGAGCGATTCTTTGAAGCAAAGACCATGGCATGGCTTTCAGAAGGGCGAATGTGCATAAAGTGCATGAAGCGTAGCATACGTGCGGGCGGGCAGGCTTCCAGGAAATGCCGATATCCAGATATCCAAGGGAGATATTGGCCGCTCTGACCGATCTGTGTCTGAGGTAAGATGGCTCAGAACCAGAAAGGATCTCAATGACCCATACCTCGAAGCATCCGCAAGCGCTCCACCATCCCCATGATCTGCATCCTGGCCATCCCCTCATGGTCTTCGATGACTTCTGCTTTGCCTATGAGAACAGACCGGTGCTCTCGCATATCGACCTCACGATCGATGCGGGGGATTCGGTCGTGCTGATGGGGGACAACGGCTCCGGCAAATCGACTCTTCTCAAAGCCATGTGCGGCCTCATCTTCCCGGCAGAAGGCACCTATCGCTTCGACGGCGAGGTCGTGGATAGCAAGAGCATGAAAGATCCGCTCTTCTCGAAGCGGCTCCACCAGAGGGTCGGCTTCATCTTTCAGGACTCGGACTCCCAGCTCTTCTGTGCAAGTGTCGAGGAGGAGATAGCCTTCGGACCCCGGCAGATGGAGCTTTCCAGCTCCGAGGTGGAGCGGCGCGTGAACGATGTGATGCATCTCCTCAAGATCGAGGACCTCAAGGAGCGCGCTCCCTGGACGCTTTCGGGAGGAGAGCAGAAGAAGGTCGCTATCGCCTCCGTGCTCTCGATGAACCCGGATGCCTACTGCTTCGATGAGCCGATGAGCGGACTTGACCAGAAGTCGCGCGAATGGCTGCTCGGGTTCCTCAAGAGTCTCAAGTCAGCAGGCAAGACCCTCATCGTCGCGACGCATGACCAGTCGCTTGCAGATGAGGTGGCAGACTATTTCGTCTATTTCGGGGACTATCACGGCTACGAGGACAGGCCCCATATCCATATCAACAGGTACCCTGAGAAGGAGGACTAGGCTTCCTTCTCTGCAGCAAGTGCCTGGCTCAGGCGCCTGTAGTGCAGGAAGATCCCCTCATCGGCGAGTGCCCTGATCTCGTCTCTTGTGGCAAGGCGGACCGCTGTGGCTTCGCGCTCCTGGAGCTTCACATCTGCGAGCGTGAAGTCGAGGTGCAGATGGTAGATGTCGACGATATAGGAGTCTCCGCGCTCGGCATCGTCGTTTTTATAGCGCCAGATGGGCGTGGCGTCCTGGGGCACCTCGAGCCCGACCTCTTCCTTCACTTCGCGGGTCACGGCTTCAAGCGAGGTCTCGCCTGAGCGCACGCCGCCGCCCGTGACTTCCCACCAGCCGGCAGCCCACTTCTTGTCAAGCGCGCGCTGGGTGATGAGGATGCGGCCCGAAGGGTCTTCTATGAGGGCAAGGACATAGAGCATGTAACGGCCCGGAGCCAGGAAGGTGCCACGAGGAGCCGTCTCGCCGGTCTTCGTGCCGTCTGCGTTATAGATGTCTATCGTCTCTGCCATCAGAGGTCCAACTCTCCTTCTGCCGCCTGGAGTGCCGGCGTGAGGTCGATGTTCAGATCCACGCTGCTCTGGATGCCATTGACGGTGCCGGTGTTCGTGTACTGCCACATCGTGAAGGCGACGCTTGTCGTCGGCGTGGCGGAGTACTGCGCCATCCAGAATCCGTACTGGGACAGTCTGTCGAGGTTGTACATGTTCGTGAGGTCGGAGGAGCTGCAGTAGATGGCAGCCTTGTAGCCGGCATCCTCGATCGTGCTGCAGAAGGCAGCAGCGATGCTCGTGCGCTCCTGGGTCGTCAGGCCAAAGGCACGGTCTCCCGCGACCGGCTCGAAGTCGAAGATGACGGGGTAGGAGAGCTGGGCGCCATTCAGCTGCTCGAGCACGAACTTCGCCTCGGTCACGGCCTCGTCTTCTGTCGTTGCCTGGGAGTAGAAGTAGGCACCGACGCCGAGTCCTGCCTCCTTTGCACCGGCAAGATTCCTCGAGAACGAGTCATCGACGACGATTGCATCGTTCGCTGTGCCGTGGGCACCGATGCGGATGATTGCATAGTCGATGCCATCTGCCCTGACCTTCGCCCAGTCGATTGTGCCGTTGTGCTCGGAGACATCGATGCCTTCGCGTGAGAGCGTGACGTCGGAGCCGTCAGATGCTGTCCCGACGTAGATGAAGTTGCCGTTGGCATCGGTCGTGAGATTCGACCAGTCATACGGATTGCTGTAGAGGAAGCGCGACTTGTCGACCGCCAGGCTCACGGCGCCAGAAATCGGATAGGAGCCATCGCCTGCTGCCGTCTGGATGTCGGAGGTGTCATCTGCATCCGTGTTTGTGACATCGCTCACAGCATTCTCGACGATCTCTGCTGCCTTGAAGCTCGGGTCGGTGAAGACCACGACGATTGCGACGCCAATAACGATGAGGGCGATGAAGAAGGCAAACGGGAAGATGTGACGGCGCCTCTGTGCTGGGCGCCTCATATGCCTGTCATCGGGACGGGTGCCGCGCGGACGCGGTGCCGGACGTGCCTGCTGGAAGCCGGATGCGCTCCTCGACGTTGCGGCATAGCGGCTGCTGGAGCTCCGCGGAGCAGTGCTCCTGGCAGAAGAGGTGCTGCGTGCAGACGTCGCGCGGGTGCTTCCGTAAGGGCGGGGCGTGTAGGAGCCTCTAGCTGACGAGGTCCGGGCGCTTGCCTGGTATCTCTGGGACGCAGCAGAGGGCCTCTGGGCAGAGGGACGCGATGTGCGGGCATGCGGTTCTGCGGCATACGAAGGCCGCCCCGAAGCGGTGTACGGTTTCGGGGCATATGCGCGAGAGCTTGTGTCTGTTCGGTTATAGCTGCGGTTCGTGCTGCGTTGTGCTGTGTTTCTCGAGCTCTGGCGCGGTGTCGGTGTGGTGTGTCGTCTTCCTTGCACCTATGCTCCGTCGTGCCTGCCAAAATCCTGAGAATGAGCTCGGAATATTCTAGAAGCTTGTCTGGGCCTTGCATAGAGCTATGGACGTTCTCGACAAAAAGGACAGCCATTAATTCTCATGGCTGAAACGCAGATGGCAGGCATGGAACTGCCTGGAGAATTTGGCAGCTGTTATCCAATATTTCTGTCTGAGGGAAATGGGGCATAGGGCAGATCGGAGAGACCTTGCCTTCTGGGGTGCAGGGGGCGCAGCTTGCCTGTCCGTCATCTGGCAGGCAGCCTCCATTCAGCTTCATGCTGCCTGGATGTCGGAAAATGGGGAGAATATTGCGGGCATGCGGCTTTGGTTACAGCTTGCGCATGGAAATGTTACAAGCCTGAGAGATGCTTGACCGTGCATTCGTTTGGCGGTTTCCTGTCAATGGCGCATCCCTTGCATATCCAATAATGGCAGGGAGCCCAAGCTACCATCCCAACTCTTCAAAGGAGCCAGCCATGTCCTTCGTCCTGCCTGCCTACCATGAGCCCGATTTCACAGATCCGAAGCTCCGCCAGGCACCCGATGCCACAACTGCCCGTGTCATCAAGGACGGCGTCGCTCCTGAAGGCTTCCACAGCACCTCGATGTATCCCGAGTACTTCAAGCTCGGCGGCAAATGGGTGCTTGCCCAGGAGAGCAGGATGGACTCTTCGGTCGTCGTCTGCCCGGATGGCTCGCTCGACGTCGTCGAAAACAGGAACCTCAAGGCAGGGCAGAAGATCGTGATCGGACGCACCGAGGATGGCTCTGAAGGCATCCTCGTGCATACGAAGGGCTTCTCGTCCGGAGAAGACGATGAGGACGCAGGCGAGTTCGTGTTCCGCCAGGGCAGGAGCCGCGAGACCTCCTATGCAAGGGACTACGACAAGCTGGTCGACCTTCTGCGCTATGAGCATGACCACGGCTTCGTGCTCTGGGTCATGGGTCCGGCCTTTGCCTTCGACTACGATGCCCGCCGTGCCATGCAGGCCATGATCGACGCGGGGTATGTGAACGGCGTGCTTGCAGGAAACGCGCTTGCGACCCATGACCTCGAGGCAGCGACCCTCCATACGGCGCTTGGCCAGGACATCTATACGCAGAAGTGCCAGCCCTCAGGACACCACAACCACCTCGATGTGATCAACCGCGTCAGGAGGTCCGGCTCCATTCCGCAGTTCATCGAGGACCAGCATGTCGATAACGGCATCATGTATGGCCTTGTGAAGAACAATGTCCCGTTCGTGCTCACAAGCTCGATCCGCGATGACGGCCCGCTTCCTGAGGTCATTGCAGATGCCTATGAGGGCCAGACGCAGATGAGGAACCTCATCCGCCAGTCCACGACGGTCATCTGCCTCGCGACGATGCTCCATACGATCGCAACGGGCAATATCACGCCGAGCTTCCGTGTGCTGCCTGATGGCACCGTGCGCCCCGTCTATCTCTACGCGGTCGATGCGGCCGAGTTCGTCTTGAACAAGCTGCAGGACAGAGGCTCCCTTTCTGCCACGACGATTGTCGCGAACGTCCAGGACTTCATCACGATCGTGTCGCGCGGCCTCGGGGTCTTCCCGAAGGACTAGCCTTAGCTCCTGAACGGACTAGACTGGAGCTGTCGCAGATCTATCCGCTTGAGGGGAACGGCATATATGAGCACATTCCTGAACCGCACGCATGTCTATGGGCCGGTGCATAGCCGCAGGCTTGGCCTTTCGCTCGGCGTGAACATGAATCCGCTCGACGGCAAGCACTGCACGTTCGACTGCATCTACTGCGAGCTTGGCACGAACGAGCAGAGGCATACGGCAACGCCCTTCCCGAAGGCAGAAGAGATTGCGCGCGCCTTGGAGGAGCGCCTCGCCGAGCTTGCCTGTGACGGCACCGTGCCCGATGCAATCACGCTTGCCGGAAACGGCGAGCCGACGGAGAACCCCGAGTTCCCGGAGATGGTGGAGCGTGTGCGTGCGCTTCGCGACCGCTTCTGCCCGAAGGCAAAGATTGCCGTCCTCTCGAATGCGACGTTTGCTGCGGTGCCGAAGGTGCATGAGGCGCTCGAGCAGGTGGACATGAATATCCTGAAGCTCGACTCGGTCGACCCCGAGTTCATCCGCCTCGTCGACAGGCCGCACATCCCTTACGACGCGGAGGCTGTGATCGATGCAATCGCTTCCTTCAAAGGCCATGCCATCGTCCAGACGATCTTCCTCACGGGCGATGTGGACGGCGTGCACATCGACGACACGGTGCCCGAACTCGTAGATCCGTGGCTCGACGCGCTTGCCCGTATCAAGCCGGAGGAGGCCATGATCTACACGATTGCCCGCGAGACGGCGCTTCCAGGCCTTCAGAAGGCGGCGCCCGAGGTGCTTGATGCTATCGCTGCCAAGGTCGAGAAGCTTGGCATCCCCTGCGAAGTCGCGTACTAGAAGGCAGGACAGGCAGAAAAGAGGGGAGCCCGGACTTGCGTGTCCGGGCTCCCCTCAGCATGTCTGGAGCTTCTTGCCTATGCGCGGTCGGCGACAGCCTTTGCGACGACATCTGCGACGCTCTTGTCGAGCGCAGACGGGATGATGTAGTCGGGAGCGAGCTTGTCCTCCGGCACAAGTCCTGCGATAGCCTCGGCAGCGGCGACCTCCATGTCCTCCGTGATCTGGGAGGCGCGGGCCTTGAGAGCGCCCTTGAAGATGCCCGGGAAGACAAGGACGTTGTTGATCTGGTTCGGGAAGTCGGAGCGGCCGGTTGCGACGACCTTGGCGCCGGCTGCGAGCGCCTCGTCCGGCATGATCTCAGGCGTCGGGTTCGCGCAGGCAAACACGATGCCATTGTTCATGGAAGCGACCATGTCCTTCGTGAGAAGGCCCGGCTTCGAGACGCCGATGAAGATGTCGGCACCCTTGATGACATCAGCGAGCGTGCCCTCTTCATGATTCTTGTTCGAGATCTTGGCAATCTCTTCCTTGACGGGATTCAGGTTGTCCCTGCCTTCATAGATGGCGCCATGGCGATCGGTCAGGATAACGTCGCCGAAGCCCATGTGGATGAGGAGCGTGGCGATAGCGATGCCTGCTGCGCCTGCACCGGACATGACGATCTTGAGGCTGCCCTTCTGCTTGCCCGTGACCTTGAGGGCGTTGATGAGGCCGGCGGCCGTGACGATGGCGGTGCCGTGCTGGTCATCATGGAAGACGGGGATGTCGCACATCTCCTTTAAGCGCTTCTCGATCTCGAAGCAGCGCGGTGCGGCAATGTCTTCGAGGTTGATGCCGCCGAAGGACTTGGAGATCAGATAGACGGTCTCGACGAACTTGTCCACATCGTGGGTATCGACGCACAGAGGAATGGCATCGACATCGCCGAACTCCTTGAAGAGGAGGCACTTGCCCTCCATGACGGGCATGCCGGCGGCAGGTCCGATGTCACCCAAGCCCAGCACTGCCGTGCCGTCGGTGATGACGGCGACGAGGTTGCCGCGGCGCGTGAGCTCCCACGACTTCTGGTAGTCTGCCTGGATCTGGCGGCAGGGCTCAGCGACACCCGGCGTATAGAGCAGCGCCAGATCCTCGTTGGTCTCAGCCTTGGCGCGGGCAACGACCTCGATCTTGCCATGGAGCTTCTCGTGGAGCTCCAGGCTCTTCCTGCTGGTTTCGTCCATGGTGCTAAACCATCTCCTCAGGTCTCATGACCTTGTCGAATTCCTCCGCCGTGAGATAGCCGAGCGCAAGGCAGGCATCCTTCAGCGAAGTCCCTTCTGCATACGCCTTGTGGGCCACTTTCGCAGCCCGCTCATATCCAATATAAGGGTTCAGGCACGTCACGAGCATCAGGGAATTATGCAAATTGCTCTGCATCTTGTCCCTGTTTGCAGCTATGCCTGAGACGCAGTGGATATCGAACGAATGGATTGCATCGGCCAGGAGCCTCACCGACTGGAGGTAGTTGTAGGCGATGACGGGCATGAAGACATTGAGCTCGAAATTGCCCTGGGAGGCCGCAAAGCCGATAGCGGCATCGTTGCCCATGACCTGGACGGCGACCATCGTGACGGCCTCGCACTGGGTCGGGTTCACCTTGCCAGGCATGATGGAGCTGCCGGGCTCGTTCGCAGGAATCGTGATCTCGCCCAAGCCAAGCCTGGGGCCCGAGGCAAGCCAGCGCACGTCGTTTGCGATCTTCATGAGGTTCGCAGCCAGAGCCTTCACGGCGCCGTGGCTGAAGACGATGGCATCCTTGCCGGTCAGGGCATGGAACTTGTTCGGGTCGGTCACGAAGGGCTGGCCGGTCAGCGCTGCCACCTTCGAGGCAACGAGCTTGTCGAAGCCTTCTGGGGCATTGAGTCCGGTACCCACGGCGGTGCCGCCGAGCGCGAGCTTCAAAAGTCCTGGAAGCGAAGCCTCGATGTCCTCGATGCCTGCCTCGACCAGGCCGCGCCAGCCCGAGATCTCCTGGCTGAAGGCGATAGGCACGGCATCCTGGAGATGCGTACGGCCGCTCTTCACGATGCCTTCGTTCTCCTTCTCGAGGCGCTTCAAGGTCTCGACGAGGTTTCTGGCCTCTGGCAGGAGCTCCTCTTCGAGTGCCAGGACCGCAGCGATATGGAGTGCTGTCGGGAAGGTGTCGTTCGAGGACTGCGAGCGGTTCACGGAATCGTTCGGGTGGAGCACCTTCATGCCGGCAATCTGGTTGCCACGGTTTGCAAGCACCTCGTTCATGTTCATGTTGCTCTGGGTGCCAGAGCCTGTCTGCCAGACCTTGAGCGGGAACATGTCGTCGTGCTGGCCGGCCAGGACTTCATCTGCTGCCTGGCCGATGAGCGTGGCCTGCTCTTCTGTGAGGCAGCCGAGCTCGGCATTTGCCTGGGCTGCCGCTTTCTTGAGGAGGGCGAAGGCACGGATGATGCCCTTGGGCATCGTCTCCGTCCCGATTCTGAAGTTCTCGTAGGAGCGCTCGGTCTGCGCTCCCCAGAGGGCCCAGGCAGGAACCTCGACCTCTCCCATGGAATCGTGCTCGATGCGCGTGGCGCCGTCCATAGCTGCCTCCTTATGTAGGAAAACTCCTGCTACCTTAGCACGTAAGCGGTCTTCTGATGGGCGCATCCGGACAAGCAGATGGTGCCTGTTCTGTCTGCACTCTGCTTCAGGTCTGAAGAATGCATCGCTGCGCTGCAGCAGAATGGAGCTATGGGAACTCCTGCATCTGGAAGGCGGCTGCCATGGAACATGGAAAGGACGAAAGTGAAGGCCAGAGAATGAAGGTGCAGCTGCCTCCCGCACCGCGAGATATCGACTGCAGCAGGATGGGCGCAGAGGAGTTCCATGCACATATATGCCGTGGCTATGAGGACTATCTTGCAGGAAGGGTCCGGCCTCCGAAGAGGCCTTCGCAGAGTTCCGCGAACGCCTGAAGCGGAGGGGTGTCGGGCCGGCTTGCCAGCAGGAGCAGTGCCATCAAAAATGAGATGATTTCCGTGCCGATTATGAGCATGTTTCGCGTGCTCTGACGCTTCTGTGGAGATAAGTCCTGTTTGCTAGGATAGGTCCGTCCAATGCAAGGAGGCATGCACATTGAAACCGATCGTTTGCATCACACCGTCGCTCTTCCAGGGTCCCGACAAGGGCCATCAGCTCATCAACATGAAGTACGCGAAGATGGTGCGGCGCGCCGGTGCGCTTCCTGTCATGTGCGACTATCCAACGGATCCTGCTGAGGTGTCAGAGCTCCTTGACGGGTGCCAGGGACTGCTCCTTACCGGCGGCTACGATATCGATCCTGCCCGCTACGGCGAAGAGCGCCTCGAGTGCACGAATGAGCCGCATAAGGACCGCGATGACTCCGAGTTCGAGCTTGTGCGCCAGGCTGTCGAACGCGACATGCCGATCTTCGCTATCTGCCGTGGCATCCAGGTGCTCAATGTCGCCTTCGGCGGCATGCTCTGGCAGGATGTGAAGGTCCAGGGTGCGACCGATTTCAACCATGCCCAGTTCGAGATGCCGGAGAAGCTTGTCCACAGCGTGAAGCTCGTGGAGGGGACGCCAATCCAGGCTGCGATGGGGAAGACGGAGATTGAGGTCAACTCCTGCCACCATCAGGCCATCAAGGAGCTTGCCCCTGCCTTCGAGGTTGCTGGCACCTCGCCTGATGGCATCATCGAGGCAGCTTGGATGCCGGAAAAGCGTTTCGTCTGGGGCGTGCAGTGGCATCCCGAGTCGCTCTTCTGCACCTATCCGGAAGAGATGGCGCTCTCTGACGCCTTCGTGGCAGCCTGCCAGAAGTAGACAGGCTCCCTTCTCAGAACAGCCTAGATTCCCTCAGGCAGCCTGTCTTTTGTGCGGCAGGCTCTGTGCAGCTGACGTCTCAGCGTGCAGGATGGTTCAATTTGCGATAGGCTTTGCAGGGTATGAATGCACTTCTATGTGTCTTCGGGATAACGTCCCGGAGCCCTGAGGAGGATTTCCGTTGAACCGTACGAAGATCGCCCAGCTCTACAAGGAGCCGGACACATTCGGTGGCAGCTCTGTCACCTGCGCAGGCTGGGTCCGTTCCATCCGCGACATGAAGAACTTCGGCTTCGTCGTCCTGAACGACGGCAGCTGCTTCAAGGACCTGCAGGTCGTCCTCAACAAGGACGCACTCGGCGAGGATGTCTATCAGAACATCGTGTCCCAGAATGTGGGAGCAGCGCTTATCGTCACCGGCACGCTCGCGCTCACGCCAGACCGTCCACAGCCCTTCGAGCTCCAGGCTGCCGAGATCACGGTCGAAGGCACGTCTGCTCCTGACTACCCGATGCAGAAGAAGCGTGCGACGCGCGAGTTCTTGCGCACGCAGCAGCACCTCCGTTCCCGCACGAACCTCTTCCGTGCCGTCTTCCGCGTCCGCTCTGTCGCAGCCTATGCCATCCACACGTTCTTCCAGGAGCGCGGCTTTGTCTATGTGAACACGCCGATCATCACGGCATCCGATGCAGAGGGTGCCGGCGAGATGTTCCGTGTCACGACGCTCGACCTCGCGAATGTTCCGAAGAACCCTGACGGCACGGTCGACTGGTCGAAGGACTTCTTCGGCAAGCCGACGAACCTCACGGTCTCCGGCCAGCTCCAGGCAGAGAACTTCGCAATGAGCTTCGGCGATGTCTACACATTCGGACCGACGTTCCGTGCCGAGAACTCGAATACGAGAAGGCATGCTGCCGAGTTCTGGATGGTCGAGCCGGAGATGGCATTCTGCGACCTCGAGGGCGACATGGAGTGCGCCGAGGCCATGCTCAAGTTCGTGATCCGTACGGTCATGGACCAGTGCCCGGATGAACTCGACATGTTCAACCGCTTCGTCGACAAGGGCCTCAAAGACCGTCTCGAGCATGTTGCCAGCTCCGACTTTGCCCGCGTGAGCTACACCGACGCAATCAAGATCCTCGAGGATGCCGTGAAGGAGGGCCACAAGTTCGAGTACCCCGTAAGCTGGGGCATCGACCTCCAGACTGAGCACGAGCGCTACCTCACGGAGCAGCACTTCAAGCGCCCGACCTTCGTCACGGACTACCCGAAGGAGATCAAGGCCTTCTACATGCGCGCAAACGACGATGGCAAGACCGTCGCTGCGGTCGACTGCCTCGTGCCGGGCATCGGCGAGATCATCGGCGGCTCCCAGCGCGAGGAGCGCTACGACCTGCTCCGTGCGCGCATCGAGGAGCTCGGCATGGACGAGAGCCAATACCGCTACTACCTCGACCTCAGGAAGTATGGCGGATGCCGCCACGCCGGCTTCGGCCTCGGCTTCGAGCGTCTCGTGATGTACCTCACGGGTGTCGACAACATCCGTGACGTGCTTCCGCACCCGCGTACTGTGGGCAACGCAGACTTCTGATCCAGAATCTTCGATTGCTGCAGAAGGGGACGCAGTTCACTTGGAGCTGCGTCCCCTTCGTCTGTCTGGATGAATTGCTTCTAGTAGAGCGGAAGCTTCCCTGTGAGCGGATCGATCTCTTCGGCTGAGAGCGGCTCGAAGGCAAGGCAGGTATAGGTCGGCTCGCCGTGGAACTCCGTGAAGCCGGCATCCCTGATGAGGGCGACGATGAAGCCAAGCTCGCGTCCCTTGGCAGCAAGGTCCAGGAGCTCTTCTTCTGAGTCCACATAGACGCAGACCTTTGCGACACCGGCGTCGAACCAGTCGGAAAGCGGTGTATGGTCGCTCTCCGGATGGTCGAGCGCCACCCAGGAGGGGGCGCCGTCCTCATCTCTTAGCACGCGCACCTCATCGAGCCTGCCTTCGCGTGCCAGCGCCATGAGCGTGGCCTCGACGCAGGCATGCCCTGCCTGTGCAGCGATCTTTCCCTTGCGCATCTTGAGGTCGCGGCGCATCACGATCATCTGCTTTGCCTTGTAGGACGAGCTTCCCATGGATGGACTCCTTCTGCTGGTTTCTATTGGCGGGCCGATACGTAGCTGTGGTCGACGGTGATCTTTGGCACCGCATCCTTCTTGTGGGACTTGACGATAGCGGAGATCTCGCGCTTGAGCTCTTCGTCAGACATCTCGAGCGAGAACGGCTTCACGACATCGAAGATCACGTTCGTGTGGGTAGGGCCGGGGACGCATCTCAGGTCGTGGACCGTGATGGCAGGATCGATTGCTTTCACGTGCTCGGCAATCCAGTTCCTCAGGTCCTTGACCTCAGGGTCGTCGGTCACGATCGGGTCGAGGTGGAGGGAGATGATGAGGCCCTCCTTGTCCTTGAAGTCCTGCTCGATGTTGTCGAGCGTGTCGTGGCTCTCCATGACAGACTCTTCTGCTGGCATCTCGACATGGGCACTGGCAAACTGCCTGCCCGGGCCGTAGTCGTGGACCATCAGGTCATGCGTTCCCAGGACCCCCGGATAGCTCATGATCGTGTCGTGGATGTGCTGGACATACTCGGCCGAAGGAGCCTGGCCCAGAAGCGGGCTGATCGTATCTTTCACAAGCTGGGCGCCGGAGACGAGGATGAAGACGCCGACAGCGCAGCCGCATATGCCATCCAGGTCCACACCCCAGAGGTAGGAGATGAGAGAGGTTGCAAGGACGGCAGATGTCGTTATCACATCGTTTCTGGCGTCGACAGAGGTTGCCTGCAGGGTCTCGGAGTCGATCTTCCTGCCGACGAGCTTGTTGAAGTGTGCCATCCAGAGCTTCACGGCAATCGATCCCAGAAGCACGACGACAATGGCCCAGCCGAACTCGACAGGCTCGGGGTCCAGGATCTTCCTCACCGAGGAATTGATGAGCTCGAGGCCGACGGCGCAGACCATGACAGCGACGACAAGGCCCGCAAGGTACTCGAAGCGGCCATGGCCATAGGGGTGGCCTTCATCTGCCGGCCTGCTTGCAAGCTTGAAGCCGATCAAGGACACGATGCTGCTTGCCGCATCGGAGAGGTTGTTCACGGAGTCGGCGACGATGGAGACAGAGCCTGCGATGAAGCCGACCGTGCCCTTGCCGAGAGCAAGCAGGATGTTGAGGACGATGCCTATGAGCGAGGCAGTGTTTCCGGCATGCGTCCTTTCCTCTGGTGTGGGATTCTCAGGAATGGATGCTGCGATATGGGAAGCAATGAAGGGTGTCATTGCCATTTTCTCCTTTCAGGGACTCGACGTCCGAAGAGTTGACTATAGGGCCTTTGGTCACCTCTTTGTCACGCAAGTGCAGATAATTGGCGAAATATGCATCCGACATGCAGGAAGGGCAGGAGCGGCACGTCCGCTCCTGCCCTTCCAGACACTCGCGCTGCAGTTTCCTGTCAGAGCTCTATCTCCTCGCCAGGCTTCAGGAGCAGGGCGCTCGAGACGAGCTTCGCAAAGCGCAAAGCAAGCTCTTCTGAGTAGAGCTTGCCAGGATTCAGATGGATCGGCGTCACATGGTGGGCCTTCAGGATATTGGCACAGCGTGCTGCCTCGTCGATGTTCATGTTGAAGATGCCATCGCCAGGAAGGAAGGCATAGTCGATGCGCATCTTCGAGAGCTCATCCTTCATCTGGTCTGTGTAGGAGGTGTCGCCCGAGAACCAGAGCGTCTTGCCATCGACCTTCACGAGGAAGCCGACACACTCATCCTTCGGATGGTTCGCATTCTCGGCGATGGTGGCTTCGACCGTGAAGGGGCCGAAGGTCTTCGCAACATAGGTATCAGGGTCGGGGTGGGCATCCATGTTCTGCCAGACGACGCATCCTGGCTTTCTGGCGGGAAGATCGAGCGCGTTGTGGTCGTAGTGCTGATGCGTCACGAGGATGAGGTCTGCCGGCTTGTCGTAGCCCTCTCCGGCATAGGGGTCGATATAGCAGACGGCTCCCGAATCCGAGGTGAGCCTCAGGCTTCCGTGTCCCTGATACAGCAGCTTTCCCATACGTGCCCCTTTCTGCGATGCCTCACTGAACTCGTATGTACCAACATTTCAGCACATTCATTCTTCAAGGCGACTTTTGGCATTTGGCCTGAAGAGGCAGGAAGCGCTTGCGCTACAGGCTACAATTGGAATGTCTTGCATTTTCGGGGGTAGCACCCTCTTATTTGTGCCTGCTTGGCAGGCAATTCCTGGAGGATAAGTGTCTCAACAGATGAAGACAGCTGCTGCTCAGGCAGGTGCCGGCAGAGCTTCTGCCTCTAAGAAGCCCTATGTCGCCTCGCTCGATGGTCTCAGGGCCCTCTGCGCCCTGGGCGTCGTCTTCTACCATATGGGCCTTGGCTGGTGTCAGGGCGGCCTTCTCGGCGTCACGGTGCTCTTCGTGCTCTCGGGCTATCTCGCGATGGGCGGCCTTCTCCATGAGTTCGAGAAGACCGGCACGATTGCATCGGGCAAGTACTATCTCAAGAGGATCAAGCGCCTCTTGCCGACATCTGTCGTCTACGTCGTCGTGTGTGCAGCTGCCTGCACGCTCCTGTCCCATCAGCTCTTGACGAAGATGCGGCCCGATATTGTGCCATCGCTTCTCATGGTGCTCAACTGGTACAAGATCTTCTCGAACCAGTCCTACTTCGCAGCTGCAGGAGCGCCGTCGCCCCTGACGCACTTCTGGTCGCTTGCAATCGAGTTCCAGTTCTATCTCATCCTGCCGCCTGTGCTGTGCCTTCTTCTCAGGAAGAAGGTCCAGAAGAAGCACCTTGCCATCGGCTTGGGCGTCCTCACCGTCGCCTCTGCTGTCGCAATGGCGCTTCTCTTCGTACCTGGCGCAGACCCCTCGCGTGCCTACTACGGCACGGATACGAGGGCGCAGAGCCTCCTTCTCGGCTGCCTTCTTGCTATCATCTGGCCCTTCGACAAGATGAGCGCCAAGGCGGCAGGCGACTTCGGCCAGAAGAAGCGCCTCGGCCTCGAGCTGGCAGGTGCGGCCTCCGTCGTCGCCCTTCTCCTTATGATGCGCTTCACGGAGGGCTATACGTCCTTCACCTACTACGGCGGCACGCTCCTGATCTCTGCCATTGCCGCCGTCGCGATCGCTGCCTTGACGCCTTCCGGGACTGCAGCCGCCAAGGTCCTCTCGTGGGGACCTCTTGCCTGGATCGGCAAGAGGAGCTTTGCCATCTATGTCTGGCACTACCTGATCGTGCAGCTCATGGCCTCGCATAACGCGGCCCTGTCGCTTCCGTGGTGGCAGGTCGTGGTCGAGCTTCTGCTCACGTTCATTGCAGCAGAGCTCTCCTATGCGCTTGTCGAGATGCCGCTCAGACGCCATACGCTCCGCGCTGTCATCCGCCGCGACTTCGTCCGCAGGAAGAAGGACCGCGAGCGCGCCGTGCGAGAGCAGAAGCCCTGCCGTGGCGTGTCGCGCAAGGTCCACGCTGCGCTCCTCAAGAGTCCCGTGAAGGTGCCGCAGACCATCTGCGCCGCTGCTGTCATCGCAATTGCCGTCTTCGGCCTCATCCTCGTCCCGCCCGAGAATGCGATGGGCGGTACGAATGGCGCCCAGCAGGTGAGCGCTGCGACCCTGAAGAAGCCGCTTGTCGACGGCGTCTACGATGTCGTCTTCATAGGAGATTCGGTCTCACTTGGTGCCTCGACGGAGCTCAATGCCTCCTTCCCGCACGGCGTGGTCGACTCTGCTGTGGGCAGGCAGGCATCGGAAGCCCTCGATGTCTATAACAGCTATGCCAGCACCGGCGTTGTCGGGAATACCGTGATCTTCTCGATCGGCTCGAACGGCTACCTCGATGAGGATGCGCTCGAGGCAATCTATGAGGCGGTGGGCACTGACAAGGAGCTCTGGTTCGTGAACGACAGGACACCGCGCGACTGGTGCACAGCAAACAACGACCTCCTTGCCTCCTTTGCAGCCGAGCACGAGAACGTCGGCGTGATCGACTGGTACGGCACCTCTGCCAACGAGTCTGGCTGGTTCTGGGACGATGGCACGCACCTTCGCCCGGAAGCTGCCCAGAACTTTGCAGACCTCGTCGTCAGCACGATCGGCTATGAGATTCCGACAGAAGAGAACACGACCTATTCCGTGCTCTTCCTCGGCGATGCCACGAGCATGCAGGCAGCAGACAAGCTTGCTGCCGCCTGGCCGCAGGGCATGGTCGACTGTGCCGCAGGCAGGACCGTCGATGCGCTGAAGGGCGACTGGGAAGGCTATGTGGGTGCCGGTACCGCAGGAAGCAGGGTCGTCGTGGCGCTTCCGACCGATGTGCCTCTCACGAAAGAGGGAGTGGATGCACTCCTTGACAGCATCGGATCTGAGCGTCAGATCTGGCTCGTGAACGGCAGGAGCAATGCTGCCTTCTGCGACTCGAACAACCAGATCATCGCCGATGAAGCTTCCTCTCGTTCCAATGTCCAGCTCATCGACTGGTACAGCGCATCCGAAGGCCAGAGCGGCTGGTTCACGTCAGACGGCGCAAGCCTCACGGATGAAGGTGTCGCTGCCTATGCCCAGACCGTCATCGACACTGTGGGCGATGTCTCAGGCACGGATGAGGCGGCAGATGCCGCCAAGACCGCAACTGAGGGGACAGATGCCACAGCAGCGGGCGCAGCTGCCTAGACGGAGGTCCTGATAGCTACAAGAATGCGGCCGCACCGGGTGTCCGGTACGGCCGCATCTGCTATCTGGAAGAAGCTTTTACTCAGCGCTCAGGAGCGTGATCTCGAAGTTCAGGGCCTTGCCTGCCATCTCGTGGTTCAAGTCCACGAAGATCGAGCTCGGCGTGACCTTGGAGACGACAGCCGGAATAGGCTGGCCCATCGGGCCCTGGAGCATCACATGCTCGCCGACCTTGAGGGAGCGCATGTCCTCGGGCACCTGCTCCATCGGGAACTCGTAGATGAGGTCCTCACGGCGCTCGCCGTAGGCCTCGGAGGGCTCGAGATGGATGTTCACAGTCTGGCCGACCTCCATGTCGCGCACAGCCTCGTCGAAGCCCTTGATCATCTGGCCTGCCATGCAGGTGAACTCGAGCGGCTGGTTCCTGTCATAGGAGGAGTCGAACTTCGTTCCGTCATCAAGCGTGCCGGTGTAGTGGACGCTGACCTTCTTGCCTTCATTGCTCATGTGGGTATATCCAATCCCTCTCCGGTGAATACATGGGTCTAAGTGTACCCGGCTCTCGGCGCCACATGCCATCTCCATAGGAGAGGGGAGCGGCAGATGAAAAGAGCCAGCCTTGCGGCTGGCTCTGGGTTTCGCGCCTCTTGGGATATCTGGATCAGAAGATGCCGAGGAAGAAGTGGACGAAGAGGGCTGCGATGGCAGCGCCGACGAAGGGGGCGATGCCCGGAACAGTCAGGCCGTACTTCCAGTTGTTGTCGCACTTGTCCTTGATCGGGAGCAGCTGATAGGCCATGCGGGGACCGAGGTCGCGGGCCTGGTTCATTGCGAAGCCCGTGATGCCGCCCATGCCCATGCCGATGGCCCAGACAAGGAGGCCGACGCAGATGGCAAGCAGGAGCAGATTGTCGCCTGCATAGTGGGCAATAGCGAGGATGCCGGTGATGAAGAAGAAGGTGCAGAAGGCCTCGCAGAAGAAGTCATGGGAGAGGTTGTTGCGCGTCGGGTTCGTAGAGAAGATGTTGCGCTGGGCAATAGGATCGACCTTGCCGACAGACTCCTCGAACTCATCCTTGTACATGAACCAGGCAGCGACAGCGCCGACGAAGCCGCCAAGCATCTCGGCAATGACATAGGGGATGAACATGGACCAGGGCACGAGGCCGAGGATGCACTGTGCCAGTGCCATGGCGGGATTCATGCAGATGGAGCCGCCGAAGATGAAGAGGCACACAGAGATGCCGAAAGACCAGGTCGTGATTGCGAACATATGGCCAGAACCCTGATACTTCGTGCCCTTGAGCACCGTATCGCAGTGCACGCCGACGCCGAAGATGATCATGAGGGCCGTGCTGCCGAACTCCGCCAGAATGTTATAGGGCATCTTTTCTCCTTGGTCTCGTAGCCCACCCAATGACTCTCGCGGGCAATATACTACCGTTCACAGAAAATCATCGAATTGTGAAATACACAAACACATTGATGTTCCACCGAAACGTGCATGAATGCGACTCTGACCTGCCAAGACAGCATGAATGCGGCATCTCTTGAAATGGATGGCAGAGTGTTGCCCATCGGTCTGAATGGAGCGAGGGGGCACCATCCTCATGTGAGAGCAGGAAGGCGAGGCGTGACAGGAGATATGGGCGGATGGGCGCGGGTCTTCTGCCTGGCAGCACAGGATCGTCCTGGGAAAAGATGCGGCGGATAGAGAGGCCTGGCCAAGACAGCAGTATCAGGCGTCGAACGAAAAAGGCGGGGATGCCATCAGAAAAACAGCCAGAACTGCTTCTGCAGTCCCGCCTTGCGAGGCCCAAAGGCTTTGCTGCCCGAGCTATAGCGGCCAGAACCACGAACATGAAGGCCGCCAGGGAATCTGGAAGAGGCTGGCGAAAACCAAGAGGGCACCAGAGCGGTCTGTGCTGCCCTGAAGCAACAGGCTGGGCAGACACAAGCCCGTTATCGGCTTGAAGCAGCAGATTCTCTGTGTCGCATCGTTCGTGCTTGGCTACTTCTATCCTCTTGCCGGTGTCGTGCTCTACTTCGTGCAGAAGAAGCGCGGATCTGAGCCAGTCTGGCGCTTCTTCTCTCTTGCAGGGCCGATCTTTGCTGCAGCCATCTTCACTGCGAACTTCATCTTCTACAGCATCAATGGGTTTGCATAAGGCAGCCAGTCAAGATTTGCATTGAGGCGGTATCGGAGCGCAAATCCGATGCCGCTTTTCTCTCTGGGGCTGATTATGGATAACGTATCGGTGGTCCCTCGAGAAGAGTCTATCTGCAGGAAACAAATGATGCTTGTCAGACAGAGAAGCCAAGCGATTTGCGGCAGATGTCTTGTCAGCACATTATCGTCTGTCTCGAGATAAAAAAGTAGGCAGGACCGCTTTCGCAACCCTGCCTTATAAAACCCGAAGGTTTTGTTGTCTGGCACTATTATGCCCAATCAGAACCATGAGTCAATGAGAACCATGAGGAAATCGAGAGATGAGCGTATTGTGTCGTTGCTCAGCATCTGATTGGAAGCCGTCACCATATCGTCTTCGAGATGCTGCATGTCTGAGATAGCTCGCAACCTGCTTGTTCCCTCCTGTATCATTTGGCTATGCAGATATAGAAGCGTAGCAATTGCTTTCAAGCATGGATTTGACATTCGTGCTGTTCTTACACGATGTGAGAGGCCTGTCGAGGCAAGCGCATTTTGTAATGAAGGCGTTGCCTGAAATCTATTGTCATGCGTACGAAGGCCATTGAGCATATCTGAAGAATGGGCGCAGGCATTTCGGATGTATTGTGCCTGACGAAGCATGTAATGTTCGACTTTTAGGTCTTTGTCGCCCCAGCGGTCAGCGCAGTAGAGATAGAGGCTTGCGAAGCTGCCGAACGAGAGAACCTCCATCAATACCCAGAGTGGCATCTCGTTCAGATCGCCGTACTTTCGCACGAGGTCCCCGACGAAGGTATCGCGGGAAAGCATCGCAATCTCTCTTTCTCTTCTGTGCCGTTCGCTTGCGCTAAGCTGTGCAACGTAATCGGCTGGAATCGAATAGCCATCCTCGTCTTCCTGCGCAGTTGCTATGCGCATCAGCTTTGTACGTGCGGCATGCTTGACATCAAGCGTGAGCGGAAGAAGCGCATAGCGGAGGTTTCGGTCCAGAGAGGCAAGAGACTTCAGATATCCGAAGTCGAGATCGATGTACTGCCCATCGCGCGTGCCACCTACCCGCTTCTGGAAGAGCACACGGTATGCCGCAATCTTGAAGAAATAGGTCCGGTCCGTGAGATAGGCTGCAGCCTCTTCCTCAGAACAGAGGCGGAACGTCACGCCCTTGCTCTTCAGATGATCGATCTGCTCATCGATGCTGAGCATTGGCTTTGCTGGATGATGCTGGCCACTTGCCGATATGCCAATTTCGATGCGCTGTTCCTCCATGATGGCTCCTTTCTCAGGGGCCATATCATACGCTCGAAGCCGATATAGCTGCAGGGATTATCTGTGAACATAATCGCAGGTAGATAGCTATGATTTGTTAGATTGCTGATAGATAAGAGATGATGTGGCTGCGCAGCGAAGATATCAAGGCATCCATGGCATGAATGCAGGGATTTCTTGGACGGCAAAATGGTGAAATGCATATGGCAAGGAGAAATCTGCCTGATATGAGGCAGGCGTACGGGTGCGTAATATAAGGCAGCCTTGCAGGGATGAGCGCTGCGCTATACGGAGATGCTTCAACGTTGAGGCTGAGCTTGCTTTGCAGGGATCGAACGACATCCTGCCTGGCAGAGTGGATTCCAAGCGCTATGCGTCGGTAGACGACCTATTTGCAGATTTGGAACGCATTGAAGAGCGGATGGACGAGCTGAATGTCCTTATCGAGGCCTGTAAAAGAAAGGTTCCTGACAGTAATTGACTGTCTCGAGGCAAAAAATGAGGCAAGCCCGCTTTCGCGACCCTGCCTTGCAAAACCCGAAGGTTTTTCTGTCTGAGGACATGCTCTCAGATTCAAACAGGAAATCAAGTGCCGGCGAAAGACGGGCGAGGGTTCTGTAACCGACTTGGAATTTCCAGACGAATTGCTGCGGGGGAGTGTCACTGCACTTTGCTTCTCTGCATGAAAAAGCCGGCTCCCACAGAAGTGGAAGCCGGCTTGCAGTTCGAAGGAATAGCCTCCGAAGCCTTACTTGTTCAGTGCCTCTTCGACAGCGACAGCGCAGGCAACGGTGCAGCCAACCATCGGGTTGTTGCCCATGCCGATAAGGCCCATCATGTCGACGTGTGCCGGCACGGAGGAGGAGCCAGCGAACTGGGCGTCAGAGTGCATACGGCCCATGGTGTCGGTCATGCCATAGGATGCAGGACCAGCGGCCATGTTGTCCGGGTGCAGGGTACGGCCAGTGCCGCCACCGGAAGCGACGGAGAAGTACTTCTTGCCGGCAGCGAGGCGCTCCTTCTTGTAGGTGCCCGCAACGGGGTGCTGGAAGCGCGTCGGGTTCGTGGAATTGCCGGTGATCGAGATGTCGACGTTCTCGTGCCACATGATGGCAACGCCCTCGCGGACGTCGTCGGCGCCGTAGCACTTGACGGCCGCACGAGCGCCGGTGGAGTAGGGAACCTCACGGACGATCTCGAGCTCGCTCGTGTAGTAGTCGAACTTGGTCTGGACGTAGGTGAAGCCGTTGATGCGGCTGATGATCTGGGCGGCGTCCTTGCCAAGGCCGTTCAGGATGACGCGGAGCGGCTTCTTGCGGGCCTTGTTGGCGTTGTTGGCAATGCCGATTGCGCCCTCAGCGGCTGCGAAGGACTCGTGGCCTGCGAGGAAGCAGAAGCACTCGGTGTCCTCGCCGAGAAGCATTGCGCCCAGGTTGCCGTGGCCAAGGCCGACCTTGCGCTCGTCTGCAACGGAGCCAGGGACGCAGAATGCCTGCAGGCCCTCGCCGATTGCGGAAGCTGCCTCAGCAGCGGTCTTGCAGCCCTTCTTCACAGCGATAGCGCAGCCGAGGGTGTAGGCCCACTTTGCGTTCTCGAATGCGATGGACTGAATGCCGGTCGTGATGTCATACGGATCGAATCCGAGGTCGGTGCAGATCTTGCGGGCGTCCTCGAGGTCCTTGATGCCATACTGCTCGCATGCCTTGTTGATCTGGGCGATGCGGCGCTCATAGCCTTCGAACGTAACTGCCATTTATATCAGCTCCTTTCCTGGTTACTCGACACGCGGATCGATGACCTTGGCGGGGTTGTCCCACTGACCGTAGCGGCCCATTGCGTCGTCTACAGCCTTCTGGGCGTCGACGCCCTTCTTCAGGGCATCGGTGAACTTGCCGAGGTTCAGGAACTCGAAGCCGATGATTTCATCGTTCTCGTTGAGTGCCAGATGCGTGATGTAGCCCTGCGTGAGCTCGAGGTAGCGGGCACCCTTGGCCTTCGTGCCGTACGTGGTGCCGACCATGGAGCGGAGGCCCTTGCCGAGGTCGTCGAGGCCGGTGCCGATAGGCAAACCACCCTCGGAGAATGCGGTCTGGGAGCGGCCGTAGACGATCTGGAGGAACAGCTCGCGCATAGCGACATTGATAGCATCGCAGACGAGGTCGGTGTTGAGGCACTCGAGAATCGTCTTGCCCGGAAGGATCTCAGCTGCCATTGCAGCGGAGTGCGTCATGCCGGAGCAGCCGATGGTCTCGATCAGGCACTCCTCGACGACACCTTCCTTGATGTTGAGGCTAAGCTTGCAGGCACCCTGCTGCGGTGCGCACCAGCCTACACCGTGCGTGTAGCCGGAGATGTCGCTGATCTCCTTGGCCTGGACCCACTTCCCCTCCTCGGGAATTGGTGCAGGTCCGTGGTATGCGCCCTTGGTGACGGGGCACATCCTCTCCACTTCTGCGGAATACTGCATGGATTCTCCTCTCCAAACGCAATCGGCCTCAGACCCCCTATGAGCCAAGGCACAGCTTGCTAAACCGATAATACCGCGAACGCGGATATGCGCCATTCTGAATTTGCAGATGGTGATTGTCCTCAGAAAATGGCCAGATAGGGGCCAGAAGGCTCAAGGGTACAATTGATGGGAATAGCAAGTTGCTCAACGAAAGGAGCAGAGCTGTGACATTCAGGCAGACATCTGACAAGAAGGTTGCGGTCTTCCTTGCCAATGGCCTCGAGGAGATCGAAGGCCTCACGGTGTGCGACCTTCTCTATCGTGCTGGCATTCCTTCCGATACGGTCTCCATCACGGGCACGAAGGACGTGACCTCGTCCCATCAGATCCATATCGTGGCAGACAAGAGGATCGAAGATCTCGACTTCGACGAGTACGACATGCTCGTGCTTCCGGGCGGCATGCCGGGAACCTTGAATCTTGGTGACTGCAAGATGCTGACGGACAAGGTCGTGGAGTTCGCCCAGACCGGCAAGGAGATTGCTGCCATCTGCGCTGCTCCTTCCGTCTTTGCAAAGCTTGGCCTTCTCAAGGGCAGGCATGCGACGTCGAACCCGAACTTCAAGGATGCCTGTGTCGAGGGCGGCGCCATCTACTCCGAGGCACCAGTCGTCGTTGATGGCAACATCATCACTTCCCGTGGCATGGGCACGGCCATCGACTTCGGCTTTGCTATCGTCGAGCACTATCTCGGCGAGGCAGGGGTCGAGGACCTGAAGCCGAGGATCGTCTGGCAGGGAAAGTAGCCCTGCTTGCATGAGCGTCCCATTCCGGCTACCATGGCGCTGCAAACAATTCGTGGTCGTTTCCGGGCTCTGCCATCTTTGCGCTGCGCAGCTACTTCAGCTGTGCGGCGCTTTTTTGTGCGCAGATGCCGGACAGGGAGGTTTCATGGCAGAAGAGAAAGGCGCCAGGCAGAGCCTTGCCGCCTTCGAGATGCTTCTCGGGGGAGCAAGCTATGGGTTCATGGCAACAACGTACAAGCTGGCCTATGCAGCAGGCTATAGCTGGCAGGAAGTCGTGGCAGCGCAGGCCTGGACAGGATGCGGCCTCTTCGTGCTCCTGGCGCTCATCGAGGCTCTCAGAGGGACGAAGCTCGTGCGACTGCCTCTCCGCGAGGCAGCCAAGCTCATGGGGCTCGGTGCGCTCTCGGCCGTGACTTCGTCCTTCTACTGCTTCTCGATGACAAGGCTCGAAGCGTCCGTGGCCTTGACGCTCCTCTTCCAGTATTCCTGGCTTGGCATTCCGGTGCAGTTTGTGCTCGATGTCAGGAAGCCGACGCGCAGGGAAGCCATCTCTGCAGCGTTGATCGTGGCGGCGACGCCCATAGCAAGCGGTGTCTGGCGGCATGGGCTTTCGGGGCTCGATCCTGCCGGTGTTGCCGCAGCTCTTGTTGCAGCTCTGAGCTGTGCCACGTTCCTTGTGCTTTCGGGGCGCGTGAGCCCCGCATGCGGAACAGGGGAGCGCGGCACCCTCATCTGCCTTGGGCTGGGATTGGCATCGCTTCTGGTCTGCCCTGCCTATATTCCTTCGGGTGTCTTCTTCTCTGGCATGGCGCCCTTTGCCCTCATGGCGGGGCTTTTCGGGATGTTTCTGCCGGTGCTTCTCTTCGGGCTTGGAGGTCCTCATCTGAGTGCCGCTTCGGCAACGGTCCTTGCCTCGGCAGAGCTTCCGGCGGGCCTCTTCGTGTCTGCGCTTGTACTCAAGGACAGCGCCGAGCCGCTCCAGTGGGCAGCGGTGGCGCTCATCCTCGGAGCGATTGCCTTCTCGCAATATCAGGGAAAGGAGCACGGTTCAAGACGAAGGACGATCCAGGAGGTCTGAATCTGCAGTCGCGCCATTCATCCCGAAACGCGTACGCGCACTTTTCAGGCTACGAGCGGCAAGCCCGATAGAAGGCAGCTCCGATTTCGGTCTCGCTCGTCGGCTCGTATACCTGCTCTTTCTGTCCGCCAAGATTGATGGCGCGGAGATATTGGCTGCGCAGGTTGTTCGATGCGCCTGAACCGCGGAATTTGATATAGCGGTTGTCCGGATTCGTTGTGGTGAAGACAAGGCAGCTGGATGGCAGACATTCCAGCGGTCTGAGATTGTGCGCTGTGAAGATGAGCTGGCCTTTGCCGTGGTCAGAGATTGCTTGGAGAATCTTGCCGAGGAGGAATTCGAAGATTCCCGAATCGAGCTCATCTATGACCAGACAGACATTTTCGTCGCTATAGACGTCAATCAGACGTCCGAGAATGGAGACGATTTTCTTGACGCCTTCAGATTCGCAGTGGAAGGGAACATGGATATCCCCTCTGCGCGAGAGCAGCTCGACACGCTTTCCGGTCTTCCCATTATCCAGCGTCTCTTCGTTGAGCTCTTTGAGCTCCGGAGACAGCCCCGGAATGATAGCGCCTAGAACTTCGTTTTCCATCTTGATGGTTGCATGAAGCTCAGAACAGATTGATGCTGGCACAACAGATGATCTGTCTGATCGGAGCAAAAAATCTCTGAAGTATCTGCTATCGCCATCCGGTGTGAAATCCGATTTTTCCATCAGGCGTTTCAAGCCGTCTGGGGGCAGGGAAAGGAAGCAAACTGAAGGCAAGCGAGGCTCCGCGGGTAGTGCTGAAGACTTCCAGCTTTGCTGATGCATAAGCTGAGAGGAGAGAGATGGTGCCAGAAAGGGGAAGGAGCGTGCGCTTGAAGGCTTCTTCGCCAGCATGCGAGATGGTCCCCTCCTGTATGCGGTCGGCGCAGCCTTTTCTGACGGCATCGACGAATCCTCCGAATGCCTTCGAGAAGGTTTTAGAGGCGCTTGCCTGCTCGGATGAACGCTGCGAGACCGTCAGCTCAAGGCTGGCTTCCGGTCCTGCCAGATTTCTGAGAGCACGCCAGCGAATCTCCGGAGCGAGCGCAAAATCTTTTCCTGTATCGCCGAGGTCATAGGCAATAAGGGTGCGTTTTGGCAAGCCCCTCTGCTCCAGCAGGCAGGGAGCGTCCGCGCATCAGCTGCTTCAGGCATGAGAAAGCGTCGACGACTGCTGTCTTGCCCGAACCGTTCTGTCCCTAGATGCCGGCAATGCATGACCAGAAATCGCTGTCGCGGAATTCTATGGATCCAAGATGGGCGTTTTTGATGCTCGAGCCCGATCTTTCGTGCGCGAATCACGGCAATCCCTTTCCTTGGTTGCGTGATACGTTAATAGGAAAGGAAAATCGCCAATTAAAACGGAATATCGCAATGTATTCACGTCTATAGGGCTTATCGAAGGAACTGATTGCTAACAGGGCATGACCAGCATGCCGAAGAGGTAGAGGTCGATTGCCCCGAGCCCTGCTCCGATGAGGAGAGAGACGATGCCGAGCATGATGGCGGAGGAGCGGCTTGTCTTGATGAAGGTTGGGTCCTTCTTGCGGTAATAGATGTGCTGCGGCTTCTCATTGTCGAAGCGCTTCTGCACAGCATGCTCGTCGTAGGTGTCCCTTGTCGTGCTCTCATAGGGCTCACCGTCGATCTCATAGGCAAAGCTCACATGATAGATGTGGGGTGCTGCTGGCAGATGGTCTGCTGCCACGAACGTGGCATCGGTCTTCTTGAAGGCTATGAGCGGAAAGAGGATTTCGCGGATGCCGAGGACGAGAAAGAGGATCGTCAGGGGAGCCAGTGCATAGCTCAGGATGGCAAGCTCCTGGTCGGTCAGGTACGAAAGAAAGTTCACGGAGATCCTCATCCTTCCCAGGACGTTTCCTCATCATCACCTTCGCTCTGGCATGGAGCCGAAGGTGCGGCATCTACCGTATACTACAACGGAATGAACAAGCCATATGCTGTCTGGTTGTGATGAAATGCCGACTACTTCCCGCCCCGAGCTTCTTCCCATGGTCTACAAGCTCCTGATTCTTTCCGCTGCACTCTTCTGGGGAGGCTCGTTTGTCGTCCTGAAGGATGCTATCAATGCGGTAACGCCCTCCTGGCTCCTTGCCATCCGTTTCTCCCTTGCTGCTCTTTTCCTGGGCTTCATCTGCAGGAAGAGGATTGCCCAGAACTTCGACAGGAGCCATCTTTTCGTGGGGGGCGTGACCGGCCTTCTCAATGGCCTCGGCTATCTCGTGCAGAACATCGGCCTTCTGGGCACGACGCCGGGACGCAATGCCTTCATTACGGCCATCTACTGCGTGATGACGCCGTTCTTCTACTGGGCCTTCGCAAAGAAGAGGCCTGCCATCCACAATGTGGTCGCGGCAGTGCTCTGCGTGACGGGTCTTGGCTTCCTCTCGCTGGGAGACGATCTTTCGCTCTCGCTTTCCTGGGGCGATATCCTGACGCTTGTCTCTGCAGGCTTCTTTGCCGCAGAGATTGCCTCCTATGCCTGCCTGGCAAAGGATGAGGATCCCATCACGCTCACGGTCGTCCAGTTCTGCGCCTATGCGATCGTCTGCGCTATCGGCGGCCTTCTGACGGAGCCCCTGCCTCCTGCCTCTGCCTTCACGCAGGACTTCTGGCTCCAGATGGCCTATCTCGTGATTGCTTCGAGCTGCCTTGCTACGGTCGCCCAGAATATCGGCCAGAAGCATGTGCCTGCTGCAGAGGCGGCGCTCTTCCTTTCCTTCGAGAGTGTCTTCGGTGTCCTCTTCTCGGTGCTCTTCGGCTATGAGGCGCTGACGCTCACGCTCTTTGTGGGCTTTGCCTTCATCTTCGTCTCGATGCTCATCACCGAGCTCATGCCGTCGCCCGAGGCACGGGCTGTCGAGGCCGAGCTTGCGGCAGGGGGAAAGCCGGAGCTGTAGGAGCTCTGGCCCCACAAGAGAGACAGAGCAGACCCTCCGCCATGAAAAAGCTGCCGGGTACCGCATCAAGCGGACCCGGCAGCTTCATGTTCAGATACCTACCGCGTCAGGCTTGAGAAGCCTATGGCTACTCGGCGTGAGGACGGCGACGCAGGAAGTCGAAGATGGCGGCGATACCGAGAGCGGCTGCTGCACCGGCGCCTGCCATATCGTTCGTGTCGGAGGTGTTCGGCAGGGCCTCTGCGCTTGCGGCGGCAGCAGGCTGGGCTGCAGCCGTGCTTGCTGTCTTTGCGGAAGCCATGTGCTTCGGCGCGTAGGCGTCGCTCATGGTGCCCCCAGGCTGTTGCGCGTTGTCGATCTGCTTTACGGCATCGTCGATTGCCTTCTGGGCATCGTGGTCAGCCTGTGCCCTCCTGAGGTCATCGGCGGTCTTCTGCTCGTTTTCGGCAGCGGCGTCGTAGGCGTCCTGGTCTTTCTGGGCCTGGGCATCCGCGAGGTCCTGCTTCGCGGTGGCAGCATCTGCTGCTGCCTTGTCGTGCGCTGCCGTTGCCTCATCGAGTGTCTGCTTGGCAGACTCGGTCGTGGTGGCAGCCGTCTCGGTCTGGGCTGTTTCTTTCGCAGGTGCGGTTTCAGATGCGGACTCCTCTGCGAGAGCCGGCGTCGCCGTCATGATCAGTGCGCCTGCAGATGCAGCAACGGTTGCTGCTGCCAGGATGCTCTTCGGTGCCTTCGGCTTCTCGGTCTCTTTCAGATGCTTTGGCTCTGCGCTTCTCCTCATGATTTCCCCCTTCCGAGCAGGATGTGACGGATGCGGCTGGCCGGGAATGGTGTGGCCTCGCCCCATCCTTTCTTCCGTCATTGTTCAAGGAGGCTTCAGGATGCTGCGCAGCATTTGGCAGCCTGAGGGCCTCCCGCAGAAAGAAGAGAGAGCCGGAAGAGCGAAGATGCTCTCCCGGCTCGTGTGAGCGCTTCTGAGAAGATGGCCTCTAGGCGTCGAGGCTCTTGAGCACAAGCCTCCATGCCATCTGGAACGGCAGTCCCTGTGCCTTTGCCAGCGCGGCGACAGAATCGTATTCAGGATAGGCGCGCTCGGTGCCGTCCGGCATCGTCACAATCTTGATGCTGACCGGGCCGATCTCGGCCTGGATGGTCTCGATGCGGCGGGGGAGGGTCGTCCTCTGATAGGGATAGCGGCGGATGCCTATAGTCGTCGTGTCCTCGAAGAGGATGCGCTCGAGGGCTTCCCGCTTCTCCTCGGTGCAGAGGACCTGGATCTGCCAGCCGGGCCTTTCCTTCTTCATGAACACGGGCAGGAAGTGCGCATCGAGGGCGCCGGCATCGAAGAGATGCTCCATCGCGTAGCCGAGGGCCTCTCCTGTCGCATCGTCGACCTCGCACTCGAGCTTCCAGACCGTGCCAGCACCACCGCAGGCATTCTCTGTCGCGGCCTTCTGCTTCGGGGTATCTTGAGACTCGATGAGGTAGGCACGTACGGTGCTCACGGGGTGGTAGTCGCGCTTGCCAGATCCTATGCCGGAAGCAAGGATCTTCCAGGAGGAGGGGAGCGCCTCTTCGGTCTTCAAGGCTGCTGCGATGGCAGCACCGGTCGGCGTCACGAGCTCGCCTTTGCGCTCTGTCGTGGCAAATGCGAGCCTGTGGCTCTCGCAGATATTTGCGACAGCAGGCACCGGAATCGAGAGGACACCGTGCTGCGTGCGGATGCGTCCTGTGCCCTCGGCAAGCGGCCCCACATACGTCCGCTCGATATCAAGGTCGTCGACACAGACGGCTGCTGCCACGGTGTCGACGATGGAGTCGACAGCACCGACCTCGTGGAAATGGACCTCCTCGATGGGCACGCCGTGGGCATGAGATTCTGCCTCGGCGACGATGTGGAAGATCTTCTTTGCAAGTTCGTTTGCACGCGGCGTGAGCTCGCCCGCATCGATGATGGACTCGATCTCGGCGAGGCCACGGTGCATGTGGTGATGCTCATGATCGTGTTCATGTTCGTGGTCGCGATGGTGGTCGTGACCATGCTCGTGTTCGTGCTCATGATCGTGGTGATGGTGATGCTCGTGCCCGTCTTCGCCGTCGAGGTCGCCATAGAGCCATGCCATGTCGTGGTCGTGGCTCTCCTCGTCGAGCTCGACATCGAAGTCGGTGGCCACGATGCCTGAGACCTGCTTCTTCGAGATCTTCACCTTATAGCCATCGAGCGGCAGGCTCGAGAGTGCCTGCTCGAGCTTTTCCTGGTTCGCGCCCAGATCGAGGAGGGCGCCTACGACCATGTCTGCGGAGATTCCTGTCTCGCAGGACAGATACAGCATGTTGCTCATAGCTCAGCCTACTTCCCTACATGATTGATGAGGTTCGCCTGATAGCCTGCCCCGAATCCGTTGTCGATATTCACGACCGAGACGCCGCTTGCGCAGGAGTTGAGCATGGAGAGAAGCGCTGCCATGCCGCCGAAGGAGGCGCCGTAGCCGACGCTTGTGGGAACGGCGATGACGGGGCAGGCGGCAAGGCCGCCCACGACGGAGGCAAGCGCCCCTTCCATGCCGGCAACGCAGATGATTGCCGCTGCATGCTGGATATCGTCGGTGTGGGCAAGGAGACGATGTATTCCGGCAACGCCGACATCGTAGACGCGCCTGACCTCGCTTCCGAGCATCTCGGCTGTCACGGCTGCCTCCTCTGCACAGTAGAGGTCGCTTGTGCCGGCAGCAAGGACAAGGACGGTGCCTTGGCCGTCAGGCGCAGGCGGGTTGCCGATGATGCCGAGACGTGGGGTGGGCTCATAGCGGAATGCGCTGCTGTCGTGCAGGAGCTTCTTCGCAGCTTCGGCCTTCTCCTCGTCGAGCCGGGTGATCAGGATGCGCTTCTCGCCGGCATCCATGAGGGCGTCCGCGATGCCTGCAATCTGTGGGGCAGTCTTTCCGGCGCCGTAGATGACCTCGGCCGCTCCCTGGCGGATGCCGCGGGAAAGGTCGGGCACGGCGTAGCCGAGGTCGACAAGCGGTGCCTCCCCGATCCTGGCGGTTGCATCGTCTATCGAGACGGTGCCTTCCTGGACCTCGGCCAGAAGGGCCTTGAGCTCTGCACGTTCCATCCCTTACGCCTTCTCTTCTGCAGCGAGCGTCTCGTTCATGGATCCTGTGCGGTATCCCAGAAGGTCCATCGTCACATAGGAGAAGCCGATTTTCTTGAGCTCATCCGCCACCTCGAGCCTCAAGTCGAGGAGCTTCTGGAGCTCATCGGGTGCAACCTCGATGCGGGCGATGGCGCCGGTCTTTCCCTCCTGATGGATCCTCACGCGGAGCTGGTGGAAGCCGAGGTCGAGCAGGAACTGCTCGGATTTGTCCACCATGGCAAGCTTCTGGCGCGTGATCTCCTCGCCGTAGACGAAGCGGGAGGAGAGGCAGGCAAAGGACTGCTTCTGCCAGGTCGGAAGGCCCATCTCGTGGCTGAGGTCTCGGATTTCCTGCTTCCAGAGATTGGAATGGCGGAGAGGCGACTTCACGCCGAGCTCGGCCACGGCCTTGAGGCCGGGGCGGTAGTCTCCCTCATCGTCCATGTTCGAGCCTTCGAGGAGATAGGAGAAGCCTTCCTCGTCCTTCTTCTGAAGGATCTCCGAGAAGAACTCCTTCTTGCAGAGATAGCAGCGGTTCGTCGGGTTGTGGCTGAAGCCGGGGATATCGAGCTCCTCCGAGGCGACAGAGATATGGCGGATGCCTTCCTTCTGGCAGAAGTCCTCTGCCTCGTGGAATTCCCTTATCGGGAAGGACTCGGAGCGGGCGGTGATGGCGATTGCGTTGTCGCCGAGCGTGTCATGGGCGACCTTCAGAAGGAACGTCGAGTCGACGCCTCCGGAGAAGGCGACGGCGACCGATCCGAGCTCCTGAAGATATTGCTTGAGGGCATCGAGCTTTGCGTGCTCTTCTGCAGAAGCGGTGAATTCATCTAGCATGTAGATCCTTCCGTACGTGGCTGTCACTCAAAGGGTAGCAAATAGGCAGGGTTTGCATGAGACTCTGTAACGTTCCGGACAGAAGAAATAGCGGGGCCTTAAAACCTTATAGTATAAGGGCTATGAGAACGTGCGTGAGGTGATAGCGTGGACGAGAACTACCGCAAGGCGATGAAGCAGGGCGAGCGCGACTGCAGGAGGGCGCAGGCGCAGGGCCGCCATCCCTATCTGACAGCGCTCGATTCGATCACGGGCGAGGAGTCGTTTGCCGGCGAGAAGCCGCTCGGCACGTTCGAGATTCCGCTCTCGCAGGTCGTGGGCACCCGTACGGAAGGCCGCCAGGTCGCGTTCTCGCGCACGTTCCTTCCGATCCTGCCCCAGAACTCCGAGTTCGCGATGAAGTGGTCGCACCTCTACGACATACAGGTCACAGAAGGCTTCCGCGATCCGATCAAGGTCTATGAGTTCCTGCACCGCTTCTATGTGCTCGAAGGCAACAAGCGCACTTCTGTCATGAAGTACCTCGGTGCCAAGACGATCGAGGCTGAGGTCACACGCCTGGTCCCGAGCGAGGCCGATGGCACCTACAACGAGTTCCTTGCCTTCTTCAAGGTATGTCCGCTCTTCGAGATTGACTTCACCCGCGAAGGCTCCTATGCGAAGCTTGCTGCCTGTTTCGGCGAGGACCTCGAGCATCCCTGGCCCGATGAGCGTGTGCACTATCTGAGGAGCACCTACTACTTCTTCGAGGAGATGTTCCTGCGTGCTGGCGGCTGGCACCTCGATGTCACGGCGTCGGATGCCCTCCTCATCTATCTCTCCTTCTTCGGCCAGGACAATCTCCTCGAGACGCCGTCCCAGATCGTGCTCGAGCGCATCCAGAGGATCTGGAAGGAGCTTGTCTTCCAGGGCTCCACGCTCGACGGCGAGGAAGGTCCGGTCGTGCTCGTGGACGGGCCGAAGGTGGCTCCCCGGAGCCTCATCTCCCATGTTCTCGGGCGCCTGCCGCAAGGCAGCCAGAAGCCCGTCATCGCTGCCTTCATCCACGAGGAGACAGCAGCGGAGTCTGCCTGGGTGCGTGCGCATGAGGAAGGCAGGAAGGAGATGGCAGAGCGCCTCTCCGGCGTCGTCGAGACGCTTGCCTATGAGGGCTGCTCGGACGATACGGCAGTCGCTGGAGCCATCCAGGACGCCGTTGCCCAGGGAGCGAGCATCGTCTTCACGACGTCTCCTACCCTCATGCAGGCAACCGTGAAGGAAGCGGTCATGCACCCCGAGGTGCGCTTCCTGAACTGCTCGATCACGCTACCGCACCAGTCGGTGCGCTCCTACTATGGGCGCATGTATGAGGCGAAGTTCGTGCTCGGTGCGCTTGCGGCAAGCCTCTCCGAGGATCACAGGCTCCTCTACCATGCCCATGTCCCGATCTTCGGCACAGTATCGGAGATCGATGCCTTCGCGCTCGGAGCAGCCCTTGTCGACCCTGCGGCAGAGGTCCTGCTTTCCTGGTCGAAGCGCGGCGAGCAGACAGAGTTCTTCCAGGCAGACCTCGAGAAATGGCAGGGGGCTCCGCTCATCTCCGGAAACGATGTGACAGCCCCTGTCGGCGAGCCCTCTGCCTTCGGCCTCTTCACGCTCGAGGAGGGCCGCGTCCACAACCTCGCCGTGCCGGTCTGGCACTGGGGCCGCTACTACGAGCTCATCATGAGGAGCATGCTGCAGGGGGCGCTTCCGCCGGCACTCCAGGATGGAGACGGCAGGCTCGAGCTGCCGAAGCCGACAGGAGATGCCCAGGCTGTGAGCTACTGGTATGGCCTTTCTTCCGGCGTGATCGATATCGTGCTCGCGCCGGGACTTCCTGAGTCCTCGAAGCGCCTTGTCGGGCTCCTCGAGCACGATATCAAGGCCCGGACCCTTGAGCCCTTTGCAGGCGAGATCGCGCTCCAGGATGGCAGGACGATCGACGGCACGAAGCTTGCACCGTCCGACATCGTCTCCTGCGACTGGCTCTGCCAGAATGTGCGGGGCGGCCTTCCTGGGGACTGGAAGCCGGCCGAAAGCTCGCTTCCCGAAGTGCCTCAGAACACCCAGAAAGGTGCGTGAGGGATGCGCATCCTTGCTATTGCCGACGTCGAAGAGAAGCTGCTCTGGGGCTCCTTCAACAGGCGCCGCTTCGAGGGCATAGACCTCATCCTTGCTGCAGGAGACCTCGATCCCGACTACCTCGAGTTCCTTGTCACGATGCTGAACAGGCCGCTTCTCTATGTGCATGGCAACCACGACGACAAGCTTAGGAAGTCGGCACCGGGAGGCTGCATCTGCCTCGACGACTCCGTCTATGTCTACCAGGGCATCCGCATTGCAGGTCTTGCCGGCTCCCGGAAATACCGGGACGGCAAGTATATGTATACGGAGCGCGAGATGGCACGGCAGATCCGGCGCATTGAGCCCCAGATCAGGCTTCTGGGAGGGCTCGATATCCTGCTCACGCATGCGCCGGAGCGCGGCGTCGGCGACCTCGAGGACCTGCCGCATCAGGGATTCGAGTGCTTCGATGAGTTCGTCAAGCGCTGGCATCCCCGCTACCACATTCATGGGCACGTGCATGCGAATTATATCCCGGACTTCAAGAGGGAGCGCGTGCTTGCATCCGGCACCCATGTGATCAATGCCTATGGCTATACGACGATCGATGTGCCTCCAGCGTCCCAGCTCTCCTATGGATGGAAGGAGTCCTGGGTGAACAGGCGCTGCCTCAAGAAGAGCGACGGGCTCACGGCCCAGGAGGCAGGCGTGCTCGGCGCCGGCCACACGTATTTCGGCTGACCGGGAGGATCTCAGCATGCATCGTTCATTCGTGCTCGCGCTCAACGACAGGCCTGGGTCCTTCCTGGCGCAGGAGCGGCTCTTCGCGGCCCATGGCCTCGATATCAAGCGTGTGAGCTACAACAAGGTCATCGATGTCCATACCCTCTTCATCGAGGCGGAGGGGGAGGAAGAGGCCCTTGATGCAGCAGAAGCCGAGCTCAGGGAGCGCAGGGTGCTTGCCGGCCAGCGGCTCTGGGGTAGGGTCGTCCTCCTCGAGTTCGAGCTGCCCGATGCAGAGGGGGCGTTGACACCCTTCCTCGAGCTCTGCGAGCGCTACGGCTTCTCGCTCACCTATCTCAATGCCCGTGCGAAGGACTACCACGTGGGTGCCGCCTTGGATGCCCTTGTATCTGAGCCTGAGCTGCCGGGTGCAGAGATCGTGCGCGCCGGCCTCTATGTGGAGGATCCGGCACGTCTCCAGGTCTTCCTCGACGAGGTACAGAGGATCTGCCCCTGCCGGCAGCTGCCGTTCGGGCGCGAAGGCTACCTGATCGACAACACGCTCTTCTACGAGCCATTCGCGAAGGACATCTCGAAGATCTGCGGCTTCACGGAGGCGCAGGCAAAGCGGGTCATGGTGAACGCAAACAGGCTCATCCAGGTCCTCGAGACGACGAGTGCAGACCCGTTCAAGCCGTTCGACTACATGCGCCAGTTCGCAGAAAGGATTGAGCGCTACCGGGGAGACGGGTACGCCGAGGCGGTGCGCACGACGCGCTTTACGGCGCCAGGCGGAGCCCAGTGCGCCCTGATTGAGCCGCCCTGCGGCTCTGATACCTGGATCCTCTTCGGCGACGAAGGCCTGCTCTTCGTCGATACTGGCTTTGCGGTCTACAGGGACGAGCTGGCGCGCGAGATCGAGGCGCTCTGCCCGGGCTGGAAGCCGGGCGAGGGCACCGTCCTTCTGAGCCACGGAGATGCGGACCATTCGGGTGCCATCAATCTTTTTGCCCATGCCCTTGCCTCAGAGCATGTGATCGAGAACTATGCACGGCAGCGCGAGGGACGTCCCGACTGGCGCGAGCGCGACCCGCGCGGCCTTGCCTATTCGAGGCTTGCAAACCTCTTCAGCCGCTATGAGCCGCCCGCGGCGGAGCTCTTCGAGAGCCTCGGCAAGCGTCCCGAAGGGGCAGATGAGCCTATTGCCCGCTGCGTCGATGCAGACGGAGACCCTGTGACGCTCGACTTCGCCCCCTTCTCCTTCGAGGTCTATGAGGGGAAGGGCGGGCATGTGAAGGGCGAGACCGTCCTCATCGACCGGACGCAGCATCTCTGCGTCTCGGGCGACATCCTCATCAACATCCACGGAGAGACGCGTCCCCAGTCCGAGTTCAACCGCCTGGCACCGTTCCTGCTCACCCGTGTGGATGCGGTCCCCGATCTTGCCCGTGCCGAGCGCAAGTATCTGATCCGCCTTCTTGGTCCGGGGGTTTGGCAGATTCTCGGTGGTCACGGCGCTGTGCTCACAAGGCAGTCGTAGGATTTCTGGGAGACCACGAGAGACAAGGGGAGACCATGCCAAGCTGGACGAGGACAGAGCCGGTAGAGGCAGCATTCTTCGATGCAGACGGAACGCTCCTGTCGTTTGCGACGCACCAGATACCGGAATCGACGAAGCAGGCGCTGCACGAGCTCAAGCGGGCAGGTGTCAAGTGCTTCCTTGCGACAGGACGCCCTCCCTATCAGGTCGATATGATCGATATCGAGGACATGGAGGCCTTCATCCTCTTCAATGGCCAGTTCGTCCTGAACCGCTACGGCGTGATCTTCCAGCAGCCGATCGACCCCGACGATATCAGGGTCGTCGTCGACCAGGTGCACCAGGGCCTCTACAACTGCGCCTTCATGGAGGCGACGAAGTGCTATGTGAGCGGACGCGATGAGCTCCTCGAGCGTGCCTTCGAGGCAGCCAATATCGATATGCCGACAGAGGATATCGACCAGGCGCTCGACCACGATATCATCCAGCTCAACATCTTCTTGGGACCCGGCAAGACCGACATCGTGACCAAGAACACGAAGCATCTGAAGCTCACGCGCTGGAGCCCGAACTTCGTCGATGCATTCCCGCTCGGCGGCGGCAAGGCCAGGGCGGTGGCCCGCATGCTCAGACACTACGAAATACCTCCCGAGCATGCCATCTGCTTCGGAGACGGCGGCAACGACCTCGAGATGTTCGGCGTCGTCGGCACCTCCATCGCTATGGGCAATGGCAACCCCGAGGTGAAGGAGTTTGCCGACTACGTGACAGACGATGTGGACCACGATGGCATCTGGAATGCCTGCGTGCGCCTCGGCCTCATTCCCGGCAAGCTCAGAGGGAATGGCGCGAACCAGTGAATCTCTTCGGTGCGCTCGTGAATGGCCTTGCGGCATCAGGCGGGGCATTTGTCGGCCTCACATTCCGGAGCCGGATCTCCGAGGACCTCGGCACCTTCCTGATGAAGGGCATGGGGCTCTGCGTGATCCTGGTCGCCGTGGAAGGGATGATGAGAGACGCGTCGGTCGTGACGATCACGCTCTCGGTTGCCTTGGGCGGCGCTCTTGGCCATGCGCTCGACCTCGACGCTCTGATCTCGCGCTTCGGCTCCTGGGTGGAGCAAAAGCTCGGCCCGGCGGCACCTGCCGAGCAGAAGGCAGCAAGCCCCGGCTTTGCCCGGGGCTTCGTCTCCTCGACGCTCTTCATCTGCGTGGGGTCGATGGCAATCGTGGGATCGCTCGAGGCAGGCCTTGAAGGCGATGCATCGACGCTCTTCGCGAAGTCCTTGATTGACTGCGTCGTCTGCATGCTCATGGCGGCGACGCTCGGCTCGGGCACCGTGGCCTCAGGCCTCTGCGTCTTTGCCTATGAGGCTGTGCTCACGATCCTTGCAGGAGCGGTGGCGCCGTATCTCTCGGATGCGACCATCTCCCAGATGCTTGTCACAGGATCGCTCCTCCTTCTTGCCATTGCCTTCGATATGATGGACATCTGCCATATCAAGACAGCCAATCTCCTGCCGGCAGCCTTCCTGCCGCTTGTCCTCTATCCCCTGATATCGCTCGTGCCGGCGCTTGCCTGAGGCACAGAAAAGAAGCATCCATGATTCAGGAAATCGCTCCGCACGTCTTCGACAATGCCTTCAAGGCGCTCGATCCCGAACCAGGAGACTATGTCCTCCACTATGCTGCCAATGCGTCCTGGACAGGGGCAGACAGCATGCGGGTGCACGGCAAGGGCATGCTTGCGCAGGAACGTGATGGAGAGCTCGTGCTGCCGAAGCTTGCGGACTACGCACGGAAGCCTTCCTGCGTCTATCTCTTCTCGATCGACGACAAGCGGTTCTTCCTTGCGACCGATGTGCTCGTCGAGGTCAAGGGATCCTTCCGCTACCTCTCCGTCTCAGGCTGCCGGTTCTATGAGCCACGCTGGCTGGCATTCGCTGCCATCACGGGCTACCAGCTCTGGGACTGGCGGCAGCACAACCGCTACTGCGGTGCGTGCGCCGCCCCTCTTGTCCATGCACCGCGTTCCCGCGAGCTTGTCTGTCCGTCCTGCGGAAACATCGTCTATCCCCGCATCAACATCGGCGTGATCGTCGCAATCGTGGACGGCGAGAGGCTCCTCCTCACGAAGTATGCCGGAAGACGCATCACGCACTATGCGCTTGTCGCCGGCTATACCGAGGTTGGAGAGACGCTCGAGGAGTGCTGCCGGCGCGAGATCGCAGAGGAGGTCGGCCTTTCCGTCAAGGACCTCACCTATGTCACGGACCAGCCCTGGTCCTTCTCGGATACCCTGCTTGTCGGCTTCTTCGCCAGGCTCGACGGCTCGGACGAGCTCACGGTCGACGAAGGGGAGCTCAGCCTCGCCGAGTGGGTCGAGAGGAAAGATCTTCCGAAGACGCATGAGGACACCTCGAGCATGACAAACTGGATGATCGAGCTCTTCGCGAAAGGGGAGGACCCGTTCAGCAGGAAGGCTTAGGCCATTGGAAGCAAGCTATACAGAAGGAAGCCCCGGAGCATATGCGCTTCGGGGCTTCCTGCATGGTGCGTGTGCCGATTGCCCTAGCCGGCAAGGCCTGCGGCAACGGCGATGAAGGCGATGATGACACCGACGATGGACTCGCCACCAAGGACGCCCGAGGCAACGACAAGTCCTGCCTCATCTGCCTCCTTCTGGGCCTCCTGAGCTTCTGCTTCAGGCATGCCCTTCCTGCGGGCACGCTGGATACGGTCGTAGACCTGCTTCGCGAGAGCGCCGAGGAAGGCCGTGAAGCTCATGTAGAAGGGAAGATACACGCCAAGCCCTATGAGCATGGCAGGAAGGCCTGCCCAGTAGAGCGCGATACCGGCAACAAGCCCCACCCAGAAGGCAGGCAGGCTCGGGATTCCTGACACCATGGTCGCAACGACCGATGCCTGGGCAGAGACGAACTCCTTGCCAGGGCCGAAGGCATCAGGCCCATAGGCAGAGACGAGCGCGACCATCACGGCTGCAGCGACGATGGCACCGATGATGCCGCCCAGAGCCTGCCCCAGCCATTGGGCCCTCGGATCGGTGCCGAGGATGGCGCCAGCCTTGAAGTCATTCATGACGTCTCCTGCAAGGCCGCAGGCGACAGCGACGATGCCGGCCACGAAGAAGAGCTTCACCTGGGCCACGTCGGAGAGGGCAGCGACGGCGAGAAGGGCCATGAGGCCGAAGATCTCCATCGGGTCGATGCCGGTCTGGCCGCATGACTGTGCACTCATGATCGTTGCGACGAAGGCAAAGAGCACGACGACGATGGCAGGAAGAGGGCCCAAGCCGAGAGCAAAGCAGACAAGGAGTGCCACGGCGGCCGCGGCGATGCCGAAGATGCCCGCATCGAGGCGGAGAGACCCTGTCGCAAGCGAATAGGGGGAGTCCTTCTCCTCGGTGGCTTCATGCCTGAGTCCTGAGACAATCGTCTTCGCTTCGGGCAGGATGTCCTTCACGACGGTCGCTGTGCCAGAGCCCATCATGAGGCCCATGCCGAGGGAGGAGACGATGCCCTGGGCCGTGGCGATGTCCCAGAGTCCTGCTGCAGAGCCGCCGACGATGAGGCCGAAGTTCGAGAAGAGGGCTCCTGCAAACCAGAAGAGGATCGGCACCCAGCCGACGAGGAAGCCGACGGAGAGCATCATCGGCGAGTTGTATATGCCGAAGGTGATGCCGGGAATGGGAAGTGCAGCGAGCATCGTGGGCAGGGCGCCCACGCCGTCGCGCAGGACGCTCCAGAGGCCGGCCACACCCATCGAGCAGAAGAGCTCGCGTCCCGTGGCACCCCCCGCCTCGGTCGCGCGCAGCGTCTCTGCGGCAGCCGTGCCGGTCGGAAATTCGAGCGCGGCATCGACGATGAAGTGGCGATGGATGAGCGCAGTGGAGATGAGGCCCAGGATGGTGCCGGCAAGGGCGACGAGGAAAATCTCGGTCCAGCCGATCTGGTCTCCCAGCCCCAGCATCCAGGCACCGGGGATCGTGAAGGCAAGGCCGCCTGCGACCATAGCGCCAGCGCTCATGATCGTGTGCGTGACATTCGCTTCATTCAAGGTCGTATGGCCCAGAAGCTTCAGGAAGAAGAGGGAGATGACGGCCGCGAAGACGATGGGCCAGGGAAGGGCTCCGAGCTTCAGCGCCGTGTAGACGGACGAGGCTGTGATGATGACACAGCCGATGCAGCCGATGAGGGCACCCCTGAGGGTGAGCTGCCCCTGCCATGAGGCAGAATGCGTAGCGTTCTTCAATTGATGCTCCTTGAGGTATATCCGCTCTCCCTCAGCGGAGAGTCGGGTTACGCTGACAGAACGGCTACAGTATACAGGCAGGAGCCCGGATATCCGGGTGCATTCTGAAAATGGTCTCAATAAGGAGAGGTCCCATGCAGGTACAAGATCCCCTCGCTGTCCTGACAGTCGACGTCGGCAATACAGAGACCTCCTTCGGCCTGTTTGCAGCGGGTGTCACAGCAGATGCGGAGCCGCTCTCGTCCTTCACGCTCACGACGGCAGCCCATCTCACGGCAGATGAAGTCAGGCTCAGCGTGCGGGAAGCCTTGAAGCTCATGGCAGAGGATGCAGGCATCGAGGTGCCTCACAGCTTCGGCACGGTTCTTTCCTGTGTCGTTCCCTGCCTTGCAGAAGCCTGGCGCGAAGGTCTGGGCGCTTCTTCGGGTCTGCGTCCCCTCGTCGTGGGGCCGGGCATCAGAAGCGGCATGCGCCTTGCCTACAAAGATCCGGCAGAGATCGGTCCCGATCGCCTGGCAGATGCCGTCGCTGTGCGCACGCGCTACGGAGCGCCGTCTGTCGCCGTGGACTTCGGCACGACCCTGAACATCGAGGCGGTCGGAAAAGATGGCGCCTTCTTGGGTGGCATCATAGCGCCGGGGCTTTCGCTTGGGGCAAAGGCCCTGCGCGAGTCAGCTGCACGCCTGCCTGAGATCGAGCTCTCGGTACCGGCACATGCCATCGGCACGACGACCGCAGATGCGATGCGCTCAGGCCTCGTCTTGGGAGAGCTTGCGAAGGTCGACGGCCTCATCGATCTTGTCTTCGAAGAGCTGGGAAGCGCGGCTCCGGTCGCTGTCACGGGAAGCCAGGCAGAAGAGCTTGCCGCACATATGCGCCACAAGGTCACGGCCGATGCGACGCTCACGCTCCGGGGCCTTCATGAGATCTATGGCGCGAACCCCAAGCTCCAGGGCAGGACTGTTTCGAGATAGAAGAAGAGGGCGCCTGCGGGCGCCCTCTTGGTGTGCGTGCTGCTCTGTGCCCTACATCGTATGGGTCTCGAAGATGGGGTCGTCGTGCCAGATGGTCGGCGTGTCCGACTCAAGCGTCTTCGGCATATCGAGGAGGCGCTGGTTCGAGGAGCCGCGGAAGCGGAGCGAGATGTCCTTCAAGTCCTGGACAAAGGGGCCATCTACCAGGACGGAGAGGGTCTGGAGAATTCGGTCTGTGACCTCGGTGCGGGGAGACTCCGTATAGGGAGCATGCACGGGCTCTGTGCCTGCAAGCTCCTCATAGGTGAAGCCGGAGTAGAGCCAGATCGGCTTTTCCGGATAGGTCTTCTTCACACGCTCGAGGAAGTCCACAAGTCCGCGCTGGTTCTCGGGCTCCATCGGCTCGCCACCCAAGACCGAGAGACCATCCACATAGAAGGGCTCCATGCTCTCGATGATGGCGTCCTCGACGTCTTTCGTGAAAGGCTTTCCGGCTGTGAACTTCCAGGCAACCTCATTGAAGCAGAACGGGCAGTGCCTCCTGCATCCTGAGACGAAAAGCGTCGTCCTGACACCGGCACCGTTCGCGATGTCGCAGTATTTGATCTCGGAGTAGTTCATCCGCCAGCCTCTTCTCTGGACTTTCTTATGGTCTCAACCTTAGCAGGCTCTGCCGACAGGAACGCGTACAGATGGCAGAGCACAAAAAGAGCGGGGACAGGCCTTCCGGCCCATCCCCGCTTGCAGTATGCAGACGGCTCTTACAGGTGCAGGACGCGGTCCTTGATCTCCTGCGTGCGGCCCTGGTTCCAGAACTGGGTGCCGATGTAGCCGCAGGTGCGCCTGGCGACATTGAGCTTGTTCTGGTCGCGGTTGCCGCAGTTCGGGCACTCCCAGACGAGCTTGCCGTCGTCCTCGACGATCTTGATCTCGCCGTCGTAGCCGCAGACCTGGCAGTAGTCGGACTTCGTGTTGAGCTCTGCGTACATGATGTTCTCATAGATGAACTGCATGACACGCACGACTGCCTCGAGGTTGTCCTGCATGTTCGGGACCTCGACGTAGGAGATGGCGCCACCGGGGGAGAGGCGCTGGAACTCGCTCTCGAACTTGAGCTTCGTGAAGGCGTCGATCTTCTCGGTCACATGGACGTGGTAGGAGTTCGTGATGTAGTTCTTGTCCGTGATGCCCGGGATGATGCCGAAGCGGCGCTGGAGGCACTTCGCGAACTTGTAGGTTGTGGACTCGAGCGGCGTGCCGTAGAGGGAGTAGTCGATGTTCTCGGCTGCTTTCCACTCGGCGCACTTGTCGTTCATGTGCTGCATGACGGAAAGGGCGAAGGGCGTAGCCTCCTTGTCGGTGTGGCTGTGGCCGGTCATGAACTTCGTGCACTCATAGAGGCCGGCATAGCCGAGGCTGATCGTGGAGTAGCCGCCGTAGAGGAGCTTGTCGATCTTCTCGCCCTTGTCGAGGCGTGCAAGAGCTCCGTACTGCCAGAGGATCGGGGCTGCGTCAGACGTCGTGCCGAGAAGGCGCTCGTGGCGGCAGCGCAGGGCCTTGTGGCAGAGCTCGAGGCGCTCGTCGAAGATCTTCCAGAACTCGTCCATGTTGCCATTGGAGGAAAGGGCGACATCGGGCAGGTTGATCGTCACGACGCCCTGGTTGAAGCGGCCGTAGTACTTCGGCTTGCCCGGCTCGTAGTTCTTTGCCTTTGCGACATTGTCGTAGCCGTTGCCGGAGCGGTCAGGCGTCAGGAAGGAGCGGCAGCCCATGCAGGTGTACACGTCGCCGTGGCCCTCGGTCTCGCCCTTGGAGAGCTTGTACTCGCGCATCTTCTTCTCGGAGATGTAGTCAGGCACCATGCGCTTGGCCGTGCACTTGGCAGCAAGCTTCGTGAGGTAGAAGTAGGGATCGTCCGGATGGATGTTGTCCTCTTCGAGCACATAGATGAGCTTCGGGAAGGCCGGCGTGATCCAGACGCCCTTCTCGTTCTTCACGCCCTGGTAGCGCTGACGCAGCATCTCCTCGATGCACATGGCGAGGTCGTGCTTCTCCTGCTCGTTGCGTGCCTCGTTGAGGTACATGAACACCGTGATGAACGGCGCCTGGCCGTTTGTCGTCATCAGCGTCACGACCTGGTACTGGATGGTCTGGATGCCGCGGGCGATCTCGTCGCGCAGACGCTTCTCGACCATCTCGTGGATCTTGTCCTCAGAAGGGTGCGCATCGATCGCATCGAGCTCTGCTGCGACCTGGCGGCGGATCTTCTTCCTCGAGACATCGACGAACTTTGAGAGATGGTAGAGGGAGATGGACTGGCCGCCGTACTGGCAGGAGGCCACCTGGGCGATGATCTGCGTCGCGATGTTGCAGGCTGTTGAGAACGAATGCGGCTTCTCGATGAGGGTGCCGGAGATGACGGTACCGTTCTGGAGCATATCATCGAGGTTCACGAGGTCGCAGTTGTGCATGTGCTGCGCGTAGTAGTCCGCGTCATGGAAGTGGATGATGCCTTCCTGGTGGGCACGCACGACATCGGGCGGAAGCAGCATGCGGCAGGCCAGGTCCTTCGAGACCTCGCCGGCCATGTAGTCGCGCTGGACGGAGACGACGGTCGGGTTCTTGTTCGAGTTCTCCTGCTTGACTTCCTCGTTGTTGCACTCGATGAGGGACAGGATCTTGTCGTCTGTCGTGTTCTTCTGGCGCTTCAGAGACTGGACATAGCGGTAGATGATGTACTTGCGGGCTACCTCGTAACGGTCCAGTGCCATGATCTCATCCTCGACCATGTCCTGGATCTCCTCGACCGAGACCGTGTGTCCTGCTGCCTCGCAGCGGTCGCGCACATTCTCGGCGGCGTAGACGATCTGGCGGTCGGTCAGACGCTCGTCTTCGGCTGCCTCGCGGTTCGCGCCCCTGATCGCGTTCTCGATCTTCGAGATATCGAAGGAAACTTCAGATCCGTTGCGCTTGATAATCTTCATTTCCGCTCTCCTTGATGGTTGTCGCCAGCGCCTTGCCCGCCGGCCTTTCGCGCAGCTGTCTTCTGGGTGCAATGCGAGAGGCGTCTGCGTTGGTGCATATCAGCTGTGGCTACCACAGCCTCTTGCGCTGCATGATGTACTATGCCACAACTCATGGTGGTCTGCAGCGCTGAAATATACAAGATATTGTTGAAAAGAGTGTCGAAGACCTGTCGACAACATGTAGAAAAGCGACTCCGGCGCAGGTAGCAAAACTGCGCCCGGGAAAGCATTTTCGCACGGAGGGCCAAAGGATTTTTTCGGCAGACGCAAAAGCACACAAAGCGTTCGATAGCGTCGCATTTCTGCCAGAAATCTGGCGGCACCGCACAGGCCGCTGACGTGTGCGTATGCCTCTGGTGCATGGAACGGAGGCAGAACAGACCTCGAGTGCATGGATGAAGGGGCTGTGATGCCAGAAAGAGTGCGAGACAGCTTCAGGACGCGGCCGTTCCGCACCGCGCTGGGAATGAGGCCAGCACGGTCTGGAACGGCAAGCTGTGCGGGTATGCAGGGACAATGCTTTGTCGTTCTCTTGGAGCAGGTACACGAAGGCTCCGATGGCTCCCCATGGACCATTTCTTTGCAATGAGAGGGCTGCATACGATTGGTCGGGAAGCCAGTTTCAGCACGCTATGAGCAATGGCCTTTGCAGGGATGCATGGGTGGGGGTTCCATCGTTGAACAAGGGTAGTCTTTATATCGTAGCCAAGCTGCATCTGCATCATGGGCATCCCTGATTATGCGTTATGCTCGGACATCGAAGAAACCGGCAGGAGAGTTCAGCATGGTGAATTCGGTATGGTTCCAATTCATGGTGAGATCCAAGCCATGAGAATCGAGACCGACGGAGGTATGCAGGAGCGCTCTCCTGTGGTATGAGGATCTTGGCGGTGGGTTTCCGCTGCCTCCAAGTGCCGGGGCCTATCCCCCGGCTTCTTCTGTCTCCAGGGGCTGTTTCATGGCAAGAGGGCAGAGCATCTTTGCGGACGAAAGCGGGGATATGGGAGGAGTATCTCGCACTGCCTGCTGACGCCTGTCTTCCATGACCAGGCGAATGATATTCGCGAGCAGGTCATGCGCTACGAGCAGGCGCTTTCTAGGGCAGGCCTTCCCAACATTCCCTTCCGCTCAGAGCCGCTGCTGAATGGTCATGGCACCTATGAGGGCCTGGAGCCATCGCAAAGGAAACAACTACTGTGGTCTTTCAACGTGCTGGTCCAGCGCCTGCCGATTAGCTACGCTACCTTTTTTCTATCGTCGCAGCGAGTACCCGAATCCAGAGGGCCTCTCGAGGCGCATGGAGCGCGACATCGAAACTTTCATGTCGGACAGCCTGGATTTCTTTCAGACCTTCGACGATATGAAGGTCTGCTACGACGGTGGACAGAGCATCGTGGAGCGTGCTCTGTACGGAGCAGCGGGAGGCATTTTGTCCCGCAATGTCGTCGTGCGTCGAAAGACTGCCATGAGCGTCTATCGGCTGGAGCAGGTAGCTGACTACCTGTGCACCATTGAGCTTGCTGCCGTTAAATATGCTGTCCACGAGGATGGTGAGACGTACAGCAAGTTCTTTGGCGGCGTGGGTGCCTTCAAGCGCAACTGGCTGAAGCAAGCCCGCCGTAAGCGCATGAACTAGCAGCCTGAGCGACAGCCTCCAGAGCGGCTGGCGTATCCATCGATAGGCTCTGGAAAATCAGGCGTGCCTGCATGCAGTGATGTCCCTGCGCTATGCCACCCAGACAGATATGGTCCGTATGCAAGCAGGCGGGGAAGGCCACAACGAAGGCATTCGACGAATGTGAAGGCGCTGTGGCGCCCCGCATCTTCCACGACCGCTCCTGGATTCAGGAAGCGCACAGGGCAGGGCTAGCTTTCAGGCATGATGGCGGCTGCATCTATATTTAGAAGAAGCGGTCAGAGAGGTAGCTGAAAGCTTGCTTGGGTGCTTTGTTTCCGTTTCGCTACGTAACAGATTCAGAGCCTGTCCAAGCTGTTTCGAGTGTGTCATCCTGCTACCAACGCACCGGGAGGTGCCAAGTCCAAGGGAGTATCCAGAGTGTCTCAGATTAAGACATACATTGGTTCTGAAGCTGCGCAGAGCGTAGCCATCAGCTCCATTGCGGTACTCCTACTAGCGAGCGCGCGCTAGGCGTATAGACATATACAGCCAGCGCGTTAGATCCTGTCTTCCTAGAAAGCTAGGCATCGGCGCTCGCACACACCACCCTTACATAGAACTCTCTGCGACGCCTGCCAGGTTTCCTGGGCCAGGCGTTTTGTGTATCAATGTGCATCCGCACACGAGAGGAGCCATCCTATGACCCGCAAGATTGCAATCTTCGACACCACCCTCCGCGACGGCGAGCAGTCCCCCGGCGCATCCATGAACACGGAAGAGAAGCTTGTGATTGCCCAGGAGCTCATCCGCATGCATGTCGATGTCATCGAGGCCGGCTTCCCGATTTCGAGTCCGGGCGACTTCAAGTCCGTGCAGGAGATCGGCCGCCTCGCAGGCGATGACTGCGTCGTATGCGGCCTCACGCGCGCTGTCGACAAGGATATCGACCGTGCCGCAGAGGCCCTGAAGACCGCCAAGCGCCCCCGCATCCACACTGGCCTCGGCGTCTCGCCGCAGCACCTCGCAGAGAAGCTCCGCATCACGGAGGACGAGTGCATCGAGCGTGCCATCCACTGCGTCAAGTATGCAAAGCAGCATGTGGACGACGTCGAGTTCTATGCAGAGGATGCTGGCCGTGCCGACCAGGACTTCCTGATCCGTGTCATCCAGGCAGCAGTCGATGCCGGCGCCACGGTCGTGAACATTCCGGATACGACGGGCTACAACATGCCGGATGACTTCGGTGCCCGCATCAAGAGCCTCTCCGACAATGTCCGCGGCATCGAGAACGTCACGATCTCCGTGCACACGCACAACGACCTGGGCATGGCAACAGCGCTGGCGCTCGCTGGCGTCAAGAACGGCGCCACGCAGGTCGAGTGCACGATCAATGGCCTCGGCGAGCGTGCCGGCAACACCGCCCTCGAAGAGGTTGTCATGGCGCTCAAGATGCACGGCGACGAGCTCGATGGCCACACGGACATCGTGACGCAGGAGCTCACGCGTGCAAGTCATCTGGTGTCCCGCATCACAGGCATGAATGTCCAGGCAAACAAGGCCATCGTCGGCGCCAATGCCTTTGCGCACTCCTCCGGCATCCACCAGGACGGCGTGCTCAAGGCCCGCGATACCTACGAGATCATCAACCCCGAGGATGTGGGTGCCGCAGGATCGGAGATCATCCTCTCTGCGAGGAGCGGACACGCAGCGCTGAAGCATCGTCTCGCCGAGCTCGGCTACACATTTGCGCCTGAGGAGTTCGATGACATCTACCAGCGCTTTCTCGAGATCGCAGACCAGAAGAAGGAAGTCTACGACGAGGACCTCGAGTCCATGGTCCAGGAGCGCGACCGCGACATCAAGGCTGTCTACACGCTCGATGCACTGCAGGTGAGCTGCGGCGACCCGCTGGTGCCTACCGCCACGGCCACGATCATGGACGAAGCAGGGGAGAAGCACGTCGTCTGCGCCACGGGCACAGGCCCGGTCGATGCCGCCTACAAGGCAATCGACATGGTCGTCTCGATGCACGGCGACCTCCAGGAGTTCGTCGTCAAGGCCGTCACGCGCGGCATCGACGCTATCGGCGAGGTCACGGTCCGCATCCAGTCCGAGTCCGGCAAGATCTACACGGGCCGTGGCGCCGACAACGATATCGTCGTGTCCTCGGCAAAGGCCTATGTCAATGCGATCAACCGCATGATCCAGACGGCACGCGCCAACGAAGGTAAGTAGTTCATATCAGCAAGACAAGCGGGAAGGAGGGCGAGAACGTGGAGAAGATGACGGGAGCGGAGCTCCTCATCGAGACGCTCATCGAGGAGGGCGTGAATACCGTATTCGGCTATCCCGGCGGCACTGTGCTTGATATATATGATGCACTCTACGACAGGCGCGACCGCATCCGCCACATCGAGACGACGCACGAGCAGCATGCCACGCATGCTGCCGATGGCTATGCCAGGGCGACAGGACGCTGCGGTGTCGTTATCGCCACGTCAGGTCCGGGCGCCACGAATCTCGTGACCGGCATCGCCACGGCCTACCTCGACTCCATCCCGCTTGTCGCAATCACCGGCAACGTGAGCAACCAGATGATCGGCACGGACGCCTTCCAGGAGCTCGATATCACCGGCGTCACGCTGCCCATAACGAAGCACAACTATTTCGTGCGCTCGGCAGACAGGCTCGAGCACATCGTGCACGAGGCCTTTGCGCTCGCAAACTCCGGCAGGAAAGGTCCCGTCCTTGTGGACATCCCCGCAGATGTCCAGCGCCAGCTCGTGGAGCCGCTTGAGCATGATGAGGTGAAGCTCCGCCCCCAGCAGATGGTGCCAGCACAGGAGGACCTCGAGGCAGCAGCGGAAGCCATCAACAGCGCCGAGCGTCCCTTCATCTACTTCGGAGGAGGCGTCGTCTCGGATGGGGCAGGAGATGCGGTCGTGGAGCTCGCAGAAAGGATCTCTGCTCCCATCGGCTGCTCGCTCATGGGTGTCTCCGGCATCCCGACGAGGACTCCCAATTTCCTCGGCATGCAGGGCATGCATGGCCACTTCGCAAGCACGAAGGCGCTCAATGCCTCTGACTGCCTGATTGCTCTGGGCGTGCGCTTCAACGACCGCGCGACGGGGGACCGCACGAAGTTCGGTCCATCCGGCAAGATCGTGCGCATCGATATCGACTCCTCGGAGCTCTCGAAGACGCTGGACGACCGCGTCGAGCTTCTGGGAGATGTCGAGGAGACCCTGCGTGCGCTCCTTCCTTTCATCGAGCCCAACACGCACGAGGCCTGGAGCAGGAAGGTGCGCGAGCTCAAGGCTGAGGAGAAGGGCTACGACGACTACCGTGACGGCATGACGCCGAAGAACCTCATGGAGGCGATCGACAAGATCCGCCCGCATGAGACAGCAGTCGTCACGGACGTGGGGCAGCACCAGATGTGGGCTGCGCAGTACCTCACGTTCGTGCATCCCCGGGAGTTCATCACCTCAGGGGGCCTGGGGACCATGGGCTTCGGCTTCGGTGCTGCTGAAGGCGCTGCGCTTGGCACCGGGCACCGCTCGGTCCTCATCACAGGCGACGGCTCCTTTGCCATGGACATGGCAGAGACCATCACGGCAGCAGACCACGACATCCCGGTCACGGTCGTGCTTCTGAACAACGGGACCTTGGGCATGGTCCGGCAGATGCAGTCGCTCTTCCGCCACCAGCGCTACGCAGAGACGACGCTTGCCCACAAGGGGGCAGACTTCTGCGCAATCGTGTGTGGCATGGGCGGCAAGGCCGCACGCACAGAGACCCTCGAGGACTTCTCGCGTGCCTTCGAGGATACCTTCTCGGAGGCGGGCCCTGTGCTCATCGAGTGCCCCATCGGCATCGACGAGTTCGTGACGCCGGTGCTCCAGATCGGTGCCTCGATGGACGAGCTCATCGTGAACATGGACGACGTGAAGCAGAGGATGGGGCGATAGCATCATGAAGACCTACAGCATTGCCATCATGGTGCGCAACGAGTACGGCGTGCTCAACCGTGTCACGAGCATGTTCCGTCGCCGCCAGTTCAACATCACCTGCCTCACGGTCTCCGAGACCGAGACAGAAGATCTTTCCCGCATCACCGTGCAGTTCGAGGGCGAGGACAGGGCCAAGCGCCAGCTTGTCGCCCAGCTCGCGAAGCTCCCCGATGTCGTCTCCTTCAAGGAGTTCGACCCGGAGGATTCCATCAGCTGCGAGCTTCTGCTTCTGAAGGTCGCAAACGACAATGCGACCCGCCAGCAGGTGCTCGATGCCGGCGAGGCATTCCGTGCCAAGATCGTCGACTACACCCGCGATTCCATCGTGTTCCGCATTGCCGGGGGCACCCGGCGCATAGACAACTTCATCGACCTCATGCGTGATTTCGAGATCCTGGAGGTGTGCCGCACAGGCGTCATATCGCTCGAGCGGGGCTCCTCCGTGATGCGGGAGAACGCGAATCTATAGGAACTCTCGAGACCTGAAAGCCGGTGGAAAACGAACGAACATGCATCGGTTGCCGCGTGCTAACAGGTAGTTAACGGATAGCCCAGCCAGCCTCCCGGATGAAGGCAGGCAGCTATATTGAACGGACCCAAACCAGGATTGAAAGGGGATTGGACATGGCGTTCAAGATGTACCACGAGCAGGACTGCGACATGAGCAAGCTGGATGGCAAGAAGGTCGCCATCATCGGCTACGGCTCCCAGGGCCACGCACACGCACTGAACCTCAAGGATTCCGGCGTGGACGTGAAGGTGGGCCTCTATGAGGGCTCCAAGTCCAAGGCCAGGGCGGAGAAGCAGGGCCTGGAGGTCCTGACCACTGCCGAGGCAGCCAAGTGGGCTGACATCATCATGATCCTCATCAACGATGAGTATCAGGCATCCATGTACAAGAAGGACATCGAGCCGAACCTGGCGCCGGGCAAGACGATTGCCTTCGCCCATGGCTTCAACATCCACTACGGCTGCATCGAGGTGCGTCCTGACTGCAACGTCATCATGGTCGCCCCGAAGGCTCCGGGCCACACCGTGCGTTCCACCTACCTCGAGGGCAAGGGCACGCCCTGCCTCGTCTGCGCACACCAGGATGCCACCGGCGACGCCTTCGATATCGCCCTTGCCTACGGCGCAGCCATCGGCGGAGCCCGTGCAGCACTGCTCGAGACCGACTTCAGGACCGAGACCGAGACCGACCTCTTCGGCGAGCAGAACGTCCTCTGCGGCGGCGTGACCGACCTCATGGAGGCAGGCTTCAACACGCTCGTCGAGGCTGGCTACGATCCGCGCAATGCCTACTTCGAGTGCATCCACGAGATGAAGCTCATCGTCGACCTGATCTACGAGAGCGGCTTCTCCGGCATGCGTTCCTCCATCTCCAACACCGCCGAGTATGGCGACTACACCGCCGGCCCGCACGTGATCACCGAGGCCGCCAAGGAGGGCATGCGCTACAACCTGAAGCGCATCCAGAACGGCGAGTTCGCCAAGGAGTTCCTGCTCGACATGTCCGATGAGTCCCACCAGGTCCACTTCAAGGCCATGCGCCGCCAGCAGGCCGAGACCCTGATGGAGAAGACGGGCAAGGAGATCCGTGCTCTCTACGCCTGGAACGACGAGGACAAGCTCCTCAACAACTAGTTCCGGCACCCGATTTCGGCTGGACGCCCGGATGCATCCCGTATCCGGGCGTCCTGCACACGGAGTGCCCCTCGCACGAGGGACCCACCGTCTGCAGGACAGGCCGCTGCCATAAGGCAGCTCGAGGCATATCCTTCAATCAAGGATTGCCGCCATAGGGGGAGGATGCATGGAGCTCACAGGTGCCCAGATACTCATCGAGTGTCTCAAGGAGCAGGGATGCGATACCGTCTTCGGATATCCCGGAGGAACGATTCTCGACGTCTACGACGTCTTGTACCAGACGCCCGAGATTCACCACTATCTCGTGAGCCACGAGCAGGGTGCCGTGCATGCCGCTGACGGCTATGCCCGTGCGACCGGCAAGGTCGGCGTGTGCTTCGCGACGTCGGGCCCCGGCTGCACGAACTTCACGACCGGCATCGCCACGGCCTATATGGACTCTTCTCCTATCGTTGCTATCACCTGCAACGTCTCGTCCAAGCTTCTTGGCAAGGACTCCTTCCAGGAAGTCGATATCACGGGCATAACGAAGCCGATCACGGAGTGGAACCGTGTCGTGAAGGATGTCCATGAGCTCGCAGATGTCGTGCGCCAGGCCTTCCTGATTGCCCGCACGGGACGTCCGGGTCCGGTCCTCATCGATATCACGAAGGATGTCACACAGGCGAAGTGCGACTACGAGTATGTGCCGGTCGAGGAGCATCGCATCTTCGAGTTCCCGAACCAGCTCTCGAAGCGTCTCATGGGCGGCATCGAGACCCGTGAGCCTGAGACGGCTGCGGTCGAGCGCCTGGCGCAGATGGTCGAGGAAGCGGAGCGTCCGCTTCTTATCTGTGGTGGCGGCGTCGTGCGCGGACGCGCGAACAAGGAGTTCAACGAGTTCGCGAACAGGATCGATTCTCCTGTCGCCATCACCGTGATGGGTGGCGGCGGCTTTGTCGGAAACGATCCGCTCTCGACCGGCATGATCGGCATGCATGGATCTCAGGCCTCGAACATGGCCGTCGACAACTGCGACCTCCTGATTGCCGTGGGCTGCCGCTTCTCCGACCGCGTGGCACTCCAGCCTTCCTCCTTTGCAAGCCAGGCCAAGATCGTCCAGGTCGACATCGACTCGACGGAGATCGGCAAGAACGTGCGCTGCGACCACTATGTGCTCGGCGATGCGAAGCGCGTACTCGAGCTCCTGAACGAGATGGTCCCGCAGCAGAGCCACAAGGTCTGGAAGGAGTTCGTATTCTCGTTCCCGACGGAGACCCAGTACGAAGAGGGCGGAGACCACCTGACGCCGAAGCAGATCGACGACACGATTGCGCGCCTGTGCCCCGAAGACACGATGGTCGCCACGGACGTGGGCCAGCACCAGATGTGGGCCATCCAGCATATGCACTACTCCTATCCCGGACAGCTCATCACATCGGGCGGCTTCGGTGCCATGGGGTTCGGCCTCGGCGCTGCCATCGGTGCCCAGGTTGGCAACCCCGACAAGCGCGTCGTGCATATCACGGGCGATGGCTCGTTCCGCATGAACTGCATCGAGCTTGCAACTGTCGAGCACTACCACCTGCCGATCATCTCGGTCGTCTTCGACAACACCGTCCTCGGCATGGTCCATCAGTGGCAGACGCTGATCTATGACCAGCACTACTCCGAGACGACGCTCGACAGAGGACCTGACTGGGTGAAGCTCGCCGAGGCCTACCGCCTTCCCGGCTGGCGCGTGAGCACGGTCACGGAGCTCGAAGACGCGCTCCAGAAAGCCCTCGATGGCGGCACCGGTGCGGTCATCGACTGCGTCCTCGATCCCGACGAGATGGTCCGCCCGATGGTTCCGGCAGGCCAGCACATCACGAACTTCCTTGCCATCTAAGGAGATGCCCATGCTATCGCTCGACAAGATCTACCACGCAGCCTATGTCCTCAAGGGCGTTGCCAGAAAGACCGACCTCATCGCTGCTCCGCAGCTTGTGCCGGGACTCGACGAGCTCTATCTCAAGACAGAGAACCTCCAGGTCACCGGCTCCTTCAAGCTGAGGGGTGCCTACTACAAGATCTCGCAGCTTCCGAAGGAGGCGCTCGACAAGGGCATCATCGCCTGCTCTGCCGGAAACCATGCCCAGGGCGTGGCCCTGGCTGCCACCCACATGGGCGTCAAGAGCATCGTCTGCATGCCTGACGGCGCGCCGATCATGAAGGTCGAGAACACCCGCCGCCTCGGTGCCGAGGTGAGGCTCGTCCCTGGCACCTACGACGATGCCCACGACGAGGCAGTGCGTCTCCAGGAGGAGACGGGCGCCACGTTCATCCATCCCTACGACGACGAGGATGTCATCGCTGGCCAGGGCACGATCGGCCTCGAGATCATGGATACGCTCGACGATGTGGATGCCGTGATCGTGCCGGTCGGTGGCGGCGGCCTCATCTCCGGCGTCGCCTGTGCCGTCAAGAACCTGAAGCCGTCGTGCAAGGTCTACGGCGTCCAGGCCAAGGGCGCCTCTGCCATGGTCGATGCCTTCCATGCAGGCAAGTGGGGAGCATCCGATACGGCGGTCACGTTCGCCGACGGCATCGCCGTCAAGAACCCGGGCGATCTCACGTTCGAGATGGCGCAGAAGTACGTGGACGATATGGTCACGGTCTCAGACGACGAGATTGCAGCCGCAATCTTGAACCTCATGGAGCGCCAGAAGCTCGTGAGCGAAGGCGCAGGAGCTGCTCCTGTGGCTGCTGCCATGTTCGGCAAGCTGCCGCTTCAGGGCAAGCGCACCGTCTGCGTCATCTCTGGCGGCAACATCGACGTGAACATCCTGTCCCGCGTCATCAACCGCGGCCTTGCCATGAGCGGCAGGAAGGCGACGCTTGCAATCAAGCTTACAGACAAGCCGGGCCAGCTCGAGCAGGTCTCCCGCATCATCGCCTCGCTCGGCGCAAATGTGGTCTCGGTCGACTACGATCTGTCCGATCCGGACCTGCCGATCTCTGCCTGCACCCTGCGTGTCGGCATGGAGACCCGCGACCAGGCCCAGATCGATGCGATCAAGGAGCGCCTCGTCGACGAAGGCTTCCAGATTGTCGGCTAGCGCAAAACATGTTAAGGAAGGGCGCACCTGCGCCTGAGAGAGGATATCCCTATGAAGAGCGACGCATTGAAGTTCGGGCCTGAAGCTGCGGCCCACCGTTCCCTCTACAACGCGCTCGGCTGGACCGAAGAAGAGATCAGGAAGCCCCTTGTCGGCATCGTCTCGTCCTACAACGAGATCGTGCCGGGACACATGAACATCGACAAGATTGTCGAGGCTGTCAAGATGGGTGTCGCCGAAGCAGGCGGCATGCCGGTGGTGTTTCCGGCCATCGCGGTCTGCGACGGCATCGCAATGGGACATGCGGGCATGAAGTACTCGCTCGTGACCCGCGACCTCATCGCCGACTCCACGGAGTGCATGGCGCTCGCACATGGCTTCGATGCCCTTGTGATGGTCCCGAACTGCGACAAGAATGTCCCGGGCCTCCTCATGGCAGCAGCGCGTCTCGATCTGCCTACGACCTTCGTCTCCGGCGGCCCCATGCTCGCAGGCCATATCGATGGCCACAAGACGAGCCTCTCCTCCATGTTCGAGGCCATGGGCGCCTACACGGCAGGAAAGATCGATGAGGACAAGCTTCATGAGTTCGAGTGCAAGGCATGCCCGACCTGCGGCTCCTGCTCTGGCATGTACACGGCAAACTCGATGAACTGCCTCACTGAGGTCATCGGCATGGGCCTTCGTGGCAACGGCACGATCCCTGCTGTCTATTCCCGCCGCCTCCAGCTTGCCAAGCACGCCGGCATGGCCGTCATGGAGCTCCTCAAGAAGGGCATCACCGCGAGGCAGATCATGACAAAGGAAGCGCTCATGAACGCGCTTACCGTGGATATGGCGCTCGGCTGCTCGACGAACACGATGCTCCACCTTCCTGCCATCGCCCATGAGTGCGGCGTCGACCTCTCGCTCGATATTGCAAACGAGATCTCTGCACGTACGCCGAACCTCTGCCACCTGGCACCGGCAGGCCCGACCTACATCGAGGATCTCGACGAGGCGGGCGGCATCTACGCTGTCATGTCCGAGCTTGCAGAGGCAGGTCTCATCGATACGTCCTGCCTTACCGTCACCGGCAAGACCGTCGCAGAGAACCTCGAGGGCGCCCGCGTCCTCGACCACGACGTGATCCGACCGCTCGACAACCCGTTCTCCAAGACCGGTGGCATCGCCGTCCTTCATGGCAACCTTGCCCCTGAAGGCTCTGTCGTCAAGCGCTCTGCTGTTGCTCCTGAGATGCTCGTGCACGAAGGGCCGGCACGTGTCTTCGAGAGCGAGGAAGAGGCGCAGGCTGCCATCGACGGCGGCAAGATCAATCCGGGCGATGTCGTCGTGATCCGCTACGAGGGTCCGAAGGGCGGCCCTGGCATGCGCGAGATGCTGACGCCGACCTCTGCCATCCAGGGCATGGGCCTCGGCTCCTCTGTCGCCCTCATCACGGATGGCCGCTTCTCCGGCGCCACCCGCGGTGCCTGCATCGGCCATGTCTCGCCTGAGGCAGCCTCCGGCGGACCTATCGGCATCATCCAGGAAGGCGACATCATCTCGATCGATATCCCGAACTGCACGCTCGACCTCAAGATCTCCGATGAGGAGTTCGAGCGGCGCATGACAGCGTTCACGCCCAAGACGAAGCCGCTCTCTGGCTACCTCAGGCGCTACGCCCAGCTTGTCTCGAGCGGCGCCAAGGGTGCCGTCCTCAACTAGGAAGCTGTGGTAGACGCAATGAATGCAGAAAGGCTCATGAGCCTCTCGTTCTCGCTCGATACGCTCACGGTCTTCCGGAGCCTCGAAGAAGATCCTGTCATCGCGGCTCTGGGAGATGCGCTCCATAAGGCAGCGGCGCTCGCATCGGATGCGGAGGAAGGCAACAGCACTTCAGGCGATGCAATGGCGCTTGCCCGTGCCTATGCCACCTTCGTGGCAGCGCTCTTCGACTCCGAGGCGGAAGGCCTCGGGTCCTACATCTTGGACGCTACGGTCGACGACGAGAATGTGTATCTTCGGACCATCGGTGCCGGGAGGGTGCCTGGCGCCTCGCTTGCTGCTGCTGCCGAGGCAGAGCTCTCGGTCCTCCAGGAGCTTGCCGACCTCGAGCCCCAGGACTTCCTCGAGCTTATGCCGGGAGCTGCGGACCGTCTTCCTGCCTTCGATACGCAGAAGGTCGATATCGCAGGCACCTACCATGAGCGCATCGCGAACATCAGCAAGTATGGCTACGGCATGTATGCCCGCTACCATGTGTTCCGCGTGGATGCTCAGGGTCAGATCGTGCCGGTCAAGCATCCCGATCCGCAGAGGCTCGAAGATCTTGTCGACTACGAGCGCGAGAAGAAGGTCATCCTCGACAACACCCGCGCGCTCGTGAAGAGGCTTCCTGCTGCCAATATCCTCCTCACCGGAGATGCCGGCACAGGCAAGAGCTCGACCGTCAAGGCCGTCGCCAATGCGCTTGCAGGGGAGGGTGTGCGCATCCTCGAGGTCCGGAAGGAGCAGCTCCGCGGCATTCCGGGCATTCTCGATACGCTCACGCACAACCCCTGCACGTTCATCATCTTCATCGATGACCTCTCGTTCGCAGCAGACGACGACAACTTCGCAGCCTTGAAGGCAATCCTCGAGGGCTCGGTCTCGGCGAAGTCGTCCAATGTCGCGATCTATGCAACATCGAACCGCCGCCATCTCGTACGGGAGACGTTCAGCGAGCGCGAGGGCGATGAGGTGCATCTGAATGACACGCTCCAGGAGATCGTGTCGCTCTCCGACCGCTTCGGCATCCACCTCTCGTTCACGAAGCCGAACAAGCAGACCTACCTCGATATCGTGCACAAGCTTGCCCAGGAGCGCGGCATTGCGTTCGTCGAGCAGGAGCTCGACCTTGAAGCAGAACGTTTCGCGACGAGGCGTGGCGGCAGGTCGGCACGAGGTGCCCGCCAGTTTGTCGATTCGCTTCTCTCGAAAGAGGCCGGCTCTGAGGAGCAGGCATAAGCCAGAAAGGAAGGCAGACCATGCCACAGGGAATGACGATGGCAGAGAAGATCCTGGCCGCGCATGCCGGCCTCGACCGTGTCGTGCCAGGACAGCTCATCGAGTGCGACCTCGACGGCGTGCTCGCAAATGACATCACGGCACCGATCGCGATCAAGACCGTGCGTGAGATCGGCGCCGGCATCTTCGATAGGACCAAGATCTTCCTCGTGCCCGACCACTACAGCCCGAACAAGGACATCAAGAGCGCCGAGCAGACGAAGATCACGCGCGACTTCGCACATGAGATGGGGATCACCCACTACTTCGAGCAGGGCTGCATGGGCATCGAGCATGCCCTGCTGCCCGAGAAGGGCATCGTCGGCCCGGGAGATCTCATCATCGGCGCCGACTCCCATACCTGCACCTACGGCGGCATCGGTGCCTTCTCCACCGGTGTCGGCTCCACGGATGCCGGCGTAGGCATGGCAACAGGCAGGGCCTGGTTCAAGGTGCCTGAGACCATCCGCTTCGAGATCGAGGGCGAGCTTCCTGAAGGTGCCTCTGCCAAGGACATCATCCTCTACATCATCGGCCAGATCGGCGTCGACGGCGCGCTCTACTGCGCGATGGAGTTTGCTGGCTCCACGATCCGGAACCTCTCGGTCGAGGGCAGGCTCACGATCGCGAACATGGCCATCGAGGCAGGCGGCAAGGCTGGCCTCTTCGAGGTCGACGATATGGCACGTACCTGGCTCGAAGGCAGGACGGAGCGCTCCTGGAAGGAATACCATGCAGATCCCGATGCCGCATACAAGCAGGTCATCAGGATCGATGCGAAGGATATCGTGCCGACGGTCTCCTGGCCGCATCTGCCCTCCAACACGCATCCTGTGGCAGAGTCGCGCCATATCACGATCGACCAGGCCGTCATCGGCTCCTGCACGAACGGCCGCATCGAAGACATGCGCGCAGCTGCAGCAGTCCTCAAGGGCCGCACGGTCAATTCGAACGTGCGCTGCATCGTGATTCCTGCCACGCAGGCCGTCTGGCTCCAGTGCGTGCATGAAGGCCTCATGGACATCTTCATCAATGCCCACTGCGTCGTCTCGACCCCGACCTGCGGACCCTGCCTCGGCGGCTACATGGGCATCCTGGCAGCAGGGGAGCGCTGCGTCTCCTCGACGAACCGAAACTTCGTCGGCCGCATGGGAGACCCGACCTCAGAGGTCTACCTTGCAAGCCCCGCCGTCGCTGCAGCTTCTGCCGTCGCCGGCCACATCGCGCTGCCGTCCGATCTCGACTAGCCTGAAGGAGGCTCACCTATGGAATTCGAAGGCACGGTCTTCCGCTACGGGCGCGACATCGACACTGATGTCATCATCCCTGCCCGCTACCTCAATACATCCGACCCGGCAGAGCTTGCAAAGCACTGCCTCGAGGACCTCGACACGACGTTCGTGAAGCGCGTGAAGCCGGGCGACATCATCGTCGCAGACGAGAACTTCGGCTGCGGCTCCTCGCGCGAGCATGCTCCTGTCGCTATCAAGGCTGCTGGCGTCTCTGTCGTCATTGCCAAGTCCTTTGCCCGCATCTTCTACCGCAATGCCATCAACATCGGCCTTCCGATCATGGAGTGCCCCGAGGCCTGCGATGCGATCTCTGACGGCGATGTCGTGAAGATCAATGCCGACACCGGCCTCATCACGGACGAGACGACGGGCAAGACCTTCCAGGCACAGCCGTTCCCGCCCTTCATCCAAGAGATCATCAACGAGGGCGGCCTTGTCGCAAGGACGAAGAATCTGCTCGCCCAGAAGAAGGAGGCATAGACGATGGGGAAGAAGACCTACCGTATCTGCACCCTGCCGGGTGACGGCATCGGTCCTGAGATCATGGCAGAGGCAAAGCGCCTCCTTGCGGCTATCGGCGAGGCAGAAGATGTCGAGTTCGTCTGCGAAGACCATCTGATCGGCGGCGCTGCCATCGATGCGACGCGTGCAGCAGGCGAGCCCGTGAGCGCCCTTCCGCCGGCAACGCTCGAAGCTGCCAAGGCGTCTGACGCGGTCCTTTTGGCTGCGGTCGGCGGCCCGAAGTGGAATGACACGACGCCTGGCGCTGTCCGCCCTGAACAGGGCCTTCTTGCCATCCGCAAGAATCTGGGGCTCTTCCTGAACCTGCGTCCGGTGCACATCTACAAGGCGCTCGCAGGAGCATCCACCCTTCGTCCTGAGTTCCTCGAAGGTGTCGATATCCTGATCGTCCGCGAGCTTACAGGCGGCCTCTACTTCGGCGAGCACAGGCGCGAGAAGGATGTCGCAGGTGCCGGCGTCGACGGCGCTTCAGGCGAGCGTGCGGTCGATACGATGGAATACTCCGAGTACGAGATCGAGCGTGTCGTGCGCTGGGCCTATGAGGCTGCCAAGCGCCGCCGTGGCAAGGTCACGTCGGTCGACAAGGCCAACGTGCTCGAGACATCCCGTCTCTGGCGCGAAGTGAACCACAGGATGATGGACGAGTTCAAAGATGTCGAGGGCGGAGACATGCTCGTCGACAACTGCGCCATGCAGCTCGTCGCGAATCCTGCCCAGTTCGATGTCCTCGTGACCGAGAATACGTTCGGCGACATCCTCTCCGACGAGGCGTCGATGCTCACGGGCTCTCTTGGCATGCTTGCCTCCGCCTCTCTGGGCTCCGGCACGGCACTCTACGAGCCGAGCCATGGGTCTGCTCCTGACATCGCGGGCAAGGGCATCGCAAACCCGATTGCACAGATGCTCTCGGTCGAGCTGATGCTTCGCTACAGCTTCCAGATGGACCACGCAGCGGATGCCGTGAAGGCAGCCGTCGAGGACGTGCTCGATGAAGGCTGGAGGACGCCTGACCTTGCAGACGAGATGACGCCTGAAGACAGGAAGCTCGGCACGCGCGACATGGGCACGAAGGTCATCGAGGCCTTCAAGCACGAGATTGCCTAGCGCACCAGCATAGAAGCATGACCATCAAGGCACCTGTCCGGAAAGCCGGGCAGGTGCCTTTTTCCATGCAGGGCCTATGCGTTCTGCTGCAGAACAGCCATCTGCCCTGCAATATGCTTCATTCACCGCAAATCGTAAGGCTCCTATGCTTCCGGCTGCTATGCTCAAGCTTCAGGCATGGCAGGCCGACGAGGGGAAGCGCCGGCGTGCAGGCTCATGGCACAGGGGGCGGTGCGGAAAGCCGTCTTCCGGGGAAGGAGCTGCCGAGCGTGCCTCTGCCGTGCGGAAAGCACGAGGAGAGGAAACTGAATGGCTAGATTGCATGTGGTCGAGCGCAGCGAGGCCCAGGCAGTCATGGATGGACTGCATGAAGCGGTAGAGAAGCGGCTCTCGGTGAGCTCGCTTGCTCCATGTCCGGTCGAATTCACGGCTGCCTTCGTCGGCATGTGCGCAACGCAGAGCTGCGGAAAATGTACGCCCTGCCGTGTAGGCCTGGGCGTCCTGAAGGAGCTCATGGACCAGGTCCTCGAAGGCAAGGCAGATGAGCATACGCTCGAGCTCATCGAGAAGACGGCGCGTACGATCTATCTCTCGAGCGACTGCGCGATCGGATATGAAGCGGGAAGCATGGCGCTGACAGCGATCCGGGGCTTCCGCGACGATTTCGAGCACCATATCAAGTACCACGCCTGCGGCTTCAAGCAGTCGGAGCTTGTCCCCTGCGTCTCGGGCTGCCCGGCAGGAGTCGATATCCCGGGCTACATCGCGCTCGTCGAGGCAGGACGCTACACGGATGCCGTGAAGCTCATCAGGAAGGACAATCCGCTTCCTGTCGTCTGCGGCCTTGTCTGCGAGCATCCCTGCGAGATGCACTGCCGCCGCGGCATGGTGGACGATCCGATGAACATCCGCGGCCTCAAGCGCTTCGCGACAGAGCACATGGAGGCAGACTACAAGCCGAAGAAGGCTCCGTCCACGGGCAAGCGCATTGCTATCATCGGTGGCGGTCCGGCAGGACTTTCCTGTGCCTACTATCTTGCCTGCATGGGGCATGAGCCCACGATCTTCGAGGCAAGGCATCACCTGGGTGGCATGCTCCGTTACGGCATCCCCAACTATCGTCTTCCGAGGAAGCGCCTCGACGAGGAGATCCAGTGGCTCCTTGACTGCGGCATAAACGTAGAGCTCGATACGCCTGTCACCGAGAACCTGCCTGAAATCAGGAAAGAGTATGACGCGGTCTATCTGGCAATCGGCGCCCATGCGGACCGGAAGCTCGGCCTTCCGGGCGAGGATGCAGAGGGCGTCGAGTCTGCCGTCAAGATGCTGCGTGCCATCGGCGACGAGGAGATCCCCGACTTCACAGGCGAGCGCATCTGTGTCATCGGCGGCGGCAACGTGGCAATGGATGTCGCCCGCTCAGCCGTAAGGTGCCATGCGAAGAAGGTCACGATCGTCTACAGGCGCCGCGTCGCGGACATGACGGCACAGGATGAAGAGATTGCAGGAGCGAGGGCCGAAGGCTGCGAGCTCCTGGAGCTCCATGCCCCGCTTGCGATTGAGACTGAAGGCGGCCATGTCACGGGACTCCGTGTCCAGAAGCAGATCATCGGCGGCCCCAAGAACGGGCGTCCGGCACCGCGTGCTGCAGAGGCTCCCGAGGAGGTCATTCCCTGCGAGCGCGTGCTTGTGGCAATCGGCCAGGCCATAGAGTCCAGGCCCTTCGAAGAACTGGGCATGAAATGCAATCGCGGCCGCATCGTGACCGATACAGATGGTGCCGTGCCAGGCTTTGACGGCGTGTTCTCGGGCGGCGACTGCCAGAGCGGCCCTGCCACGGTGATCCGTGCCATCAATGCCGGCAAGGTCGCAGCAGCAAACATCGACCACTACCTCGGCTTCGACCACCAGATCGTGGCAGATGTCGAGATACCGACGGTCCAGTTCAAGGGCAAGAACATGTGCGCCCGCTGCGAGATGACATCACGTGAGGCGTCGGAGCGCGTCGGCGACTTCGATATCGTCGAGCACGGCCTCACGCCTGAAGAGGCGCATCAGGAGGCATCGAGGTGTCTGAGGTGCGACCACTTCGGCTATGGCGCATTCCGCGGAGGGAGGATCATGCAATGGTAGACGTGACCGTCGATGGGGTGCGTGTCCAGGTGGACGACCACGCCACCATACTCGAGGCAGCAGAAGCTGCAGGCGTCCATATTCCGACGCTCTGCTATCTCAAGGATCTGAACGAGATCGGTGCCTGCCGTGTCTGCGTCGTCGAGATCGAAGGGACCGACCAGCTCGTCGCTTCCTGCAACAACTATGTCCTGGACGGCATGAAGGTCTTCACGAACAGCCCGAAGGTCAGGAAGGCCAGAAAGACGAACGTCGAGTTTTTGCTCTCGCAGCATGACTCGGAGTGCACGAGCTGCGTGAGGAGCGGCAACTGCTCGCTCCAGAGCCTTGCAAACGACCTCGATATCTTCGAGCTGCCCTATGAGAAGCACCTGCCGCATATGCCGTGGGACAAGACGTTCCCTCTGATCCGCAACAACGACAAGTGCATCAACTGCCTCAGGTGCATTCAGATATGCAGCAAGGTGCAGGCATCGGATGTGTGGGACCTCACGAACAGAGGCGCCCACACCGCCGTGAATGTCCAAGCAGGCCGCCCGATCGCGGAGGCTCCCTGCACGCTCTGCGGCCAGTGCATCACGCACTGCCCGACAGGAGCCCTGCGCGAGCGCGACGATACGGGACGCGTCTACGATGCGCTTGCCGACCCGAAGAAGGTCACGATTGTCCAGATCGCGCCCTCGGTACGCACGGCCTGGGGCGACCACTGGAAGCTCTCGCCCGAGGAGTCGACAATCGGGCACCTTGTCTCGGCGCTCAGGAAGATGGGCTTCGACTACATCGTGAATACCGACTTCTCGGCCGACCTCACGATCATGGAAGAGGGCACAGAGCTCCTGCACCGCCTCTCTGACGGCACAGAGCATGAGTATCCGATGTTCACGTCGTGCTGTCCGGGCTGGGTCCGCTTCGTGAAGGCCCACTATCCTGAGCTTGTGGACGATGTCTCAACCTCGAAGTCGCCGCAGCAGATGTTCGGCGCGATCGTGAAGAGCTACTACGCAGAATACCTGGGCATCGATCCGCACGATATCTTCTCGGTCTCTGTCATGCCCTGCGTCGCGAAGAAGGCGGAGTGTGCGCTGCCGACCATGAAGGATGCCTGCGGAGATCCGGATGTCGACTGCGTGCTTACGGTCCGCGAGATAGATCACATGATCCGCGCCGACCATATCGATGTGCATGCGCTTGAAGAGGAGCCCTTCGACGAGCCCCTCGGCGAAGGCACGGGTGCCGGCATCATCTTCGGTGCGACCGGTGGCGTCATGGAAGCAGCGCTGCGTACGGCCTATCACCTGGCGACAGGGGAGACGCCTGCCAATGACGCATTCAGGAACGTCCGCGGCCTCACCGGCTGGAAGGAAGCGGAGTTCGACCTTGCAGGCAGAAAGCTCGGTGTCGCTGTCGCAAGCGGCCTTGGCAATGCGAAGCGTCTCTGCGACGCGATCCTTGCAGGCACCGTGTCCTATGACTTCGTCGAGGTAATGGCCTGCCCGGGAGGCTGCGTCGGTGGCGGCGGGCAGCCGATCCACGACGGACAGGAGCTGGCAGGGGCACGCGGCCAGATGCTCTATGGGCTCGACCGCATCTCGGAGTATAGGAACTCCTATGAGAATCCGGATATCGTGCGGGTCTACGAGAAGTATCTCGGCGAGCCGCTCTCCGAGCGTGCCGAGCGGCTCCTCCATACCGACCAGCACGGCTGGAAGATGCCACAGGAGAAGTAGACAGACAAGCAGCCAGGGGCCTGCCGTAAGGCAGGCCCTTCTCCACTCATAGGGACTGAAAATCCCCATGTCAGGGATTCGCCTGACATGCGCTCTGGCATGTGTCCCATCAGGCAAACATCGTGTTGCGTAGGCGGCATTTCAGGAGGCAGGCAGCTCGTCGAATAATAGAATGGAATCTGCCTATAGATATGCAGGAAGCGGCGCCTGGCCGCTGGGGAGCGTGAGAGCCGATGCAGTTTTCGAAGCGTCTCGATCTTTTCGGAGACGAGGTCTTTGCCAGTCTGAACCAGAAGCGCCGCGAGCTTGAAGCTGCGGGACGTCCTGTCTGGGACCTGTCGGTCGGCACGCCCGATTTCCCGACGCCTGACTACATCAAGAAGGCACTTGTCGACTCCTGCGCAGATGATGCGAACTGGAAGTATGCCCTGCATGACAAGGAAGAGCTCAAGCAGGCGGTCTGCGACTACTACAAGCGCCGCTTCGATGTGGATGGCCTCGAGCCCGACCAGGTCATGAGCTGCCGCGGCACGCAGGAAGGCATGCAGTATGTCTGTGCAGCCCTGGCAGATCCGGGCGACATCGCCCTCATCCCCGATCCCTGCTATCCGGTCTTCCGTTCCGGCACGCAGCTTGCAGGAGCAACCCCTTACTACTACCAGCTGACAGCAGAGCATGGGTTCCTCCCGCATGTGGCAGACATTCCCGACGATGTGGCGGACAAGGCCAAGTACATGATTGTCTCGCTTCCGGCTAACCCGGTGGGGTCGGTCGGCACGCCTGAGGTCTACGAGGAGATCATCGCCTTCGCAAAGAAGCACGATATCGTGATCGTGCACGACAATGCCTACGCCGACGTCGTGTTCGAAGGCGTCTCGAGCTCCTTCTTCAACTATCCCGGCGCTATGGATGTGGGTGTCGAGTTCCTGTCGCTCTCGAAGTCCTTCGATGTCACCGGTGTCAGGCTCTCCTTCCTCGTCGGCAGGAAGGACATCGTCCAGGCCACCTACAAGCTCAGGAGCCAGGTCGACTTCGGCATGTTCTTCGCCGAGCAGAATGTTGCGATTGCCTGCCTCAAGGGCCCGCTTGACGGCGTCGAGCGCCAGCGCCTTGCCTACAAGGAGAGAAGAGATGCCCTCTGCGACGGCCTCGAGGCCATCGGCTGGGAGCGTCCGAACTGCCATGGCACGCTCTTTGTCTGGGCACGCCTGCCGCACGGCAGGACAGACTCTCTTGCCTTCACGCTCGAGCTCATGGAGAAGACAGGCGTCATCGTGACACCGGGTGCAAGCTTCGGACCTGCGGGTGAGGGCTACGTGCGCTTCGCGCTCGTGCTGCCGCCGGAGAAGATCAAGGAAGCCGTTGCCCAGATCGGCAAGGCAGACCTTTAAGAGAGACAGGCATGGAAGAGAAGGATTTTGCTGCCCTCGTGCGCTCCTCGAGGACGAAGAGACGCTTCGACGAGTCGAAGCCGGTGTCGGAGGAGACGCTTCGAGCTCTCATCGACGTCGTGCGCTTTGCTCCGACCGGCAACAACACGCAGATGCTGCGCTTCCATCTTGTGAGCGGCGCTGATGCCTGCGCGAAGGCCTTTGCACATCTCAAGTGGGCAGCGCTCCTCAAGGACTGGGCAGGACCTGCAGAGGGGGAGCGACCCGGTGGCTACATCTTCATCATGGTTCCTGCTGCAGCCGTGAACAATCCGATCAGGTGCTACGACGCAGGCATCGCGGCACAGACGATCATGCTCGCTGCGGCAGCAGAAGGCCTTGGCGGCTGCATCCTCAAGAACTTCGACAAGGGCCTCATCTCCGACTTCGGTCTCGAGGACACAGGCCTTGCCATCTCCCTTGTGCTGGCGCTTGGCACGCCTGCAGAGGAGGTCGTGCTCGAGCCAGCGACGACAGAGCACGGAATAGCCTACTGGCATGAGGCGGATGGCTCGCATCATGTGCCGAAGCTCGAGGTTGCAGACCTTCTGGTCTAGGAGCTTCCAGGGCCTTCCAAAGCCTGCATCTGCTCCTCATCCCATCCATTTGAAATATTGATGGCGGAAAAGTGGGGAAATGGTGTAGAATAGGAAAGCTTATGTGGAGGAAGGTCCTGTCGGAGGTCGTACATGGTTCTGGATGAGCGTCTCGTGCTTCTCGGTCTTGAAGCAGATACTGCCGAAGAGGCGCTGCGTGCGCTTGCGGGAAAGCTCGTAGAGCTGCACAAGGTCAAGAGCAGCTATCCCGATGCAGTCGTCGCGCGCGAGAAGATCTATCCGACGGGCCTCGAGGCCAAGCCGGTCAATGCCGCGGTGCCGCACTGCTCGAACGACTACACGCTCTCCGATGCAATTGCTGTCGCCGTGCTTGCGCACCCGGTCGAGTTTGCGCTCATGGGATCGCCGGAAAAGCCGCTGCCGGTGCAGGTCCTCGTGATGCTTGCGGTCGTCGATCCGGCCAAGCAGGTGCCGACCCTGGTCGATGTGATGGAGCTTCTGGACGATGAGAAGACGATGTCTGCCATCGTCTCGGCAAAGACGCCTCAAGAGGTCATCTCTGCCATCACGCCTGCGCTCAGCGAGTAGCAGCACAGAGCAAGATGAAAAGAAGGGGAGCTGGCATGCCAGCTCCCCTTTGCCTTACCTGTCCTTCCTGCTCTCGAGGAAGAGAGCCAGGGCACCCAGCTGGTTTGCCTCTGCTCCGTAGCGGCAGGATACGACTTCGGGCAATGTAATGGTCTGGCCGAAGATGTGCGGGAGCTTCTCTGAGACCTTTGCAAGCGCTGTCTTGATGCCTCCGAGCACGTGCGGATTTGCAGAGATGCCGCCGCCTATCGCGCAGCGCTCGATATCGAGCATGGCAGCAAGGTCGAAGATGACTGTAGCGACTGCCATGCACCAGGACTCGAAGGCCTGCCTGGCTGCCGGATCTCCGCTCTCGAGGAGCCTGAAGCATGCCTTGCCATCAGGCAGCTCCTCGGCTGTCTTTCCGCATGCCGATCTCATGGCGCAGATGAGGCCAGAGGTGCTTGCGTCCATGCCGGCGCAGGAGCCGATCGTGCCATCAGGCCCGAAGCCGAACGAGAGCAGGCTGAGCTCGCCTGCAGAGCCATGAGGGCCAGCCAGGACCTTTCCGTCGACGACGAGGCCGCCTCCAAGGCCGGTGCCCAGGATCAGCGCGCAGGAGTTCTGCGTGCCCTTGAGAGCGCCTGAGGAAAGCTCTGCGAGCGCTGCACACTTGCCGTCGTTGCCGATCGTGACAGGCAGTCCCGAGAGCTTCTCGAGGCGATCTGCAAGCGGAAGCCCATAGGCATAGGTGAGAGCGCCTCCCGTGCGCATGAAGCGGTGATGCTCTATGACGCCTGGAGCGCTTATAGCGATGCCGGAAGCCTGCGATCCATGGAGCTTCACGATTTCCATGAGGGAGGAGAGAAGGGCGTCTGCCGAGTCCTTGGGGGTAGGGGAGACGTCCTGCTTGAGGGCCTTGCCAGCTTCATCCCTGAGAGACCATTTGATGGCGGTGCCGCCGATATCGAAGACGAGGATCTGCATCTCAATCCTTTCTGCTGCGCTGCTACAAGACGGGATTCTACCGTCTTGTAGCCGCAGTCAGGCGTTACATACAGGAGCCGGCCGAAATATGGGAAACGGCCTTATCTGTGTGGGGTACCCTAAAACAGGATGGATTGGATCTGTCGATGGATGACACGCTTCTGCTGCTGTACAGCAGGCTCACGTGAAAGGTTGTTCCATGAAGCAGGAAGAGAGCGCGCTCGATTCTGAGAGCCGCAAGAAGGCAAAGAAGAAGCATCGCAAGGACGAGGAGGCGCGTATCGCTGCTCCGTCTGAGGGTGGACGCGGACTTGAAGCGACGAGAGTCGTCGATCTTCTCCGTGATGCCTTGAACGAGAATTCGCGGCTCCAGGACGAGATGGAGAGCCTCCGCGAGGAGGCGCATAGCGCATCTGAGGAGGCTGAGCGCTCCCGGAGCGACAAGACGGCAGCAGAGGCCCGGCTCGCTGAGACGAAGGCCCAGAAGGCGCTTCTCGAGGAATCGCTCAGAGAGGCGAAAGCAGAGCTCGAGAAGGCAAAGCGTGCCTGCGCTGAAGCGCAGAATGTCCGCGAGCGCACCGAAGCGCAGAAGTCCCAGGAATACGAAGCGCTGCGGCAGCAGCTTGCAGCAGAGCAGAAGCGCCAAGCTGCCCTCAAGGAGGAGCTCGCAGGAGCCGAGGAGCGCTGCCAGCATCTGACAGCTGCACTTGCGCAGGCACAGACGAGGAAGACCGAGCCGGAGCTCACGCAGGAAGAGATCGCAGGACGCCTTGCCCACCTCGAGTCGCTCCAGCGCCAGATTCAGGAGACGCTCCTGAAGACGGCGACCGGCGAGGGAGAGCTTGCCCGCATGAGGGCTGAGCTTGTCCAGGCCCGGCATGAGAAGGCACGTGCCGAAGCGCATGCACAAGAGCTCTCAGAGAAGCTTGCAGCAGCGGAGAAGGAGCTCTCTGACCGCCATATCGCAATCTCCAAGTCCGGATCTCTTGCCGAGGCTTCGCTTCGGCTTGCAGGCGTCTTCTCTGCAGCAGAGCGTGCCATCGACCTCTATGGCTACAACGCAGGGACGAAGGCAGCAAAGGGCGCAAAGCCTTCCCAGGTCATGCCGTTCTCCTCGAAGGGAGAGGCGGCTTCTGCTGCCAAGACATCTGAGGCTCCGAAGCCCCGGAAGGCAGCGGAGGTTCCTGCATCCGCGCCGAAGGCTAAGCCTGCATCGGTTCCTGCTCCCGAAAAGAAGGCAGAGACACCCGAGCCTGCAGCACCTGAAGCACCGAAGCCGGCACCTGCTGCACCAGAGCCCAAGGCAAGCGTCCCTGAGCCTTCCCAGGCAAAGGCAGAACCCAAGCCAGCAGCACCGGCCAAGGCCGAAGAGAAGCAGGAGGCTCCTGCCAAGGAGGAGACGTCGGGTCTCAGTGCCATCTTCAAGGGCATGCCGCTTCGCCGCTCCCGTACCGTGGCTCCTCGTCACATATCGGATGATGACAAGTAAGCAGGCGATTTCTCCTTAGAGCAAAGAAAATAAAAAAAGTTCTTTGACTTGGGGAGGCAGTCTGTTACTATAAACAAGCGCGCAAGAGAGCGCACTTCGGCTGGGTAGCTCAGTTGGTAGAGCAGGGGACTGAAAATCCCCGTGTCAGGGGTTCGATTCCCTTCCCCGCCACCATGAAAGATACAGGCCAGAGCATTTATTGCTCTGGCCTGTTTTCTTGTGGAAATGCCTTTCGGCATTGTCGGGACGAAAGACGGCCTGGCTGTACCGAATAGCGCATCTTAAAGCTCTCTCCATCTCTCTTACGCTATCCTTTTGTTCCAGCTGCCATGAAGCTGTGTGCAAGGAGGAGACTGTGAGCAAGAAGAAGCGTGCAAAGATCGTCGAGCCGAGCAAGAGCCAGAATGCGGTGCTCTTCATCTCTATCGCTGAGATTGCAGCTGCCTCCTTCACGCTGATCATGGCAATCATGGCGCTGATGGGGCTCCAGAATGCAGAGGTGCAGACAGCGCTTGCAGATGCCTTGGCCCAATCGAGCTCGACGCTCTCCTTCGACGATATGGTCGCGATGATCACGACAGCGTCAGTGGTAGAGGTTGTCTGCGGCATCGGCTGCGTTATCACGGGCATCTTCGGCATCAGGATCTCCCAGGACAAGAGCCTCGCCGTGACCTACAGCAAGCTCTGTCTCTTCACGCTTGTCCTGGCAGGAGTCGGTGCTGTCGCCAGCATCCAGGCAGACACGATCTTCATCAGCTTCGTCCTTCTTGCTGTCACGGCACTTCTCTACTTCTACGTGAAGAAGGTCCGCTTCGAAGCTGAATCCCAGACCTCAAAGAAGCGGAAGAAACGTTAAGCAGACGTTTCTGCTCGTGCATCCAGATTGTCAATACAATCCGTTCATATCATTCAGTATTTGAATGAATCCGCGGAGCTTGACCGAAAAGTCTGGCGAACAAGGAGCAATCTGCTAGACTTTTTGCCTAAAGAATCTTACAGAAATCTGCCAATGAGCTGATAAGAGGAACCGAGTGCTTTCTGCATGCCGGAGGCTGAGCATTCCCCGAAGTAGCAGAAGAGAGGCTGGCTTGAGCAATCAGGACTATGCCGCTCCGAAGATGGGCAAGCTGATCTTTGCCACAGTGCTCTGCGCTATCGCCGTGTCGGTCCTGCTCTGGCTTGCGCTGAGCCTCGCGAACCTGCTTCCGGTTGGCATGCATGACATGAAGCCGCATGACAGGGAGCGTCGTCCTCCGAAGAACGAGCAGCTTGTCCTTATGGACGTCAGCAGTGTGAGCAATGGTGCAGCTGAATCAGAACCGCTCGACGAGCTCCTGCCGTACCTCTACTCCCAGAACAGCCAGTACTGCTGCTCCAATCTGCTTCCGCAGGATGAGAGCGCCACTTCGGTGAATTGATGGCCAGACAATCCGGCCCCCGATGTCACTGGACGTCGGGGGCTGTCTTTCTTCTTCACCAGGCTTCCGAGCAGGCTGCAGTGCCCGGCTATAATGGACCCAGGAAATCTGATGATATGGGAGGTATGCTATGCGCATTGCATTGCTGGAACCTTTGGGAGTGCCTGCAGAAACCATCGAAGAGCTTGCAGCTCCTATCCGCGGACGTGGTCACGAGTTCGTGTATTTCGATACAAAGACAGCCGATGCTTCCGAGCTTGCCAAGAGGAGCGAAGGCGCCGATATAGTGATGATTGCGAACAATCCCTATCCTGCCTCTGCCGTCGAGTCAGATGCAGTGCTCAAGATGATTGCTGTCGCGTTCACAGGCATCGACCATGTGGCGCTCGATGCCTGCAGGGAAAAGGGCGTTGCGGTCTGCAACTGCGCAGGCTACTCCGATGTGAGCGTCGCCGAGCTGACGATTGGCCTCACGATCGATGTGCTCCGCAAGGTCGCGGAAGGGGATGCTGCAGCACGTTCTGGCAGGACCTCTCAGGGTCTTGTGGGCAGAGAGATCTGCGGTCGCACCGTCGGCATCGTCGGCACGGGACACATCGGCACGCAGGCGGGACGTCTCTTCGATGCCTTTGGCGCCCATGTCCTGGGCTACGCCCGCCACGAGAATCCTGAGGCAACGGCAGCAGGCATCGAGTATGTGGATGACCTCGATGAGCTGCTCGCAGCAAGCGATATCGTGAGCCTGCACCTTCCGAACAACGCTTCGACGAGGAAGATGTTCACAGCAGAGAAGTTCGCCGAGATGCCTGAAGGCTCTGTCTTCATCAACTGCGCCCGTGGTGCCATCGTCGACAACGATGCTCTGGCAGATGCCCTGAACTCGGGCCATCTTGCTGGCGCCGGTGTCGATGTCTTCGATATGGAGCCGCCTCTGCCCGAGGACTACAAGCTCATTCATGCAAAGAATGTCGTGCTGACGCCGCATGTGGGCTTCCTCACCGAGGAGGCCATGCAGCGCCGTGCTGCCATTGAGTTCGGCAATGTCTATGCCTGGCTTGATGGAAAGCCGAAAAACGTCTGCGAGCTTTAAGCAGATAGACGAGCACAAATAAATTAGGAGGCTGCTGGAACAACCGGCAGCCTTCTTCCATGGTCTGGCATCTCTGATGAAAGGATCGTATCAGGAGACTGGAATCTGGCAGGGCAGGAATGCCGGCGCTGCCGCTGGGCTGCCTGATTCCGCCATCCTCATCGGGAAGCAGGACATGCCTGCCTGGGAAGCACGCCTTCTTGAAAACCAGAAGACTCTTCCAGTGCCGCATCGCATCAGCGCTCCAGCTTCTCCCGTTTCAGGCAGCGAGGCTGCCTGTGCCCATCCAGCCAGGTCCAGATAGGCACAGAAAGGGTTCCTATGGCGTCTGGATTCGAGCTTTGGATGACCAATCGGTAACCATTGGTTTTCAGGGCAGGGCTCTCCTGCCTCCGGTGTCCTATACTGGCTCTCACGCAGGATTAGTTACTCTGGACTTATCTTGGAGGTTTGTTCCTGCACCGGAAGATGCCAGGACCGTATGCCCTGGCATTGCATGAGAGTGGATGCTCGTCTCCTATGCAGGTTGTACGCAACATCAACAACAATGTCGCGCTCTGTCTCGATTCCCAAGGCAATGAGCTCGTGGCCTTCGGCCGCGGCATCGGCTTCAGGAAGCCGCCCTATGAGGTGGAGCTCTCGCGCATAGAGCACCTTCTATGGGGTGGACCCGAAGCTGATCTCCGCTATCGAGGATATCCCGTCAGATCTGGTGCTCATTGCCGATGAGGTGGTGCAGGGCTTTGTGGCCGCAACCGGCAAGGCTCTGAATCCGCAGGTCGCCTTCACGCTGGCAGACCATCTTGCCTTCGCTATCCAGCGTCAGCACAGACGTCTCGTCTTCGAGGTTCCGGTCGAGCAGGATGTGCGCGACCTCTATGCGGACGAGGTTGCGGCAGGACATAGGGCTCTGGCTCTGGTCCTGGAGCGCATGCATGAATGGCTGCCTGCAGAAGAGGAAGCGCTGGTCGCTCTCCACCTGGTGGATGCCGAAGAGGGAAGCGTCCAGGATGGCGCGCCCATCAGCCGCGAGGTGATATCCCACATCGCCGCGATCGTCGGACAGGATATGGGGGCAGAGATCGACCGGACAGGCTTCGACTTCACCCGCTTCTCTTCCCATATGCAGCACCTGATCAGGAGAAGCGCAGAGGGGGCTTTTCTCGATCTCTCTGTTAGACCTTGATTGACGTGGCGGCCCGGTCCTTCCAGTAGCTCCAGA
>ERZ791908.124-NODE-124-length-104656-cov-39.282005_pt1 | contig 104656 bp, 85 predicted proteins | sample MGYA00510144_ERZ791908 | MGnify/ENA primary metagenome ERZ791908 (study PRJEB30046, sample SAMN00792105) | human gut metagenome | study: EMG produced TPA metagenomics assembly of the A metagenome-wide association study of gut microbiota in type 2...
GCCCGCTGAGCTGGGCCTATGCCGGAATCTCTCCCACAGAAACCACCGAAGAGCCCGGAAAAAACGGGGGCGCATCCCGCCCATGCGGGACACGCCCCTGCAAACCCGAAGGCTTTTCATCCAGACACATGCGCCAGCTCGGTGCATATGCCGAATGCGTGCTTCACAGCAAGACTATCTGCTGCTGGGAGGCGCTCCGTTATACTCGGGAATGATAAACAGGTGGCGCATCAGGCTTCCGCCGGAGCGGAAGGGAGACCATATGGGACAGAACAGCGATGCACAGAAGCTGGCAGAAGAGCTCGAGTCGGTGGTGGGAAAGGGCAATATCGTCACGGACGAGCCGATGAGCGAGCATACGACCTTCAAGATCGGCGGTCCTGCCGATCTCTTCGTGCTGCCAGGAAACGCCGATGAGGTGAAGAAGACGCTTGAGGTCCTGAAGACGGCTGGCATGCCGTACTTCATTCTGGGCAAAGGTTCCGATCTCCTCGTCGACGATGCGGGATACCGTGGCGCCATCGTCTCGCTCGAGCGCTTCTGCGAAATTCATGTCGAGGGGACGAAGCTCGTCGCAGGTGCCGGAGCGACCCTGAAGGATGTCTGCGCCGCTGCGCAGGCAGCAGGCCTTTCGGGCCTCGAGTTCGCCTGCGGCATCCCGGGCTCTGTCGGCGGTGCTGCCTTCATGAATGCAGGAGCCTATGACGGGGTGACGGCCGATGTGCTCGAGTCGCTTGCGGCACTCGATGCAGACGGCAATATGCGTACCTACCAGAACGCTGAGCTCGACTTCGGCTACCGCAAGAGCCGCGTCCGCACGGAAGGCCTCATCGTGCTCGAGGTCACCTATGCGCTCAAGCAGGGTGACAAGGCAGAGATCCAGGCGAAGATGGACGATCTCACGCGCAGGCGCGAAGAGAAGCAGCCGCTCGAGTATGGCAGTGCAGGCTCCACGTTCAAGCGCCCTGAGGGCTTCTTTGCCGGCAAGCTCATCACCGATGCCGGGCTCAAGGGCTACCGTGTCGGCGATGCAGCCGTCTCCATGAAGCATGCCGGCTTTGTCGTGAACCTGGGGCATGCGACAGCGAAAGATGTCCATGCGGTCATCGGGCATGTGCAGGATGAGGTGCTGAAGCAGTTTGGCGTCTTCCTCGAGCCGGAGGTGCGCTTCCTCTAGAGCAGGCAGTACAAAGACAAGAAAAGAGCGGGCAGAAGCTGTCTTCTGTCCGCTCTTCTGCTGGAGAGGCTCTGTCTCAGAGGGCTTCGAACTCGGCGTTGGGGCTCGGGGTGATGGCCTCGGTATCGCGCTCGCCAGTCCTGATGCGTATTGCATGGTCAATGTCATACCAGAAGACCTTGCCGTCGCCTGGCTCGCCGGTGTGTGCCGCCTTCACGATCGCATTGACGGTCTTCTCTGCCCAGTTCTCGTTCGAGACGACGATCTCGAACTTCGCCTTCGGCAGCATGTTCATAGCGACCTTGTTGCCACGGACCATGTGGGTGTAGCCGAGCTGGGTGCCGCAGCCCATGACCTGGGAGACCGTGATGCCACGAACATCTATGGCACGCAGGGCTTCCTTCACGTCCTCGAGGCGCTCTTCACGCACGATTGCTTCTACCTTGATCATATTGCTGCCTCCTGGCTAATCGTCGAGACCGGTGAAGGACGGATAGGCACGCTCGCCGTGCTGTGTGAGGTCGAGGCCGATGTGCTCCTCGTGCTCTGTGACACGCAGAGATCCGCAGATTGCCTTCGTGAGGGCAATGCAGATGAGCAAGCCCACGATAGCAAGCGCTATCGTCACCAGTATGGCAATGATCTGGGCGCAGATGAGGCCAGTATCGCCGAAGAAGAGGCCATTCCACTGGAGAGCAGGGTTTACGGCCTTGCTTGCAAAGAGGCCTGTTGCAATGCCTCCCCAGATGCCTCCGATGCCATGGCATCCGAAGGCATCGAGTGCATCGTCGTAGCCGAAATGCGCCTTCATGCGGGAGCACGTGAAGTAGCAGATGACAGCACCGATGAAGCCGATGGGAAGCGCTGCAGCAAGAGGCACGAAGCCGCAGCCTGGCGTGATCGCCACAAGGCCGATCACGAGGCCGGTGCAGGCACCGACAAGCGTCGGCTTGCGGTCGAAGAGCACATCCATGAGCATCCAGCCAAGCTCCGCTGCAGCTGCAGAGAGCGCCGTCGTCGCGAAGGCATGGACCGCGAGGCCGTCAGCAGCAAGGGCAGATCCTGCATTGAAGCCGAACCAGCCAAAGAGGAGGATCGTCGCGCCGATCGCGACAAGCGGGATGTTGTGGACGCGGTAGTTCACATCCGAATAGCCGCTCCTCTTGCCGAGCGCGAGGCAGAGCACGAGCGCCGAGATGCCGGAGCTGATATGGACGACATTGCCGCCGGCAAAGTCGACTGAGCCGATTGAGGCAAGAAGGCCGCCCTGGCCCCAGACCATGTGGGCGATGGGGTAGTAGACGACGAAGGACCAGAGCAGGATGAAGACAAAGAGCGCCTTGAAGCGCATGCGTCCTGCAACCGAGCCCGTGATGAGGGCAGGGGTGATGACAGAGAACATCATCTGGAAGAGCGCATAGGCAAGGAATGGGATTGTCGCTGCATAGGGGCCTGCCGCATCGGCAGAGACGCCCTGCATCATGAGGTAGTCGAAGCCGCCGATGATGCCTGCGTGGTCGGACCCGAACGAGAGCGAGAAGCCGACGCAGATCCACAGGACGATCTCGAGGCCGATCGTGAAGAGCGATGCCAGGATGTTGTTCACGACATTCTTCCTGCGCCCCAGCCCGCCATAGAAGAAGGCGAGTCCTGGTGTCATGAAGAGCACCAGCGCGGCCGAGAGCAGCACGAAGGCTGTATCCGCATTGTTCATATGAAAGCTCCTTCCCTGAAGCATGCACACTGAAGACGGTACGGGGCGTCTGTTGCGGGGCCGTGACAGGGCGATTTCAGGAGCGCAGTATTGGTATTACGATATGCGGACCACAAGACCAGAGGACACTATCGAACCAGAGGCAGACAACTGCGAACAGATGCATGATTTCATTCAGGCGCGGCTCAGTGCGGTCTCAGGGACAAGCAAGCTCCATAAAGGCTGTTCAAGGCTTCTTAAGGGAGCGGCTGTTTCTGTGGAGTGTCGATGAGTCCTTCTGTTAGGCGTATAGTGTTGAATGCGCTATCTGTACTCACTTGCAGTTATTGCAAAACGTAGCATGCCCCGTAAGGAGTGAACGTGACACCTATAGATCAGAATACCGACGAGACGAGGCGCACGCCCTCCCTCTCACGCCGCAGCGCATTGAAGATGATGCTGAGCGCTGCTGGCGCCCTTGCCGTGCTTGGCAGCCCGCTTCGCGCTTTCGCAGACGATGTGGCCGATGCAACGGCTGCCGCCAATGATGCAGCGAACCAGCTTGCGGAGACGCAGTCCCAGCTCGATGCTGCCCAGTCTGAATACGATTCGATCTCAGCCCAGCTTACGCAGATTCAGAACGACTATGAGGACCTTGCAAAGCAGCAGGCAAACACCCTCTCCCAGATCGAGGATGTCCAGAAGCAGATCGATGCGACGCAGGAGGACATCGACGAGAAGCAGGCCGATCTCGACCAGAAGCGCCAGGTGCTTGGTGCACGCATGGCATCGTCGTACAAGGCAGGAAACGACAACCTGATCTCGATTGTCCTGAATTCCGATTCGTTCGAGGACCTGTTCCAGAACGTCTACTACCTCGACAAGATCACGGCAGCAGACAATGCGATGATCCAGGAGGTCAAGGCCGCGAAGGATGAGCTCGATGCGCAGAAGGCTGCGCTCGAGGACCAGAAGTCCCAGCTCGATGCCCTGAACCAGCAGCAGACCGAGCAGATGAACCAGATGGCCCAGAAGCAGCAGGAAGTCGCAGGCCTCCTCGCGAATGCAGACTCTGCCGTCCAGCAGCTCCTTGCCCAGAAGGATGCCGACCTCGTTGCCTACAACAACGCCGAGCAGGCACGCCAGCAGGCAGAGGCGGCAGCAGAGGCCGAGCGCCAGCGCCAGGCAGCAGCTGCAGCAGCTGCCGCAGCAGCGTCGTCAGGCTCGTATTCCGGCTCCTATGCCGCTTCCGGCGCGGGTGCCATCAGCACGGGCGGCGGCAACGGTTCGCTCTCGTCGGTGCTGTCTGCCTGCAGCAGCACGCCGTCACCGGGCTATGGCTACTGCGCTGCCTGGGTCACGAACGTGTTCCAGAATGCAGGTGTCGGCTACTTCGGTGGCAATGCCTGCGACATGTATGCCTCATGGTGCGGCAGCTCGAACAGGGGCGACCTCCAGCCGGGCATGATTATCGCTGTCTCCTCGCACAACCTCGACGCCGCAGGCAGGATCTACGGCCATATCGGCATCTACGTCGGCAACGGCACCGTGATGGACAACATCGGCTATATCAGGAGCACGAGCGTCGATTCCTGGATTTCCACGTTCTCGGGCGTCGTCCCGGCACGCTGGGGCTGGCTCGGCGGTGTCGTGCTGGCATAGACACAGACATTCAGAAGGGCACTGCCAAGCGGGACCGGATCTTGAATTCGGTCCCGCTTTTTTCAGAGCGAGCGTGCCTGATTGACGGACAGAGAAATTAAAAATCAGATTTTGATCTTTTCCGAAAGCTGAGAGATCATCTGACCAGTGCTCCGGACGGAGCGCTGGGTATTCGGGGTCGGATGATCTCAAGCATATATCAGAGCAGGGAGAGACTGGTCTGATCTGTCTGGGCCGAGCAATCGGCTTTTCTTTTCTCTCGGGAAGCCACCTGCCCCCGTATTCCAACATCGGATTATGTTTGGGGGACGCTATGGCAACAGATGCAATCATCATCAGGCTCAAGCAATCGAATGAGCAGGAGGTTGGCGATATAACACGCGTCGTCGGTCTCATGCCGGCACGCCACATGGCTGACATCATCAATGTGCTCGACCTTGAGGCAAATCCTCGCAATTCCCGTCTGGGAAGCGTGACGGACGATATCGAGAGGTCCATAGAGAACGATGAGAATGGTACGGGCCAGAAGCTTTTCCCGCTGAAGTCGAAGGGCGTCTTGATTGCAACTTCCAGATTCACGAAACTGGACAGGGGCCGCTACAAGCTCTCGTTTGGGGATCTGAGCGTCGAGGGAATACTCGACGGAGGACATAATACGCTTGCCATCGGCCGCTACATTCTCGACCAGGCGGAGACGTTTGCAGGAAAACCCAAGCCACGGAAGAGAGATGTGTCTCTCTGGGCAGACTTCAAGAAGGTGTGGAACAGCGAGCGCTCCGATATCGCTACGTATCTTGATGCCATTTCGGATAGCAGAGATGCTCTGAAGAGCGAGGGCATAGGAACGCTCAACTTCGATGTGCCCGTCGAGCTCCTTCTTCCCTTGAAGCCGGAAGATCCGGAGTGCCTGGAGACGTTCCACTCCTCGCTTCTCGAGATCTGCGATGCGCGCAACAACAATGCCCAGCTCACTGCGGGCACGAAAGGCAACAAGGAAGGACTCTTCGACTCGTTCAAGGCGTTGTTCGAAGAAAAGGATCCTGTGTTTGCGAAGAAGATCAGCTGGAAGACGAACGACGGAGGAACCATCGATTCGCGTAGCCTTGTTGCGCTTGCCTGGATACCCCTGTCGCTTACGACGTGGGTTGAAGGCTCCGATAAAATCGTCGAGCTGCCGAAGCCGATGAGCATCTATAGCGGGAAAGGCTCCTGCCTCGAGAGGTATCTCGATCTCATGCGCGATCCGCATATCTCGTCAGCCAATACCAATGGAAACGAGAAAGAGCTGCATGACCTGCAGGTGCTGAGTGCGCTGAAAGTGGCTGTGGATCTTCCAAAGCTCTTCGATCTCATCTACATAAACTTCCCGGACTATTACAACAAAGACGGATCGTACGGCAAGATAACTGCCGTGAAGGGCATGCAACACAAGGACAAAGATAAGAAGAATGCCAAGCCTTATTACACGCCGTATTATGACATGACATGCAATCAGCCGGTGCCGGACGGCTTCATCTATCCTCTGGTCTATGGACTTCGTGCCTGCATGAAGCGGAACAAGGACGACAGGATCGAATGGACGCTCGACCCCTTCGACTTCATCGAGAGCGACGAATTCAGCAGTGCGGCTGCAGATTACTGCGGCGTCATTCGGCAGAGCGACTACGATCCGCAGAAAGTAGGCAAGGGAAGCTTCAGCTATAGCGCTGCCTTGACCGGTCTCAAGCTTGCTGCCATCGACTATCGTGCTGACTGCGAGCAGTAGGAAGGGCCTGCTGCATCTTGGATGCATCAAAACGAGCGGCCGGACTCCAGGAGGAAACCGGCCGCTCTGCTGCTTTGCGATGGGCTCAGGACTAGTTCTTGAGGGAATTGAGCGGTGCCGGGAAGCGGCCGCCACGGTGGGCAAAGACCTTGCCGGCATACTTGTTGACGGGCATGACAGGAGCGGAGCCGAAGAGGCCGCCGAACTCGAGCATGTCGCCTTCTTCCTTTCCGATGGCAGGGATGAGGCGCACGGCCGTCGTCTTCGTGTTGATGACGCCGATGGCCATCTCGTCTGCGATGATGCCTGCCATGGTCTCGATGGAGGTATCGCCCGGAATGGCAATCATATCGAGGCCGACCGAGCATACGCTTGTCATGGCCTCGAGCTTCTCGATCGAAAGGGCGCCCTTCTCGGCCGCCTCGATCATGCCGGCATCCTCGGAGACCGGGATGAAGGCGCCGGAGAGGCCGCCTACCGAGCTTGATGCCATGACCCCGCCCTTCTTGACGCAGTCATTGAGAAGCGCGAGGGCGCAGGTCGTGCCAGGGCCGCCACAGGTGCCGACACCGATAATCTCCAAAATCTTTGCGACGGAGTCGCCGGCTGCTGGCGTCGGTGCCAGCGAGAGGTCGACGATGCCCTTCGCGACGCCGAGCCTACGTGATGCCTCGCGGCTCATGAGCTCGCCGGCACGGGTGATCTTGAAGGCGGTCTGCTTGATCTTCTCTGCGACGGTCATGAGGTCTGCATTGTCGGGGAGCTGCGAAAGCGCTGCTGCCATGACGCCAGGGCCAGAGACGCCGACATTGATCACGGCATCTGCCTCGCCGACGCCGTGCACGGCTCCTGCCATGAACGGGGAGTCTTCGACCATGTTCGCGAAGCAGACGAACTTGGCTGCACCGTAGCAGTCGATATCGGTCGTTGCCTGGGCGCAGGCACGTATCGTCTCTGCGGCACGCAGGACTGCATCCATGTTGATGCCGGCACGGGTCGAGGCAACGTTCAGGGACGAGCAGACACGCTCGGTCGTGGAGAGGGCATCAGGGATGGAGTTGATGAGGCGCTGGTCGGCGCTTCCCATGCCCTTCTGCACGAGGGCAGAGAAGCCGCCCATGAAGTCGATGCCCAGAGTCTCGGCAGCCCTGTCCATCGTGCGTGCGATCGGGGAGAAGTCCTCATCGGCGCATCCTGCTGCGACCATAGCAATCGGCGTGACAGAGACGCGCTTGTTCGCGATGGGGATGCCGTATTCGCGCTCGAGGTCCTCGGCCGTCTCGACGAGATGTTCTGCCTGCGTCACGATCCTGTCGTAGATCTTGTCGCACATGCGGTCCATATCCTCGTCGGCGCACCCCAAGAGCGAAATTCCCATCGTAATCGTGCGCAGGTCGAGATTCTGCTCTGATACCATCGCCAGAGTCTCTGCGACCTCATTCGGAGTGATGTCCATGCTGCCCCTTATCGTCTGTGCTGGTATGTCTCAAGTATGGCAGAGAAGGGACGCATGTACGTCCCTTCTCTGCTGTAGGTGCATCAATTGTTACTTTCCGGCTGCTGCTGTGCCGTCCTTCTCGGCCCGCTTCTCCTGCATAGCCTTGAGGCCCTCCTTTGCCATGTCCTCGAGCATGCCGGTGTAGATCTTGGCCTTCGTCTGCTGGCCGCGGTTGCCGTACTGAAGCGCTATGAGGGAGAGGAGCTGGGCCTTGCGCTCGCCCTTGGCATCTTTGAGCTCCTCGAGCATATCGTCGAGGTAGACAGAGCTCCTGTTCGCGATGATCTCATACATCTGGCGGCAGGACTTCTCGTAGGCCTCATCCTCGTCGCGTGCCTCGATGAGCTTCAGCATCTTCTTGGCATCCTTGTACTTGCCGGCATCGAGATAGAGCGTGAATGCCTTGTCCTCGGCGGCAGCGCGCTGCTTCTTGTTGAGGCGGGCATTGAGCAGACGGTCGCAGACCTCGAGGGCATGCTCGTCGTCGCCCTTTGCGATATAGGCATTCATGCGCACGAAGTCGCGGTTGAAGGGGTGCAGGTACATCTTCGCAATGAACGAATCCATGTACTTCAGGAGCTCGTCGTAGGAGCCCTGCGCGAAGTAGCGCGTGATGCGGTCGGAGGCGACGCGGCGCATGATGAAGTCGATGAGGATGAGGACGATAACCAGGATGAGGGTTATCTGCATGGGCGTGCTCATGATCAAATCCTTTCTGGGCTTGAGGCCCAGTGTCTGCGTACCTGTTGCGTCCTTGGGGGAGGGGCGCATGTAGCTACCAGTATACGGATTGGGAGCGCTCGGGCGCCATAAGGATGGCAAAAGGCGCAGGCCCCTGGAGGAACCTGCGCCTTTGAAGTGCTTATGGCTGCCTTCTGCTGTTATGCGAAGTAGGCGACGCCGCCCTCGAGCAGCGGCTGGAAGCGGTTGCCCGGGATGTTCTGGTAGCAGCCCTTGCTCACGCGCTCTGAGTGGCCCATCTTGCCGAGGACGCGGCCATCGGGGCTCGTGATGCCCTCGACTGCCATGAGGGAGCCATTCGGGTTGAAGGCAAGGTCCATCGAAGGCGTGCCTTCGTCGTCCACATACTGCGTGGCGACCTGGCCCTTTGCGATGAGGTCCTTGAGGACTTCGTCAGAGGCGACGAAGCGACCCTCGCCGTGGCTGATCGCGATGCGGTGCAGGTCTCCGACCTCGCACTTGGAGAGCCAGGGGGAGAGGTTCGAGGCAACGCTCGTCGTGACGATGCGGGACTGGTGGCGTCCGATCGTGTTGAACGTCAGGGTCGGGCTTGCAGCGGTCGTGTCGACGATATCGCCGTAGGGAACGAGACCGAGCTTGATGAGGGCCTGGAAGCCGTTGCAGATGCCGAGCATGAGGCCATCGCGCTTCTGCAGGAGGTCGCGCACCGCCTCCGTGATCTGCGGGTTCCTGAAGAAGGCATTGATGAACTTTGCGGAGCCATCAGGCTCGTCGCCGCCGGAGAAGCCGCCCGGCAGCATCACGATCTGGGATTCGTTGATCGCCTTTGCCATGGCCTCGACAGACTCTGCAACCGCCTCGGGCGAGAGGTTGTTGAGGACCAGGGAGCGCGGAGCGGCACCTGCACGCCTCCAGGCACGCTCGGAGTCATACTCGCAGTTCGTGCCTGGGAAGACCGGGATGATGACACGGGGCTTGCCGAAATCGACGCCGCCGGCAGGGGCTGCGAAGTGCACGGGCTCGTAGTCGTGCTCCTCTGCCTTCCAGGCAAGCTTCTCGAGAGCTGGCCCTTCAGCGACGCCGCGGTACGGATAGACATCCTCGATGCCGTGCTCCCAGGCCTCCTGGAGCGTGGCGCCGGCCAGGGTCTCGCCGCAGGCACGGATATGGTAGTCAGCGGCCGTCTCGCCCAAGGGAGCGACAGAGACATTCTCGGGTGCCTTTGGCACGATGCAGCCGTCTGCAAGCTCGACGATATAGGAGCCATAGGCAGGCGTGAAGAGGCTCTCGACCGTATAGGTATCAGCAACATCGACGCCGATCTGGTTGCCCAGGCACATCTTGAAGAGGGCTTCGGCCACGCAGCCATAGCCCGGCGTCGAGACAGCGACGGCGCCCTTGTCGGCAATGAGCTTCTCCACGAAGGAGGAGGCAGCAAGGAAGGAGTCTGCCACGGGCACAAGGCCATCCTCGTGGTAGGCAGGGACGACAGCGATGACGCGAGAGCCTGCGTGCTTGAACTCGGGAGAGACGATTGTGTCGATCGTGCCCAAGCCTGTCGCGAAGGAGACAAGGGTAGGCGGCACGTCGAGGTCCTCGAAGGAGCCAGACATCGAGTCCTTGCCGCCGATCGAGGCAAGGCCCAGATCCATCTGCGCCATGAGCGAGCCGAGAAGGGCTGCTGTCGGCTTGCCCCAGCGCTCAGGCACGTCGCGGAGCTTCTCGAAGTATTCCTGGAACGTCAGGTAGAGGTCCTTGTGGGCAAAGCCCGTGGCCACCATCTTTGCGACAGACTCGACGACGGAGAGGTAGGCGCCGCGGAACTGGTCTGCGCTCATGAGGTAGGGGTTGAAGCCCCATGCCATGCCCGAGCAGGTCGTCGTCTCGCCCATGACGGGGAGCTTGGCGACCATGGCCTCGGCAGGCGTGAGCTGGGTCTTGCCGCCGAATGGCATGAGCACGGTCGAGGCGCCGATCGTGGAGTCGAAGCGCTCGGAAAGGCCCTTGTTCGAAGCAACATTGAGGTCGCGGACAAGGGAGTCCATCTTCTGGCCGAAGGTCGTGCCATCCCAATCGTGGGAATAGGGCTTCTGGGCCTCCACATGCACCTTCTGGTGCTTCGGGGCGCCGTTCGAGCTCAGGAACTCGCGGGAGACGTCGACGATGGTCTCGCCGTCCCAGACCATGCGCAGGCGCTTCTCTTCGGTCACGCGGGCAACGACCGTGGCCTCGAGGTTCTCCTCGTGGGCGATCTTCAGGAACTCGTCGACATCCTCAGGCGCCAGGGCAACAGCCATGCGCTCCTGGGACTCGGAGATGGCAAGCTCGGTGCCGTCCAAGCCCTCATACTTCTTCGGGACGCGGTTGAGGTCGATGTAGAGCCCATCTGCAAGCTCGCCGATAGCGACAGAGACGCCGCCTGCGCCGAAGTCGTTGCAGCGCTTGATGAGGCGGCAGGCGTCCTTTCTGCGGAAGAGGCGCTGGAGCTTGCGCTCGACAGGAGCATTGCCCTTCTGGACCTCGGCACCATCCTGGGCCAGGGACTCCACATTGTGAGCCTTGGAGGAGCCGGTGGCACCGCCGATGCCGTCTCGTCCCGTGCGGCCGCCGAGGAGGACGATCTTGTCTCCCGGAGCCGGGCACTCGCGGCGGACATGGTCAGCGGGCGTGGCACCGACGACAGCGCCGATCTCCATGCGCTTTGCCACATAGCCTGGATGATAGAGCTCGGAGACCTGGCCGGTTGCAAGGCCGATCTGGTTGCCGTAGGAGGAATAGCCTGCTGCAGCCGTGCGGCAGATCTTGCGCTGCGGAAGCTTGCCCTCGAGCGTCTCGGATACCGGCTGCGTCGGGTCGCCTGCGCCGGTCACGCGCATGGCCTGATAGACATAGGAACGGCCAGAGAGCGGGTCTCTGATGGCGCCGCCGATGCAGGTGGCAGCTCCGCCGAACGGCTCGATCTCGGTCGGGTGGTTGTGTGTCTCGTTCTTGAAGAGGAAGAGCCAGTCCTCGGGCTTGCCGTCCACATCGACCGTGCACTTGACGGTGCAGGCATTGATCTCTTCGGACTCATCGAGGGTCGTAAGTATTCCTTTGTGCTTCAGATACTTGGCACCGATCGTGCCCATGTCCATGAGGCAGAGCGGCTTCTTGTCGCGGCCAAGCTCGTGGCGGGCGTCAAGGTAGCGCTGGAAGGCCTGCTTCACGACCTCGTCGTCGATCTCCATATCGTCGAGGTTCGTGCCGAATGTCGTGTGGCGGCAGTGGTCGGACCAGTAGGTGTCGATCATCTTGATCTCGGTGATGGTCGGCACACGGCCTTCGCTTGCAAAGTAGCGCTGGCAGAACTTGATGTCGGCGAGGTCCATGGCAAGGCCACGCTCGTCGATGAAGGCCTGAAGACCCTTCTCGTCGAGGTCGAGGAAGCCTTCGAGCTTCTCCACCATCTTCGGCTTCGGATACTCGGTCTTGAGCGTCGCCTTCTTCTCGAGCGATGCCTCGCGGGCCTCGACCGGGTTGATCACATAGCTCTTGATCTGGGCGATATCGTCATCCGAGAGCTTGCCTTCAAGCACATAGACCTTGGCAGAGCGGACAAGGGGGCGCTCGCCCTTCGAGATGAGCTGCACGCACTCGCTTGCAGAGTCTGCACGCTGGTCGAACTGGCCGGGGAGCGACTCGACGGCGAAGACATAGGAGCCTTCTGCGACTGGAGGCATCTCCTCGAGGCTGGTGTCGTCCACCTGCGGCTCGCTGAAGACGGTCGGGATGCACTCGTGGAAGAGTGCGTCCGTGATGCCTTCGACGTCGTAGCGGTTGATGATGCGGAGCTTTTCGAGGCCGGCAATGCCGAGCATGTGCCTCAGCTCATGGGAAAGGTCTTTTGCCTCTCCGTTGTAGCCGTCCTTCTTCTCCACGTAGATGCGCTGGACCATGGTCCTACCTTCCCGGGGGTGTGGTGGCACGTACAGCTCAATTCTACGTCTCGGCCAGGGGAGGAGAGCCCACCTGTTTGCCTGCTGATAACACTCCCTGCAAATACCGCATACGGAAGGGATGGGTGTCCAGAGCAGGGGTGGGTCCCGTGCAGGCAGCCGGCGTTCTGTTTCCACCCGCTTTCCGGAAGCAGGGAAAGGGCCTCAAGAGGGACCGTCTGCAGGCAGCTGCTGTGAATTGAACCTACTTCCTGGAAAGTTCAACGATTGGTGCATACAAGCTGTGCTATGCTGCCACTTGCATTGAACATACGGCAGCAGATGAATTGAACTTCTCATAAAATTGAACTTGTTGCGCATGCAGGGAAGGAGCGCGCATGGAAAGCAGGACTGCAGCGGAGCCCCAGGCCTTTGCCCGGCGTCTGGAAGATGCGATGCAGGAGCGCCACCTCAAGCAGGTCGACCTCATCCATATGGCAGAGGATGCCGGTGTGAAGCTCGGCAAGAGCAAGCTCAGCCAATATGTAGGAGGAAAGACCTACCCGCGTCCCGAGATGCTCGATTTCCTTGCCCAAGCACTTGATGTGCCGTCTGCATGGCTTGGAGGAACGGAAGCCTCCGATCCTGCAGCAGCACAGAAGGCACCTGAACCCAGCACAGACCAGAAGAGCACGACAATTCCGGAAGGACGTCCGATGCGCGAATTCACGAAGTCCCACAAGCTCGACAATGTCCTCTACGACGTGCGTGGCCCCGTGGTCGACGAAGCCAACCGCATGGAGGAGGCGGGCACCCATGTCCTGAAGCTCAACATCGGCAACCCTGCTCCCTTCGGCTTCCGCACGCCGGACGAGGTCGTCTACGATATGAGCCGCCAGCTCACGGAATGCGAGGGATATTCTGCCAGCCGCGGCCTCTTCAGCGCCCGCAAGGCCATCATGCAGTATGACCAGCTCAAAGGCCTGCCCAATGTCGAGATGAACGATATCTATACCGGCAACGGCGTCTCCGAGCTCATCAACCTCACGATGCAGGCGCTGCTCGATGACGGGGACGAGATCTTGATCCCGAGCCCCGACTACCCGCTCTGGACGGCATGCGCCACGCTTGCAGGCGGCCATGTCGTGCACTATCTCTGCGACGAGAAGGCCCATTGGTATCCTGACATCGAGGACATCAGGAAGAAGGTCACGCCGCGCACGAAGGCCATTGTCATCATCAATCCGAACAACCCCACCGGCGTCCTCTATCCGAAGGAGGTCCTGGAAGAGATTGTCGAGGTCGCACGCGAGCATCAGCTCATGATCCTCTCCGACGAGATCTATGACCGCCTTGTCATGGACGGCAAGAAGCACGTTTCCATCGCAAGCCTGGCGCCGGACCTGTTCTGCATCACCTACTCCGGCCTCTCGAAGTCCCACATGATCGCCGGGTATCGTATTGGATGGATGACGATGTCGGGCAACAAGGACTGCGCACGCGACTTCATGATGGGCATCAACATGCTCTCGAACATGCGCCTGTGCTCCAATGTGCCGGCACAGTCCATCGTCCAGACGGCTCTGGGCGGGCACCAGTCGGTGAACGACTACATCGTGCCGGGCGGCCGTGTCTATGAGCAGAGGAACTTCGTCTACGACGCCCTCAAGAGCATCGACGGCGTCGAGGCCGTGAAGCCGGATGCTGCCTTCTACATCTTCCCGAAGCTCGATCCGAAGAAGTTCCATATCACCGACGACGAGAAGTTCGCGCTCGACCTGCTGCGCCAGAAGAAGGTGCTGATCGTCCACGGCAAGGGCTTCAACTGGGAGACGCCGGGATATTTCCGCATCGTCTATCTGCCGCGCATCGAGACCCTGCGCGAGGCCATGAACAAGCTTGCCGATTTCCTGAGCTACTACCACCAGTAGGAGGATCCGCAGATCCCAGAGATGTCCAGAAGCGCCGTGTCCTTAAAATGGGGTGCGGCGCTTCTGTGCTGTTCCGGCGTCCTTGCCAAGGCTCTGGGGTCTCTCTCCTCTGGAGTCTCTCTCGAGATCTGCGCTATCGGCACAGACCCATACGTGGCACCGGAAAGCGCTGTCCGGGGCCTAGGACATCCAGGGAAGTGCAGGCGCCGGTGTCGGGTGCGTGCCGATCATGCGCTCCATCCACACCACGTCGTACCACTGGCCGAACTTGTAGCCGCATCTTGCGAAGCGGGCACAGAGCGCATATCCCAGCCTCTCGTGGAAGCGGACGCTCGCATCACTGAGATAGGGGTCCTCGGTCCGGTCTTCGGGCAGGGCCGTGATGCAGGCATACATGTTCTGGATGCCCATCTGGGAAAGCTTCTCTTCGAGCCCGGCATAAAGCGCCCTGCCGATGCCTTTTGCGCGTTGGGCCCTGTCTACATAGATCGAGGTCTCCACAGACCAGGAGTAGGCGGCGCGTCCATGATAGACGCCCGCATAGGCATAGCCTAGAAGATGGCCGGGCTCTTCTGCGTCTGCTGCCACAAGGTAGGGGTAGCGCCCGAGCGTATGGGCAATGCGGGATTTGAACTCCTCGGCCGAGGGAGCCTCATATTCGAAAGTGATGGCCGTCTCCTCGACATAGGGACGGTAGATGGCAGCAAGCCTTTCTCCGTCATCGGGGGTGGCAGGGCGGATGAGGATGTCTTGTTCGGACATGGAAGCTCCCAGGTTTCGAGAAGTCGGTTCATTGACAGTCTATGGCAGGAGGGACCTTTCGGCATGAGTTGCCGCAGGCTTGTTACGTTGCCGCGTCTGCCGAGAGGCGTTGTGGTACAAATGCTGAAAGGGTATACGAGATACGAGACGTGCTTCGGCGCATTCGCTTCCGAGGAGGCCTGCCATGGAAGAGGACTTTACCGTCCACAGCGACGCGATGGACAGGGATTTCGATGTCGAGGTCTATGGAGCGGGCGGAGCGCCCCTCATCGTGCTTCCGGAAGGCAATGGCTCCTGCTCGAGCTGGAACGACCATGGCATGGTCGAGACGCTCTCCGACCGCATCGACGACGGGACGATACAGCTCTTCTGCGTCGACTCGGCAGACCCTTCCGGCTGGTACTTCGCAGAAGGCGCTGCACGCTACCGCAAGAAGGCGGCGCTTTCCTACATCAAGTTCCTCTGCCAGGAGTTCGTGCCGTTTGTGCGCACGAAGAACCAGGGCCTTCCCATCCTTGCCGGCGCCGGCATCGGCGCCCTCAATGCCGCCATCGCAATGCTCCAGCACCCCGAGCTCTTCGGCGGCCTCCTTGCGATGTCGGGCACCTATGATGCTAGAAACATCGTCGGGGAGAGCTTCGACGATGTATGGGAGCAGCTCTCGCCGGTCGATATCGCACAGCATCTGACGGCAGCCCAGAAGAAGTCTTTGGCTCCCCGCCATCTTGCCTTCGTGTCAGGCCAGAATGTATCCGAGGACGGAGTCAAGACGCAGCCTGCCCTCGAGGCGATCTTTGCAGACCAGGGCATCGACGCCACATTCGAGTACTGGGGCGAGGATGTCACGCACAGCTGGATGTGGTGGCAGGAGATGGCACGCCAGATGGTGCCCTGCCTTCTTTCCAGTGATGGTCTCGAGGAACGGAAGAGATGCGGCATCCTCTCCCGTGCAGAGATAGCAGCTTCCGAGGCAGAAGATGTCTTCGAGGCAAGAAGGCAGGACCTTGCCGGAGCGCAGGCCTGGCTCGACAATGCCTCCGAAAATGCGGATGCCACCTCGAAGCGGCTTGACGCCGAAAAGGCCAATGTCGCTGCGCGCGCAGACCGTGCACGCGCGCTCCAGGAGAGCGCCAATGCGCTCTGGAGCGCGCGCGATGCAGCGGCGCAGGCGCTTGCGGAGGCAGAGGCCCGTGCCCGCGCTGCGCAGGACGAAGCGGACAGGGCAGCCCATGCCCTCTCCGATGCCCAGTGGATCGAGGGCGAGGCCAAGGCCGCCCAGGCATCTGCCATCGAGGAGAAGAGGCGCGCGAAGGAGTCGGTCGCGACGCAGAAGGATGCGCTCGAGCGTGCCCGCTATGCAAAGACGCGTGCAGAAGCGGCGCTCAAGGCAGCTGCTGCCCAGAAGAAGGCATAGCGCCGCTCTCGGACCGGGGATGGCAGGAAAACTGAACTGGTTGGCTTGGATTGCATGAAGGGGCTGGCATCGTGCAGATGCCAGCCCAGTGCATACGGCTGCTCTACCCCGGCTGCACTTCACGGTAGAGGCGGGGAGCGCCTGCGCGGTAGGCGCTCGGGCTCTGTCCGCACATCTCGCCGAAGCGGTAGCTGAAGTTCGATTCGCTTGCAAAGCCTACCTGGCGGGCAATCGTGGCGACGGGTATCGTCGTCTCTGCAAGGAGCTCCTTTGCCTGCGTGATGCGGTAGCGCAGAAGGTAGCTATGAGGGGTCGTTCCGAGCTGGCGCTTGAAGAGGCGGATCAGCTGAGAGGTGGAGATGGCAGCCTCCCGGGCTACATCGTCCACATGGAGGTCCTCTGCGTAGTGCTCTTCCATGTAGCGGCGCGCCACCGATACGGCATCGAACTCGACGAAGGATCCTCTCGAGTCAGGAGCAAGCGCAATGGAGGTCAGGAGCTTGTCCACGGCAAGCGATGTCGTCAAGGACTCTATATATCCTTCCTTCTTCATGTTCTCGAAGATCGTCTCGAAGATGGGCTTCACGTCTGCAAGGGGCAGGCTTACCGGCTGGAGCTTCGGGAGCCCCATGGCCTGGGAGATGGCATCGGCACCGGCACCGTTCACATGGGCCCAGAGATGGTACCCGTGGTGGCGTACAGGATCGGTGACATAGCGCTGGGGTGTCCTGCAGTCCATAAGGAGGGCCTGGTTCTGGCCAAGCGTCACAGACTGGCCTTCCTGCTCGATGATGCCTGCGCCTCCGAGTGTATAGAAGACAAGATAGGCATCCTTGTGGGAGCGTTCCGTCACAAAGCGCTCGCGTGCGTAGAACGTGCCTGCCTCCGTGCAGAAGAAAGGGAGGGAGCGGCCTGTCTCGCTCGGCGTGGACCTGAACCAGGTGCTCCTCTTCTCGATATCCATGGTGTAGGTGAGCATGGCATCTCCTGGGGAAAGACGTCGCAAAGGCTTACTCGGAACAGCTTATCATGACAGGGGATGGGCATGCGCAAATATCGAAACGCAGCATTGGCTGGCAGTTCCGGTCCGTATATATGTGCAGCATATCCTTCGTTTCAATGAAGCGAGGAAGCAGGCGCAGATAGGGAATCTGCATCATGCCGAGGACGGGCTTGCCTGAGGCCATGCTATCTGGCGATATCGGGCGACAGACACTGCAGGCGGAAAGGATGCTTTGGGCGAGATTGCGCACATGAAGGCCTGGCGCCTGCAGATCGGGATGGGGGAGAGAGCAGATCCCGTCTGGGATCTGCAGAGCCTTTCCGCGAGTGAACTGCCCTGCATATGCCATTCTTTGTCTGGCCCGCATGGCCGAGAATGGTGCAGGCATCGGCGTGATGCCGGCGGGCTTTTCCGGCTGGTCCTGCTTGACTCTTTCCATGCCCTGAAGACTCTGGGCTGCCGGGCTCTTTCGCCTATGTCGGGAGAATTCTGCAGACTCGGGGCAGCGGCTGCCAAAGGAGGGGTGTGCCATAGTGAAGACAGGTCCTGTTCCAGAAGAGGCGACGGATGCTCGTCTTACTGCCTTCCACAGAGAGGGGGCATCCGCAAGAGACGGCTTCCTCGATGGAATCTGCGAAGGGCCAGGAGCTCCGGGCCGTCTCATGCGTCTGGCCGGACCTCTTGGCTCTGGCAGGACCACGCTTCTGGGGGATCTGGCACGGATTGCAGAAGATGAAGGATGGCAGGCAATAAGTATTTCCGGCACAGGCCTTCTGAGGAATGCTGCAGATGGACTTGCTGCATTGTCTGAGGGCTCAGATGATGGATGCCTGCCTGATGGCCTCCGCCTCTGCCATCTGCTTGAGCGCACCGGTGCCGATCTGAACGGCGGAGGCAGGGGTCTCGTGCTTCTGGTGGATGACGCGCGGAAAGCAAAGAAAGACGAGCTTGCGCTTCTGGCTGAATGTGTGCAGTACGAGATCGGGAAGAGACATGACATGGCGCTCGTCCTTGCAGGGACACGCGAGAGCATGCCTGCATGCGCAGATGGCGCTGGCATGGGCTCTCTTTCGCGTGCGGAGGCAGAAGATCTGCGCGTGATTCCTGAGGACGAAGCTGCGGCTGTCTCTGCTGCAGATAGGATCAAGGAACGCCAGCTCCTGGAAGAGACCTCCCCGGGCTGCGTGGCGCTGGCGCATCCCTTTCTCGGGATCTGTCTGCTGGAGCATGCAGGCAGCCTCGCTTCTGCGGCGTCCTAGAGGCCTGATGCTGCGCTTGCCTCATGGCGCCAGTCGAGGAAGGCGGCTATGGCACAGATGAGCAGCAGGTAGCCGAGAGAGGTTGCATAGGCTGCAAACGTCGAATAGGGTGCCACAAGCACGAAAGCAGCAGAGAGGGCCAGAGCGATGGCGCAGAAGCCATTGAAGATGGGGGAGGTGCCTCTCTCCTTGCCGCTTCTTGCCTTCTTTGCATAGGACCAGGAGCCAAGGCCAAGGATGATGCCGAAGAAGAGGCTTGCATAGATGTAGAGGGCTTCTGGCTTCACGATGGTGAGGACAAAGATGAGGGAAGCGGCAATGAGTGCTCCGATGCGCAGCTGTTCCTTCCGGAGGTCTGCGCCCTCTGCCTTGAGGCGGAAGACGAGCTCTGCTGCAAGCACGGCCACGACAGCAAAGAGCGCAAGAGACAGCGCCATGGGAATCGCTATCTGGTGCAGGGCGATGAGGAGGATGCCTCCTGCCAAGAGCTCGATGCAGTGTGCCAGGCCATCAGCCAGGAACCACAGGATAGGGACATGCTCCTTGAGAGAGTCCGAGACAGCGCCTGCAAACATGCGGAGCGGCACCTTTGCTGCGGTCTTCCTGGCTCCGGGTCGCGAGCCTGCAATCCCTTCCAGGATGAGCGGCCGGCTCTCGTTCAGAGAGGCTGCGATATCGGAAGTCTTGGAGCCGGCTCTGCCGATTGCATTGAAGACATCATCCGTGAACTCCTGCCGCTCCTTCAGCGAGACATTGTCCATCCACTCATGGAAGACCTCTGCACAGTAGTCGCTCTCAGGATCGGGCTTTGCTGCAAGGTCGAGCTTTCCTTCCCTGAGCTGCCAGGAGAGGAGCTCATGCTGGAAGACGCCCCCGCCTGAGCTATGCACGACGAAAGGTGCCAGTGCAGGCTCGAAGAGCCTGCCGAAGACGCTGAAGGACGGGATGATGCGGATGGTCTTGGCTATCCAGGCGCGGGAGGGCTTGCCCGACGCAAGCTCGGGAGCTATGCCAGGGCCATCGAGGAGATAGATGGCATCGATCTGGGAGAGCTCCTTGCCGGTGAGCTCGGCTGTTGCATACTGTGCGAGATTGGCACCTTTCGAGTGTCCGCCGACCAGAAGATGCGTGCCTGATTCCTCTGCATGTCTGAGTGTCTCGGCAAGATAGCTCCGGGCCCGCTTCTGCGCTTCTGTCTCCTGGAAGGAGAGCTCGAAGTCTTCCTTCCAGCCAAGGATGGTCGAGTCCGTTCCCCTGAAGGCGACAAAGACCCTGCCATCAGGCAGATGGAACTCTTCAGCAGAGAACTGGGTCCTTTCCAGCGAAGGCTCTGTATCCACATAGCGGCAGACACGCACGTCGCCAAAGCGCTTCGTTGCGGCAGTCTTCTCGAAGAATCCTCTTCCTTCGCTATTGAGGCCTTTGGGAGCAATGAGGCCAGATGCTTCCTCTGCGCATTCGGCAAGGCTCAGGCCTGCCTCTGTCTTCGCTTCATCCAGAGCCACAAGGTCATAGTAGGCAAGCTTGCAGAGGACGATTGCATCGATCTCCGAGAACGGGGAGACGGAGAAGGGAATATCCCCGCGCCACCCGAGATAGCTCTCGATGTTCGTCCCATAGTCCAAAGCATGCTCCTCGTATCGGATGAATCCATTGTAGGTGCATCTGCTGGCTGATGGCGCTGTGCTGCTCAGCGCTTGGGGATGTCTTTATTCCTGTCGGGAGCGGGAGATGGCATGAGCATGGCAGAGAAAGCTGCTGCCAAGATTCGGAGAAAGAGGTTGCCATGCTGAAGCTTCTCAAGGGCATTGCCTATATCACGCCGATCGTGCTCCTCTTCCCAATCCTGTTGCTGTATTTCCTCGTCAGGGGGCAGAGGCAAGCCGAAGACTTGCAGAAAGAGGCTTCGGACTGGCGAGATGCTTATCGGGATGCAGATAGTGGAGTGCTGGCCTGCAATGGATGCGACTTGCGGGCTCTTGCCATAGCGTCAAAACCTCACCATATCCGGCAAGGCTTTGACAGCACGCACGGATAGCCGGCTTGCCGGACACTTCCTTTCTGCTAGATATGCCTTCATATATAGACAGAGAGCCTGGCTCCACATGGGCCAGGCTCTCTGCTGCTGCATTGCTCTTGCGATGCGGGCAATGCTGACCGATACCTAATGGCTGGGGACGATGGCATCGAGATTGAAGCCCATGCCGGTCGTGTGTGCCGTGACGTCTGATGCCATGAACAGCACGGCATTGGCTACTTCTTCAGGCTTGGCATAGCGCTTGTCGAGGGCTGTAGAGGCAAAGATGGCCTCTGCCTCCTCATGCGTCTTCGTATCGCCGAAGGTATCCTTCTCGATGCGGCGCATCATGTCCGTATCCACAGGACCCGGGCAGATATAGTTCACATGGATGCCTTGGGGCATGAGCTCCTGGGCAACGCACTTCGTGAGGCCTGCAACAGCATACTTGGAGCTCACATAGGCCTGCATCGTGGCGGTCGGCGTATAGGAGCCGGCAGAGGCGAGGACGACGATAGAACCATGCTTCTTCTCCTGCAGCACAGGGGCGGCATACTTCATGAGCCACATGGGAGAGTAGACGTTCAGGGTATAGACCTTCGTGAACTCGTCTGTCGACTGCTCGGCAATCGGGCAGACCTTTCCTTCGTAGCCTGCATTGGCTACGACGATATCGATCGTGCCGAAGGCTTCCTTCGCGCCTTCGACGAAAGCCTTGACCTCTTCTTCCTTCGTGGCATCGACGACGAAGCCCTTGGCATGGTCTGCATCCACGCCGAGCGTCGGGATGAGGCGGTCAAGCTTCTCCTGGCGGGTGGAGGAGAGGGCGAGCTTTGCGCCTTCTTTTGCAAAGGCGCGAGCGATGGCAGAACCGATGCCTCCGGTGGAACCGGTAAGGAGCACGACCTTGTCTTTGAGATTCAGATCCATAGGGATACCTCTCTTGTAGCGTTGGGTAAATGCTGCTTGAAGAGTACACATTCCTGCGTATGGCCCAGGTCTCGTTTCCGCCATGAGCCACAATGGCACGGCGTGTGGTACGCACTGAGACAAAGAGCGCTGCTAGATGCGCTGTTAATGAAACTGTTTACGAAAATCTTTCAAGGATATTACGGGAAACATGCCACTTACTGACAAAAATGTACCGCTCACGGCTGAAGTTTCAGTAAGTATTGAAACTACTGGAACCAACCCATATGGTTGGAAACGGTTCCGGAAGCGCTATCAGAAATGATAATCGGCTATCAGGAATAAAGCTGAATTGGCGGAAGATCTCTGTCCTGCCATTCGGCCAAGCATCGTTATAGAGCAGTTCTGGGGCAGTGGGCTGGGCCCGCCGCTGATGGCTGCATGCCCATGAGCCAGAGCCTCATAAGCCCTGGTCAAGGGAATTTTTTCTCTCGAAGTCGGAAGGGATGGATGCGTCGTGGCGGACAAGAACCGCACACAGCAGAAGGCGCCCCATGGCAGGGCAAAGGCCTGCATGACGGGAAAGAGGGCACTTGCCTTCACGCTCTCCGTGCTCCTTGCATGGATGCTCGCTATGCCATCTGTCACATCCGCAACGACTGACGATGGCACAGGCGTAGAAGAAGTTGCTGCCGCCAGCGTGCAAGATGAGAGCTCTGTGTCTTCCAAGACTGAGAGTGCTGATTCGTCTGCAGCAACTACAGCTGATGCATCTGACAAAGACAGCAGCAATGCTGCTTCGGATCCTGCATCCAAGACCAGCGCCGATAGCAAGACCAGCTCTTCTGATGCCGCGCAGAACAGCGCCACAACCTCTGAAAATGTGTCGGGGGGGGGGTACCTCCGAAGCAGGATCTGACGATGCTTCTGCATCTGAGGAGACGTCTTCTGTAGCAGAAGAGTCTGCAGCTGCTAAGGCAGCGCCAACACTTGGGGATACGAACTCTTCTACGCAGATTTCTAGCGCAAGCGACCTCGGAAACATAGCCAACGGTGACTCTTACCAGCTTGCTAATGACATCACGTTTGGCAACATCAATAGCAAAGATGACGCAATACATATCAAGAGCGGCAATACGGTTACACTCGATCTCAACGGTCATACCATCAATTATGTTGGCAAATGGAGCCTCTTCCATGTAGAGTCTGGCGGGTCTCTGACCATCACGGATTCCAAAGCTGCGTCCGATACTGTTGCAAGCACGAGCGCTGTCGACGCGAAGAACAACGCGTCCTCGATCGGAAAGACGGCGAGCGTCGAGTGGGACGGCGATGCGCCTACCAAGCTTACCTACTATGTGACGAAGTCGAATGTGACGAAGTCGAACGTCGGTACTGATGGAATCAGCACCACTGAATCATGTGAGCAGCATGAGGTCACCCCTGGTGGCGTGATAAATGCTACATACAGCAAGGGTGCCAACTCGGTCATCTACATGGATGGCGGAACGCTGAATGTCCAGGGTGGCATGATCACGATGGCGAACGCAGGCTCGTACACCGGGTCCGACGGCCACATCATTGACGTCAATGGCGGTACCTTCAATATGTCTGGCGGCTACGTCTGCGGCGGCACGTTCCAGACCGGCAGGAATAGCAATGACCATGGCGGCGGTGTCCTCGTTCGCGGTGGCTCCATGATGCTCTCTGGTGGTGTCATTGCTGCCAATAGCGACGGCGAGGGCGGCGGCATCTACAACTCCGCGACCCTGTCGATCAGCGGTGGTGTAGTCAGCGGTAACTGGGTCCCCGTCAGCAGCTACGGTGGCGGCATCTCCTCCGTCGGGGGCACGCTTACCGTATCAGGTGGCTATATCACAAACAATGTTATGAGCCGGTATTGCGGCAATGATGGCTGGGGTGACCATGGTGGTGGCGGCATAGCAGCCAGGGGCACTGGTTCGCTCAGCATCACAGGCGGCTATATCACGGGCAACAAGTCCCAGGAAGCTGGTGGCGGCATCTACGCTGGTGCCAACAATGTCGGACTGAAGAGCTTCACCATTACCGGCGGAACGATTGCCTCGAATGCATCGGAGAACTCTGAGGGCGGTGGCGTACGCGTCTCGCAGTACACCAAAGCTGTCTTTGACGCTGCAAGCGGAAAGAAGATCTATATCACCAACAATGCCTGCAACTCCACCTTTGACTGGGGTGGTGGCGGAGTCTTCGTGCAGGCAGCCAACAGCGTGCAGAACAACGGAGATCTTGTTGCGAAGAATGCCTTGATAACGAACAACACCGCTGGTGGCTACGGTGGAGGTGTCGCTGCATGCCCCACGGGCGAGACTGTGGTGACGCATACGCAGGGTGCGGCAATCTATGGCAACCACGATGCCGGTACATCGGATCATCCGAATTTCTACCAAGGCACTGTCAAGAACATGGACTCCACAGAGGCCTTTCCCACCAGCACCTTCCGCTACAATGGCCATGCCGACTATTTCCTCGTGCGCGGTTCAGGTAACAGTAGCTACATCTCGGTCATCACGGGCCGCATGCTGGGCGATGGTGCAGCAAACTGGTCTGGTTCCGTGGATGGGGTGAAGACCGATATTGATGCCAACTCGGGCGCAGAGGCAAAGTACATGGTCGGCCTTACGTCGAATCCGGACGAGGATGCCAAGGCTGATGCCATTAGAGCCGCGACGCTGATCATCAGCGGCAACTACTCTCATAACCACGGTGGTGGCATCATGACCAATGGCGGCGTCACGCTCGGCGATGTGACGAACATAGACATCTATCCTGGTCTCTCGTTCGATGCCAAAAAGTCGCTCACGCAGGACGGAGCATCTGCCCAGCTGACCAATCACGAATATACCTTCGTGCTGTTGAGCCCCTCCTCTGCTGACAGTGCTGCTCCTTATTGGAATGAGAATGGCTCGCTGAACTACGGCGGCTGCACCGAGTCTGCGCGTACAAAGAATGATGCCAATGGCAACATCCATTTCGACGTCAGCAGCGAGTATTCCCAGGCAGGTGAATATCGCTACTACGTAGCCGAGATTCCCAACTCTAACGACACAACGACGAAGACGTATGACAAGACAATCTACCAGATCGATGCTGACATCTCTGAGGACCAAAGCCAGCGTACGACGCTCTTGGGCATCAAGTTCAAGCACTACACCATCTCGAACCTGAGGGTGACGCCTATCGTCAATGGCACAGCTGGTACAACCTATCATCCGGGTACTTCGACTGCCGACCCCATTGCGTCATTCACGCTCACGAAGGATGGCAACAGCAGCAATGCTGCCTTCACGAATACGCTGAAGCCGTACTCTACGACTGGTTCATTCGCTCCTAAGGTCACAAAGACCGTTACAGGTGGCGAAATGAAGACATTCACGTTCAAGCTGTATAGCAAGGATGGACTAAAGAGCGATGGCACTTGGGACGACAGCAAAGTTCTCGATACCAAGACTAATGACGCTGACGGCAACGTGAATTTCGATCCCATTACTTACACCCTCGGTCTGAAGGATCTCGATACCAAGGCTCGTGGAGGTAAGACGACCTACGACTACTATATCCGCGAGCAGTCTGGCGCTGAGTCTGGCTACACATACGATTCCGGCTATATCAAGGTCCATGTCACGGTTATTGATAACTCGAACGGAAGCCTGACGGTGGATCCGGCCTATACCTACTGCGAAGCAGATGGAACGGCAACGAAAAAGGGAGCGGAGTTCGATAACAAATATGCTCAGTCCCTTCCCAATGCCGGACAGGCAGGAATCGCCCTTGTCTACATCGCTGGTGGCGTAGCCCTTGCATATGGCCTCTGGAGGCTCGTCAAGAGTCGCCAAGAATCCCGCAAGGGAGGTGACGAGAGATGATCGAAGCTATTCGTGAACGCTCTTGCCGCATCCTCGCCCTCGCCGCCTGCGTCCTCATGGCCCTTATGCTTACTCCAGTGAATGCCTTTGCAGGTGAGGTGACCATCTCGGGGACCAATGCCAGGGCCTACAAGGCCTACCAGGTATTCGATGCCGATGTCGCATACAGTGCAGAGCAGCAGAAGGACGTCGCATCTAACATCTCCTGGGCATCCGATGCAGCCAGGTCAGCTGCGGAGTCTGCAGCAGGCAGGAGCTTCGCCACGGCGCAGGATGCAGCTGGCTGGATGCAGCAGAGCCTGAGCGACGGCAACGAGGTAGACTACGCCCTTGCCAAGGCCCTCATCGCGAGCGGCGCCAAGGCGACAGACCTCACAGCAGGAACTTCCGCAGAGCTCTCAGAGGGCTACTGGCTTATCGTCACGGACGACTCCGCCCTCGGCGTATCCGAGGCAGGCACGGCACCGGTCTTCGTGCTTGTAGGGACAGGCGCAAAGACCATCGAGCCCAAGTCCTCGGTGCCTACGGTAGAGAAGCATGTCCAGGAGGACAGCACCGGGAAGTGGCAGAAGGCAGCCGATGCCACGGTCTCAGACGATGTCTTCTGGAGGCTCGAGGCCACGGTCCCTGCAGGCCTTCAGGGCTATGACACCTACAGGGTCTGGTTCGAGGACGAGATGTCTGCGGGCCTCGACCCCAGCAGGGTCGCCTCCTCCGCGAAGGTCTACCTCGTCTCCGGCACCGGAGCGAGCTTCGACGATGCGTCCAGCTGGACGGACATCACCGGCCAGTGCACCGTCATCGTAAAGGGCCAGACCTTCGAGGTTGAATCTCCCGACCTCGTCTCCGCCCTCGGATCGGACGTGCTCGCGGAGCAGGGCGCCCAGGTCTGTGTCGTCTACAGCGCGCCGCTGAACCAGAGCTGCAATCACGGCGCTGCAGAAGGCAACCCGAACACGGTGCACCTCGAGTATCCGAAGTCTCCGCTCTCTGGAGACGAGCGCTCCAAGACGCCTGACAGCAAGGCTACCGCCTACACGTGGGACCTCCAGCTGACGAAGCGCTCCGAGGAAGGCGATGCGGTCCTCTCCGGCGCCGTCCTCAGCATCACGGATCCTTCCGGCAGGCACCTCTCCCAGGATGGCTCATGGACAGCGTCCGACTCAGCCGTCACGACCGATGCACAGGGCCATGTGACGCTCTCCGGCATCGACTCAGGCACCTACCTCGTGAGCGAGATCCAGGCACCGGAAGGCTACGAGCGCTTCGAGGGGACGAGGAAGATCGTCCTCACCGTCTCGGGCCTCGACGTGAAGCAGGTGACATCCGCCCATCCGGAGCTCTCGATCCAGGCAGAGGACCCTCTCCGTGCCGACGCGATCGATCCCTCAACAAGCCTCCTTAAGGCGAGCATCCTCGATGCGGCGACGCCGCCCGGAGAGACTCCGCCCGGAACGACGCCTCCCAAGGGAGAAAGCCCTGACATGGGCGATATCTCCGGCATGGGAATCGCTGCGCTCCTGGGAATGGCGGGAATCGCGCTAGCAGTCATTGCCTGGCAGATGCGGAAGCGCACCAAGGACAGCCGGAACTAGAAACAGCACTACAGCACTGATACAGCCGAATATCCCTGCAGACATGCGGATGGCAGCCCCATCGGACAGGCTGCAGGGAGAGCTCGGCACAAAAGAGGGTTTTGTTAGGGGAACCAGGGGCCAAAGGCGCCTCGTGACCATACAGAAGGGGACGGAGCGATCCGTCAAGAGGAAGGAAACCATCATGAAGAAGCACAGCATCGCACGCGCAGCCGTCACGGCCGGCCTCACGATCGCAATGAGCCTGGGCGGAGCGCTCGGACCTGCGACCATGGCATTCGCAGCAACGGACGACGGCTCGGTTACCATCTCTAAGAGAGCGGACAACGACAACACAACGCTCCAGGGTTACCAGATCTTCAAGGCCGATGTCGCTGATGTAAACGGCAGCAAGGTCGCCTCTAACCTCGAGTGGGCTTCAGACCAGGTGAAGACAGATGTCCAGACGGCAACTGGCAAGACCTTCGCTAAGGCTCAGGATGCAGCCGACTATCTTGCTACGCTTTCGACCTCTGGCACTGGCTATATCCTCGCTAACGGCGATGTCCTTAACACCATTGCCAACACGCTGAGGAACGATACGAACCTCACCCCGACGACTGTGACGCCGGGCACCGCTTCGACCGGCATGTCCACCGGCTACTGGCTCTTCGTGACGAGCAAGGACTCCACGAACAACACGGCGGATGCATCGAAGGTCGACCAGACGGGCACCTCGCCTATCTTCGCAATCGTTGGCGGTAGCGCTCTTACCATCAGTCAGAAGGCCACCATCCCGACGGTCGACAAGTTCGTGAAGAACGACAAGTCCGGCTCCGACTGGGGCAAGGTCGCTGACTCCGAGGTTGGCCAGGAGCTCAACTACATGCTCGTCGGCACCGTTGCTAACAATGTCTCAACCTATGACACCTACTACTACAAGTTCACGGATACTCTGAGCGCAGGCCTTACCGCTGATGTCAACTCTGTCGTCGTGAAGATCCAGAACGGCACCGATGAGAGCGAAATCACCACTGGCTTCACGAAGAACCCCGTCAACAATACTGATGGCACCTCCACGCTGTCTGTCGAGTTCACTGACCTCAAGGCTGCTGCGAAGGCGGCACACATCACCCTGGACTCCAATTCTAAGGTCAACGTCTACTACAATGCGAAGCTCGATCCCCACAAGGCATACAAGGTCGCTTCCGAGGACAACCCCAACGAGGTCAAGCTGACCTATTCCAACAACCCCAACACCGACAGCAAGGGCGATACGACACCGCACAGGGTGACGGACTACACCTACAAGCTGGCCATCACGAAGGAAGACAGCACCGACGCGACGAAGAAGCTTCAGGGCGCCGAGTTCACGATTCAGGCAACCGGCGCAGATGAGGGTGCAAGCACCAAGTACGTTCAGGAGGATGGTTCTCTCGGCGATAAGGCATGGAAGTTCACGACTAACGAAAACGGCGAGATTTCCGTTAAGGGCCTCGATGCCGGCACCTACAAGGTTTCTGAGACCAAGGCACCTACTGGCTATAACAAGGTCGATGACTTCACTTTCACCATCGACCCGACGTGGAATGACGATGCAACCGCACTGAAGGAGGTCACGGTCTCCGATAATAGCGCGTCTGTCGATTCCTCCTTCAGCACAGCCAACAAGCAGGTCGAGCTCACGGTCAAGGATAAGGCTGGCCATGGCCTGCCTCTCACCGGCCAGGCCGGCGTGACGATTACGTGGGTCGCAGGCGGCGTCGTGCTCGCCTTCGGCGTCTCCCGTGTCATCCGCAACCGTCGTGAGAACGATGCAGAGTAAGCTGTAGATACAGCCTTGCATTTGAGATAGCGCGGAAAGGAAGGGACTCTGTTTTGTGCAGGGTCCCTTTCTCTTGTTGCGGCATATGATGAGTGTTCGAGTGCACGTGATCTAAGGGAGGAGGAGACAATGAACGACAAGAAGAACAAGTCCGATGCTCGAAGCAAAGGCGAGAAGAGGTCCAAGAAGCGCCTGCCCCGCTGGGCCGACCGCCTGATCACGGTCCTCGTGATCCTCTGTGGCGCTGCCCTCATGGTCTGGCCCTGGGTCATGGACAGGATAGAGGCTTCGGGCGTCTTCAACCAGATCTCTACGGTCTCGAGCACGGTCGATGCCATGAGCCAGTCCGAGAAGGACTACTACCTTTCCGAAGCTCGTGCATACAACGAGGTATTGGCAGGCCAGACACCCGAGATTGCCTCGGACCAGATACTTCCCTATGTCGAGCAGCTCACCTTCGACCGCGACCCCATGATGAGCTGGATAGAGATACCGTCGATCAATGTCAGCATGCCGATCTACCACGGCACATCGGATGCTGCCCTCATGGCAGGCGTAGGGCACCTTGAAGGGACGTCGCTTCCCGTGGGAGGCACATCCACCCACTGCGTCCTCACTGCCCATTCCGGCATGAAGAACCTCTCCATGTTCGACGATATCCGCGATCTCGTGCCGGGAGACATCGTGCTCCTCCATACGATGGGGGAGGTGCTTGCCTACAAGGTGGACTCCTCCGAGGTCGTATGGCCCGATGAGATGGACTCCTTGGGCATCCAGCAGGGCAAGGACCTCCTCACCCTTGTCACCTGCACGCCCTACGGCGTGAACGACCACAGGCTCCTCGTACACTGCGAGAGGACGGAATATGTCCCCGAGGAGGCGGAGGCCCAGGGAGACCTCGCGAACCGCCACTGGGGCATGCGCGAGTGGGCTGTCCTCATCGTGGCTGTCGTCCTCCTCCTCGTCGTCCTCGATGTGGTCGTCCACCGCATCCGTAAGAAGCGGAAGGCAAAGGCTACCCCCAAGCACACGGAATGAGATCTTCATTCATAGGCAAGAAAGAGCGCCCCGGCTCATTGCGAGCCGGGGCGCTTGCTTTGCAGGCTGTTGTTCCTTGATGCCTAAGCCAGATGATGGAGACCAACCCACTGCCAGAGGGTGACGGGGCAGCCATCCACAAGCACATTTGTGCCATCGAGCTCCGTCTTCACGAAGTCATGGTAGGCAGGAATCCAGACGAAGTGGCCTATGTAGCGTTGCGGCTGTCCATCCTTGTCGTGGTACCTGCCGGTCTCGTCCTGGATGTGGTCGAAGCAGGTGATGTGGACGTCTTTCGCACCAAGCTCCTTGAGCTTCTTGTAGTCAGCAAGCGCATGGTCCTGTGCCGTTACGATCGGGTCGTCAGCAGACTGCACGAACCAGAGCGGGGTCTGGGCGATTGCATTCATTTCCTCGCCTGTGGCAAGGGATGCGACCCACGGTGCGCAGACGGGCACGCCTGCAGCGAAGAATCCCGGATAGTCTGCCACGAGCCTTACTGTCATGAATCCACCGTTGGAGAGACCTCCCACATAGATGCGCTTGCGGTCGATGTCGGAGTGCGCCTCGATGAACTCATCGATCAAGGTCTTCAGGGCCTTCGTGTAGATCGACTTGTTGTCGTCGGCAATCTGACCATTGCCAGAGTCCATCCAATAGGTCGGGCTTGAAGGAGCCAGGATATAGGCGGCGCCTCCGAGCTCCTCCTGGATCTCAGGGGAGGAGAGAAGCGTCACACAGTTGCCCATGACGGTACGGTAGGGCTCCTGTCCCTCTCCTGCACCGTGGAGCCAGACAAGGAGCGGCACGGACGCAATCGGCGGCAGCGGGTTGAAAGGACGTGCTGCGCGTGCGGTATTGACAGCGTCCAAATCAGGCGTGAAGAAGCCGTAGTTCATATCGATATCGTCGAAGATCCCAGAGCTCGTGAGATTCCAGCCATTGAGGTCAGGGCAGACGTCCCCGGTGTCGATGTCGAAGACCAGGCCTGTGAGCGGAGCCTCGCCCGGAGCCTCAGACGGTATGGCTTTCGTCTGCGTGATGCGGAAGTCCAGCACACGGATGTAGCCACGGGTGAGCGCTCCATCGATCCTCTTCGTGAGGCGGACCTCGGGCAGCTCGAGCGCGATATAGGAGTCCTGCTCCTGCGGGTTGCCTTCGCCGTCAGAGGCATAGGCAGAAAGCACGGGGACATAGCCCTTCGAGGGGTAGGCGCGCTTGTCCGCATGATGCTCCTTGGCGAGCACGACCTCTCCGGTCTCGGCGTCCTTGCGCTCCACATAGACACTGAAGCCAGCCTTGTCTACGAATTCCGTACGCACCTTCTCGGGGAGCTCGAGGATGAGCTTCGAGACATAGGGCCCCATGTCGGCGGCCGAAGTGAACGTCTTGTATCCAGCCATGCATATCCCCTTTCTCGTGCAGCAGGCCAGCATCTGCTGGCCTGCAATGTCTTTCCGTTGCTTGTTCTACCCAGATATGTCAGCTGTGGCAGCGGACCTGTCGAAGGGCAGCCTGCCAGCCTGAGCGCTTGCTCTGGCGCATCTCTTCTGCCATCTCGGGCGTATAGGTCTCATATCCATAGCGTTTGTGGATCACATTTTCTGTCCAGAGGCCAGCTCCTCTGCCTGCTGCAAAGGCGGCTCCTGCGGCAGAGAGTTCGGCGAGCTTCGAGACCTCGACCGATGCCTTTGCCATGTCTGCCTGGAACTGCATGAGATAGGCATTCTTCGTGACGCCGCCATCTGCTCTCAGGGTTGTGAGAGCAAGGCCGGTATCGGCCCTCAAGGCATCGAGCACATCTGCTATCTGGTAGGGGATGCACTCGGCGCAGGCCTTTGCGATCTCTGCCCTGCCGGTGAGTGTTGTGACACCGGTGAGCATGCCCGTGGCGGCACTGTCCCACCAGGGAGCACCGAGACCTGTGAAGGCAGGCACGAAGTAGCTCCTGTCGTTCGGATTGGCCTCGGAGATGAGCTTTTCAAGCTCGCTCGGGCTCTCGATCAGATGGACCCGGTCCTTCAGCCAGGAGACGACAGCACCGGTGTAGTTGAGGTTTCCTTCGAGCACGTAGGAGAGCCTGCCTTCGAGGTTCCAGGCAATGCTCGAGACAAGGCCATGGGTGCTCCGGATGGGAGCATCTCCTGCCATGAGCATGATGGAAGAGCCGGTGCCATAGGTCGCCTTGACTTCTCCCGGCTTGAGGCAGTCCTGGGCTGCAAGCGCTGCCTGGGAGTCACCGAGCATTGCATGGAGGGGCACAGGAGCCGCAAGTGCGCCATTGAAGTCAGAGACACCGAAGAGGGCATCGGACGCAAGGACTTGAGGCAGGGAAGAGCGGGGGATGCCGAAGAGCGAAAGCAGCCCATCGTCCCACTCAGCCGTCTCAAGGTTCAGAAGCTGCGTCCTGCAGGCATTTGATGGCTCTGTCACGAAGGGATGGCCTTCGCAGAGGCTGTAGGCCAGCCAGGAGTCGATTGTGCCGAAGCAGAGCGTGCCTGTCTTTGCAGCCTCTTGGACTTCCGGCACGTTCTGGAGCATCCAGGACATCTTGGCGGCAGAGAAGTAGGGAGAAAGGGTGAGGCCTGAGCGCTCCTGGACAAGCTCCTCTGCGCCAGGATGTGTCGTCTTGAGCTCGTCGCAGAGTGCTGCAGCACGGCCGCACTGCCAGACGATGGCACGTCCCAGAGGCTTGCCGGTGGTCCTGTTCCAGGCAAGGCAGGTCTCGCGCTGGTTCGAGATGCCGAAGGCGGCGATATCTTCCGCGCGGGCACCGGACTCCTGCATCAGCGCTTCGACGCAGGAGCAGACGTTCCCCAAGATCTCTTCTGCATCATGCTCGACCCATCCCTGCTCGTTCACATACTGCGTGTGGGGCAGGGAGGTCTTTGCCAGAAGGGAGCCATCCTCTTGGAAGAGGAGTGCCTTCGTGCCCTGTGTGGACTGGTCTATTGCGAGGATGAGCTTTCCCATCGCTACTTGGCTGCCTTTCCGAGAAGCTTCTCTGCAGATGCTGCGATACCTTCTGCATCGAGGCCGTAGTAGCTGAAGACCTCCTTCGAGGTGCCGGTGACGACCGGGGCATCAGGAAGCGAGAGGTTCTCGACGAGACGCGGGCAGCTGGAAGCGACCGTCTGGGCGACGCGGGCGCCGAGTCCGCCATACGGCGAGTGCTCCTCGACCGTGAGGACTGCCTTTGCGTTGGCGGCAGCCTTCACAACTGCCTTTTCATCGAGCGGCTTTACGCAGTACATGTCAAGGACGGTGGCAGAGATGCCCTTGGCCTCAAGCAGCGCTGCAGCATCGAGTGCTGGACGGACGAGCTCGCCTGTGGCGACGATTGCGATGTCGGTGCCTTCCTTCAGCCAGGTTGCCTTGTCCATCTCGAAGGGGCAGGAGTCGTCGGTGTAGATATCCTCGACGGCGTTTCTGCCGACACGCACATAGGCAGGCTTTTCGTCCTTCAGAAGGGCACGGATGAGCTTGGCTGTCTGGAAGCGGTCGCTCGGGAGATAGACGCGCATGTTCGGAATGGCGGACATGGCTGCGATATCCTGTGCGGAGTGGTGGGACATGCCCAAGGCACCATAGGAGATGCCGCCGGAGATGCCAATGAGCTTCACGTTCGTATCGGAGTAGGCGCAGTCGACCTTTGCCTGCTCATAGGACCTGGTCGTGAGGAAGCTCGCTGGGCTTGCTGCAAACGGCTTCTTGCCGCAGGAGGCGAGACCGGCGGCAATGCCGACAAGGTCCTGCTCGGCGATGCCGACCTCGATAGCCTGCTCAGGATACTTGTCGAAGAACGGTGTGAGCGAGGCAGAGCCCCTCGAATCGGAGCAGAGGACGCAGACGTCCTTGTCTGTGGCGGCAGCCTCCATCAGCACATCGCAGATGGCCTGCTTGTTCGCAATCTTGTTAGGCATGGCACTCCTCCTTGTGTGCTGCGAAATCTGCGGCGATCTGGGCGTACTCTTCTGCATTCGGCAGATGGTGGTGCCAGGATGCCTTGTTCTCCATGACAGGGGAGCCGAAGCCTTTTGTTGTGTTGGCAATGATGACGGTAGGCTTGCCCTTTGTCTCTTCGGCAAGCGAGAAGGCAGCATCGAGCGCACGGATGTCATTGCCCGGAATCGAGAGGACGTTCCAGCCGAAGGCGGCCCAGCGATCCTCCTGGGAGTCCTGCTTCATAACGTCTTCCGTGGAGCCAGAGATCTGGAGACGGTTCCTGTCCACGAGGGCGCAGAGGTTGTCGAGCCCGAAGTTGCCGCCCGACATGGCACCTTCCCAGACAGAGCCTTCTGCAAGCTCGCCGTCGCCCATGAAGACATAGGTGCGGTAGTTCCTGCCATCCATCCTGGCAGCAAGCGCCATGCCTACAGCGACGGGCAGGCCGTGTCCCAGGGAGCCGGAGTTCATCTCGATGCCGCAAAGCTTGTTGTTCGGGTGTCCGATGTAGGGGCTCTTGAACTTCGAGAAGCGTGCCTTCACATCGTCGAGGTCGAGGAAGCCCTCGTGGCAGAGCACGGCGTAGTAGGCCTCCATCGCATGTCCCTTGGAAAGGACGAAGCGGTCGCGGTCGGGGTCATCTGCCGTTTCGGGCGAGATTCTCAGATGGTTCTCATAGAGCACCATCAGGGCATCGATCACGGACATGTCGCCACCGATGTGGCCACCGCCACCTGCCATGATGATATCGATGCAGTCCTGCCTCAGATCCCAGCGCAGGCTTTCGAGCTTATCGATTTCCACAGCTACTCTCCCCTCAGATAGGCTTTGACGTCCTCTTCGATCGGGTCGTACAGGTCGGGCTGGATGCCCAGGTACTTGCAGGCCTCATAGAGCACAGGCACGACGTCGTCGTGGATGCCGGCGCAGTGGTGGATATAGGGGCCTTCGACAATCTTGGCCTCGAGGCGCTTGATGTTCTTCACGCGGACCCAGAGATAGGTGCCCATGCCCTTGGGGCCATCGATGCCTTCTGCCGTGCCCAGAAGCAGCGAATACTGGCCGTTGTCGCCGTCGAAGCGGGCAAGGGTCACCTCGCCGTGCTTGGCCTCTGCCGTGACGGCGCCATTGTGGTCGAAGGCCAGAGGCACCGTGATCTTCGGGCGCTCGCGTGCCACGGAGCAGGGCCAGGGGCCGCAGTGCTGCAGCAGTTCGCCGTTGGGATCGTCCGGATGGCGGATGGTCCAGTCGGCAAAGAAGGAGCGCTTGCGTCCCATGTCTGCTGCCTCGATCATGAGGGAGGTGATCGCGCCATGGACATCCGTCTCGCAGGTGATTGGCGTGCCTTCCTCGTTCAAGATGGAGTTCGCAGCGCAGGGCATCACATGGAGCTCATGCTGGAGCTCGTTCCAGCACTGGATGCAGCCAGCCGTGCAGTGGTACTTCCTGAGCATGCGGCGCATCGCGACGGCCATGGCGGCAATCGTCTTCACCTGCTCGTCTGAGCAGTTCTTCTCGAAGTGCTCGTCGATCCAGGCAAGCTGCTTCTCCACATCGGAGGTCCCGTCGCCCTTGTCTTCTGCAAGCGCTGCCTTCACGCCGCGGGTGAGCTCGGGCAGGGGCACCGGCACGCACTCGATGCCAAAGCGCTCGAGGAGCTCGCCTTCGTTGCACATCGTCGAGTAGAACTCATAGGGACGCGGCCCGATCTGGAGGATGCGGGCAGAACGGAAGGTCTTTACGACGTTGCAGACGGCAATGAAATCGCGCAGGCCCCGCTCGAAGACCGGATCGTCCACTCTGCAGTTCGTCATGTATGTGAAAGGCACCTCGAAGCGGCGGAGCACCTTGCCGGTCGCGAAGAGCCCGCACTGGGTGTCGCGCAGGCGGGTGCCATCGGCTTCGGGCCGCTCATCGAGCGGGCCCCACAGAAGGACCGGCTTGCCGAGATCTTTGGCAAGGCGGGCGCAGATGAACTCGGTGCCGAAGTTGCAGTGGGGGAGGAACAGCCCGTCCACGCCGGCATCCTGGAACTTCTTCAGGACCTTGAGGCGGTCCTCCTCGTTGTAGAGCAGCCCCTCCTCGTTGATATCGTCGATATCGACGAACTCGACACCAAGCTCGCGCAGCTTGTCGGCGATGATGGCGCGGTACTTGCGGGCGTCGGGCGCACTGAAGATGCTTCGGCGTGTCGGCGCGTAGCCAAGAACGATCCTGTCCATGAGGTATCCCTCTCCAACCTGTTGATGCATACATGGCCTTGAGCAGATCTGAGCGGAAATTGCTCCAGCAGAGACATATTTCTGCTCAGTGCAAAGCATATTTGCTGAAAATGCGAGGTATACTCACTCAAAGAATTACTAAAAATTTAGTACTCAATGTAAAGGTCTGCTATGAGTGACAAAGTGACAGCAAGAGATGTTGCAAAGGCAGCGGGAGTTTCGCCTGCAACAGTATCCCTGGTCTTTCGCGACAAGCCAGGTGTTGGCAAAGAGACTCGTGACAGAGTGCGCGCCATAGCAGAAGAAATGGGCTTCGAGTATGACGCACCCGCTCAGCCGCGCAAGACAAGCACGATCCTGTTCGTTCTCTACAAGACGCATGGACGGGTTGTCTCTGATACTCCCTTCTTCGAGAGCCTCATCAAGGGTGTGTCGGACATGACGTACAAGCTGGGATACCACCGTCTGTCGATCTCCTACTTCTATGGACAGCAGGACAAGGCGGAACAGATGAGCAGCCTGCGTTCTATCAAGTGTGCGGGCATCGTGCTTCTCGCGACCGAGATGCGTGCGACCGACGTGGCCCAGTTCGAGCATCTGGGCGTGCCAATCGTTCTCCTAGACAATTGGTTCCCTACGAAGAACCTCGACTCAGTCGTGATTGACAACTCTCGTGGTGCCTGGGCTGCTGTTCGCAATCTTGTGAACATGGGACATTCTGAGATAGGCTATCTGCATTCCAATACAGAGATCAGGAACTTCCTTGAGCGCAAGGAAGGCTATCTGCAGGCCATGCGGCACTTCGATACGATGGACGTCGATCCCATCCATACCATCGTCGAGGTGGGATCTACCTTCGAGAGCGCCTACAAGGATATGAACCGTTACCTGGACGAGGATCCGTATCTGCCGACCGCCTATTTCGCGGACAACGACATCATTGCGATGAGCTGCATCAGAGCTCTCAAGGAGCATGGCTTGCGTGTGCCGGAGGATATCTCCGTCATCGGCTTCGATGATGTCTCGACGGCTGCCATCGCAGATCCGCCGCTTACGACCATGGCAGTGCCCAAGACGAATATGGGTGGGCTCGCTGTCAAGCGGCTCGTCGATCATGTAAAAGGGGAGACGGGCGGCGAGGTTGTACGCATCTCAGTTCTTCCTGAAGTCGTGCAGCGCCAATCGGTTGCATCCTTAAAATAGTTACATTTTAGATTGTTTAAACTCACTAATTGTCAAGTCAGATATTAAAAATGCGCTAAACGTAACTAAAATATTTACTATATGTGATATGTGGGCACATCTCCGGTTGTCACCCGATAGTCTTACTGTTGCACACCAACAAGAACAACAGAACAGCTAATCGGGAGGCATCTATGTCAGATGTAACTGTCGCTCTCGTGTATACGAGCACCACGCCTGAGCTGATCGAACTTGTGGAGAAGGAAGTCGGACAGGCATTAGGCGATGGTGTCCGTGTCCTGAGTTATCAGGATCCTTCGATTCTGGCCGAGGTACGCGAGCATGGCTATGTGACCACTGCTCCTGCAGCACGTCTGGTAGCCATGTATCTCAAGGCCATGCAGGATGGTGCAGATGCCATCCTGAACATCTGCTCGTCTGTTGGCGAAGTTGCAGACAGCGTCCAGGATATGGCGGACTACATGGGTGTCCCGATTGTCAGGATCGACAAGGAGATGTGCCGCGAGGCAGCACGCATAAGCGATCGCATCGGTGTCCTTGCAACCCTTCCTACGACACTCGAGCCTACGATGAACACTGTCAAGCGTATGGCACGTTCCATCAACCGCCATCCTTCGATCGTCCCTGGCCTCATCGATGGAGCATTCGGCCTTGATCAGGATGAATTCCGTGCCGTGATGCTTGCCAAGGCAGAGGAGCTCAAGGATCAGGTCGACACGCTCGTGTTTGCCCAGGGCTCCATGGCGTACTGCGATGAATACATTGCCGAGAAGACAGGCCTCAAAGTGCTTTCAAGTCCGCATTTCGGCGCTCAGGCACTCAAGCGCGCACTCGTCGACCTTGGCAAGATTGAGGAGTAGATAGATGCTCACCGATACGACGCGTTCACCATATGCCAAGGCACATCCTCTCGATTGGGATGCAGTGTCCTGGACCGATGGCTTCTGGTCCAAGGTCAGCGAGACATGCGCAGACTATACCGTGCCTCATATCCGCAAGATGTTCGAGTCTGCAGAGACAAGTCACATCGTCGAGAACTTCCGCGTGTGCGCTGGAGATGCTGAGGGGACGTTCGGCGGCACCGATTTCGGCGACGGTGACTTCTACAAGCTTCTTGAGGCCGCTATCTATGTCGCTGCCAAGAACAACGATCAGAAGCTCTTCTCGGATATCGATGGCTATATCGACCTGATTGGCCGCTGCCAGCAGGACGATGGCTATCTCTCCACGAAGCAGATTATCGGAGAGCGCCAGCACAACGGCGTCAAGAGGTTCGGCAACATCAACGATTTCGAGGTATACAACTTCGGCCATCTCTGCACTGCTGCTGCGCTGCATTACCGCATCACGGGCAAGAAGAACTTCCTCGAGATTGCCATGCGCGCTGCTGACTATCTTGGCAGGATGTACAAGAGCAATGCCGAGACCGGCGAAGTGCAGACCGCTGTGTGCCCTTCGCACTACATGGGACTCATCGAGCTGTACCGTGCTACTGGCGAGAAGCGCTATCTCGATACGGCCGAGCTTGCAATCAGGCTGCGCGATCTCGTGAAGAATGGCACAGCCGACAACCAGGATCGTCTTCCTCTGCATGAGCAGGAGAAGATCGAAGGACATGCAGTACGCGCGAACTATCTCTATGCAGGCGTTGCCGATCTCTATCTCGAGAAAGGCTCGGACGACGACCTCGATGTTGTGAAGCGCATGTGGCGCAACCTCGTCGACCAGAAGCTGTATATCACAGGAGGCTGCGGAGCCATCTATAACGGCGCTGCGCCGTATGGAAACTTCTTCTCGGATTCCAAGACGCATCAGGCCTATGGATATGAGTACCAGCTTCCGAATGTCACGGCATACAACGAGACATGTGCCAGCGTAGGCCTTGTCATGTGGGCATACCGCATGTTCCAGATCGAGCCCCGTGCCGAGTACTTCGATATCATCGAGCGTGCGATGCTCAATGTGAATCTCGCGGCCATGAACCTCAGCGGAGACCTGTTCTTCTATGAGAACATGCTGCGCCGCACGAAGAAGCTGCCGTATGAGCTCATCTGGCCGCTCACACGCAAGCCATATCTCATGAGCTACTGTTGCCCGCCGAATCTGGCACGTCTTCTCTCGGAGACATCTGAATATGCGTATCTGGTCAACGACAGCGACCTCTTTGTCGGCCTCTATGGGTCCAACAGGGCCCACGTGAGCCTGGCAAATGGCACGACGTTCGATATCGAGCAGAAGACGTCGTATCCCTATGGCGGAGACATCGACTTTATCCTGACGAACATCAAGGCAACCGACAAGTTCAAGATCTGCCTGCGCATTCCTGGATGGCTGGAGTCGGGCTACATCGGTTTTGGTGCAGACGTCATAAAGCTTCGCCATGCAGATCATGGCTACTATCAGACGGTCACCATCGAGGGAGTTGCAGACAGCGCGAACGTCCATCTGCACTTTGACATGCCGGCGCGGCTTACGGTCGCTCATCCCTTTGTGGAAGAGGACTGCAACCAGGTCGCTGTCGAGCGCGGGCCGCTCGTCTACTGCATCGAATCTCCAGATGTCGATGCAGAATCGCTCGACAACGTCCTGATCGACCCGTCTGCCGAATTCGTGCAAGTTCCGATGGAAATTGCCGGCGAGCAGATATATGGTCTTCGCTGCTCTGTGCTGAGCCGCCAGACGGACAGCACAGATGGAGAGCCACACGGTGCTCTGTATAGAACGCTTAAAAAAGTCAGCTTAAAGCGCGTTGAAGCCCACTTCATCCCGTATTTTGCATGGGACAACCGCGGGTGGGGAGAGATGCGCATCTGGCTGCCAGTCGCTTATGGCCTGGCAGATGAGGAGGTGCGGCATGAATAGGCTTGAGGGCCTGCTGGAAGAGGCAAACCCCAACCATGAGAAGATCGACGAGCTCTGGCATGCCGCATGCGCAGAGTCTGCCGATACCATCGTCGTGCTGGATGACGACCCGACCGGAACGCAGACAGTGCATGATGTGCCTGTTTATACGAGCTGGGATGCTCCAACCGTGGAAGAGGCTTTCGAAGCTGGCGACCGCGAGTTCTTCATCCTCACCAACTCCCGCAGTTTCTCTGCGCAGAAGACGGAGCAGGTGCACCGCGAGATTGCAGAGAACATTGCAGATGCTGCAAAGAAGTCCCGGAAGAGCTTCACGCTGATCTCCAGGGGAGACTCGACGCTTCGCGGCCACTACCCGCTCGAGGATGAGGTGCTGCGCGCAACGCTCGGAGAGAAGCTTGGCATTGACTTCGACGGAGAGGTCATCTGCCCGGCATTCTTCGAAGGTGGCCGCTATACCTGCGACGATATCCACTACATGTATCGCGATGGCGCATTCATCCCTGTAGGAGAATCCGAGTTTGCCAAGGACGCTACCTTCGGATACAGGTCATCGAATCTGATTGACTATGTCAAGGAGAAGAGCAACGGCGCCTGCACAGAGGCTGACTGCATCTCCATCTCCCTTGATGAGCTGCGCAGCTTCGATCTGGATGGCATCACCGCCAAGCTGGAAAGCTGCACCGGCTTCAAGAAGATTATCGTCAACGCGATGAACTACGACGACCTGAAGACCTTCACGATCTGCTTCCTGCGTGCAAGAGCACATGGCAAGAGTTTCATCTGCAGAACGGCGGCAAGCTTTCCTAAATGTCTGGCGGGCATTGATGATATCGACCTTCTCGGGCGTAACGATATCGAAGATGTGAATAGCAGCAATGGTGGCCTCGTAGTCATTGGATCACATGTGCAGCTTTCCACACAGCAGCTTGAGCATCTTTGCGATGCAGGACTACCCCTCGCATTCTGCGAGTTCGATGTCAGCGAGGCGGATGCTGATGGGAGCTACAAGAGCGAGACTGCACGTGTTGCCGACTATGTCTCCGTAAAAATCGAGGCGGGCACTACTGCTGTCGTGTATACGACACGCAAGGATCTCTCTGTCGTGGAAGCGGATCCCGAGCGCAGGCTGGCAATGTCTGTCAATATCTCCGACGGATTGACGGCAGTTGTCTCTCTGCTGAAGGTGCGTCCCCGCTATCTGATAGCGAAGGGCGGCATCACGTCCAGCGATATCGCGACGAAAAGACTTGGCATCCGTCGCGCTGAAGTGCTTGGACAGGCGGCGAAGGGCATTCCGGTCTGGAAATGCGGAAGCGAGAGCCGGTTCCCCGGCATGTCGTATCTGATATTCCCCGGCAATGTCGGCACGCCAGATACCCTTAAATCAATTGTTGAAGAGTTGGAGAGATAGTCATGGCATCACGCAAGGTCATCATCGCGCTTGCACCGGTAGCAGCCGGTACCGCTATTGATTACAAGGCATTGGCAGCGGATATCGTCTCTTCCGTGGATGAGGGTGCTTCGATGTGCCATCTTCATGCCCGCAACGAGAAGGGCGAGCTCACAGCTGACTGCACGCCGATGATGGACTGCTTCAAGGCAGTCCGTGCTGAACGCGACGTGATCGTGCAGGCATCGACGGGCGGCGTTTCGGATCTGAGCATCGAGGACCGCTGCAACCCTCTCAATTACGATATCGTCGAGAGCTGCTCCCTGAATGGCGGATCGACGAATCTCGGAGAGGCGGTCTACCACAACTCTTTCGATGAGATCCGCTATGTGGCGAAGCGCTCCTATGCAGCGAATACCGTGCCTGAGATTGAGGTCTTCGATATCGGCATGATTCAGGCTGTGGAAGAGATTTCGAAGCAGACTCCGTTCCGTACGCCGAAGCTCTACAACCTGGTCTTCGGACATAAGGGCGGCATGCAGCCTTCGCCGGAGGCTCTCATGGCATTCAGGTCGTTCGTTCCGGATGACTGCATGTGGGGCGTCACCCATTACGGTAGGACCGACTGGGACTTCCTCGCGATGGCAATCGCAGCTGGCGCAACGGATGTGCGCATCGGCTTTGAGGACAGCGCCTCTCTGGGGGATGGCAAGACCGCTTCGCGCAACGCGCAGCTTGTAACGCGGCTCAGGAAGCTTATCGAGGCTATCGGCTATGAAGCCGCAACGCCTGCAGAAGCGCGGGAGATTCTCGGCATCAAGTAGGCCATACGCATTGGGGATCCATGCGGGATTGGGGGAGAGAACATGGCAAGGAAAGTGCGTATTGGCATTGATGTGGGCGGCACCTTCACGGATGCAGTCGCTATCGACAACGATACCTATGAAATCATCGCTTCGAAGAAGATTCCGACCACGCATAAGGAAGGCGTGGCTTATGGCATCGTCCAGATCGTGCGCGAGATTCTCAAGGAAGGCAACATCGATCCTTCCGAAGTGAACTTCATCGCACACGGTACGACCCAGGCAACAAATGCCCTGCTTGAGGGCGATGTGGCACATACCGGCATCATCGGCATGGGCACCGGTACCGATGCTCGCTCCGCTAAGCGCGAGACGAACATTCCGGATATCGAGCTTTCTCCGGGGAAGTATCTCCGCACGTCAAATACCTTCCTGGATACGAAGAACCTTTCGGATGATGCTATCAATGCGGCTATCGACCAGCTGATTGCTGACAAGAGCGAAGTCGTTGTCGCTTCCGCAGCCTACAGCGTGGACGATCCGAAGGATGAGGACCGTGTCGCGAAGATCCTGAACGAGCGCGGTATCCTTTCGACGGTCGGCCATGAGATGTCCGAGCTCTATGGTCTCAACATGCGCACGCGTACTGCTGTCGTCAACGCAAGCCTGATTCCGAAGATGATGGCTACTGCAAACATGACCGAGCAGGCGGTCAAGGACACGAACATCAAGAGCGAGCTTATGATCATGCGTGCCGATGGTGGCGTCATGAGCATTGACGAGGTCCGTCATCGTCCTATCCTGACCATGCTTTCCGGCCTGGCTGCAGGCGTTGCTGGCGCTCTCATGTACGAGAAGATTACCGATGGCATCTTCTTCGAGACCGGCGGCACAAGCGTCGACGTCTCTGTTATCAAGAATGGCAAGACCATGGTCAAGTATGCGGAGGTCGGCGGATTCAAGACTTATCTGCGCTCTCTCGACGTCCGTACCATGGGCCTTGCAGGCGGCACGATGATCCAGATTGCCGATGGAAAGATTTCTGATGTCGGCCCCCGAAGCGCCCACATCGCTGGTCTTGCCTATGAGTGCTTCGATGAGGCTGCAAACATGAAGTCTGCGACGGCGAAGCTTGTCTCGCCGTGCCCTGGCGACCCCGAGTATGTCGTGGTATTCGACCAGGATGGCAACGAGTTCTCGCCCACGCTGTGCGGAGCTGCAAACCTTCTTGGCTATATCCCGAAAGGCGATTTTGCAGAAGGCAACCGGGAGACTGCACGTGTTGCCTGGGATGCCGTGGGCAAGCTTGTTGGCATGACGGCCGAAGAGGCTGCAGCAAAGGCCATGGACATCGCAACCGATAAGCTCAAGGTCACCGTCGACTCGTTGATAGAGGACTACAACCTGAATCCGAATATGATCACGTTCATCGGCGGTGGCGGCAGTGCTGCAGTCCTGGCACCGGCGCTGGCCAAGAAATACGGCGAGAACATGAAGTGGCGTATCGCCAAGAACGCACCTTCGATCTCTGCCATCGGCGTCGCTCTTGCTATGGTCCGCGAGACGCTCGAGAGGAGCGTCAACAATCCGACGCCTGATGACATCAAGCGCATCCGCCGCGATGTTATCGAGAAGATTGTGCGCTCGGGTGCTGCAGAAGAGACGGTGGATGTCTCCATCGAGATTGATTCGGAGCACTCTATTCTGCGTGCCGTGGCAACCGGCGCAACGGAGTTTCGTGCGAAGAATCTGTCGCAGAAGGCAATGGATCCAGAGGAGATGCGCAGCATTGCTGCACAGGCAATCAATATGGATACTGCTTCTGTAGATGCCAAGTGCTCTTGCGGCCGCTGGACCTTGTTCTCGGGACTCAATGTGACCAAGAAGTTCTTTGGCCTCATCTCTACCAAGAAGACTCCGGTCGCTGTCGTCGACCGCGAAGGCGTCGTGCGCTTCAAGACAGAGAATGCGCATTATCTTATCTATGATGCTGGCAAGCCGAAGAAGTTCGATGACTTCCTGTATGACAACACGATTTTTGGCGATGCCAACGCAACCATCCCTCGCGTTTTCCTGTTCTACCGCGAGAAGATGCTCGACCTGACCGGCATGCAGACTGCCGAGCAGATGAAGTCAATCATGGAAGTCGAGCTCTCTGCGCTCAATCCAGACGATCGCGTCATTGCAGTTGCCTACAACTGACGGGAGTTGAAGTGACTCTTGATGCGGTATCTGCAATCCCTACGGATAGCAAAGAGCTTGCAGATGCCGAACTCAGGCGCAATCCTCTGTATTCCAAATTTCCAGAGGACAGAAAGGGGTGGTATATCGAGCAGTCTTTGATGTTGGGCACGGAAGCTGCTGACAGACAGCTGGAGCATGGCGCAGACATCCTGAAGCTGGTGAGGGAGAACGGAATCGAGCTCGTCAGACGCTCCGAATGCACCGCCGGACAGCAATCCGCACTGCGCAGCGAAATCGAATACCGTGAAGATGGAAGCAGGATAGTCATCTACATGGGCTCAATTCGATCGCTCTACGCAAACTGCCGGGAGTTTGCTCCGCCTGGAATTGCCCTGGAGGCAGATGAGATCTTTGAGATGCATGTCGCGCACGAGTTCTATCACTATTTGGAATTCGCGTCAGGGAGGACGACATCGCAGAGATTGCCAAAGATCGAAATCGCCTGGCTGGGAAGGCTCAGGCGGCACATTGAACTCAGAGAGACCTGCGAGATTGCTGCACAGGCCTTTGCAAAGAGATTCTGCGGGCTCAAAGTGCTCCCAACATACTATGACCTGCTATTGATCAAGACGCGTGGGACAGACAGCTTGTAATCGGATGTAGCTACAAAAGAAGAGGGGCATTGGAATGGATGGTTTGTTGATTGCACAAGCAATCGGTATTCTCGTGGTATTTCTTGGCCTGATCGCTCTCATGATTACGCGCAAGATTCCGACTATGCTTGCGCTTCCTATCATGGCAATTGCATTTGGCATCATCGCTGGCGTGCCGTTCATGTCGAGCAGCGCGGATGATGCAACGATCTTCACGACGATAATCCAAAAGGGCTCCATGAAGATGAGCGACGCAATGGCAAGCATGCTCTTTGGCGCCATGTTCGCTCAGATGCTCAACAAGACGGGCATCACGCGCTCCATCGTCAAGAAGGCTGCAGAGCTTGGTGGCGGCAATGCACTGGCTTCTGCAATCGTGTTCTTCTTCATCACTGCAGTTGTCTTCACGGGCGGCTCTGGCCTCGGTATGTACATCCTGGTCGGCAACATCGTGATTCCGATCCTTGTCTCCCTTGGCATCTCCTCGTTCACTGCTGGCATGGTCCTGCTTCTTGGTGGCATCGTCGGTTCGAGTCTCAACGTTGCTGGCTGGAGTGTCATGACTCAGACGCTTGGCATCGATATGTCCGTCATCACTAGCAACCTCCTCATCCCGCTCATTCCGTTCGCTGCTGTCTGCCTTGTCATGATTGTCATGGCTGTCAAGAAGGATGTCTCCAAGCACAAGGCATGGGCTATGCCTGCAGGAGAGCAGGCCGAGGATGACGAATCCGACAAGCATGTTCCTCTGATTTCCTTCATCTCTCCTCTCATTCCTGTCGTGCTCGTCTGGGGCTTCAAGTTCCCCATCCTTCCGGCAATCATCATCGCTATGCTCTTTGTCCTGGTTGTCATCCATCCGCATCGTCCGCTGCAGCTTGTCTCTTCGAGCCTTATCGAGGGCACGCAGGACACCGCTTCCGCCATCGCGCTGTTCATCGGCCTTGGCATGCTCATGGCTGCTGTTACCTGCCCGCAGGTCTCTGGCGTCATCTCGCCGTTCGTCGATGCGATTATTCCGTCCACTCCACTCGGCTACATCCTGTTCTTCGTCATTCTTGCACCGCTTTCCCTCTACCGTGGTCCTCTTGCTCCTTACGGCCTTGGCGCTGGCATTGCATCCCTGTTCCTGCCTGCAGGCATGAACCCGACGATGGCATTCCTCGGCTGGCAGGCAATTGGCGACCTCTCTGGTGTTGCTGACCCGACCCAGTCCTACATCATCTGGATTGCGGACTACACCAAGAGCGATGCCAACGACTACATGAAGAAGATTCTTCCGGGCGTCATGATCTCTACGGCTATTACCATCATCATCGGCTGCTTCATCGTCCTCTAGCGGCTGCATGAGACGATATTCTCTGCAATAGCAACGAGAGTACGGCGATGCACTCCTATAAGCTGCTTGGCAGCGGAAGGAGTGCATCGCCTGTCTGTTGACGGGAGGTCTTCATGAACGGCAATGCAGCTGGTGCCGGCAATTGTGCCGATGAGAGCGCAGATTGGATCAGGAAGCTCGACAGTTCCCAGATGATTGGCGCAGATGCCGATTATGGCACCGCAATCAGGCTGGAGACGTCATTTGAGCTTAACGAAGATGCGGCTGATGTCGTGGATGCGCATCTTGTGGCGACAGCACTTGGTGTATACGAAGCCTGGCTGAATGGTCTGGCAGTCGACAGTTCTGTTTTGAGCCCTGGCTGGACCTCGTATGAATGGAGGCTGCAGGTCCAGGCAATCGATGTCACATCCCTTGTGAAGCGCGGTGCTACCAAGCAGCAGCTCAAGCTGACGGTAGGCAATGGCTGGTATAGAGGAAGGCTCGGATTCGAAAAACAGGAATCGAATTACGGCGAAGAAATAGGTGCTATCGCAGCGCTGGCTATCAGGTATGAAGACGGCACAGAACAGCTGATTCGGACGAATCCGAATGACTGGCATGCAGCTGCATCGGATATCACCTACAACTCCCTGTATAACGGCGAGACCATCGATGCAAGGCTTCGGGGGCATGAACCGTCTCTGCAGGTGAAGGCAATCTCTTTCAATAGGAAAGTGCTTGTTCCGCAGGCTGGACCATCGGTCATCCGGCAGGAGATCATCCATCCGCAGAAGATATGGCTTTCGCCTTCAGGCAAGACCTTGGTCGACTTTGGCCAGAATCTTGTCGGATGGGTCCGCTTTGCAGCCAAGGGCAACAGGGGTTCTTCTATCGTGATCAGGCATGCAGAGGTGCTTGAGCACGGTGAGCTTGGCACAAGGCCCCTTCGCCATGCCAGAGCCACCGACACGTTCATCCTGTCCGGCAATCTCGATCGTTTCGAGCCAACCATGACTTGCCACGGCTTCCGCTATATCCAGGTCGACGGATGGCCCGGCGATATCTCGAAGAAGGATATCGAAGCTGTGGTGGTTGGCTCACAGATGCGCAGAACAGGATATTTCGAATGCTCCAATGCGGATGTGAACCAGCTTGTGCACAATTCCGTCTGGAGCCAGAAAGGGAATACCGTCGATATTCCGACCGACTGTCCGCAGCGTGATGAGCGCGAAGGCTGGACGGGAGATATTGCGGCATATGCGCCAACAGCAGCCTTCCAGTTCGATGTATCGGGATTCCTGCACAAATGGCTGCTCGACCTGTATGCGGAGACGGAACATAGCGCTTTGGGCATCGTGCCGATGGTCGTGCCGGATATCGTGAAGCTCAAATGCCCTGACAACGTGGCTGGATGGGTCAAGAACGCGACCGCAATCTGGGGAGATGCAAGCATCTGGGTGCCGCAGGCACTCTGGTGGGCATATGGCGATGTCGATGCATTGGAAAGCCACTACCCGGCGATGAAGCTGCATCTCAAGTCGATAGAGAAGATGCTGGGGCCAGATGGGCTCTGGGATTCTGGCTTCCAGTTCGGCGACTGGCTGGATCCGACCGCCCCTCCTGACCGGCCGGCTGACGCCAAAGCAGACAGATATGTTGTTGCGCAGGCATGCCTCTATCGTGATGCCACATTTGCTGCGGAAGCTGCTGATGTGCTGGGCTATGACGCAGAGAAGGCACACTGGAATGAGCTTGCTGCTCGCACGAAGGAGGCCTTCAACAAGGCGTATGTGCATGATGGGATTATCAAGTCAGACAGCACGACAGTCTATGCCTTGGCGCTTGTATTTGGCCTGCTGGATGGTGAAGATGCTCAGGTCGCTGCTGAGCGTGTAGCAGAGCTCGTACGCGAAAATGGGTACCGCGTCAGTACAGGATTTGCTGGGACTCCCTATATCACTTGGGCGCTTTCTGAGCATGGCCATGCTGACGATGCGTACAGGCTGCTGCTGGAACGTGGCTGCCCATCATGGATGTATCCAGTGAGCATGGGGGCTACAACGGTGTGGGAACGTTGGGACTCCATGCTGCCGGATGGATCCATCAACCCAGGGGAGATGACCTCGTTCAACCACTATGCGCTTGGTGCGGTATGTGACTGGGTGTACCAGGTTATTGGTGGGCTTCGCCCTGCCGAGCCGGGATATCGCTCCGTGCTTGTAAGGCCTGTTCCGGGCCCCGGCATTGACTGGGCGCGCACGCGTCTGGATTCGCCTGTTGGGCATATCGAAGTGTATTGGAAAAAGACTTCTGGCAGCTATCTGACAGTTGAGGCCGATATTCCGGGAGATACGCCAGCAACGGTTGAATTGCCTGATGGCAGCGTGTGGAAGGTGAAAGGCGGCCATCACGTCTTCGGAGGCAGTTTGCCGGCAGAGGAAAGATAATATCTAGTTCCAGCTAGCAGGCGCCTGTCCTCAATTGGGTTGGCGCCTGCGGCTATCTAGCCGGCATTCGTACATCTCCTGGTACATGAGCGGCTGCCCACAAGCAGTAGCCACTGCTGGTCGAACGAGATCTCTCCTTCGGAATTGCGGTAGGGGGCAAAGCCGGTCTTGGCACCACCTTGGAGCTCATCCTCCATGAGATGTGTGATGTGGGCCTTTGTCTCCTTCGGTGTATGTGTGAGGTCCATCCAGCCGGAGAGCGTATGGGGAAGACGGGATAGCATCTTGGAGACGATGCGATAGCCGCTGTGCTCGAAGAGCCCCTCGAGCTCCTCCGCGGAAAGCAGGCGTTCGTGCGAAGGGTCGCGTAGGTGCTCTATCGCATCACGCATCGTGCGCAGAGGCTCAGGGGAGGCAAGCATGTCTGCCACGACGAGCTTGCCGGAAGGTGCCAGCACGCGTCCCATCTCATCGAAGACAGCCTGAACATCCTGTAAGTGGTGGAACGAGAGCCTCGTGACCACGATATCGAATGCCTCATCCTTGAAGGGAAGCTCCTCTGCAAGGCCTTCTCTGAACGCGATGTTCGTGAGACCGGCATCCTCTGCCAAGCGCTTTCCCTGCTCGAGCATGGCAGGTGTTGCATCGAGGCAGATGACCTTGCTGACATGAGGAGCAAGAGCGCGGCCCATGAGGCAGGTGCCGGCACAGACCTCGAGGACCGTGTCTTCTGGCTCAGGAGCTATGGCCCTGCATGCGGCATCGAGCCATTCCTGGCTCGAGAGGCCAGCGGATGTGCTGTCGAAGCCTGCTGCCTGTGCAGCAAACGACTGACGAATACGGTCGATGTTTTCTGGCTGCATGATGGGACCTTTCTCCTGCTGCAAGGAGCATAGCTCGCAGCGTTTGTCCCATATTGCCAGGAAGTGGCATATCTTCGCCGGAAGATAGGTGTCCTGCATGCAATGCGCTGCCGCTGTTCCTCCCTATCTGTGGTACAAAGAGCAGGACACAGCTCGAGGGGGAGAGACACATGGGAAAAGTGACGCTCAAGGATATTGCGCGTGAGGTCGGCGTCTCGCCCTCTACGGTGTCTCTTGTCCTGAATGGCAGATATGTCCGTGTTTCCGATGCGAAGCGGCAGGCAATACTTGAATGTGCCCGGCAGAAGCACTACGTGCCGAACCAGATTGCACGAAGCCTCGTTTCCCAGCGCTCCGATACGCTTGGCCTCATCATCCCCAATATCGAGAGCCGCTTCTTCAGCTCGCTTGCAAAGCACTTGGAGCAGCGCTGCAGGAAGATAGGCTATGCCCTCCTGATCGCGAACTCGGACGATGTGCCGGAAAACGATGCAGAGCTCGTGCGCCTCTTCGTGAACCGCGGCGTCGACGGCATCTTCCTCGTGGCGGCAAGCGGCTTGGCACCAGACCCCGATCTTGCAGAGATGCTTTCGTCCCTGCCAGTCCCGTATCTGATGGTCGACCGCGTGCTTGAAGGCGTTGCTGGCGATTCCGTGAGCTTCGACAATGTGCTCGGTGGCTACCTTGCCACGAAGCATCTCGTGGAGCATGGGCACAGACGCATCGCCTGCGTCGCAAACATGCAGGAAGGCACCGGCAGAAAGCGTGTCCAGGGCTACGAGAAGGCGCTTTCCGAGGCAGGAATCGCACCCGATCCTGCACTCGAGCTCCAGAGCCGCTACTACATCCCCGATGCCTACCACGTAGGGGATGCAGTGATTGCGACCGGTGCGACGGGCGTCGTAGCAACATCTGACAATATCGCTCTGGGACTCCTGAAACGTCTCTATGAGCGGAAGCTTCGCGTGCCGCAGGATCTCTCCATCGTGAGCTACGACAACTCGACCGCAGACTCGCTCTTCGAGCCGGCGCTTACCTCGATCGAGCAGAACGTGAACGAGCTTTCCGAGGCCTCGCTTTCCCTCATGCTCGCCCGCCTCAGGGGCACGTGCGAAGACACGCTCCAGACGAGGCTCCTGGCACCGAAGCTCGTCTCCAAGGACTCTGTGAGAGATGTCTGATGCTCTATTATATTTTTTGGTAAAACGTATTTTCTCGTAGTGATAAAACGTTTTATCACTTATGCTCCTTCTCGGAAGGCAGAAATAGGGAAGAAGGAGCCGAAAATGTCTCAGCCTGTGTTGGGAACGCCCTGGAAGAAGCTCAACCGTACCGTCTCGGATGAAGAGGTCGCCTGGCTCGACCGCTACTGGAGGTGCGCGAACTACCTCTCCGTCGGACAGATCTATCTCCGCTCGAATCCTCTCATGAGGGCAGACTTCAAGAACGAGGAAGGTCCTGACGGCTTCACGCGCGAGGATGTGAAGCATCGTCTCGTCGGCCACTGGGGAACGACGCCGGGCCTGAACTTCCTCTATGCCCATGTGAACCGTCTCATCCATGACCACCAGCAGAACACACTCTTCCTGATGGGTCCGGGGCATGGCGGACCGGCTGGCACCTCCCAGAGCCTACTTGACGGAACGTACCGTGAGATCCGTCCGGACATCACGGACGACGAGGCAGGACTCCAGAAGTTCTTCCGCCAGTTCTCCTATCCTGGTGGCATCCCTTCGCACTATGCTCCTGAGACGCCGGGCTCGATCCACGAGGGCGGCGAGCTTGGCTATGTGCTCTCCCATGCCTATGGCGCGGTGCTCGACAACCCGAGCATGCTTGCCGTGGCAGTCGTGGGTGACGGCGAGGCCGAGACCGGCCCGCTCGCCACGAGCTGGCAGACGAACAAGTTCATGGATCCCCTGACGGACGGCATCGTCCTGCCGATTCTTCACCTCAATGGCTACAAGATCGCGAACCCGACAATCCTCGCCCGCATCTCTGACGGCGAGCGCGAAGAGTTCTTCCGCGGTATGGGCTACCATCCCTACAGCTTCGTCGCCGGCTTCGACGAGGAGGACCACGAGTCCATCCACAGGCGCTTCGCAGCGCTTCTCGAAGCAGTCTTCGACGAGATCTGCGACATCAAGGAGCGTGCTGCTGCAGGCGAGAGCTCCCGTCCGTTCTACCCGATGATCATCTTCCGCACCCCGAAGGGCTGGACGTGCCCGAAGACGATCGACGGAAAGAAGACGGAAGGCTCCTGGCGAGCGCACCAGGTGCCTCTGGCTTCTGCCCGCGATACCGAGGCACACTTCCAGGTCTTGAAGGGCTGGCTCGAGTCCTATGAGCCCTCTGGCCTCTTCACGCCTGAAGGCTCCATCCGTCCCGAGGTCACGGAGTTCATGCCAGAAGGCGAGCTCAGGATCGGTGCGAACCCGAATGCCAATGGCGGCAAGATCAGGAAGCCGCTCGTCCTTCCGGATGCAGAGAAGTATGCCTACGACGTGGATACAAAGGGCCATGGTGCCGGAGCCACCGAGTCGACGCGCGTCCTCGGCGAATACACGGCCGAGCTCATCAACAACAACCGTGACCGCTTCCGCATCTTCGGCCCGGACGAGACAGCCTCGAACCGCCTGCAGCCGAGCTACCAGGTGACGGACAAGCAGTGGTTCAACGGCGACCTCAACGACGATCCAGCAAACGACGAGCACCTCGCTCCTGTCGGCAATGTTATCGAGCAGCTCTCCGAGCACCAGTGCGAAGGACTTCTCGAGGGCTACCTGCTGACCGGCCGCCACGGCCTCTGGTCTTCCTACGAGTCCTTCGTGCACATCGTCGACTCCATGGTGAACCAGCACGCAAAGTGGCTCGAGGCTACCGTGCGCCACATCCCCTGGAGGAAGCCAATCTCCGGCCTCAATATGCTCCTTTCGAGCCATGTCTGGCGCCAGGACCACAATGGCTTCTCCCACCAGGATCCGGGCTTCGTGGACGTGCTCCTCAACAAGTGCTGGAACAACGACCATGTGGTGAACATCTACTACCCGGCAGATGCGAACATGCTGCTCGCCGTGGCAGAGCGCTGCTACCAGTCCACGAACTGCATCAATGGCATCTTCGCAGGCAAGCAGCCTGAGCCCACGTGGCTCTCTCTTGCAGATGCCAGGGCAGAACTTGCGAAGGGTGCTGCCGAGTGGAAGTGGGCATCTACGGCCAAGCCGGGCACGGAGCCTGACATCGTCCTCGGCTGCTGCGGCGATGTGCCGACGCAGGAGACACTTGCAGCAACAGAGCTTCTGGACAAGCTCGGCGTGAAGGTCCGTGTCGTGAATGTCGTCGAGCTCCTGAAGATCCAGAATGCTCAGGAGAACGACGAGGCACTCACGGATGAGGAGTTCGCAGAGCTCTTCACGACTGACCGTCCAGTCCTCTTTGCCTTCCATGCCTATCCCGACACGATCCATCGCCTGATCTGGCACCGTCCGAACCACGACGCCTTCCACGTGCATGGCTACGAGGAGCACGGCTCCACGACGACGCCGTACGATATGCTGCGCTTGAACCACATGGACCGCTGGGCACTGGCCGCAGATGCCCTCAGGATCCTGGATGCTGACAAGTGGGCAGACCAGATTGCCGAGTGGGAGAAGTTCCGCCAGGACGCCTTCCAGTTTGCTGTGGACAAGGGCTACGATCACCCTGCCTTCACGGACTGGGAGTGGCACGGTGCCAAGGATGCCGGTGCATCGATCTCTGCCACGAAGGCAACCGGCGGAGACAACGAGTAGAAGCCGTCCATATCGTTTCTGCAAAGGCGCTGCAGCTTCAGGCTGCGGCGCCTTTCTGCGCATCTGTGCCTGCTTTCTTTCCAGAAAAGCAGGGCCTTCTGCTCTGAGGGTTTCTGACAGATGGCCTTGCAGGGTAAAATGCAGTGGTTGCCAGAAGAAAGGAGGTTTGTGATGGCAAGAAAACTGACCGATGTCGAGCATGCCTTGATGGAGCTTGTGCGCGATGAGGTGTCGCCCCTGATTCCGTCCGCGAAGCGCAATCTCGCATCGGGCTTTGCAAGCGCACTTGTCCGCCTCAAGGACTACCGTACGGACAAGCCAGGTCTCGAGAAGCTCCTCCAGAAGGTCGGGCTCGATGACAAGGAGACGGAGGACAGCATCTGCTCCGAAGTCCTCGTCTGGTATGCGCAGGACAATGTCTTTGGCATCAACGACGAGCTCATCGAGGCTGCCTATGCAAAGGTGACCGAGGAAGCAGAAGCAGAAGAGGCAGAGGCTGACAAGGAAGCTGGCGTCATCCCCGAAAACGAGCCGATTGCATCTGCAGACGATGCAGAGCCTGAGCCGGAGGCAGAGGCAGCTCCTGAGGTGGAAACTCCCCAGGAAGAGCCGAAGCAGAAGCGGACCCGCAGGCGCAGGACAAAGAAAGCAGCAGCAGAGGCCGAAGAGGCGGAAAATGCATCCGAGGCACCTGCTCCGGAAGAGGGCACGCCTGAGCCAGAAGAGGCACCGAAGAAGCCCCGCCGCCGTACGCGCAGGAAGGCCCAGACTGAAGAGGCAAAGGCCGAGCCTGAAGCTGCAGCTGCCGTGCCCGAGGCCGATGTGGCAGATGCATCCCAGCAGGATGGGGCCGAAGAGGCAGCTCCTGCAGAGGCACCGCGCAAAAGGCGCCGCCGCACGCACCGGATCGTGAAGGCTCAGAAGGAGGCTTCTGAAGCAGAGGATTCCAAGGCCGAAGCTCCGGCCGAGACAGAGTCCGAGCCTGTGCTCGAGCCTGAGCGCGAGGCAGAGGCAGAGGAGGCCGCAGCTGAAGAAGCCGAAGCCGACGAGGCTCTCGGTATCGACGGCGATGCCGAAGGAACGGAAGAAGCAGAGGAAGCAGAAGCTCCTGCAGAGGAGGCTGCTCCCGAGGCGCCGAAGCGTCCTCTTCCGCCGAAGCCGTCCCATTCGCGCGACCTGCGCAAGATTCCCTATGTGCGCAGAGGTGGCGAGACCGACGCAGAGATCAGACAGAAGATCGTCCAGCTCGATGAGAGGTTCTGGATGAACGGATGGCTGCTCTCGCACCCGAAGGCCTATGTGCTCTTCGAGCATGAGATCGAGACGATGAACGATATCCTCCAGGACGGCATGCTCCCGGGAGACATCACCCGCCGCCAGCTCGCCTACCAGATGGGCGGCGACGAGAAGTTCTTCGAGTATGGATCTGACGGATTCCGCCTCTTGCGTGCTCTCGGTATGGAGGACATCATCCGCCACCGTCCGCTTCCGAAGTCGGACCTCGTCTACCATGCGCCGAGGCGCCGCAAGCACATGCGCGTGCTCGTGACGGAAAACCTCGATCCCTACCTCGATGTGCATGACCTCATGTACGAAGATGGCAGGACGACGATTCTGGGCGAGCGCATCCACGCCGTGGTCCTGGGCGGTGGCACGCCGATCATCGAGCATAACAGGCTCTCGCTTCTGCTCGATACGCTCGGCGCAGACTCTATCGAGGTGCTCTATTGGGGCGATATCGACCGCGCCGGCATCTCGATCATGAACAAGCTCGAGCGCGAGCTCAATGGCAGGTACGGCTTTGCCCCGTTTGCTCCGGCCTATGAGCTCATGGTGAAGAAGGCATCCGAGCGCTTCCCGGATGCACAGGACAACGAGTTCACGAAGCAGGTGAATATCGTGGACTACGATATGACCCCGCTTCTGAATGTCCTTTCTGACGATGCGGCTGCCTATGCAAAGACGGTCGTCGATTCCTGCGAGCTCATTCCGCAGGAGATTCTCGTGAAGCAGGATCTCTAAAGATATCTGCTATCGATATAGCGTTCATCTGAGATGCGCCTCTCCCATACCGGGGGAGGCGCATCTTTCTCTGTCTTCTTTTCTTGCATGGATATCTAGCAGCGCATATGCCAATCCGAAGAGACGTCTTAATCTATTGAGACTGAATCTCAAAAATCTTAGAGATTCTCCTTGACTAACAAAAATGGATATTGATAATAATAATCGTTCTCAGTTAAGGAGCAGCACAGCAGAGCTGCAGAAAAGAAAGGGGATGGGACATGTCTCTCATCAACAAGGAAATCTCCGATTTCAGCGTCCAGGCCTACCAGGCGGGCGAGTTCAGGACGGTCACCAAGGCTGATGTCCTCGGCAAGTGGGCTCTGTTCTTCTTCTATCCCGCAGACTTCACCTTCGTCTGCCCGACCGAGCTCGAGGAGCTTGCAGAGAACTATGAGGCCTACAAGGCAGAGGGCTGCGAGGTCTACTCCGTCTCCTGCGATACCCACTTCGTCCACAAGGCATGGCACGACGAGTCCGAGCGCATCCAGAAGGTCACCTATCCGATGCTCGCCGACCCTGCACACGTCCTTGCAGAGGACTTCGAGGTCCTGATCGAGTCTGACGGCCTTGCCGAGCGCGGCGCCTTCATTGTCGATCCGGATGGCAAGATTCAGGTCTACGAAGTCACCGCAGGCGGCATCGGCCGCAATGCGAAGGAGCTTCTGCGCCTTGTCCAGGCCGCGAAGTTCGTCCGCGAGCACGGCGACCAGGTCTGCCCTGCAAAGTGGCAGCCGGGTGCCGAGACCCTGAAGCCGTCCCTCGATCTTGTGGGCCAGTTGTAAGACAGAAACGTTTCGGGAAGGCCAGCGGAAGCTGGCCTTCTCTCTGAGGTGGCAGCAGATAGCTATGAAGGAGGTCTGCCATGGAACAGGAAGAGAAGATCTACGATGCGGTGATCGTGGGCGGAGGCCCTGCCGGCCTCACGGCGGCGCTCTATCTGGCACGTGCCCGCTACCGTGTCCTTGTGGTCGAGCGCGAGCATTTCGGAGGCCAGATCACGATCACGTCCGAGGTCGTGAACTATCCAGGCGTCCTTTCTGCCTCGGGCACAGAGCTCACCGACACGATGCGCCAGCAGGCCGAGGCCTTCGGTGCCGAGATGCTGCTTGCCACGGTCGAGAGCATCGATCTTTCGGGCGATGTGAAGCATGTGAAGACCAGCAGGGGAGAGCTCTCGTGCCTCGCGGTGCTTCTGGCAACAGGCGCAAGCCCGCGTCGTGCCGGCTTTGCGGGCGAGGAGGAGTTCCGCGGCCACGGCGTTGCCTACTGCGCAACCTGCGACGGCGAGTTCTTCTCGGGACGTCCGGTCTTCGTCGTGGGCGGCGGCTTTGCGGCGGCAGAGGAAGCTGTCTTCCTCACCCGCTATGCCTCGCGTGTGACCGTGCTTGTGCGCGAGGATGATTTCACCTGCGCCAAGGCGACGGCCGATGCGACGCGTGCGAATCCCGATATCACCGTGCATACGAATGCCGAGCTTGTCTCGGTATCTGGTGACTCCGTTGTAAGGAGCCTCGTATGGAAGGACGGAAAGACCGGCGAGACTCATGAGGTGAAGCCTGAGGATGGAGGGACTGTCGGCGTCTTCGTCTTCGTCGGCTATGCACCGGCCACAGAGCTTGTGCGTGGCCTCGCCGAGCTCGATCCTCAGGGCTATGTGATCACAGATGAGCACCAGATGACGACAGCTGACGGGCTCTTTGCGGCAGGAGATATCTGCCAGAAGAGGCTCCGTCAGGTGGCAACCGCAGTCGGCGAAGGCGCTGCCACGGCGACGGAGATGGAGCGCTACCTCAAGGCAGCGCAGGAAAAGACCGGCATCCATCCTGTCCAGCCGGCAACGAGGGTCCAGAAGGCAGCCTCCAAGAAGGAGGAGAAGAAGGTCTCCTCTGATGGTCCCATCGACGATGCAATGCGCTCGCAGCTTGCTGCCGTCTTCGAGCGCATGGAGAAGCCTCTTGTCCTCGAGCTCCATCTCGACGACGGAGAGATTGCATCTGAGCTTGCCGCCTACATGGAGGCACTGGCTCAAGAGACGGACAAGCTTTCGGTCACGCGTGCCGATACGTCTTCTGACGATGCGGCAGAGCTCCCCTATGTCTCAGTCCTTCGGGATGGTGTGCCCTGCGGCATGAGCTTCCACGGCGTGCCCGGAGGCCATGAGTTCACCTCGTTCGTGCTCGGCCTCTACAACGCCGCAGGCCCCGGCCAGCAGATTGCAGACTCCGACCGTGCAGCCATCTCTGCCATCGACCGCCCTGTCGAGATGAAGGTGCTTGTCGGCCTCTCCTGCACGATGTGCCCTGAGGTCGCCGTCGCGACGCAGCGCATCGCAGCAGAGAATTCCCAGGTCCAGACGGCGGTCTACGACGTGAACCGCTTCCCGGCGCTGAAGGATGCCTACGATGTGATGAGCGTTCCCTGCCTTGTCATCAATGACGGAGGAAAGGAGCAGGTCTCCTTCGGCAAGAAGGGCCTCACGGAGATCCTCTCGCTCATCGGTGCATAGCCTCGACGTGCATATGACTCTTTCGGGAGGGCCTTCGGGCCCTCCTTTTTGTCATGCCGATGGCACGTATCCGGAGAGGCGCTGAAACTCCGTCCGTTCTGGCGTCTTGCCAATACCCGAGCGCTCCGGTGGTGCTATCCGCAAGAAACAGTATGCCAGAGCTCATATTTATCTCTATCTGGCATTTGGTACAGAGACATTCTGGGGGACGGCGAATGGCAGCTTGCTGTCCGGGGACCGATCGTCCTCCCGCACTCCACGAAAAGGAACACAGCGCCTGAGGCTGCGTTCGCGCGGCCCCTCGTTCGTTTTGGGGAAGGAGTCCTGTGCAGCGCATCTCGAGACATATCTCGCTGACTGTCGTGCTTGCTCTCGTATCGTTCGTCTCTCTCTCTCTTCATCAGTGCCCTCGATATGGACCTCTCGGGCCTTCTTTCGGGAGATCCCGATCGGTGGTTCGTGCTTCTGACATCCCGCCCGCCGCGCCTTCTGGCCATCCTCTGCACGGGTGCCGGCATGAGCGTTGCAGGCCTTCTCATGCAGCAGCTCACGATGAACAAGTTCGTGTCCCCGACGACGGGGGCCACGATCCAGCCGGCCCAGTTCGGCATCCTTCTGGCCCTGCTCTTCATGCCGGATTCCGAGCTGATGGGGAGAGCTGCCTTCGCCTTCGTGACAGCTACCTTGGGCACCTGGCTCTTCATCTGGCTCATCTCCCGCATCGACTTCAAGGACCCAATCATGGTCCCGCTTGTCGGCATCATGTTCAGCTACGTCGTCACCGGCGTCACAGGCTTCCTTGCCAATGGCTTCGATATGAACCAGGCACTCACTACCTGGCTGACCGGCATTTCTCGCTTGTGACCCGCGTACACTACGAGCTCGTGTTCCTGTCGGTGCCCATGATCGTGGCTGCCTTTGTCTTTGCAGACCACTTCAAGATCGTGGGGCTGGGCAGGGACGTATCGAGAAATCTCGGGGGCAACTACTATCTCGTGCTCTTCTCGGGCCTTGCGATCGCTGCTGTCATCACGGCTTCTGTCGTCAGCACGGCCACGACGACCTTCGACCATCTCCAGAAGTATGTGACCGACGAGAACATCGCGAACTCGGCAACGTCAAGCCGGCAGATCTCGAGGCCGTCGCTGCGTGCGATTCCGACTACATCTTCGTTCTGGACCGCGATTCGGCTATCGGGGCTGAAGGTGCCCAGCTCGCTGCTGATGTCATGAACAACGATATCATCAACAGCACCCGTGCGGTGCAGGAGGGGCACATGATTGTCCTTGCCCATCCGGCCGCCTGGTACACGGCCGAAGGTGGCATCACGGCACTCGACTACATACTCTCCGGCCTCGAGGCAACCATCCTCTAGTCTCTTGGAAAGCGGCATATCTGCATGCAGGAAGGCTGGCACACATGCTGGCCTTCCTTGCATATCCTTTCTATCCGCAATGCGGGGGTGAGAAACGATAAGATACTCTTGATTAAGATACAAAAGATTAAGATAATAGTTTGTATATTAAGAATGCCATGGACCGATGAAAGAGAGATGGCGCTGTGGGCAGATTTGTAGGAAGAATCAAGGAGCTTGCGGCGTTGGGGCAGCATTATGCGACGGGAAGATTCGAGATGGTTGTCGTCTATGGAAGGCGGCGGCTGGGGAAGACCATGCTTCTCACGGAATTCTCCCGAGGCAAGCGCTGCCTCTTCTTCACTGCTACCGAGAAGTCGGACGCAATCAATCTGTCAGAGTTTTCGAGAACTGTCGCTGAGTTCTATGCGCTGCCAGGCATCTCGTTCGGCTCCTGGATGGATGCGCTTCGATTTGTTGCCGATCATGCCAATGACACAGCGGAGCCGCTCCTGTTCATCTTCGATGAGTTTCCTTATGCGGCGAAAGCAAACCCTTCGCTTCCCTCGATGCTGCAGCAGCTGATCGACCGCAGGCTAGCCGATGTGGACATGACTCTTGTGCTGTGTGGAAGCAATCAGGGCTTCATGGAAAGCGAGGTGCTTGGAGAGTCGAGTCCGCTCTATGGGCGCCGTACGGCACAGATCGAGCTCCATCCCTTCGACTGCTTCGATGCCCATCTCATGTACCCTTCGCTTGATGCGGAGCAATCGGTTGCGTTCTTTGTGACCTTTGGAGGCACTCCCTATTATCTGGCACAGATACGCGCAGATGAAAGCTATGCAGAGAATGTGGTGCGTCTATTCTTCGATCCTTCCGGCCTGCTCTATGCGGAACCTCAGATGCTGCTGCGCCAGGAGCTCAGCGAACCTGCGCTCTACGTCTCGGTGCTCGATGCAATCGCATCGGGAGCGACAAAGCCGCAGGCAATATCGGAACATTCGGGAGTGGAGAGGCAGTCTGTCGGAAGATATCTCAAGACGCTGGAATCCCTCATGCTCATCGAGCGCAGAGTTCCGTTCGGAGAGAATCCGGCACATTCGCGAAAGGGCATCTACCGTATCAGGGACCCATTTTTCTCCTTCTGGTACCGTTTCGTGAGTCCCTATATCGCCGCAGTCGAGACTGGTTCGGGCAGAGCTGCTGCAGAGCAGCTTGTCGGAAGCCAGGCATTCGATACCTATATTGGAGACCGTTTCGAAGACATTGCGATGCAATGGGTTCAGCGCCTGGGCGCAAGAGGGGCTCTTGGCTTTGCTCCAGCCAGCTATGGCAAATGGTGGGGTGCCGATCCGATAGTCCATGAACAGGCAGATATAGATATTGTTGCAGCAGATGCAGAAAGGAGACATCTGCTGCTTGGAGAATGCAAGTGGCGCAACGGCTTCGATGAGACGCAGGCACTCCTGACGCTTGAAAGGCGCGGCTCCATTCTTGCGGGTTCTGCAGAGAGAAGCTATGTACTGTTCACGAAGCATAGCGTGAGTGCTGCAACTGCCAAAAAAGCGGAAGCGCGCAGTGACCTGCACATTGTGGATGTGCAGCAGATGTTTGCAGGCGAATGCTGCACCGATGTCTGAGTTCGGCAGCTTCCTTTCAGGCGAAATGCAGGCCCGAAGAGATTGATGGGCGCTCGTGCATGATGCTGGCTCTGTCTTCGTTATCCTCAACTCTGCCTTCCTGCTGCGGTGGAGCCAGAAGGAGATGGGCCATGGAGGCAGCGGGAGAGAGGGAGCTGCCGTGCTGGAAAAGATATCTGTCCAAGGATAGAGGCTTCAGGCTGAGGCGCGGACAGGCCGGTCTGGAGCAGCTTCTGAGGTATCAGGCGTTCTTGGCAAGGGCAGCGATACCGAAGGCGCCGGGTCCTGCATGGCTTGCGATGACGCAGCCAGACTTCACCCACTCGATGCTCTAGGCGCCGTGGTCTGCGAGGATCTTCTCCACGACACGGCGGATCAAAGGATAGGGGCCGCATCCGACCGAATAGGTGAGGTTCACGCGGGAAAGGTCCATAGGCTCGCGGTTCACGAAGTCTTCGACGAGCTGCGCCACGTACTTGAGCATCGTGCCGCGGCGCTTCTTCGTGGCAACAAGCAGTCCATCGACCACCTCGACCGTCGGCTTGATGCGCAGAAGCGTCGCTCCGAGGAAGGCTACATTGGAGAGCCTGTCGCCAGCACGCAGATAGTCGAGATCTCCTGGGATGAAAGCAAAGCGGATGCGGTCGACCTGGCTCGCGATGTATGCCATGAGCTCGTCTTCAGGAATGTCGGGCGTGACATCGAGAAGCTGGGCTACATTGGTCACGACGAGATGGGGTGCTGAAGAGACCGACTTCGTGTCGACCATCATCACGTAATCGCGGCTTTCGGCTGCAAGATGGGCGCTTCGGAAGGAAACCGTGGTCGCAGCGGAATAGGCAAGATAGAGGATCTTTGCTGCAGGTTAGGCAGCATGGATCTCGTCGAAGACCTTCGTGAAATCTTCGGGGTTGGAGCCTGACGTCTTTGGCGGCCTGCCGGTGGCCTTGTAGCTCTCATAGAGCTCCTTGGGCGGAAAGGAATCGTCGTTTCTGGTTGCATCGTCGAAGTTCACGTGCATCGGCACGATATGGACTCCATAGCGTTCAGCACTGTCAGGATAGATATCCGATCCCGATTCGGTCACCAGGATGTAGTGGGGCATGGCAGTCCTTTATCGTGGCATCAGCTACCAGCGTATCAGGGAAAGAGACATCTCTTGCCTGCGCTGTATGTATTGGAACAGCTGTTGCCCCGGCTCCTGCAGAAGGCAGGAGCCGGGGCAACAGGGAAGAGCTGCATATTTGCAGGCAGTAAAGCCTAGAAGCTGCAATGCCCATCGAGCGTGCAGTGTGCGCCGGCAGAGGCCGCGGGGGCTTCGTCTGCTGCTTCCTTTGCTTCGCCCTCGACGGCATGTTCCTTGAGGTAGGCGATGATATCGCCTGACTCATAGAGCGCGGTGCCGTCGATGAGAAGGCAGGGCACCTGGCGCTTGCCGCCGACCTCGACCAGGTGCTCGCGGTCAGCTTCGGACTCATCGATGTTGTGGAGCGGCAGCTCGATATCGTTTGCCTCCATGAAGGAGAGGACCTTGTGGCACCAGGGGCAGCCATTCTTTACGTAGAGCTCGAGATTCGAAGACATGCAATCCGCCTTTCGTTTGTTGCTGTTGGGGTTCTTGTTCCCGCAATCAGGAATTGGTACACACGGAGAAGCATTTTCATGCTTCATCCATGTTCATGTCCCACATATTGATCCTGCATTGTCGGTTGACCCCGTAAATATATTGAGCACAATATATATCAGTCAATTCCGCTAGGAGGATCTCATGAAGTGCGCAGTCCGCTACTGTTCCCGTTCCGGCAATACCCGTTTTCTCGCAGAGGCTATCGCGGAGGAGCTCGGCGTGCCGGCCGTCTCGGTCGACGCTCCTGAGGCAAAGCTCTCCGGCCACACCGATGTCCTCTTTATCGGCGGTGCCCTCTATGCCTATGGCCTCGACAAGAAGCTTGTCTCCTATATCAGGACGCTTGACGGCGACATGGTGGGACGCGCCGTCCTCTTCTCCACGACCTGGCTCTCGAAGCACTCCTTCGACCTTATGAGGAAGGAGCTCGAGGCACGTGGCATCGCGGTCGCAGAGCGGACGTTCTACGCAAAGAACAAGCCGTCTTTTGAGCGCCTGAAGGAAGCAAAGGCCTTTGCCGACGATATGGCCAAGTAGGGGGCAGCTGATGGGTTGCATCCGTCCAGCCAGGAAAGAGGACCTTGCCCGCTGCATGGAGATCTATGCAGCGGCGCAGAGATTCATGGTGAAGGCAGGGAACCCGAACCAGTGGCAGGTGGGCTTTCCGACCGAAGAGATGATAGCGCGCGATATCGAGGGACATCATCTGATGGTCTGGACAGACGAGGATGGTGTGCCGCAGGGCTCCTTCGCCTTCCTGCTGGGGCTCGAGCCTGACTATGCGAAGATCTATGAAGGGGAGTGGCAGGACAATGGCGCATACGATGTCGTGCACCGCTTTGCGACAGCGAAGCAGGGTCTCGGCATCGGCTCTGCCATGATGCGCTGGGCGCTCGATGAGGCCAAAGCAGAAGGCATGGCAGTGCGCATCGACACCCATAGGGACAACATCCCGATGCGGGGACTGATCAGGAGCTGCGGCTTCGTCTATTGCGGCATCGTCCATATCAGGCGCAACGGCGAGGAGCGTCTTGCCTTCACGCATGCATTCTGAGGACGGTCGCTGCTAAGCGGCTGAACATACACACATCCCGCCCACATGTATGATGGAAGTGCGGGCACAACGTGTCCGAGGTGTGGAGAAAGCACTGCATGATGAGGCTTTGAACTGGGGCAATACAGTATCGGGTATAACTGATGTCGGCGCGGGAAGCGCTTCCAACAAGTCCCCCAAAGGGCTCTCAGGATCGCATTTCATCTTGGGAATCCTATATGCTCCGGTGCTTTTGCCTCCTTGCACACCGGAGCATTTTCATATCGAAAATCAGAGCATGGCGCGAATCTGGCGCAGGTGCTCCTTCATGGTGGGAGCGATCCTTCTGCTGTCGAGTGCCTTCTGTATCGCTATGCGTTCAGTCTTTTCCGGCAGCACCTTCGCTTCGATGAAGGGGAGGACCGTCTCTTCCTGCGTGACGAGAGCCTCAGCCACATACCAGCCAATCATCATCTCGACGTAGTAGCGTCCGTCATCGGCTTCCTTCGCCCACATGAGATGCTCGGGCCTGAAATGCTCAGGCAGGAGATAGTGCATGAGAAGGGAAATGCCGAAGCGCTTCGTGTATTCATGCTTAGATGCCATCCATTTCCGGCTCAGCTCCTCGAGGCGCACTGCCGGGAGCTTCCTGAACGACTTTGGCATGAGGGCATCCGATACCGCCCAGTTGTCGACGAAGGGCAGAAGACGGCCGAGCTCTGCAATTGTGCGCTCTGCATCCTTCTCTTCGTTCAGCACGAAGGCATGGAGGAGATACTCCTCGTAGTAGGTGTGGGGAAGCTCTTCGAGGAAGGCATCCCTGCTGTCAGAGCGCAAGATCTCCTTGGCCAGACGGCGGAGCTTGGGCACACGGACGCCGAGCATCGTGGCAAGGTCCGCTGTTGCGACAACGCGCGCATTGAACGTGCGGTACTGGCTCTCGGTATCCTTGAGTTCGAAGAGCCTCTGCTCGATCCAGTTCATGCAATTCTCCCTTCCCATAGCAAGCATAGCCTGAAGAAAGAGGGGCGGCTGCAGGATGTCGGACTCTCCCATCAGACGGATTGATGATTCAGATGCGTCCGAATATGGCCTTCTGCAATAAGCAGTAATAGGCCAGCATCTTCCCGTCGCTTATTGAGACGGGAGTGCCAGCATATGAAGAAGCCAAGTACGAAAGCGCGCCTTGCAACCGATATCGTCGTAGCAGTGTTTCTCATCGTGACCTATCTGACAGGCCATGCAGATTCCCATGTGCATGCGCTCTTCGGCTTCTTGCTGGTCGCAGCGGTCGTCGTGCATGCCGCGCAGGCACACAGGAAGGTCGTGGCAACGACGCGCAACGTGGCGAAGAAGTCCATGAACAGAGAGACGAGGCTCGACTGCTGCCTCGGCCTTGCGATGGCAGTCTTTCTGATCGCGGCGCTTCTGAGCGGCGGTGCGCTCATGCATATGCGCATGGTGGAAGGTCTCAGCTTCGACGAGGTGGCGGCTACGCCTCAAGGCATCGTGCATATGTGCTCAGCTGTGCTCTTTCTCGTCTGTGCAATCGTGCATATCGTGCTCAACAGGGCAGGACTCGACAAGCTGCTGCCCGCCAAGAAGGCATAGAGCATATTCTGGGGACATCCTGCGAAGGGACGCAATGACTGCAGGCTTTGCCGCCCCTTCTCTTTCTGACGATGCATTGAGGCCATCCCTCGAGCAAGCATTGCCATACGGCAGCGCTTTTTGGGTGATCGGTCATAGTCGACAGAAAGGGCAGCCTGAATCGATTATGGCCGATTCAGGCTGCCCTGGCATAAGGCTGAAACCCCGTGCCTCTACTTCTGCGGGAAGGTCAGGATGTCAGCTCCTCCTGAAGTTTCTGTCTCGAGGCTGTCTTCTTCCTCTTTGCTATCACCTCCGCTTGCCCTGTACCAGTGCTGCATGCGCTCATTCACCTCATCGAGGTCGAACGGTCCGTAGTTCTCGGTGCCAGCCCATTCCACGGCACCGTCGTGGTCGGGATCCGTGACATCGGAGAGCGCTGACAGGAACTCCCTGAAACCGTAGGCGCCGCCCACATCTTCCGGAGGCGCTGCTCCTTCTCCTGCCGTGCAGCAGGGGAGGGTGCCCGGATAGGAGCGGATTGTCTCTGCGAGATGGATCGAATGCAGCCAGGAGTCGCCGAAGTCGTACTCATAGACGGCATTCTTCGTTCTGGGGAACACCTCGTCGATGGTCATTGACTCCGCATCGACTGGCCCATTATGGGCGATGGCCGTGAAGGCCTCTCCTGCACCGTCTGCATCGCTCACAATCTCGATCTTTCTACCGTGCGTCGTGAGGCGGAATTCGAAGAGATGGGAGTCTTCCCAGAGGAAGGCCGACTGGATGATCTCATGGAACTGTCCGAATGTGATGTGTCGCGGCACGACGATGTCGCGCCAGCATGTCAGGTCATGCCCGAGATCGAGCACGATATGGAACTTGAAGGCAGGATTCTGGCGCTTTTTCTCCTGCTTCTTCGATCCTGCGGCTACGGTCGTGAAGATGTCCTCCTGGAAGGCACTGAAGAGTTCCTTCATGAACTCGCCGGTGGCAGCACCTGCCGACGTGAGCTCTATGCGCCCTGCAGGGTCCTTGGATACACGGATATAGCCGCTGCGGGCAAGGTCTGCGAGCGCCTCTCTTGAAAGCGTCCCGGTGCTTACCTGCTTCGTCTTGCTGCCTCTGCCCTCCGCCTTCGATGTCGCGGCGAGATACATGAGCGTGAGCATATCGAGCAGATCCCTGCTGTCTGTGTCCATTGCACGTGCCTCCATCCGGTCATTTCTGTATTTCATGATAGCGGGGGCAAAGATAGGTGCACCTGAAAGAGGCGGGAGGAGGCCTTGCGCGCTGGCGGACGGACGCTACTGTGCAGTATCTGCGAAGAAGGAGGCGCACGCTTCTTCCAGCGAGGAGATGAGCTTTTTCGTCGTGGCAAGGACCTTCTGGATATCCTCATCCGATGCCGCCTCTACATGAAAGCCGCAGCTGGCCGCCACGGGCACCCTGAACTTCGTGGCAAGGGCTGCCGCGATATCGTGCGCGGGAATCTCGTCCCTATGGCAGGGGACGGCAAGGATGCTCACCGTTGCAGTCCTATCATGCTCGGGCCTGGGGATTGCCTGTGCCGTGGCGCCGAGATGGGCATAGCCGGGCGTATAGGCCGTGACTGTGATGCCGCAGGGCATGAGGACAGCCGCTGCCTCGAGCGCAAAGCGACCCTCTCCTGCCGTGACACACCTGATCTCTGCCATAGACTGCCTCCCTGCTCTGAGCCTGCACTTGCGGCTATCCCATGATAGGGGCTACACGCCTTCCATTTCGGGACAGCGACAGTGCTGCCATATCTCTCAGAGCCGTTCCATAATGGCTCGAAGGTGCACAGGAAGAGGGGATACGCATGGATGATGCATTCTGGGATGAGATCGTCACTTTCCGGTATGACCTTCATGCCCATCCCGAGCTTTCGGGCAGAGAGGTTGGGACGAAGCGGCGGATTCAGGACTTCCTTTCCTCCCATACCTCGCTTGCTGCAGAAGATCACGGCAGCTGGCTTTCTGCGCGCTTCTGCCCTGAAGAGGCAGAAGGCGTGGCGCCTATCGCCTTCCGTGCCGATATGGATGCTTTGCCTATAGATGAGACGATCTCGTTGCCTTACGGCTCCACAGTCCCGGGCGTCGCACACAAATGCGGGCATGACGGACATATGGCAGCGCTTGTGGCAGCCGCCTGCCTGATGGAGCATGATGCCGCCATCAGACGTCCTGTCTATCTCGTCTTCCAGCCAGCAGAGGAGACAGGCGAAGGCGGACATGCCTGCGCAGCATGGCTTGCATCCCAAGGTGTCCGCGAGGTCTATGCCTTCCACAACCTGAGCGGGCATGAGGAGGGTAACAATCTGCTAGTCGGTTGGCTTGCGATAGATTGTTTGAATCTGCTATTCTTTGCTCTATGAGAGCCAGGGAATGGGCCGAGCGAGAGGGCCTCAACGAACAAACCGTGTGGAAGTGGTGCCGCGAGGGCAAGATGCCGGTGCCCGTCGAGAAGACGGCGACCGGCGTCTGGCTCGTGCATGACCCGAAGTACGAGCTTGGTTCCACGCCTGCCTCAGCGGGTCGCACCGTCTGCTACGCCCGCGTTAGCTCATCTGACCAGAAGTCCGACCTCGTGAGGCAGGCCGATCGCCTGAAGGCCTTTGCCGTCTCCATGGGAGTGGGGGATCCCGAGGTTGTGTCAGAGATCGGGAGCGGCATGAGCGACAAGAGGCGCAAGCTCAGCCGCCTCCTCGCGGACCCCACCGTCACCACCATCATCGTGGAGCACAGAGACCGCCTCGTCCGCATGAACGCGGGCCTCGTCGAGAGCGCGCTCGCGGCCCAGGGACGGCGCGTCGTCGTGGTGGACGACACGGAGCTCGACGACGACCTTGTGCGCGACATGACCGAGGTGCTCACTTCCTTCTGCGCGAGGCTCTACGGGAGACGTGCCGCCAGGCACCGCGCCGAGAGCGCCCTCGAGGCGGCGAGCCGCGATGATTGAGGCCGTCAAGGTCGCGCTCGACCCCACGCCCAGGCAGGCCCGCATGCTCCTGTCGCATGCGGGTGCCGCCCGGTTCGCATACAACGCAGGCCTTGCCCACGTCAAGGGGCAGCTTGAAGCAAAGGAAAGGCCCGACCTCTCGCACTACGCGCTCAGGCGCTGGTGGAATGCCAGCAAGGACGTCCTTGCCCCCTGGTGGGCCGAGAACTCCAAGGAGGCCTACTCCTACGGCCTCGAGTGCCTGTCCCGCGCGCTCAGGTCCTTCCTCGACTCAAAGCGCGGCAAGCGAAAAGGGAAGGCCGTCGGCTTTCCCAAGTTCAAGAGCAAGGCAAGCTCAACGCCTAAATTCGCCTACACGACCGGCTCGTTCGGCCTCATCGACGGCGACCCCAAGGCCCTCAGACTTCCGAGGATAGGGCGCGTCCACTGCATGGAGGACGTGGCACGCCGGGTCGGAGGTGCCCATGTGACGCGAATGACCGTTTCCTGTCATGCCGGTCGCTGGTCTGCCTCCCTCACGGTCGAGCGGGCGGACGTGACCTCTTCCCAGCCCAAGGGCCCCGCGGTGGGGGTGGACCTCGGCGTCTCCCACCTCGCCACGCTTTCCGACGGCACGGTCATCGGGAATCCCAGGCGCTACCAGGCATCGCTTCGCAGGCTCGCAAGGGCCCAGCGCGACCTCTCGCGTAGGCAGAGGGGGTCAGGGCGTCGCGCCAGGGCGAGGCACCGCGTCCAGCGCATCCAGGCCCGCGTCGCCAACCAGCGCCGCGACGACCTCGAGAAGCTCACGACCCACCTTGCCAGGAGCTACTCGGAAATCTCAATCGAGGACCTCAACGTCGCGGGAATGGTGGCAAACCACAACCTCGCCCAGGCCGTCGAGGACGCCTCGTTCGGCGAGTTCCGCCGCGAGCTCGAGTACAAGTGCGTACGCACGGGCACCACCATACACGTCATAGACCGTTGGTACCCAAGCAGCAAGACATGCTCGGGATGCGGGGCAGTGAAAGCCAAGCTGCCCCTCTCCGTGCGCACGTACCGCTGTGAGGCCTGCGGTCTCGTCATCGACCGCGACCTGAACGCCGCGATCAACATCATGGTCGCCGGGAGTGCCCCGGAGACCCTAAACGCGCGTGGAGGGGACGTGAGACCGGAGGGCCCCATGGTCCCGAGGCAGACCCCAGCGAAGCGCGAACCGGGCGGGCGCACAAGCGCCGCAAGGCCCGGAGCTGGCGGAGGCAACCCCGCCATGCAAGCTGGAACAAACTAGTTTGCAACGGTGCCGTGATGGTGAGAGAGGGCATGACGCAGCCGGCATCATGCGGGCTCACGTTTGCCTTCGAGGGAAATGCTGCCCATGCCGGGACCCCTGAGCTTGGGACGAATCCTGCACCTGTCCTTGCGCGCATGCAGCTTGCCGCCGAGAAGCTGGATAAGAGCAAGGAAGGGAAGCTCCAGTTCGCGACCACGGTGGGCATGACTCTGGGAAGCCATGACTTCGGGATATCTCCGGGAAGAGGAAAGATCTCGTTCACGCTGCGCGCTGGGGAAGATGAAGGCCTTGCACGCATGGAAGAGGAGCTTGGGAAAGAAGCGCATGAGCTCGCAGAGCGCTTCGGGCTTTCTGCGTCTAGAGAGAAGCGCGACCCCTTCCCGGCAACCGTGAATGACTGGCGTGCAGCGGAGAAGGTGCGCGCCAGCGCCCGTGAGCTTGGATTTGTGCAGGAAAAGCTGCCTGAGCCCTGGCGGCCGTCTGAGGACTTCGGCTGGTATACGAAGCTTGCGTGTGGGGCACTCTTCTATGTCGGAAACGGGGAGACGTGGCCCGCTCCTCATGACCCGGCCTATGACTTCAACGACCGGATACTTCCTGTTGCAGCCGGGATGTTCGTGAAGCTTGCTGAAGGGATGCCGCTCCTGTGAGCCTCAGGCGTTCTGGTGCGAGTGTCCGCTGTCTCTGAAGCAGAGCAGGATAGCGAGCACTGCCATCGTGCTCAGGGCAAGTGCAGGGATATCGCCCAAGCGGAAATTTGCGAATCCGAGGAAGAGCCCGGTGAGATGCAGGATGAGCCAGCTCGCCCATAGAATCGTGCCGAACGATTTCAGGTCATTCGAGCGGGCTTCCGAAGGGTGCATCCAGACAGCAAGCGCCCATGTGGCGTGGACGGCAGGAAGCAGCGGCATGGTGACTGCAATGAAGAGGCGCAGGGGCGAATCGACGGTGCCTTCCGCTACCGGGCCGAGAAGGGTGCTTGCAGAGATCAGCGCAAAGGCAATCCAGAAGAGGGCCACATGATAGGCATGGAACGTGGCACTCCGGCGCAGGGTGAGCGTTGAAGCGGTATAGAGGATGAAAGCCGACATGCCGGTGATCATCGCCGGCAATGAAGGTGAACCCATAGATGAAGCTCCCACCAAACAGCACACTTCGCAGCATGCTGGCCCTATTTATGCAGTACCCAATTGAGCAGCTGTTCTATTTATAGCACTTTCTGAATACCGAATGAGGACGGACGATGGCGGGGGCGAAGAGCTTCCTAGAAGAGGACGCCGAGGACGATCAGAAGCACGCAGAGCACAAGGACGCCCTTGTCATCTGCTGCCATGGGGTAGCGCTTGAAGCTGCTCTCGCGGGTCCTCAGATAGAAGCCGCGCTGCTCGGCTGCGAGCGCTGTGGCGTCGGTCTTTCCGACCGAGGTCACAAGCAGGGGCACGCAGAGTGGAAGCATGAGCTGGAGCTTCTTGATCGGGTTCTTCGTGTCGTATTCCACGCCGCGGGCACACTGTGCCTCCATGATGGAGTTCATCTCCTGGGAGAAGACCGGCACGAAGCGGAGTGCTGTCGTGAACGTGAAGGCATAGCGGTAGGGGATATGGAGCACCTCGACGCAGGCATTCGCGAGGTCGTTGAGCTTCGTGACGGAGAGCATGAGGATAAGGGGAAGCGCCACGCCCAGAAGGCGCAGGCAGGCCTTCGAGCCTGTGATGAGGCCTGTGCTTGTCATCCACAGGAAGACCGGTTCGCCCGTCCTCACGAAGGCGGTCTGCAAGAGGAGCATCACGACTGCGATAGGAACCAGGAGCTTCATGAGCGAGAAGAGCTTGCCCTGGGATTTGGCATAGAAGCCGAGTGCGAATGTCAGGACCAGAAGGCCCAGAAGCATCACGTAGGTGTCGGAGAGGAAGGTTGCCACGATGATGGCAGCAGCGATAGCAAGCTTCGTCACCGGATTGAGCCTGTGGAGGAGCGTCTTGCCCGGTACATAATCAATAACATTAACCACGCTGGACCATCTCCTCGGTAAGGTCGACGATGCCGGAAACCTGGCTTATGCCGGCAAATGCAGGACTGATGGTGTGCGAGAGCACCTGCGAGAGCTGGACGATCTGCGGCGCCTCGATGAAGGCTTCCTTCATGAGGGAGGTGTCGCCGAACATGTCGAGCGCGGCGCCACGGTCCAAGATCATCCCGTTTGCCATAACGACCAGACGCTCTGCGAAGTCGGAGACGACCTCCATATCGTGGCAGACCATAATGACAGCGCAGCCGCGATTGGCCATCTCGGAGACGGTGTCCATGACGGTCATGCACTCGCGGTAGTCAAGGCCGCTTGTCGGCTCATCGAGGAGCACGACATCGGGCTCCATGACAACGACGGAGGCAAGGGCCACGACCTGGCGCTGGCCACGGGAGAGCGAGAACGGAGACTCCTTCTCGGGAAGGCCGAAGCGCTCGATGACACGATGTGCGCGCCTTCTGGCTTCTGCCTCGTCGATGCCTTGGAGCTCGAGGCCAAAGGCCACCTCATCCAAGACCGTATCCTTGCAGAGCTGGTAGTCGGGGTTCTGGAAGAGTGTTGCGCAGTGGGCTGCGATGCGGCTTGTCGGAACCTCCTTCGTCGAGAGGCCGGAGATCCTGACCTCGCCCGAGGAGGGCTTGAGAAGGCCGTTCAGGAGCTTCGTGAGCGTCGTCTTGCCGGCGCCGTTTTGGCCGACGACGGCGACCATCTCGCCGGGATAGACGCTCATCTCGAGGTCTTTCACGGCAGCGCCGCCGTTGGGATACTGGAAGCAGACGTCGCGGAGCTTGACAACTGGCTCTGCCCCTTCTGCATGGGGCCTGGCTGCCACGACGTGCTTCGAGCCCTGGCGGAAGGATCCCTCGGCCGGAGCAGTTCTGGAAGCCTCGGGGATGAGGCGCTCCTCTATGGCGGCAGCCTCCTCCACGGTGAGGCAGGGCTTGCCTTGAGGAAGCAGGCCATCCTTTGCGAGGCTGTTGTAGATGCGGGCGACACGGGGAGAGTCGACGCCGATGGAGCGGAGCTTCTCGGCATGGGCAAAGACCTCGCGGGGCGTTCCATCGAGCAGGAGCTTGCCCTGATCCATCACGAGGATGCGGTCGCAGTACTTGGAGAGAAGGGCTACCTTCTGCTCGATCACGACGACGGTGACACCCTGGCGGCGCACCTCTTCGAGCGTATCGAAGACAAGGGTCGAGGAGGCAGGGTCGAGGGCGGCTGTCGGCTCGTCGAGCACAAGGACGCGGGGGTGTAGGGCCAGGATGGCGGCGATTGCTACCTTCTGCTTCTGGCCGCCTGAGAGCGTTGCGATCTCGCGGTCACGCAGATCGGTGATGCCGACAGTTGCAAGCGTCTCTTCGATCCTGCCTTCGATCTCTGTATGGGGCACGCCGAAGTTCTCGAGGCCGAAGAGCATCTCGTCCTCGACGACGGAGGCGACCATCTGCGTATCGATGTCCTGGAGGACCGAGCCTACAATCTGTGAGATGTCCGTGAGCGTGATGTCGCAGGTATCCTTCCCATCCACGAGCGTCGCGCCGAAGAGCGTGCCCTTGAAGTGGTGGGGGATTGCGCCAGACATCACGGATGCGAGCGTGGACTTGCCTGCTCCCGAAGGCCCGATGATACCGACGAACTCGCCGGTGCCGATCGTGGCCGTGATATGGGAGAGTGCCGGCTTCGGAGCCTCTGTGCCGTCGGATGCGGCCGAGGCGTAGGTGAAGGAGACATCCTTGAGCTCGATGATGGGCTGGGGCGTATTCGTGCTTTCTGCCATGCTGCCCTTTCTTGCTTGCTGCTTCATATATATAAGTGCATGCATGGAGCATGCCGTGGTACAGAAGAGGGCCGCAGGTGCTCCTGCGGCCCTCTCTATGGTAGCTGATGGAATCCTAGCGGTTCAGGACCTTATTCAAGGGGAAATAGAGTGCCTGGACGACGATTGCGTTGAAGACGGCCGTGCCGAGGACAAGCGGGACCTTCACGGCGACCGTCGCAAGAGCAGCGCCCATGATGAGGGTGCCGGCAACAGCGAAGAGGGCGCCGGAGAGAAGTGTCGTCACGAAGGCAGCGGCAAGCGGGGTGACATTCCTGCCGGCGACCTTGAGGTCGAGCTTGATGAGGGCAGCCATGGCCAGCGCAGCGACGAGCTCGGTCACGAAGTTGAGGCCCGGAATGGAGGTCGTGAACTGGATGACGGCTGCGGAGATGAGGCCGAAGATGGCAGCCTGCTTGAAGTCGGCCTTCGTGAGCAGGATGGCAAGGGCATAGGAAGCGATGATGAACTGGGGCTTGATGCCGACCATCGCAAGCGAGTTTCCGACCGTGAGGTTCAGGATGAAGCCTGCGGCCAGAAGGACGGCCAGAAGGATGAGGGACGTGACATCGGTGCCGGTGTGTGCTGCTGCGGTGACGGTGCGTGCCTGGGAATTCGTGTCTGCCATGATGCTCTTCTCTCTTGCTGACTCTGTGTTCTGATCGATGTGATCTGATAGCTGCTGCGGATAGATGCCTTATGCCTCGACCTTGAGTGCCTTGCAGATCGGGAAGTAGAGGGCCTGGACAAGGATTGCGTTGAAGATGCCGGTCGCGAAGACGACGGGGAGCATGGCAGCTGCGAGCTGGGCAGCAGCGCCGACCATTGCGATGCGGATGAGCATGAAGATGACGCCGGAGACGACGGTCGTGACGAAGGTGCCGATGGCAGGGGTGATCTTCTTGGCGGAGCCCTTCATGCCAGCTGCAACGATGACGGACATGAGCATGGCGGCAACGCCTTCAGCTGCGAAGTCGACGAAGGGCGCGGTCGTCGTGATCTGGATGACGGCTGCGGAGATGAGGCCGATGATGAGGGCCTGGCCGACGTTCGGGCGGATCACGAGGATCGTGAGGCAGAAGGCCGAGATGATGAACTCAGGGGAGATCATGCCGCCGGAGACAGACGATATTGCCTTGCCGACCGTAAAGTTCAAGATGAAGCCTGCCGCCAGAAGGACTGCAAGAAGGACAAGTGCGCGGACATCGAGCTTGCCGTGGTCCTCGGTGGTGATGGTACGTGCCTGCTGGGTTTTTGCTGCCATGATGGATCTTCCTTTCGAATGGAACTTCTGAATTGCTTGCTTGATGGGATTGGACAGACAAAAAGAGGGCCCCGGTCATACCGGAGCCCTCAAAGATTCGCGTATGTATAATGGCGCGAGAGACTCACGATTGACCGATCGTATTCACATCGCGCCACCACCAGTTCATATTCATGTTGTCTGCGGTGTAGGCGATGCGAATCATCTCTGGCGCTCCTCTCAAATCGAATCAATGTCCAGATTGCCTGGACGTCTTGTCTGTTGCGCACACTATAAGCCACAGCCATCTTTGGATGCAAGCAAGATTGTGTAAACGCTTTGTTTCACGTAGCGGGGTGGACCTACGGTTTCAGGAGATGGAGCTGGCGCTCCATCTGAGAGGAAGAGCTGACCGCTGAAAAGAAGATGCCCTGCTTGCTGGGCATGCTGGGTATATCCATTCGGGATGAATGAGAAAGGGGGTGCAGCCATGGAACAGAAGATCCTGAAGCTTCTGGGAGCAGTGCTCGTCATCTTCATCGCAATCGATCTGGCCTTCCAGATAGCAGAGCAGCTTGGAATGACTGAGCGTGCCATTGTCTGCTCCATCGCGATCGTCCTTATGGCAGGCTTTCCCATCATTGTCCTGCGGGAAATCTTCGGCCCTGGCACCTGGATCGTGCGTGGCTTCTGGCCAATCCTTACGGTCCTTGTCTTCTGCTTCGGCATCCCTCTTGTCATTCAGGGAATGCAGGGCACGCTTGATGGCAGCGCGGCAGCAGCGCTTGTGCTGCTGCCGGCGTTCTTTGCCGTTGCAGCGAGCTTCAAGGGGATAGGCGGAGGTCCTCAGTAGCCCATGGCCTGAAGGATGAACATGATGACTGTGAGGATCGTCACGGCAATGACGATGAACCAGGTCAGGGCGTTCCAGATGCGGCCATTTGCATGCCTGCCCATCACATAGCGGTCAGAGGCTATGAGCACCATGCAGACAAGCAGGATTGGCAGGATCACGCCGTTGATGACCTGGGAGACCATCATGATGCCGAAAAGGTCGACATTCGGGATGCAGCAGATGGCAGCAGAGGCAATCGTGATGACCGTGATGATGCCGTAGTAGGCAGGAGCTTCCTTCCAGCTGCGGTCTGCTCCGCGCTCCCAGCCGAAGGCTTCGCAGACGGCGCTTGCCGTAATGCCTGGAAGCACACAGGCAGCAAGGAATGACGCGCCGACGAGACCCAGAGCAAAGAGGCCTGAAGCATACTCGCCTGCAAGCGGCTCGAGCGCCTTGGCTGCGTCAGCTGCGGTATCGACGGAGATGCCTGCCGGGAAGAGCACCGTTCCTGTCGTCATGATGATGAACCAGGTCACGACCTCTGCAGCAATGGCGCCGGAGATGTTGTCGGCACGCTGGGCCGGGATGTCTGAGGCATCGAGGTTCTTCTCCACGACGTTGCTTGACACCATGAAGATCATGTACGGCGAGATGGTCGTACCGATGTTTGCAACGAGGAGCGAGATGTAGGAAGGATCGTTCGATACCTGGGGAATGATTGTGGCGCTGAGCGCTGCTCCCCAGTCAGGCTTTGCCAAGACGCCGGAGACGATGTAGGTGAGGAACACGGCCGAAAGGGCAAGGAGGATCTTTTCGATCTTTCGGTAGGAGCCACCGATCGTGAGCATCCAGCAGATGAGGGCAGAGACCGGCACGCTTGCGATGATGGGCACATTGAAGAGCTGCATGCCCGAGGCGATACCTGCAAACTCGGAGAGCGTGACTGCGAAGTTCGAGATGATGAGGGCAATCATGGCAAGGGCGGAGATGCGGACGCCGAACTGCTCGCGGATGAGGGAGGCAAAGCCCTTGCCGGTTGCGCATCCCATGCGGGCAGATGTCTCCTGGACGACGATCAGAAGAAGGCACATGAGCGGCACGGTCCAGAGCATGCCATAGCCATAGGACGCGCCCGTCGTGGAGTAGGTGGCGATGCCGCCCGCATCGTTGCCGGCAAAGGCCGTCAGGATACCTGGCCCCATGGAACCGAGGATGGCAAGGATGCCTGCCTTCTTCGCGACATCGTGGCTCTTCTTGGGAGCTGCTGAAGTCTGGGACGTGGAGCTGGAAGAGCTCTGAGAAGCCTTGGGGGCATCAGACTGCTTCTGTGCCCTGGGTGCGGGAGCCTGAGGCGCTGCCGGTGCGGCAGCCATGATCTTCTTTTCCGTCATGCATACGCCTCCCTAGATTCCCATGCTCGCGAGAGTGATTGCAAGGAAGAGGACGATGGCGACAGCCATGTAGATGATGGCGAGGGTCGTGCCGGAGGTCTCGAGGTTGCGCTCGTCGCGGGCGCGCAGGACCTTGAGGGCTATGGGCGTCGTAGCGAAGCAGACAAACGCCGCGGCTGCTGCTGCAGCCGCGCCCTTCATCGTGTACTGCATCGGAGCATCCATGATGTTCGCGATGATGGAGGTCGCGATGAGGGCCACAAAGATTGCGATGATGAGGCCGAGGCCGACGCCCTTGAACACCATGCCGAGCATCGAGGGAGCATCCTCGTCGTCGGGGTCGTACTCGAGGAAGCTCTTCGTCACGAAGGCAGCAGCGTCGTTTCCTGCAATGACCGCAACCGGCATGCAGAAGGAAACAAGCGCGATATCCTGCCAGGGCAGGCGGGTGTGGAAGATGGCAGCAAGGATGGCAACGCCGAGCATCCAGACGAAGAACCATGCCTCGTTGCGCATGAGCCAGGCAAGGTCTCCTGTGCGTCCTTCTGCTGCGGTGTCATTGTGGCCGGCGCCTGCAATCTGCAGGTCCTCGGCGTGCTCTTCGTTCAGGACGTCCAGTGCATCGTCGACCGTGACGTTGCCGAGCAGGTGTCCCTGGTCGTCCACGACTGGCATGGCAAGGAGGTTGTACTTTGCGATGTCCTCTGCGACATCCTCCTGGTCATCATCCGGATTGGCGGTCTTCAGGTCCTCGATATCGGCAATGTCCTTGAGGTGGTCCTCATCCTTGGCCAGCAGCAGGGCATTGAGCGACACGGCACCCGTGAGCTTGTCGTCCTTGTCCTTGATATAGATGTAGTGGATGGTTTCGAAGTCCTCATCGAGGTTCGAGAGCACCTCTACGGCGTCTGCCACCGTATCGTTCTCGAAGAGGTCCACGACCTCCGACGTCATGATACGGCCGGCTGTATCTTCCTTGTAGCCCAGGAGCTGACGTACTGCGCGCTGCTCCTTCACGCCCATGAGGCGCAGGAGCTTCTCTGCCTTGTCGTAGTCGAGCTCGCCCACGAGCTCTGCTGCATCGTCCGGGTCCATCTCGGACAGCATCTGCGATGCGTCCGTATCGTTCATGGAGGACATGATGTCGGCGGCAATCGTGTCATCGTCGAACTCGGCGATGGTGCCTGCCTTCTGCTCGGCATCGAGCTGGGCGAAGACCTGGCCACGAAGGCGCGGATCGAGGCGTTCGATGATATCGGCGATGTCTGCCGGATGCATGTCGTCGAGCGTCTTGTGCGTGACCGAGAGCTTCACGTCGGAAAGGTCGCGGTCCAGAAGGTCCATGTAGTTCCAGGCAATGATCTTCTCGGGGATGGTCTTGCCCATGGCCTTGGCGATCTTGAGCACAGCATGCTCGAGCTTGGGGGAGAGCGTGCGCAGAAGGCCGCGAGCTCCCACCTCGGCGCCCAGAAGGCGCAGCTGCGAGGAGTTCGTGTCAGAGAGCTTCAGGTCGTTTACGCGCACGACGCGGACGCCACGCGTATCGACGATCTGCTTGTTCAGGAGGTCGCGTGCAATCAGCACCTCGTCCGGCTGGAGATAGCTGAAGCGGATATCGGTCTTGACGACCTTCAGGCGCACTTCGTTCTCGTTATACGTGTCGACATACTTGCGCCACGAGAGCATGAACGGGGTGCGGCTGGGGCCTTCGATTGCGAGCGAGGTGACACGCGGAAAGACTTCACCTGTGGCAATGCCCAGATCGTTCACGCGGCCGATGTTTTCGCCCTTTGCGTCGTAGACCGGATTGCCCAGGAGTTGGGACAGATAGATCATAGGTGCTCCTTGGTTCGGATTGTTGTTTGGGGGTACCCCGCGGCACAACTCGCAAGAAGCACCGAGGGGTCATCGACTGTGAGGTCGAGGTTTCATCAATGACCCTTTCTCTGCATATGCGTTGCTTGGCTGCTGGCTCATGCCTAGCGATACTCGCATTGTACTCTCCAATTCCGCCAGATTCTGCCTTGCTCTTTCAAGCTTTTGTCAAGAAACATCGTTTGTGCGCATGGACAGGTCATCGGTTCAGCTATCTGGCTGCCCGACACGATCCATCCAAAGGGAGACTTAGTTGGAACTCTGCACGTTCATGCGCCCAAAACGTGCTTTTTTGCCGATTGATTCTCTCGTAAGGTGAGAACTGAAAAGCATTGGGCTGACCTTCTGGAGGAGGGCTGCATGCGGGCGTGCGATATCTTACATATGCTCGAGGAAGCAGCTCTGCCGCTCCGGCAGGAAGATATAGCTGCGCGTCTCAAGGTTTCCAAGCGCTCGGTCCAGGAGGATCTCCGTCATCTCAGACAGGCGGGTCCTGCCCATGGCTACTCGCTTACTACCCGGCGGGGTCAGGGCATAGTGCTCGAAATCAATGACCACGGTGCCTTCGAGCGCTATCTTGGTCAGCTTGACGCGCAGAATGCAGCGGAAAACATCTCTGCAGGCGATCTTCTCCAGATGCTTCTTGCCGCTTCCCCCTCTGATGGATTCATGTCTGCCCAGGAGCTTGCAGACCGGACTGGTACGAGCCGTGGCACTGTCTTTGCGGCACTCGACAGCTTGGAAGAGCTTGCCGGCAAATATGGGCTTATGCTCGAGCGTGAGCGTTCCCGAGGTCTGCGCGTATCGGGCAGTAGCCGACATATGAAGGCCTGCCTTGCACAGTTTCTCGCTTCGGAGGACTCTTCTTCAGCGCGTGCTGCCGACGCCGTCCTCGGAGACAGAGAACGGGTAGCCAGATTGGTACTTGATGCGCTGAATGGGGCAGGGCTCGAGGTCAACTATCCGGAGTTCTCGTTGTTGGCTGGGTTTGCTGCAGCGACGCTATTGCTCGCGAAGAATGGGCGCACGGGGAAAGAGCTGGAGAACCAGAGCGAACGGAAGGATGCATCGAAGTTTGAAGAGCTGGCCTCGGACCTTGTCGAGAGTCTCTCCGATGCTTTTGGTATCGCTCTGGATGGCAATAGCGGTCCCGATATGGCCTGGGCGCTTTCCCGGGCAGTTCGGATGAATGCTGCGCTGCCGGGCGATGTCCAAGCACTCGATAGCGATCTAGATGCCTTCTTCCGGGACTACGATGCCGCACATGGTACGAGCTTTGCTGCAGACCGGGTGCTGCGCACGATGCTGCTGGCTCATCTTTCATTCATGGTGGAGCGGCTTGCGCGCAAGGTATCCTACAGCAGCCCGCTTACTCGGGAGTTCGAAATTACGCACCCAGCGAGCATGAATATGGCGATACGCCTTTGCTCCCTTATGGAGGAGCATCTTGGGGGAGCTGCGACCCCCGATGAGGTCATGCTCGTTGCCTGCCACCTTGCTGCCCACGATGAACGGGTGCGGCAGCAGACACTTCGTTCCTATGCTCGCATAGCTGTTGTCTGTTCGACAGGCGGAGGTGGTTCCTATCTGGTTCGCCTGCAGTTCGAATCGGTCTTTCCGACGGCAGATGTCAGAACATTCTCCTATCAGCAACAGGAAGAGGTGCTGCAGTTTGACCCCGATCTCGTGTTCAGCATGGTTCCCTTCCAGATTGAGACGCAGATACCGGTCATCTATATCCATGGGATGCTGAATCAGCATGACCTTTCAGGAATTCGCGAATCGGTGCGTGCGGGAGACATGAATCCTTCGGCTGTGGAGGCTACTGTCTGGGACCTGATCGTTCCTGGCTGTTTCATGCGGATTGATGGCTCTGACATTGCGGATTATCGGCAGCTGCTCTACAGGATGGGAACTGAACTCGAGGAGCAGGGATTTGCCCAGGAAGGATTCACGGAGCTTGTACTCGAGCGTGAATCCTTCTCATCGACGAAATATCTGCACGGCGTCTGCATACCTCATCCTATCGAGACCAATGGAAAGCGGGATGCAATCGCAGTAGCTATTGCCGATGCGGATCTTCTCAGAGAAGAGCCTGGTCGGGTTCGCATCGTCTTCATGATTTGCCTGACCAAGAAGAGCATGCCTTTGTATCAGAGAATCGCGAAGCGTCTCTATCAGCTGATGCTTAGGCCCGAACTTGTGGGACAGGCCTGTCAGAGCGCCTCGTCGCGTGAGCTCAGAATCAGGCTTGCTGGGATGGAAGGAGTGCTCAATGCATAGCGAGCTGCTGCTTAGGCTGTCTTCGGCCGATGCAATAGCGGGAGACGAGGGGGAAGTGCGTACGCTCATCAAAGAAGCTCTCGGCAGCTTTGCCGGAGAAATCTTCTTCGATGGGCTGGGCAGCATGGTCTTTCATCTGCCTCCTGCAGTCAAGACGGAGCATGCACCAAAGCTCCTCTTCTGTGCCCATATGGATGAGGTTGGCTTCATCGTGCGTTCCATCTCTCCGGAGGGAATGCTGTTCCTTCTGCCGGTTGGCAATGTGCTGCCAAAAAGCTGTGACATGCAGGCAGTACGTGTGACATCGGAGGATGGAGGCAAACTCTTCGGCATCCTGAATACGACCCGCACAGCTCAAGGCACGATAGAGGAGCTCTACGTCGACCTTGGCTTCGATTCGGAAGAGGAGGCGCGGGCACAGGGGATCGCAGAAGGTGCCATGGTGACCTTTGTGACCGATGCACGCATGCTTGCGCCGGAACGGGTTGCCGGAAAGGCGTTGGATGATAGAGCTGGCTGCACAGCTCTTGTCGAAGCATGCAGGACGATGGCTTCGGATGCCGGGCGAAAGAGCGATCTCTACTTCGCATTCACGTCAAGCGAAGAGGTAGGGACTCGGGGCGGCAGAACAGTGACAGAGCTCGTCGAACCGGATCTTATAGTGGCTATCGATACGGCGAATCATGCGGAACTCGATCGGGGCTTCAAGAATCACCGCCAGCTTGGCGAAGGGTTCATGCTCGAGCATTACGACAAGACGATGTCTCCCAACCGGAAGCTCCTGCGTGCCGCTCGCAGGCTTTTCGAAACAGAAGGGCTTGCCTTCCAACGCGACATGTTCGGTGGCGGAGGCACTGACGCCGGAGCGGCGCATCTGACAGGAGGCGGACGCCTTGCCTTGGTGCTTGGCATTCCGCTTCGCTATTGCCACGCGAGCTGTTCCATTGCCGACCTCAGGGATATCGAAGGGGTGGCAAGGGCTGCCGTAGCTCTAGCACACAGGCTCGACAGAAGGCAGGTCGAGGAGTTTCTGACCTGGCAGGATTGATTTCAGACCATCAGAGCAGCACACGAGAAGCGAGGTATCTATGACCCCAACAGAACAGCAGATACTCATGATGATCTCCTCCTCGGGAGATTCCAAGGCCAAGGCATTTCAAGCTCTTCAGAAAGTGAAGACAGGAGAGTACGAGGCTGCACACCAGCTTCTGGCGGAAGCCAAAAAGGTCGATATCGAGGCACATAATGCTCAGACTGCCATGATTTCGGCTGCTCTGAGTGCCGACGGCGAAGATGCGGATTCCATTTCGCTGCTCGAGGCGCACGCCCAGGATCACTACATGTCTGCCCAGCTGGCGCGCGATCTGATAGAAGAGCTCGTCGATGTGTTCGAGGCGCGAGACCGGAAGGAGCATGCAGAAGAGAAGTAACTGAGTACAGGGAAGCAGGAAGGTAAACCGAAAGGAAGCATCATGAATATCGTGTTGTGCTGTGCAGGCGGTCTCTCCACCACCATGCTTATGAACGCAATGAAGGATGCCGTGAAGCGTAGTCCGAAGCTCAAAGAGGAGGACTTCCACTTCGATGCTATTCCGGTCGATACCCTCGATTCCGAGATCAAGGATGCTGATGCTATCGTCCTCGGCCCTCAGATTGCCCATAAGCTGGAAAGCGTGAAGAATGCGCTCCACGGCCGCGAGATTCCCGTCGTCGTTGTCGATTCACAGACCTATGGACAGATGGATGGCACGACGGTCCTGAAGAAGGTGCTCGTCGAGCAGCGCAAGATCCAGCTCAAGGCAGAGGGGAGATAGACGATGTCTGAGAAGCTGACCGAGCCGGAGGAGACCAAGTTTGAGAAGGTCATCGGCAAGTATCTCAATCCGATTGCCAATTGGATGGACAAAGAGGTCCATCTCAGTGCCATCAAGAAAGCCATGGTGGGACTTACGCCGCTTCTGATCATCGGATCATTCTGCCTGATTCCGGAAGCCATCCCCAACATGATTGGCGAGGACAATGCTGTCTCGCAATGGATTCTTGCGAATCTCGATACGATCTATATTCCCTATAAGGTCGGCATGGCCTTGATGTCGCTCTATGCTTCGGCAATCATGGCGTACCACATGGCAAAGAGCTATGAGCTCGATGTACCGGGATGTCTGTCGATGGGCATCATCGCTTTTCTGATCCTTTCGGTGGACTATACCGAAGATGGTGGCATCCTCACGACCTATCTGGGTCCCAAGGGACTCTTTACCTGCATGTTCGGAACGCTCATCGCAGTCGAGCTCTTCCGTTGGTGCAAGAAGAAGAACTTCACGATCAAGATGCCAGAATCCGTACCTGACTTCGTATCGCGCTCATTTGAGATGATTCCTATCTCCGTCATCATCATTGGCTTCTTCCTTGTCATCAGGATTTTCTGCACGAATGTGCTGGGCGTGCTTCCTCCGCTGATCTTTACGGCAATCCTGGCGCCGCTGGTCGGCTCGATGGACAACCCCTTTGCCTACATGTTCCTCAAGATGCTGCATTGTCTGCTCTTCTTCTTCGGCATCCATCCGTCTGTCCTGAGCCCGATCACGAGCCCCATCTCGACCCAGTTCCTGGCCGAGAATATCGCTAACTATCAGGCAGGCCTTCCGATGACGCACTTCTTCACACCGGGACCGATGTCCGCCTTCGGCAATTTCACGGGTACGGGCATCACGGGTGGCCTTGTAATCTGGTGCTGCCTGTCGAAGTCCGATGCAATCAAGAAGATTGGCCGCGTCGCCTTCATCCCGATGCTCTTTGGCATCAATGAGCCGATCCTCTTCGGCCTGCCGATTGTTCTCAACCCGATCTTCTTCCTCCCGTACGTTATCGGTGGCGGAATCATCTCTACGGTCGATGCCTTTGCCGTGAAGCTTGGGCTGCTTACTCCCTCGTTCTTCACACCGCCCTATGTGGGAGTCTTCCTAGAGGGCTATCTCACGAATCTTGACTGGCGTTCGCTGGTCGTGAATGCAATCCAGCTCGTGCTCTCGCTTGCGCTCTACTACCCCTTCTTCAAGATGTATGAGCGCCGCTTCATCGAGAAGGAGATAGAAAACGAGAATAAGGGCTCATCTCTTCTTACTGATGAAGACCAGGCCATTCTCGACGATCTCGATCTCGGCATCTAGCTGATCTTGGGGTGCAGCGTCCAGCTGCACCCCGTTCTGGAAGATCTCCTGCGTGCAGGGGCTCTTCCAGAACGCCAAAGAAAAGCTGCGTTGAGGATAGGAGCTCGAAATGGCAGAACATCTCGACCGGATTCGCAATCTCTTGGATTGCAAGAAGCTTGATGCCATCCTGATTCGCAGCAAAGCCATGAAACGCTGGATGCGCACCATGACAGGGAGCGGCTGCTCGGTGGTCGTGTCCCGTGATGATGGCTGGATGTTGGTGGATGGACGCTATATCAATGAAGCTCGTGCATGCGAGCATGATCTGGCCGTCAGTCTGCTTGCAACACAGACCGGAACAGCGATCTATAGCGCAGTAGGCAGGCTGGCAGCCGAAAAGGGATGGCAGACGCTCGGCATAGAAGATTCGGCAACGCATGCCAGCCAGTATCTGATGCTCAAGGAAGAGGTGCCGCATGTATCAGTGCTGGGCGATGAGATAGCAGAACTGCGTATCCGCAAGACGCCGGAGGAGATAGACAAGCTCCAGCATGCTGTGGATATTACCGACGCGATCTTTTCGGGTGTCGTAACAAAAATGCATGCAGGAATGACCGACTACGAAATCTCGGCCCTCCTGCAGTATGAAGGAATTGCCCATGGTGCCGAGAAGATGTCATTCGATACGATTGTGGCAATCGGTGGTCATACTGCAGATCCGCATGGCCGTCCCAGGGGAGATGCCCTGCATGCAGGAGAGCATGTCATGATTGATTTCGGTCTTCAGGTCGATGGCTACCAAAGCGATATGACCCGTATTGTCTTCTGCGGAACTCCCAACGATTCGATTCTCGATCTGTACAAGATCGTACGTGCAGCCCAGCAGGCAGGGATCGATGAGATGGGAGAAGGTGTCAGCTCGGAAGATGTTGATGCCACAGCGCGTTCCGTCATCGAAGCTGCAGGCTATGGAGGATTCTTCAACCATGGATTGGGACACGGCATCGGCGTGGACGATGAGACGGAACTGCCTCTTCTTCGCCCAGGGTGCCACTACACGCTGCATGAAGGCATGGTTATGAGCTGCGAGCCTGGAGTATACGTCCCGGGGCTTGGAGGAATCCGCATAGAGGATGATGTGTGGCTGCATGACGGCAAAGGCGTCCCGCTCAATCACACGACCAAAGATCCCATCGTCATCTCTGGAGAGTAGCCATGCAATATGACTTCGATACTGTTCACGACCGCAGGGGAACCTACTGCACGCAGTGGGACTATATCCAAGACCGGTTTGGCGTTCCGGGAATTCTGCCATTCTCGATATCAGACACCGATTTCCTCTCGCCTCAGCCGATAGTGGATGCCGTCTGTCGAGTTGCTCAAAGCGGTCTCTACGGTTATACGCGTTGGAATCACCATGACTTCAAAGGTGCAGTTGCTTCTTGGTATGAAAGACGCTATGGAGCCCATGTCGATGAAGATTGGATTGTATACAGTCCGAGCGTCATGTATAGCGTTTCAATCTTGGTGCGGCTTACAACCGAGTCCGGTGAAGGCGTGCTCACTCTGAGTCCTATGTATGATTCTTTCCCTGGCGCAATAGAGGGCAATGGACGCCGCATGGTCTCGAGCTCGCTGATTCGGGAAGATGGCCAGGCACACTATCAGCTTGACGTGGACGATCTTTCAAACAAAGCCAGGAGCTGCAGTGCATTCCTTCTCTGCTCTCCGCATAACCCGACAGGCAGAATGTGGACTGAGGACGAGCTTCTGTCCATCGCAGATATATGCAGCGCAAATAATCTCTATCTGATAGCGGACGAGATACACGCCGATATACAGCTTACCGAACGGCGCAACCGTTCCGCGATTTCGCTTGGAGACAGATGGGACAAAGTGGCTGTTGCCTCATCGGCATCGAAGATCTTCAATACTCCGGCTCTCGGCGGCTCTTATGTCATTATTCCTGATGCTCAGCTCAGAAACGAGTTTCTTCAGATCACACGTCACACTGACTACCTGAATTCTCCAACGCTTCCCGGATTATATGCAACCATGGTCGGCTATGGAGAGTGCGATGATTACGCCGAACAGCTGAGTGCCTACATTCAAGGCAACCGTGCCTTGATTGCGCAATGGCTCAAGGAGAATGAACCCAAGATTCAGATGGTTGATGCAGAAGCCACCTATCTTGCCTGGCTTGATGTGCGCGATCTTGGCTACAGCTCAGCCGCGCTTCAGGATGCACTTGTGCACATTGGGGGAGTGGGAATCATGGCAGGCGAAACGTATGGTGCAGATGGCCTGGGCTATCTCCGCATGTGCATTGGCTGTCCAAGGTCAAAAGTCGAAGAGGGGCTGAAACGTATGGGGAAGGCTCTTCATTATCTTGAGGAGAATAACCATGTCTGCCAATAAGAGAGCCAAGGCAAGCAAGAAGCAGGGCCTTATTGACACCAGCGTTGGGATTCCATGGAAGCGTATCGGTGCATACGCTATCGATTGGGTCCTTTCAGGCATCCTCATCGGATTGCCCGAAGTGATTGTCTTCAATCTCGTTTCGGGAACGCATGACATGTTCTCTGATCTGTATGTCTTCAGTGCGATGGGACTTTCTGCAGGCTGGGCATATCTATGTGCCTTGCTCTCATTTGCAGTCTTCCTGTTCTACTATATCTGGGTGCCGCTGCGAGTATATCCAGGCCAAACCTTTGGGAAGCATATCTGCCATCTTCAGGTTTTCAAGTGTGATGGAAGCGACATTACGTTGCCGGATCTGCTGGTACGCGAGCTTGCGGGTCTGCTTCTGATTGAGAGCTCATCCACTATCATGGGGTCCTATCTGCGTCAGACGCTGACGCTCGCTAGCGGATTCTATGTCGATGGCATTCTTGGCTATGCAGGAACAATCTGTATGATGCTGTCGGCTGTCATGGTGGTGGCTTTTCGGGGGCAGCGAGCGATTCATGATTACCTTGCAGGAACATGCGTGTCTGAAACTGCTGGGTAACCAGTTGCCGATCGTTTCGCCCGTCTTGTCGAGTCTTGACCGAGAAACTTCGCCAATGTGCATGGCCGTTCGGCTTCCGTTGAAGCCGAACGGTCTTATCTTAAGATCAAAGAGTGTCTCTGATTCGCAAGCTGCTCTGGATTTGGAAGGCAGGCAACGTGCGCGCTGCAGGTTCGACAGATGTAGACGCTGCTGAAGCCTTCAATTCCATGTTGTTGTTTATTGGGGAATTGTTGCCATTCGGACGGTTCTGGGCAGTACGTAGTCTGTTCCGGAGCATCCTTTCCTGGCTGCTAAGGCGTCTGGCAGGCACTGATCGCGTGCGCCCGATCAAGTCTCGAAGCGAGATCACCAGCTCCCAGCCGCAAAAGGAACTGCTCCCCTTGGCCAACGCTGCCCAGAGATGCTCCTCCGGCCGAATATACGTAATCAGTGCATGAATGGCTGCCCCGCATGTTGCTATAAAAGCATGACGCGGATATGCATGACCGTCGATGAGAGGTCTTTCTTATGCTTCTTCTGCTTCCAGAAGCTCCTCCATCGTGCAGCCAAGAGCCTTGGCAAGACTGAGAACGCTTCTGGCCTGCGCGTGGGAGATATCCTTCTTGCGCTGTTCGTACTGCTGGATCGAGCGGAGCGAGACGCCTGATTTTTGGGCAAGCCCGGTCTGCGAAAGGCCACGAGCACGCCGCATCCGGGCAAGGTTCGTGGCACTCTCCTCCTGCATTGCCGAAACGGAGATCTTCTGCATGAGCTCTTCCGGGGAGAGCTCTGCATGATCTGCATGGAGTGCGCGGAGACGCTCTGGGGAGAGCGTGCGGAAGACGGCAGGGAAGGGAAGGCCTGTCTCCCATTGATAGCGGCAGAGGAGCTCTGCCTCCCAGCGAAGGCGCCCTGTCTCCTGTTTTGAGAGCCTCTTCTCGTTCATGAGGAGGGTATCGATAGAAGCATCCTCATTCACATCGAGAACGAGCTCGATAGCAGATCCGCCAATCTCTGGATGTGCATCGGGGCCTGTGCAGGTAGCGGCGACCGAAGAGCTCACGAAGCGCCGATAGAAGCCTGCCGCACCTTCGGGCAGGCATTTCTCTGCGAACTCGAACGCCTTGCCAAGCGTGCTGATGACCTGAGGCAGCTCCTTCTCGTCGTATGCCTTGCTTGCCATGCACCCTCCAAAAGATGTGTACGAAAGATGGAGAAACGGTTACGAGTTTTGCCGTTCACCGGTAAAACACCGATGAACAGATGCAAAAGAGCAGGTATCTCCAAATGTTTTCAGATGTATCTCTTGAGAGATATAGTACCCTCCGAGCTGAGATTCTGCTGAATCTGCAGCACCGAATGGAGCTTTCTTCACTCCGAATGGCACTTTTCCGCTCAGCGGTACTCCAATTCCGATACCAGACAGAGCGTGCTAGCATCCGGCCCATGCTGAGGCTCGGTTCTGCTGCAATGGGGCGGCGGAACCCAGACAGAAAGGAGCGAGCATGGCAACATTGCAGGTCATCCTGATCTTCGCCATCTTCATTGCAGGCGTTGTCCTGATGATGACAAAGAAGCTGCCGGCTATCCTGGCACTGCCCTTGATGGGCATCCTGATTGCTGCGGTTGCAGGTGTGCCGTTCGTATCGGCTGATGCCGATACCCAGTCAATCACGGACTTCGTGCTCTCCAAGGGCGCCGTGAAGCTGGCAGGCACGATCTCTGTCACGATCTTTGGCGCCATCTTCGCGAAGGCCATCCAGAAGGAGGGCATCTCCGACGCAATCATCCGCAAGGCAGCAGAGCTTGCAGGCGACAAGCCGACGGCCATCGCCCTCGCCCTGACCGCTGCTATCGCGATTATCTTCACTGCCATGAGTGGCGCTGGCCCGGTCATCATGGTCTCCCAGATCGCTATCCCGCTGTTCCTCTCTGCTGGCATCGAGCCGGTCGTGGCAGCAAGTCTCATCCTGTTCGGCCTCAATATCGGCCTGCTCTTCAACGTCTCCCAGTACCAGCTCTACGTCGATACCATCGGCATGGACATGAACGTGATTCTCTCGACCTCTGCCGTCATGGGCGTCATCTGCGTCATCGTCACAATCGTCTACATCGTCGTGAACACCCGCTCTGCCAAGAAGAGCGCTGCCTGGGCTGCCAAGGCTCCGGCCAAGACTGATGTGAATCCTGTCGCTCTCATCATGCCGCTCGTGCCTATCGTGCTTGTCTTCTTCCTCAAGTGGAACGCCGAGACGGCACTCCTGATCTCGATCATCGTGACCGTCCTCATCACGAAGCCGAAGGAGGCCGTCCAGGTCCTCTCGAGCTCTGTCGTCGAGGGCATCAAGGATGTTGCCGGCGTCATCGGCCTCATGATGGGCATCGGCATCCTTCTGAACGGCGTCTCTGCTACCCAGACCTCGTCGCTCATGCAGCCGATCATCTCTGCCATCGTCCCGTCGAACCCGATTGTCTACGTGATCCTCTTCACGATCCTCTCGCCGCTTGCGCTCTACCGTGGCCCGCTCAACATGTATGGCCTCGGCTCCGGCCTTGCAAAGATCATGGTCGCCGCAGGCACGCTTTCTGCTTCTGCTGTGGGCATGGCGCTGCGTTCGACCTCTGTCGTCCAGTGCGTGTCTGACCCGACCAACACCCAGAACGTTATCGTTGCGGATTACGCGAACGTCGACGTCAACGATATCCTGAAGTCCACGCTTCCGTACACGATGGTCATGGCATTCTTCATCCTGCTCTATACGGCAATCGCACTGTTCTAGAGTGGCCGCTTTCCCGGGCGCAACAGCGCCCGGGAGGCTCTGATTATGCGCGTTCGATTTACCTCGAAGCAGAAATATCCCAGTCCTCGCTTAGAGGGGCTGCTGCCCAGAGGCCCCCTTCCAGTCGAACGCGCATAATCAGGACCAGAAACGAGGGAGGATACACGCTATGGGACACAGACAGGTCCGCATTGGCATCGATGTCGGCGGAACATTCACGGACGCCGTCGTCGTCGACAACGAGACCTATGAGATCGTCGCGAAGGTGAAGGTTCCTACGACCCACCATGCAAAGCAGGGTGTGGCACAGGGCATCGTCGATGCCATCCGCAAGGTGCTCGACGAGGGTGCCATCGCACCGGAAGATGTCGTCTTCATCGCACACGGCACGACCCAGGCGACCAATGCCCTCCTCGAAGGAGATGTCGCACGTGTCGGCATTGTCGGTATGGGCAAGGGAGCCGGCGCGGGCCGTGCCGGTACCGAGACGACAGTCGGCAATATCGAGCTGGCACCGGGAAAGTATCTCGAGACCGAGCACGAGCTCATAGATTCCGCGAAGCTTACCGATGGGGCGATGGAGGCTGCCATCTCGGCGTTGCGCGAACGTGGCTGCGAGGTCATCGTCGCTTCCGAGTCCTATTCGGTCGACGACCCTACCGACGAGCAGGCAGTGGTCCAGAAGGCTGAGGACATGGGCATGGTCGCGACGGGCGGCTATGAGATTTCCCAGCTCTATGGCCTGGCGGCACGTACCCGCACGGCTGCTGTCAATGCCGCCCTCATCCCGAAGATGATGGAGACGGCAAACATGACCGAGGACGCCGTGAAGGGCTCCGGCATCGAGAAGCCGCTCATGATCATGCGCTGTGACGGCGGCGTCATGTCGATCGACGAGGTCAGGAAGCGGCCGATTTTGACGATGCTCTCCGGCCTTGCGGCAGGGGTGGCAGGCGCACTCATGTACGAGAAGATCACTGACGGCATCTTCCTCGAGGCAGGTGGCACGTCGACCGATATCTCTGCCATCAAGGATGGCAAGGTCATGATCAAGAACGCGACAGTCGGCGGCCACAAGCTGTATCTGACCTCGCTCGATGTCCGCACGCTCGGCATCGCCGGCGGCTCCATGATCAGGGTTGAGAACGGAAAGCTCCTCGATGTCGGTCCCCGCTCTGCGCATATCGCTGACCTTGCCTATGAGGTGTTCACGGATGCAGACAAGATCGTCTCGCCCGAGCTCGAGCTCATCGCGCCGCGCGAGGACGACCAGGCTGACTATGTGGCCGTGAAGTGTGCTGATGGCAGCAAGGTCGCGCTTACGCTCTGCGGCGCGGCAAACATCCTGGGCTATGTGCCAGAAGGCGACTATGCACACGGAGACGTAGAAGCTGCACGCAAGGCCTGGCAGCCTCTTGCGGATGTCTGTACAACGACGGTGGACGATATCTGCCGGCAGGTCATGGATTGTGCCATGAAGAAGGTCCAGGCAATCGTCCAGGGCCTCATCGATGACTACGGTCTGAACCCGAACCTGATCTATCTCGTCGGAGGCGGCGGCTCCGCATCTGTCGTGGCACCTGCCCTGGGCGAGCGCATGGGCATCCGTCACCGCATTGCAAAGAACGCCCCTTACATCTCGACCATCGGTGTTGCGCTGGCGCTTGTGCGCGAGCAGATCGAGCGCAACGTGCCGAATCCTTCTGAAGAGGATATCCGCCGCATCAGGCATGATGTGCTTGAGGTCATCACCCGAGCTGGTGCCAATCCGGAGACCGTGGATATTACGGTGGAGATCGACTCGCAGAAGAACATCCTGCGTGCCACGGCGACCGGAGCAACCGAGCTTCGCACGAAGGACCGGGGCTCTGCTGCCAAGACGGAAGACGAGCTCAGGAAGATCGTCGCCGAGTCCTCAAGCGTCGATGCTTCAGCCGTGGAAGAAGTGGCAGCGACGGGCCGCTGGCATGTGTTCTGCGCCACGACCGTGAAGAAGGCGTTCTTCGGTCTCGTGAAGTCAAAGAAGCAGGAGATCCGTGTCGTGGACGAGGAAGGCGTCATCCGCCTCCAGAAGAACGATGCGAAGGTGCTCACGTTCACGAAAGACGAGCTCGGCGGTTCCTTCAGCGAGTTCGTGGACAGCATGACGCTCTATACGGATGCAGGAGCCACGCTGCCGAAGACCTATCTCTTCTTCGGCCAGAAGATGAGCGACCTTTCGGGTGTCCTCAACAAGGAACAGCTCATGGGTCTGGCTGAGATGGAGCTCGAGTTTGCGGGCGACGATCAGGAGATTGTCGCTGTCGCAGCCAAGGACTAGCAGTGGCTGCCGCTTCGTCAGAAGGCGCCTTTGCCAGGCTTCTCCAGGCAGCCTCTGTCCCAGAGCTTGCGTTTCTGCAGCTTGAACAGGATCCCCGTGTGCAGAGGCTCCTTCCTGGCGAAGCCAGCCGCATCGTTTCTCAGGCGCTTAGTGCAGGCGAGGAGGCAGCGCGAGCTGCGAATGCGGACGGAAGCGTCATCTCTGCTTCGGACTTCATTGCCAGTCACGGCGGAAAGCTTGTCCGGGTACGGGGGCAGAAGGTGTCGGCTCCTGGCATCCATCTTGCGGCGCTCACGCAGGAGGCTCGGGATGGCAGCATCGAGGTCATGCTCTTTGAAGATGCGCTCGAAGAGAAGACGGGAGTCCTCGCCTTCTTCGACATGCGGGGCCTTGCGGTGCCAGATCTTGCTGCGCTCGAAGAACTGACGCTCTGGCATGAAGCCTTCCATGTCATCGACTTCAGGCAGGATGGAAAGCTTTCTGCAAAGGTGAGCACAGGGAAGACAAAGGTGCTCTTCGGCACAAAGGAGTGCAGGATAGGCTCAGCTGCTGAAATCTCAGCCCATAGCTTTGCCTGTACGGCTCTGGGAGGAAAGATGATGCTCGACCCCTGGAGGTGCGACGCTCTGTACCTTGCAGGGGTGGGAGAGATCACGGAAGAGGAGCTGGCACTTGAGCTTCAAGATGCCAGAAGGCTCATGGAAGAAGGGAGACGGGATGGAGACCTATAGGTTCGGCGCAGAGGATATCGAAGTCCTTGGAACCTGGGATACGGTCGTTGTCGGTGGCGGCACGGCAGGGGCTTCCTGCGCAATTTCGGCAGCCAATGGCGGCAACCGCACGCTCGTCGTGGAAGCAGCGTCATCTCTCGGCGGTTCTCCCTCCCAGGCGCTTGTGACGCCGATGATGCCGTCATATGCGCCTCACGGAAAGAACCTTCATGAGATTGAGCGGCGCCTGAACGAGGCTGGCATCGTGACCCGCGAGGACGGGGACCGGATGGGCTACATCTGGACCACGGCTGAGAGCTTTGCCTGCGTGCTCGAGGATATGCTCCAGGATGCTGGCGGAGAGGTGCTCTACGATGCGCCGCTTGTCTGCGCGGATGTGAAGGACGGGAAGATCTCTGCCATCGAGGCAATGACAGTAGAAGGACCCAAGGCAATATGTGCTGCTCAGTTCGTGGATGCTACAGGCGATGCGGTGCTCTCGCGCCTTGCGGGCGTTCCCTGCCTTGCAGGAGACGATGACGGGAACAACCAGATGAGCTCGCTTCGCTTCGAGATGGGCGGCATCGATGTCGACTGCTACCGCAGGTACTGCCTGTCTCTTGACGATGAGTTCAGCCCTCTTGTGGATGGCTACTTCTGGGAGTCCGCCATGGTTGCAGGACGCGGCTTCAAGCTCGAGCCGCTCTTCCGGAAAGGCGTTGAAGCAGGCATCCTGGAGCCGTCAGATCTGGTCTACTATCAGTGCTTTTCGCTTCCGGGGGAGCCGGGATGCATGGCATTCAACTGCCCGCATCTGCCCGATCTCAAGAAGAACAGCTCTGCCCTTGCAAGGAGCCAGGCTCTGCGTGAAGGAAGGCAGCGGATACGCCGCTTCGTGAAGTTCCTGACGGCCTATATGCCAGGCTTCGAAGATGCCTATCTCATACGCATCGCTCCCATGCTCGGCGTGCGCGAGAGCTGGCGCATCCAGGGAAGCTACGTGCTCGATGTGGACGATTACGTGAAGCGTGCGAAGTTCGATGACGCAGTTGCCAATGGCACCTGGTATATCGATGTGCACTCCGCTACCAAGGGGCTCGTGCATATGGAGAAGTACCAGAAGGGGGAGTACTATCAGATTCCCTATCGCTGCCTTACGAACAAGACGATAAGCAACATGCTGACAGTGGGCCGCTGCATATCGACAAGCTTCCTGGTACAGGCATCCGTCAGGATCCAGCAGACCGTCATCGATATGGGAGACTCTGCCGGACGAGCCTGCGCGAAGGCCAGAAAGCAGCATGTGCCGCTCTCCGTGCTCGATGGCACGGGATTGCTGGTGGCTGAGTAGCCCGAATTCCCGATCTATAGTGCCGCCTGTTCTTCTTGTCGGAGAACGGGCGGCATATCATTTTATTGACTGCCATGAGGGGCAATGCGTGCTGCATAGCGGTAGCTGGATATCGGTGCTTCCGCCGTCATTCCATGCTTCTGCAGCTCTTCTGAGGAGATATCCTTCTCATCATCCCAGACGGCTTTCCATTCTCTCTCGCTGACCCCAACTCGTCGAAGAGATTCATCTGCGGATGCTCTGAAGGCTGGAAGGTTCGATTTCGGCGGATGGGCTTGACGGAGCTCTGCCGTGTCGTCCTGGAATCCGACAACGAGCTGCATGTCTGACGGGGACTCTGGATTTGCGGTGCGGCGAAAGCTTGCCTTCGTGCAAGCCTCTGCAACGTAGGGTTGCAGCTACTGCGGGAAACATCTATGAGTGTAATAGAACAATTGTACTATACAGCAGGTGCATGAGCCGTTAGAATGGAGGTACGAGAGTATAGGGGTGCGACATGGTGCCGGCAATCAGCGAAGAAGGAGTCATTTCGCCCTATAAGGAGCTCATGGCATACGAGTATCTGTATGCTGTCGAAGGAACTTCCCGAAGCAAGGTATCGAACCTCATTCAGCGAAATGGTGGGTTTCCGAGCACGGCTGCTGATGCAATCGACGGTATCGTTCCCGACGAAGAAAAGCGTTCCGAAGTAATTCGGTATGTAAAGGGAAGGCTTGGAACATTTTCTGTCCTGGTGGATGGAACACCGCAGTTTCCGCATGGCCTGAGGGCACAGAAGAATCCGCTCCCGGTCTTCTACTATCGCGGCGATATCAACCTGACGCAGTCAAGATGCATTTCTGTCGTTGGCACTCGCCATCCTAGCGAGCGTGGCGAGCATGCGGCGCATCGCATTGCTGCTGCACTCGTCCGGCATGACTTCACCATCGTCGATGGACTTGCGACTGGCATAGATACGGTAGTAGCCAAGACAGCTCTGGAAGCAGAAGGCAGAATCATCGGTGTCATCGGTACGCCGATAGATAGATAGATATTATCCTAAGGAGAATGAGGACCTGCAGGAACTGGTGGCTACGGAGCATCTCCTAATTAGCCAAGTTCCCATCTATCGCTATGATCATCAGTCAATCAAGACACAGCGCTTCTACTTTCCGGAGCGCAATATAACCATGGCTGCCTTGTCCGAAGCTACTGTCATTGTAGAGGCAGGCGAAACCAGCGGAACAAGGACGCAGGCAAGGGCGTGCATCGAACAGCACAAGAAGTTTATTTTGCTGCCCTCCGTTGTCGAGCAGACAACTTGGGCAGCAAAGATGGCTGAATACGGTGCGGTTCTGGCGAAATCAGTTGCTGAAGTGCTCACTGCGATCGGATGCAATTCAGCTGACTGAGATTGCAGAACACGGATGCTTGCACCATTGAGATGATAGAGGCTTATTTCAGAACGGCTTGCTGCGAGGCAAGTCTTGTACCCTGCATAAGACTGTGCTAAATTCTTATGACTGCAATGGGCAGATGCTGCTGCCCCGAGGAAAGGAATGGAGCCTTGCGCAGGTAGACACTGCTCTTCATGAGCATACGGGAATTGTTCGCCAGGACACTCCTGTGTCCCCTGTCCCTGTGTCTGCGAGGTCCATCATGCAGCTTTCTCTTTCTCATGTGACATATTGCTATCCCGGCTCCGTCAATTCTGTCTTCTCTGACATATCCTGCACCTTTGCCAATGGCTGGCATGCCGTTATCGGTGCCAATGGCTGTGGCAAGACAACGCTTGCCCGCATCATTTCCGGCGAGCTCGAGCCTGATGAAGGAACGGTGACCAGGGGCCTTGTGACGGCCCTCTGTGCGCAGGATGCCACTGCCGAACCAGCAGATCTTGCCGACTTCGCCTGCGACTGGAGCCCTCTGGCACAGAAGGTGCGCCGAACGCTTGCGATAGAGGACGACTGGATCTGGCGCTATGAGACGCTCTCTTCAGGCCAGCAGAAGCGCGTGCAGATTGCCTGCGCTCTTGCAGCAGAGCCCGATGTATTGATTCTGGATGAGCCGACCAACCACCTTGATGCACCGTCACGCGAGCTTCTGCTGGAGACGCTCCGTGATTTCTCCGGCATAGGCCTGCTGATCTCCCATGACAGGACGCTTCTCGATGAGTTGGCCACCTCCTGCCTCTGCTTCGAGGCAGGAGGCATCAGGATGCGGCCTGGAAACTACAGTGCTGTTCGTGAGCAGCAGATGCAGGAGCATGATGCATCGCTCCATGCAAGGGATGCAGCCAGAAGGGAATACCGCCGCCTTGCCCAGGAGCAGCAGAGGCGCCGCGAGGAGGTGGACCGTTCTGCTGCAAAGCGGAGCAGGCGCAGCCTCGATCCCCATGACCATGACAGCCGGGAGAAGATCGGCCGTGCCATCGTCTCGGGCAAGGACCGGAAAGCTGCAGACAAGGTCCGCCAGCTCGACCAGCGCATGGATGGTCTCAGCAAGAAGGCAGGAGCCTCGGTTGCGCAGAGCTATGACGGGGAGCTGCCAGCCTTGGGCGTGCGTTCGAAGAGAAACACCGTGGCGCATCTGGATGCACAGACGATTCCTTTCGGCGATGCAGGATATGGACTGGAGATCCCGGAGCTCTTCGTGGGACCGGACGAGCATATAGCTGTCGTCGGACCCAATGGTGCCGGCAAGTCGACGCTCATCAAGGCGCTTGTGGCAGAAGGCATCCCTGACGGCGTGAAGGCAGTCTATCTGCCGCAGGAGCTGAAGGCAGAGGAGACAGAAGAGCTGCTTGGCCGCCTGCGCGGGCTTGACCGCGCAGAACAGGGTGCGGTGCTCTCCTTGGCAGCACAGCTCAATGCAGAGCCTGAGAGCTACCGTACAGGCAGCTCGGTCAGCCCAGGCGAGCTCAGAAAGCTTGCCCTCGCCTTTGCGGCGCTCGACGGGGCAGAGCTCCTTGTGCTCGATGAGCCGACAAACCATCTCGATGTGCATGCCGTGGAAGCGCTCGAGCGCTTCCTTGCGGGCTTTGCAGGGGCGCTTGTCCTCGTCTCCCATGACCGGCATCTTGTCGAGGCAGTCTCTTCTGCCGTCTGGCGCACGGAATCTCTGCTCCCTGAGGGAGCGAAGCTCCTTCTTTCATAGATATGCATACGGCTATTCGGCTCATGCAGGCATCACTTTGGCTGCGAGGCGTTTCTGTGCAGGATGGATGGGTACAGTGGAGATTAAAGCAAACGGCAGAACCATGCCGGATAAGGAGCAGCTATGTATAATTTCACGTTCCATGTACCCACGACCATCCACTTCGGCAAGGGCCAGATCTCGCATCTTGCTGACCTTGCCGCATACGGCAAGAAGGTTCTTCTCTGCTACGGGGGCGGTTCCATCAAGCGCAATGGCATCTACGGCCAGGCGACGAAGATCCTCTCTGACGCAGGCTTTGAGGTCTTCGAGCTTTCTGGTGTCGAGCCGAACCCGCGCATCCAGACTGTGCGCCGCGGCGTCGACCTCTGCCGCAAGGAGTCTATCGATATGGTCCTCGCAATCGGCGGCGGCTCCACGATCGACTGCGCAAAGGTCGTTGCAGCCGGTGCGAAGTACGACGGCGATGCCTGGGATCTCGTGATCCATCCTGAGCTCATCAAGGCAGCGCTTCCGATCTTCTCGGTGCTCACGCTTGCTGCTACAGGCTCTGAGATGGATGCCTTTGCCGTCATCTCGGACATGACAAAGAACGAGAAGTGGGGAACGGCTGCTGAGTGCCTGAAGCCGACCATGTCCGTGCTCGACCCGACCTACACGTTCTCGGTCCCGGCACGCCAGACCGCAGCTGGCACGGCGGACATGATGAGCCACACATTCGAGAACTACTTCTCGATGGATGATGGCGCATACGTGCAGAAGCGCATGGCAGAGGCCCTGCTCAAGACCATGATCCACTATGGTCCGATTGCCCTTGAGAAGCCGGATGACTATGATGCCCGTGCAAACCTTATGTGGGCTGCAAGCCATGCAATCAATGGCCTTGTCGGCGAGGGCTGCGCTCCTGCCTGGTGCGTGCATCCGATGGAGCATGAGCTTTCTGCCTTCTATGACATCACCCACGGTGAGGGCCTTGCTATTCTTACGCCTGCCTGGATGGAGCATGTCCTCTCCGAGAAGACGGAGAAGCAGTTCGCGACCTATGGCCGCAATGTCTGGGGCCTTACCGGCACCGACGATGCACCGGTTGCCCGCGAGGCCATCGCCCGCACCCGCCAGTTCTTCACGGAGACCATGCACATGCCGGCAACACTCCATGAGGTGGGAATCACCGATGAAGAGCACTTCGATGTGATGGCCCAGAAGGCAGCAGATGGCTCGAAGGGCTCGTTCGTGCCGCTCACGAAGGAAGACATCGTCGAGATCTATCGTGCTGCGAAGTAGCAGGCAAACAGGTAAGATTTCACCAGAAACTCTGGCGAAGCGGGAGCTGCTGTTGGAAGGCCTGGCGCCACAGACGGCAGCTCCTTCTATATGGAGCATGATGAAGCCCCATCTGTTCTGAAGCAATTCAGGAGGGACGGGGCTCTGTTGCAACGGTTGCACATGCATGCCGGAGCATGAGCATTTGTTGAGCCTTCGGTAGTTTTTGTAGGTGAGAAGTTCATCTGAGCAGCCTTTTTCTTTGTGCTTTCCTCGGCTCTTCCCGGAAGCGTCGAGGCACTGTCGGACGAGGAGTTCTCCCTCCTGGAGCGCGCCTGGGCGGTGCGAGGATGCAAAGGAGATCGGGCTTGAGACCTTCGAGGAGGCCGCAACACGCCACAGGTCCGCGCCGCTGTGCCCCTCGTGCGGCGCGAAGCGCTACGGCACCTTCTTGAGAGCCATATTCGACGACTCAAAGAAGGACCTGCCCACCTTTAGTCTTCTTCATCGAGCTGATGTGCTACAACGTGCCTTTAGGAGGCATCGCAAAGATTTGCGGGCTGAACCACAAGATTGCCTACGAGTGGCGCCAGCGCGTGTTTGCGACCGTGGACGGCTACGGGCAGGCCCGCAAGCGCGGCCTGTCCAAGCAAAAGCTGTGCATCGCCGTGGCCATCGACGCCTGCAAGTACGCGCTCGCCATCGGGTACGGCAAGCCTTCCCGCGTATCAGGGATAGCCTGCGCTCTCACATCGCCAAGGGGGTCAACCGTGGTCGGGGACATGGAGAAGTCGCACAGGTCCCCGGTCAGGGCGGTCGAAGGCGTGCACGAGGCCTACAGGGCACACGTCAGTGACTCGCAATACCTCGAGTGCATGGCTGTCGTGAACAAGCTCTGCTTTTAGCTCAAACGCTACCTGTGGCACTTCAGCGGCATGGACCCGAAGAGACTGCAGAGCTACCTGAACAGGTAAGTGTAACTGTTCAGGATTAACCAGTCGTACGACAAATGGCCGAGGTTGGAAAGGATGGTGCGCCATCTGATGATGGAGGACGCGACTTACCGCACGTCAGAACCTTGCTAGGCACACCACACTTCTAAACTGTTAGATTGCAGTAAAGGCGATAACGATGGTAGCCATTGCCTTTCCCACACTTAGGCCTCCAATCTATCGTTGCATCGACATCGGAGCACAAGGCGGTGTTAACACCGGGCGGCATTCAGCATCGTCTGCATGCTCCGCTGGACAAAGGTTTTATACCTGGTCGATGATTTCAGTCCTGTCCATATTGGGGGTATTCGCTGTGATAGTGGGGTATCGGGCTGGGTGGCCGCATTTGAGGGCCTGTCTGTGCCTGCATCGATACTCCCGGATACGAACGTTGCGGTGCTGAGATCGACTCCTGCCTGCATCGTACCGACATTGCAGAGCTATGGCCGCTGGTTGTAGTCGCAGCATCAATGCAAGCGAAGCAGCACTCGATGTACGGTTGCTGTCGCGGATCCGGAGCGCCTCAATGCCACTGTTGTTGCGGATGGGGTAACAGATATGTGGTCGGTCATTAGGACGGTAGCAGCTTGATGCAAAACAGCGTTGTCGTCATGAGCCCCTACCCCCGGACTTGGTGCGCGGAAAATGCTATAAATCCCTACCTATATGCTGCTGTTTTGCGGGCCACATGTCTACCACACACCGTCTCCATCTATACGTTTGTCCGGCAAGTGATCTATTGAATCGTTCCGCCAAGCGGGCAGATGGCAGAATGTCTTTAAAGCACCGCCATTGCTTGAGAACGGAAGGAATCATGAAGGGTAAGAGAACAATCATTATTGCCATATAGTGCTGTCTGATGTGCGCGGGAACGCCGGCGATTGCGTTGGCTGACACCGTTTACTACAAGGGTTCAGCGGTGTATTGGAATTATGGACGTAATGCTGGGGTATTTGGGTTCTCCGATTGCAATTCTGCCCACTATGAGCACCATTCGTCTTGCAACGGATACACGTCTGGCTGGAAGGACCCTGATGTTCTTTCCCAGGCATGGGGTTTTATCGGAACGGATACCTTGGAGGCATACTGGAGCTGCAGAGGATAGCTTCTCCTGGAATTTGAAATGGCATTTGCTCTTTGATTTACCCGATCGAATAAGCAATGGGATTGCAATGGCGGTGCAATATGAAGAAAGCCTGGTCAATTGTCAGCCTCTTGTTAATAGCCCTATTGGGTGTCACCTCAGTCATCTGCGTCAAGGGAGTCTTTGAAGCCCTTGTCTCCAGGCAGGTTGATGACTGGCTTTCAGATCAGCCAACGATTTTCACTTCTCAGCTCACGGATAGGCAGAAGGACAGTCTCGTCGCTGAACTTCAGAATTTGGCGAACAAAGGCACGTTTACGGCAATTAGTCTTGATAAGGAATCACTGCAATCCGGAGCGAACCTCTACACGTTTAGCATATTGCCGGCATCGATTGACGGAGAGACCTCCATCGACCCACTCGTTGTTCTCGGCACCACGCTTATAGATGGTACCCTCATAAAGAGAGTGGGCTCCGGAAGTCCGAATAGCTATGCCGGGTATGGAAACGACGTCTACTCGCGAGTGTCCGATCTGCCCAGTATTCGTTCAGGCATATATTTCCGCGTTGACAGGATGGATGCTGGGAGCAATCTAGGAAGCTCCTGCACGCTCCTTAACCTTGGAAGCGCTGACTTTAAATCAACGGTAGACAGCCTGTCGTCTGCTGTCGGGGTAACACCTGAGACTCTGACCACGAAAATGTCAGGCTCAACCTCAGAACCCGGCCTGATCTACCTGTTCTGCATAGGGGCGTTTGCGCTCCTTTCGCTTATCCTTTGCCTGGTCATGGTAACGCACTCTCTACTCGAGTTAAAGACGCTGGGGGTACACCTGATGCTCGGGTGGAGTAAGGTCGACTTCGCAAGCGAGCTGCTCTCCTCGCAAGCTCTCCAGATTCTTGTCCTCATTCCAATCGGAATGGTGGGAGTATATGCTTACTTGGACGGGTTCACGATTAACGCTGCTTTTGTAGGGCTTGCCCTCGTCTCTGTACTTCCTGCGGTCGTCATGGTGCTTGTAGCTGCGATGATTTCCGTTGCTCCACTTATCGCAACGAGGCCGGTTGAGGCCATCCACGGGCGATATTCACGGCGGGGCTTCTATGGTCTGACCGTTGCGGTCTATCTAGTGTGCTTGGTCGCCATTTTTGCCGGCTGCCTCTATATAGATCAACCCCTCACCATGTACGCGGACCTTGCTCGCACGCGCTCGGCATGGCAGGAGTATGAAGGGTGGTACGTGGTAAAGGACTTCAGCATCGGGAACACTCGGCTCACTGACAATCCAATGGAGCTCTCAGAGGATATGTATACATGGTACGCCGAGCACGAGCATGATGATGGTGTTTACCTTGCGAACGCCATCAACTACAACGAATCGACCATTAGAGCATATTCCGGTTCAGATACGACGCTCAAGCAGCTCTGGTATCTTGCGGCATCCCCCTCTTACCTTGAGTTGATGGGGGTGAATGTGCCTGCGGACATTGTCGAGAGGGCAGAGCAAGGAGTACGTGTCTACCTCCTGCCAGATTCGCTAAGCGCTAGCGAAGTGAACGAAGTGAAGGACTTCCTTATTGGCGCACGGAAGCCCTCTGACTCGAACATCGTCACTCCCTTCATGGAGAACCCTGAGTACGAGTTCATCTCTTATGACGCTGATAAGGAGCTCTTCACGTGGAGTACGAACCCTGAAGAGCCGGTCACATCAAGCGGATTTGCTATTGCGGTTGTTACTGCTGCGAACATGGTGCCCTTTGAGTCAGAAAGCCTCGTCGCCACTGGCTTGGAGAACGCGTACGTGAAGCTCGACGAGCATGCGGCGTCAAGTCTGCTCGATGCCGACAATAGAGCTGAGATTGGTGGCTCGGCGGGTGCTCGATTTGCCACGGTGGGGAACTACATCGACGGTCTGCAGAAGACCCTCGAGGAGCTTTTCGCGCTCTTCTCGGCGGTTCTGGTTGTTTTGGTGGCCACCGTCTCCGTCCTGGTTGCATGTCTTGTCAATGTGGTCAACCGGGTAAATGCCCAGGAGATTTCCGTAAAGTACGTCCTGGGCTTCGGAGTGTGGGAGCTGTACCGTCGAGAGGTTCTGTTCGTGACCGTTACTGCTCTGCTTGGCGCTGGCGTGAGTGCCCTCTTCGGAAGTAGCGCTGGCGTGCTTGTCGGCTTTGCCTTGCTGGTCTTGTCCAATTTCGTTATCGGTGTCGCATCGCGCAGGAAATCTGCGGCCGTTGTGCTGGAAACCGTCTCCAAGGAGTAGCGATGCAGTCGTACATTCAGATTGAATCCCTCTCGAAATCCTATGGGAAGCATCGCATTCTTTCTGGTATAGATCTCGCTGTCAGAAAGGGTGAATCTGTCGCAATCACCGGGCCGTCGGGATGCGGCAAGACAACGCTGCTGAACATTCTGGGACTGCTCGAAACGTATGAATCTGGGAGCATTCTCCTATCGGGAAAGAAATATCCGGGACCAGAAACCAGACAGGCGATGCTTCTGCGTCGCAACGAGATTAACTACCTCTTTCAGTCGTTCGCCCTCATTGACTCGAGGACGGTACGCGACAATCTTATGCTTGCCCTCTATTACACGAAGCTCTCCAAGAGGGAGAAAGAGGAGGCTATTGAAAAGACATTGAAGAAGTTCTCGGTCTCCAGCAAGCTCGATTCCAACGTAAACGAGCTCTCAGGTGGCGAGAAGCAGCGTGTTGCGATCAGTCGCGCCATGCTCAAGCCGGGCAATCTCATTCTTGCTGACGAGCCGACGGGTTCGCTGGATGCTCGCATGGCGGAGATAGTCATGGACTCGCTCGTGTCCGCCGCCCGAGAGACGGGAAAGACACTTGTGGTCGTGACGCACGACATGTTGATGGCAGATAAGTGTGACCGCACGCTTAGCATGCAAAAAGGGAAACTGTTCTGAGTCGGCCTTCTGACGGTGGCCGTGACGAAAGGCACCGCTTGTGCGTATTGTGCTGCTAGCAGGCGAGGTTGAGATTATGGTGATGAACAGGATACGCATCAAAAGATGAGCAGCCCGCACTGGTCAAGTCCGAATCCGTGTGTAAAATCGCTGTCGCGTTCCCTGCTTTACGCCTTCGCCATGTCCTTCTGGTTGCGCGCTATCTTTGCGAGCTCGTCCTCCACCTGCAGGAGCTGCGCGTAAGTCCGATCCGTAGTAGCTCTTCCTCTGCGTCGAGCTGCACTCGTTCTCCTCGGTAAGGACTGACCCGATCAGCCTGATCGCTGACGCCTTACTCGGGAAGACCCCGACAAAGCAGGCGTGCCTCTCTATCTCCCTGTTCAGCCTCTCCAGGTAGTTAGACGTCCTCATGTACAGGCGCATCGCGGCGATCGGTACCATCGCCGCCCTTAGGGCGACGTCGCGCAAGTCCGCCAGTATCTCGTTGCACCTGCGCCTCGCCTCCGGCGCGCTTGGCAGTTGAGCCTCTCGACCAGCTCCCCCCTTAGGCCGGCGCGCACTCCCTTGGGGGCGGCCTTACACACGTTGCGCGAGCAGTGGGCCTGGCAGCACCTCCCTTACGGTTGTGGACGGTAAGGTGTTCTACAGGCGGTGCGGTAAGGACTCTTTCCAGGTCCA
>ERZ791908.134-NODE-134-length-102037-cov-7.433439_pt1 | contig 102037 bp, 93 predicted proteins | sample MGYA00510144_ERZ791908 | MGnify/ENA primary metagenome ERZ791908 (study PRJEB30046, sample SAMN00792105) | human gut metagenome | study: EMG produced TPA metagenomics assembly of the A metagenome-wide association study of gut microbiota in type 2...
GGAACGGCAAAATTTTTTACACTTCTACTACTTCTTTATCACACATCAGCAAATAGCCATGGCAATAAACAGTGCCTTAGAAACCGTACGATGGTTCTCACGGGTTTTGAAATAGGTAGCATCCACATATAGAAAGGGATAGTCAGCAGTTAATGGACGATTGCGAAACTTATTGACTTCATCATCAAGCTCCCTGCAGAGTTCTGAAACGGTTGATTTTGAAAATGAAGTACCACACAGGGTTTCTACAACCTTTGAAACTTTACGTGTGGAAACACCGTTAACTACCATCTCAGTCATGGTAGATACCAATGCGGCTTCACTTCGGGTGTAGTTTTCAAAAATCATAGATTTAAAAGGCTGGTTACGGTGACGCGGAACTGTAAGAATAATGCTCCCTATTCAGGTATTTAATATACGTTCCCTGGAACCATTGCGGTTATCTGTTCGTTCTGCAGACCGTTCATAAGGTTCAGCCTTTAACTGTTCAGAGGATTCCGCTTTTAAAATACTGTTAAGACTTTCTTGTAAAAGAGTCTTAAAAGCTTCATTTGAATTTTCACTTAATAATTGTAGAATTTCCTGCTGATTTAAGGTAATATTTAATTGAGCCATTTACAAACCTCCTTGGTATTTTAGTTTTTGTGGTGATTATTATTATACCTTAAGGAATGAGCAAATGGCTCATTTTTATTTAATTGTAATTTACACCATTATATGGACGTAGCCAAAATGTTACGCGGAAAAGATAAGAAAAGCTAAAAATCCGCGTAACCGCGAAAAAGCTCCGGTTCTACGGGCGCTTGGAGAGAGAAAAAAAGGAGCGAGAGAGGCGGAAATACGCCCGCTCCCACATTTATAACAAAAAAGAAACCGGTGCGCTGCCCCGATAGGGGACGGCGGCACCGGTCTTTTTATATAAATAAGCAATCGTATATCATGTAAAAAGCATGCGGCTATGTGAAACAGTACGCCCGACGGGAAAACACGCCTGACGTGCGCGATGCGGCACATGCCATGTGAGGCGGCGCAGATTGCACTTAGTACAGCGCCTTCTCCAGGGATGCAGGGTCGGAGGAAACCTTCAGGGCTTCGTCGCGGGTGACTTTGCCGTCGTTGACAAGAGCAATCAGGTCGTCGTTTAAGCAGTGCATACCCTCTTTTCTGCCGGACTGCAGCATGCTGGGAATCTGGATGGTCTTGTTCTCACGGATGAGGTTTGAAATTGCCACGTTGGCAATCATGATTTCCGTTGCGATGACACGTCCGCTGCCGTCCGCTAAAGGAAGAAGCTGCTGGGTGATGACACCGCGGATAACGTTGGCAAACTGGGAACGGATCTGGGCCTGTCCGTCGATGGGACATGCATCGATGATACGCTCGACGGTCTGGGCTGCACTGGTAGTATGTAAGGTGGAAAGCACTAAGTGACCGGTTTCAGCGGCGCTGATAGCAGCGCTGATGGTTTCAAAGTCTCTCATTTCACCTACTAAAATAATGTCAGGGTCTTCACGAAGGGCGGAACGAAGGGCGGAAGCAAAGGAAGACACGTCCTTTCCGACTTCACGCTGATGAATCATGGCACGGTTGTGCGGGTAAACATATTCGATAGGGTCTTCAATGGTCAGTATATGGCGGGAAGTGGTCTTGTTGATGTGGTCAACCATGGATGCCAAGGTGGTGGACTTACCGCTTCCGGTAGGACCGGTAACCAAGACAAGTCCTCTGGGCATTTCGGAAAGCTCTCTGACTACATCGGGCAGACCAAGCTGGGAAAATGTGGGAATTTCCTGCTTTAACAGACGGATGCTTGCCGCTAAATTGTTGCGCTGATGATAAATGTTGGCGCGGATGCGGGTGCCGTCACGAAGCATACATCCTACGTCCAGGTCTTCCCCCGAAGTGACCAACTCTACCTGTTTCTGATCCAGAAAGGCAAAAATCATGTTGCGGGACTCTTCGGCCGTGGGACAATCCGGAAGGATTTCCAAAGTACCGTAACGACGCAGAGCTAAATTGGTACCGACAGTGATATGAATATCAGAACAGTCGGTCTTTTTGGCATATGCCATCAGTTCTTCAAAGTTCATGTGTTCTCCTCCTACAGCATTATAAGTTTATATAAAAATATTATATGGTATAATGCCGGAAATAGAAAGACATTTTTATAAAAGTTTTACGTTAGAATGAAGAGAAAATAACGACTGCACAAATTTACTTTTCCGGGCAGCTGTGATATAAGGATGCGGTCATGATTATGCCTACGGCGGGCGGTTCCTTTACCCGCGACGAGGTGCGGGAAGACCCCATTAAGACCAACAGCAAAATGGGACTTTACACGAACCACTGCAATCTTCTTGACTTAGCGGCAGTGGCAATCCCGGAGGATACCTCCGACAGGACAAGACCTTTCGGCATTACGGTATTCGGACGTTTCCTATGTGGAAAGCACTTGCACGGACGAGCATTATGAGCTTTACCGTCTGCACACCACTCCCGTAAAACCGGGTCTTATGAAGACGGAGGGTGTGGGAAACCACATTAAGGTAGATTTGTATGCCCTGCCGGTTGTAAAGCTGGGACGTTTCCTGAGCCGGGTAGCGGAACCGCTTGTGCTGGGTGACATTACCCTGCAGGACGGCCGCGTGGTAAAGGGCTTCCTATGTCAGGGATATGCAGCGAAAGACGCAGAAAACATCACCGCAGAGGGAAGCTTTTAAGAGCATATTGGGAAGAGCAGGTGTATAAGTCTGGAATTTATGCGCCGGCTCTTTTTGCGTTTATGTACCGGTATGCTCTTTTGGGGGGAGTATGCATCGCGACTCTTTTGGGAGGTTTATGGAAATAGGATGTCACTTATGTTATAATGGGTGAGGCAAAAAAAGTATTATTCCAATGAATTTAAGGGATACTTTGAAATTGTTTCCATGACGGGACTCCTTCGGTCCTATTTTTATGAGGAGTGATGGTATGAAAAAATTAGCAATTTTATTCCCGGGAGTAAATTACAGTGTGGACTGTCCGCTTTTATATTACGCGGGCAACATTTGTGAGAATGCCGGTTTTGAAATATACGAAGTGAAGTATGAAGGGTACGGAAAAGCACAGACAGCCGCAAAGGCTTCTTCCCTTGAGGAGTGCATAAAATTAGAATACGAAGCCCTGAAAGGAAAACTTCCGCAGGACATGCTGCAAGAGTATGAGGAACTTGTGTTTGTTTCCAAAAGCATGGGAACCGTTCTGGCGGCGCATCTGGAAGAGGATTACGGGTTACATAATGTTACGCATGTGATGCTGACGCCCATTGACCAGACTTTGCCCTATCTGAAAACGCAAAAGAAGATAGCATACATGGTAACCGGCACTGCGGATAATAAGGTAAATCACGAGGCGCTCCGGAAAATAAGCCGGGAGCACAATTATCCCCTTACAGAGATAGTAGGAGCCGGACACCGGCTGGAAATCAAGGGCAATGTGCAGAAAAGTATCAAAATTCTGGCAGATATTATGGAAGCGATAGAAAAGGACCGCAGGCTGGCAGTCTGAACGATCCTTTCGGCTTTTTATTCTGCTGTGGGAAACAGGGGAAGCTCTCTTAAGAAAACGATGTCGGTATGCTTGGCAGAATCGCCCTCAGCTAAAACGGCAGCCCTTTTTACAACATTGGCACCGGCGGCTTTCACAAGTTCTTCCAAAGCATGCAGGGACTCACCGGTAGAAATAACATCATCTAAAATGCAGACATTTTTACCCTTGATTTTTGCGGCATCAATACCATCCAGATATAGTTTCTGGGTACCGGAAGTGGTAATGGAGTTTACCTCATGGGAAACCACATCCTGCATATAATTCTTTACACTCTTACGGGCAACAATAAATTCTTTCAGGTTTAATTTTCTGGACACTTCATATGCCAGAGCAATTCCCTTGGCTTCGGCTGTTACAATTGCATCCACGGGACCGATTTTTTCGGCTAAAGGACCGGCACAGGCGGAAATAAGTTCCGTATCTCCGATAATTACAAAGCTACCGAAGGAAAGAGAGTCATTCATTTTAATTAAAGGAAGCTGGCGCTTTATGCCGCACACTTCGATTTCGTAAGTTTTCATAACCATATCCTTTCTTATCATTCACGACATGTAAAAAAGTATAGCATCTCAGGACGGGAGTGTAAATGACAAACATTGACAGTATAGTGAAGTATGGCAAAAAAATGTTATAGAATAGGGGAGAAAAGTATTTTAAAGCAAAATCATGAAATGAATAAGAATGCTTTACAAGAAAAATGAAAAGGTGAAGCAAAAAGAAATTTTGAAATAAAATGCTTTAAAGGAAAAGTATCTGAAGGTAGCAAAAATCATTTTTGGAAAAGAATGCTTTAAAAATTGAGGGAAAAGAAGCAGCAAATAATGATGAAATAAATATATGCTTTAAAAAGAAAAGATATCGGAACAGCAGAAAGAACAGAAAATAAAAAATGCTTTAAATGATAGAGAAACAGGAGAAGCAAAATAAAAGATTTTAAATAGTTGCTTTAAAATGTACGATAAGAAGGAGCCGATTCGTGCAACACATTGCTATATTTATCCCTGCGATACGACCCGAAGAAGTAAATGTGATGTTTGAAAAGCCGGGAAAATTGAAGGCGGGCGCAAGACAAGACAGCAAAAGCCGTAATGAGCAAGACAGCAAAAGCCGGAAGCCATTGCATAAATTACAAGACAGCAAAGGTCAAAACAGGGATGCGAAGTATCTTTGGAAAGTGTGATATATGGAAGCAGAAAAGAATTACATATCCGGCAAGCAGGATGCGGATATATTTGTGAGACAGTTATTGAATATCGGGGAAGCCATGTACCAGTCCGGCGGCGAAATCTCCCGGATTGAGAACAGCCTGCACCGGCTGGGCAAGGCATACGGCGCCCAGCATGTCAGTGTGTACGCCATTACCTCCAGTATTCTGATAACGGTGGAATTTAACGACGATTATTCCGTCACGCAGAACCGACGGATAACCAGGCGCGGGGCAATCGACTGTACCAAAATGGAAAGCTTAAACCAGTTGTGCCGGGACTGCGCGGCAGATCCCATTGCGGTGGCGGAATTAAAGGAACGGGTGTTGGCGATTTTACAGGAAAAGCCGGGCGAACTTCAACATTACATCGGGCAGCTTATTGCGGCAACCATGTTCACTCTCTTTTTCGGCGGGGATTTTAAGGATGCCCTCGTGGCGGGCATAGCGGTTTTGGTGATTTGCGCCATGCAGAAATGGGTGTGGAGCATCTGCTCCTCCGAGCTGTTTTTCAATGTGGCATGTTCGTTTGTGACGGGTACATTTGTCAGCCTGATAAACCGGATAGTTCCGGGGCTTCATGTAAACCAGATTTTAATCGGCGATATCATGGTGCTCATACCGGGAGTTGCCATTACCAATTCCATCCGTTATATCTTGAGCGGCGACATTATTTCCAGCTTTGAAAAACTGATGGACAGCCTGATGCAGGCATTCGGCATAGCGGCGGGCTTTATGCTGTCTTTGATGCTGGTAAAGGGAAACATCACGGACTCCGGAATAACCTATCATGCGCTGGAGCGGGCTGTTCAGTTGCTGGCTGCGGCACTTGGCACCTGGGGATTTTGTATCATTTACAATATGCGGAAAAAATACATGGCGGTTTCCATGGTGGGCGGCTTTTTGTGCTGGGCAACGTTTCTTCTCATGCAGTACGGCGGCTTCTCCATTTTCGTGTCCACGCTGATGTCCGCATTTGTGGTGGGAATTTACGGAGAAATTTTTGCCTACATTCTGAAAGTGCCGACGACCATATTGTTCATTCCGGCGTGTCTTCCGCTGATACCCGGAAAGAATCTGTATTATTCGGCAATGGCGATTATTGCTTCGGACTGGACGGGCTTTCAGGACAACATTGTTCTCCTGATTTTGTATGCCGTGGGAATAGCCATCGGACTGGCAGTGGTGGTGGAACTGGAACGTATCGTGAAAAAGCTGCCCCGGAAAAAACGGTGATTAACAAATGCTTTCAAAGGAAACAGGAGTATAATTTCCCCTTTTTCCACATAATAACTCCAAATGAATGTCCATGGTTTTCTGCAAAGAAAATTGTTTTGAACGGATACTCTTTTTGCTCAGTTTCAAAAAATTAAAAATTTTACGATTTTGAAACCCACAGCTTGCATATACTATTTGCAGACAGTATAATAAGTATTGCAGAGCGGTTTCAAAAAATAAAAAATTTTCAACTTTTGAAAGCGGGTGGCTATATGAAAACCATTACAAGAGAAAAGTATCTGGAAAGAATGATTGAACTTAACGGAACGCCGGACATCAAGATTATTACCGGTATCCGTCGTTCCGGTAAGTCAAAATTGATGCAGGCATATATGGAGTATCTGAAAAGTCATTTTGAAAATATCAATATCATTTTTATTGATTTTATGGACCTGGCTTATGAAGATATTAAGGAATATCATGCGCTGCACACCTATGTAGAGGAACACTATCGGGCAGGAAAGACAAATTATCTTTTTGTGGATGAAGTCCAAATGTGTCCGAAATTTGAGCTGGCAATTAACAGCCTGTATGCAAAAGACAAATATGACATCTATGTGACAGGTTCCAATGCGTTCCTGTTAAGTGCAGATTTAGCGACACTTTTTACGGGGCGTTACATCGAAATTCATGTATTCCCGTTTAGCTTCCGGGAATATTGCAGGTACAACGAAGATATTCAGGATAAGGATAAACTGTTTGATGAGTATTCCATCAAAGGCGGTCTGGCGGGTTCTTATGCTTACAGAACAGAAAAAGACCGGACAAATTACATCAAAGAGGTTTATGAAACCATCGTAACAAGAGACTTAATACAGAAATATGCCTTGCCGGATACATTGGTTTTGCAAAGATTAAGCGAGTTTTTAATGGATAATATCAGCAATCTGACTTCATCCAACAAAATCAGTCAGCTTCTGACAGCGAACGATACACCTACCAATCATGTAACGATTGGCAGATATATTAAATATCTGTGCAATGCGTTTGTGTTTTATGATGTTAAGCGCTATGACATTCGCGGAAAGAAATATCTTGAAAACTCTGAGAAATTCTACCTTTGTGACAGCGGTATCCGCTATGCGGTTCTTGGCAGCAGAAATATGGATTATGGCAGGGTTTATGAAAATATAGTATGTATTGAGCTGCTTCGCCGCGGCTATGATGTTTATGTAGGAAAGCTCTATCAGAAAGAAATTGACTTCGTAGCACAAAGAGGCAGTGAAAAAATCTATATCCAGGTGAGTGATAATATTTCCGGGCAGGAAACCTTTAACCGGGAAGTATCGCCGCTTCTTCAGATAAGGGATGCTTATCCGAAACTCATTATTGCCAGAACGAAACATCCGAAATACAGTCATGAAGGCATAGAGATTTATGATATAGCGGATTGGCTGCTGCAGGAATAAAAAGAGCATAACCCAGTTTTTATGTATAATTCCTCCGGTTTTCTACATACTACCTATACAGCACAAAATATGGAAAGTATGTAAGAAGCAGGAGGAATTTTTATATGCGAGCAACAGGTATTGTACGAAGAATAGACGATCTGGGAAGAGTGGTGGTTCCGAAGGAAATCCGGAGAGTCATGCGCATCCGGGAAGGCGACCCGCTGGAGATTTTTACGGACAAGGACGGAGAAATTGTCTTAAAGAAATATTCACCCATCGGAGAAATGGGATATTTTGCACAGCAGTATGCGGAAACGGCTGCCCAGAGTTTAGGCTGCGGCGTATGTGTGTGCGACAGGGACCAGATTATTGCGGTAGCTGGGCTGCCGAAAAAGGACATGTTGGGAAAAAGTCTTCACAAGGAACTGGAAAATGCCATTCAGAGCCGGAAGGCGATTTGTGCCAGGAAGGGCGACAAGCAGTTTGTCAGCATTTTAAATCAGGGTGACAGCGAATATGATATGCAGGTTATCCAGACCATTATCGCCGAAGGTGATGCCATCGGAGCAGTCATTCTGCTGACCAAGGAAGAGGACAAAACCATTGGCGAAACCGAAAAAAAGGCAGCCATGATAGCTGCCGGTTTTTTAGGACGCCAGATGGAAGGATAGTTATTCACTGATAACACAGTTGCGGCCGGCTTTTTTGCCCTTGTAGAGCATGAGGTCGGCTTCTTTTAACAGATCGTTGATGTCGATATCGGCAGTAGCCTGTGCCAGACCTAAGGTCATGGTGATGCGGATCTCGTTGCCTTCATAAGGAACCTTAAGCTCCCGGATGCGGGAAAGCATGGCCTCCGCATAGGCATTGGCTTCGGAAAGGGTTGCCCCTTCATAAATAAGAAGAAACTCTTCACCGCCCCAGCGGGCAACGCAGCCGCTTCCGTGCATTTCTTTTCTCATGACCTTGCCCACGGCCTTCAGGACTTCATCGCCGCATTCGTGACCATAGGTATCGTTTACGGATTTGAAATAATCTATATCGCCGATGCAGAGTACATAAGGCGTCCCCTTTTCCGTAAACCGGCGATGGGCTTCGGAAAGCTTCTGGTCACCGAAACGCCGGTTACTTAAACCGGTCAGGGTATCCTGCTCCAAAAGGTTGCGCAGAGAGCGCTGCATGCTTAGAGCGGAAATACCGATCTCACTGAGTTCGTCATTCCGGCTTAAAACTTCCTGCCCCAGAGAAGCATTCAGGTTACCGGAGGCAATCTGGGCAAGGAAGGTACGGATTTTGTGAAGCGCTGTCAGGATTTTGTGCGTGTAGGAAGACGAAATCAGACACACAATTACAATGCTGCACAGGGAAATGATTAAAATAGGAAAAATAGTTGCCTTTACCGTCCGGTTGACCTGGGCGCAGGGCATGCCGGCATAGACCATTCCCACGACGGTTCCGTCGCTGTTACGGAGAGGCGCATAATAGGCAAAATAATGGACATTGCTGATGGTGGTATTGGTATAGAAGTGGGAAGAACCGCCATAGAAAACATCCTGCAGGATCCTGGAATTGGCGCCGGTGCCCACGATGCGCTGTCCCTGTTCATCACAGATGGTTGTCAGGATACGGGTGTCTTCATAAAATACAGTGAATTCCACATCGGTATTTTCATGGAATTTGTCGATAACGGAATAATCGGAGGTGATATCCTGCTCCCCCTTGAAAAGACGGTAGCCGACATCTCCCTGCAGGGTGTAATCGCCGGGGTAGAGCATGTCATAAGAAGAGATGAGCATATCCGTCATGTTCTGAAGCTCGGTGTGAACCTGATCGTACATGGCGCTCTGCACGGTCTTAAAGCTGAACATCATAATAATAAGCCCTAAAATGAGCATTGGAACGGAGCTGAAAGCCTGTAATGTATAATACAGTTTACCTTTTTTCTTTATTTTCGCCATATAAAAACCCCATGCCTTTCTCATAGCCGTATTTTGCACGGAACCACACGATGATTATGTTTTATTATACTGCTTTTTTCCTCTATTGACAATGTCGCAAAGAAAGATTTATAATAAACACATTGAGAAAGACTGTGACGGAGACAGTAAGTTTTCAGGCGAAAGGATAGCGAGCCGGTGACGGTGCAAGACCGGTGCGAGTAGCGGATTACCCAAAATCACTCCCAAGTCGTGCGTGCCAAAGGCTCTGCCCGGTAGTGCGTGCCGGCATCCTGCCGTTATCGGGAACCATATACAAAAAGTGTATGTTGTAACAGGTGGTATGCGAGTCTGACCTCGTCCTTTTACGGACGGGGTCTTTTGTATTGCAGAAAAGAAAGGAAGAAAATCATGTACAAGAAAGTATCAACCGATTTAAACTTCGTGGACAGAGAAAAACAAATCGAAAATTTCTGGGATGAAAACCACATCTTTGAAAAGAGCATGGACAGCCGCAAGGAAGGTCCGACCTACACCTTTTATGACGGCCCGCCTACCGCAAACGGCAAGCCCCATATCGGCCATGTGCTGACCCGTGTTATTAAGGATATGATTCCGAGATACCGCACCATGAAGGGCTACATGGTACCGAGAAAAGCAGGCTGGGATACTCACGGACTGCCGGTAGAAATTGAAGTGGAAAAGAAACTGGGACTGGACGGCAAGGACCAGATTGAAGCATACGGCCTTGAGCCATTTATCAAGCAGTGTAAGGAAAGCGTCTGGAAATACAAAGGAATGTGGGAGGATTTCTCCGGCACCGTCGGTTTCTGGGCAGATATGGAAAATCCTTATGTTACCTATCATGACGACTACATCGAGTCCGAATGGTGGGCGTTAAAAGAAATCTGGAACAAGAAGCTGCTTTACAAGGGCTTCAAGATTGTACCTTACTGCCCCCGTTGCGGTACCCCGCTTTCTTCCCAGGAAGTAGCACAGGGCTACAAGGATGTAAAGGAACGCTCCGCAATCGCACGTTTCAAGGTAAAGGACGAGGATGCTTACATCTTAGCATGGACCACCACCCCCTGGACCCTTCCTTCCAACGTAGCACTCTGCGTAAACCCGGAAGAAACCTATGCCAAGGTTAAGGCGGCAGACGGTTATACCTATTATATGGCAGAAGCACTGTTAGACACCGTGCTGGGCAAGCTTGGCGATGCCGAAAACGGCGTTAAGGCATACGAAGTGCTGGAAACCATGACCGGTAAGGATTTAGAGTTCAAGGAATATGAACCGTTATTTGACTGTGCTGTAGACATCTGCAAAAAGCAGAACAAGAAAGCTTATTATGTGGTATGCGATACCTACGTTACCCTGACAGACGGTACCGGCGTTGTTCATATTGCACCTGCCTTCGGTGAAGACGATGCCAAGGTCGGCAGAAGCTACGACTTACCGTTCGTACAGCTTGTTGACGGCAAAGGCAACATGACGGAAGAAACTCCCTATGCGGGCGTCTTTGTAAAGAAGGCTGATCCCATGGTACTGGAGGATCTGGATAAGAAGGGACTTTTATTTGCGGCTCCCAAGTTTGAACACAGCTACCCTCACTGCTGGAGATGTGATACCCCGCTGATTTACTATGCAAGAGAGTCCTGGTACATCAAGATGACAGCCGTAAAGGACGACTTAATCCGCAACAACAACACCATCAACTGGATTCCCGAATCCATCGGCAAGGGACGTTTCGGCGACTGGCTTACCAATGTACAGGACTGGGCAATCTCCCGTAACCGTTACTGGGGCACCCCGCTTAACATCTGGGAATGCAGCTGCGGTCATCAGGAATGCATCGGCAGCCGCGCAGAGCTGGCGGAAAGAAGCGGCAATCCCGAGGATGCCAAGGTAGAGCTTCACAGACCGTACATCGATGCCGTTACCATGAAGTGTCCGGAATGCGGCGGCGAAATGCACCGTGTACCCGAAGTTATCGACTGCTGGTTTGACTCCGGTGCGATGCCTTTTGCACAGCATCATTATCCGTTTGAAAATAAAGATATTTTTGAGAAGCAGTTCCCTGCCCAGTTTATTTCCGAGGCAGTTGACCAGACCAGAGGCTGGTTCTACTCCCTGCTTGCAGAGTCCACCATTCTGTTTAATAAGGCGCCTTACGAAAATGTTATCGTATTAGGCCATGTGCAGGATGAAAACGGACAGAAGATGAGCAAGAGCAAGGGCAATGCGGTGGATCCGTTTGATGCACTTCAGACCTACGGCGCCGATGCCATCCGCTGGTACTTCTACATCAACTCCGCACCCTGGCTGCCGAACCGTTTCCATGGCAAGGCCGTGCAGGAAGGACAGCGTAAGTTTATGGGTACCCTGTGGAACACCTACGCATTCTTCGTTCTGTATGCGAACATTGACAACTTTGATGCATCCAGGTACACACTAGATTACAGTAAGCTTTCCGTTATGGATAAATGGATTCTTTCCAAATTAAACTCCGTAGTGGGCGAGGTGGATGACGACCTCGGCAATTACAAAATTCCCGAAGCCGCAAGAGCCCTTCAGGAATTTGTGGACGATCTGAGCAACTGGTATGTAAGACGAAGCAGAGAGCGTTTCTGGGCAAAGGGCATGGAGCAGGATAAGATTAACGCTTACATGACACTTTACACCTGTCTGGTTACCTTCTGTAAGGCAGCCGCTCCCATGATTCCGTTCATGACCGAAGAAATCTACCAGAACCTGGTTCGCAGCGTGGACGCTTCCCAGCCGGAAAGCATTCATCTGTGCGACTTCCCGAAGGTAGAAGAAGAGCATGTGGACAAGAAGCTGGAAGCCGACATGGATATTGTATTGAAGGCAGTTGTGATGGGCCGTGCGTGCAGAAACACCGCCAACATCAAAAACCGTCAGCCGGTTAACACCATGTTTGTCAAGGCAGAATGCGAACTGACCGATTTCTACAAGGACATCATCGCAGACGAACTGAATGTAAAGAAGGTAGTATTTACAAACGATGTGCGTGAATTTACATCCTATACCTTCAAACCCCAGCTCCGCACCGTCGGACCCAAGTACGGCAAACAGCTCGGTGCCATCAAGAAGTACCTGGAAGAGCTGGACGGCAATGCCGCAATGGATACCTTACAGAAGGACGGCGCCCTGAAGTTTACGGCAGGAGACGTGGAGGTTTCCCTTACCGAAGAGGACCTTCTGATTGAAATGACCCAGAAAGAGGGTTATGTCACAGAAGCAGACAACAGCATGACCGTTGTACTTGACACCAATCTGACACCGGAATTAATCGAAGAAGGCTTTGTTCTGGAGTTAATCAGCAAAATCCAGACCATGAGAAAGGATGCCGGTTTTGAAGTAACAGACCATATCCGCGTAGCATTTGCAGACAACGATAAGATAGAAGAAATCGCACAGAAACACGAAAAAGAGATAGCCGGAAAGGTTCTGGCAGACGCTCTGGGTGTAAAAAATGAACTTTCTGTTGCAAAAGAGTGGAATGTTAACGGAGAAAATGTTAAAATTTCCGTTGAAAGAGTTTAATGAGGAGGAAATACAATGGTCAAAAGCACGATGAAGTTTGATAAAGAATTGTTCAAGAGAAGCGTTTTGTATAATATCAAGACACTTTACAGAAAGACATTAGAGGAGGCAACTCCCCAGCAGGTTTTCCAGGCGGTATGCTATTCCGTAAAGGACCAGATTATCGACCACTGGATGGAAACCCAGAAGGAATACGACAAAAAAGATCCCAAGATGGTTTATTATCTTTCCATGGAATTCTTAATGGGCCGTGCACTGGGCAACAACCTGATTAACTTACAGGCATACAAGGCTGTAAAAGAGGCTCTGGATGAGCTGGGACTGGACCTCAACGTGGTTGAGGACATGGAGCCCGATGCTGCGCTGGGTAACGGCGGTCTGGGCCGTCTGGCCGCCTGCTTCCTTGATTCTCTGGCAACTCTCGGTTATCCTGCATACGGCTGCGGTATCCGTTACCGTTACGGTATGTTCAAGCAGGAAATCAGAGACGGTTATCAGGTAGAAGTACCCGATAACTGGCTGGAAAACGGCAATCCTTTTGAACTTCGTCGTCCCGAATATGCAAAGGTTGTAAAATTCGGCGGCTATGTAAATGTAAATACCGATGAAAAGGGAAGAAACCATTTCTTCCAGGAAGGTTACCAGTCCGTTAAAGCGGTACCCTTTGACCTTCCCATCGTGGGCTACGGCAACGGCATCGTAAATACCCTGCGTATCTGGGATGCAGAGCCCATCGAATGCTTCCAGCTCGATTCCTTCGACAAGGGCGATTACCAGAAGGCAGTTGAGCAGCAGAACCTTGCCAGAAACATCGTAGAGGTTCTTTACCCCAACGACAACCACTATGCAGGTAAAGAGCTCCGCTTAAAACAGCAGTACTTCTTTATTTCCGCGTCCGTTCAGGAAGCTGTGGAAAAATATATGCGTAAGCATCAGGATATCAGGAAATTCCATGAGAAGGTTACCTTCCAGTTGAACGATACCCATCCTACCGTAGCCATTCCCGAACTCATGAGAATTTTAATGGATGACTACGATTTAGAGTGGGTGGAAGCATGGGACGTTACAACCAAGACCTGCGCTTACACCAACCATACCATCATGGCAGAAGCTCTGGAAAAATGGCCTATCGAGCTGTTCTCCAGATTACTTCCCCGTATCTACCAGATCGTGGAGGAAATCAACCGCCGCTTCTTAGAGAAAGTTTCCAGACGTTATCCCGGCGACCAGGAAAAGGTACGCAAGATGGCTATTATTTACGACGGACAGGTACACATGGCAAGACTTGCCATCGTTGCCGGCTATTCCGTAAACGGTGTTGCAAGACTGCATACTGAAATCTTAAAGAACCAGGAATTAAAAGACTTCTACGAAATGATGCCCGAGAAGTTCAACAACAAGACAAACGGTATCACACAGAGAAGATTTTTACTGCATGCCAACCCGCTTTTGGCAGACTGGGTAACCGAGCACATCGGCGACGAATGGATTACCGACCTGCCTCAGATTTCCAAGATGAAGATTTATGCGGATGACGAAAAGGCACAGCAGGAATTCATGAACATTAAGTATCGCAACAAGGTTCGCCTGGCGGATTACATTTTAGAGCACAACGGCATTGTCGTTGACCCCCGCTCCATTTTCGATGTACAGGTTAAGCGTCTTCATGAATACAAGAGACAGCTCCTTAACATCCTGCACGTAATGTACCTTTACAACGAGTTGAAAGAACATCCCGACATGGAGTTCTATCCCCGTACCTTCATCTTCGGTGCAAAGGCGGCAGCAGGCTACCGCAACGCAAAGCTGACCATTAAGCTGATTAACTCCGTTGCAGATGTTATCAACAACGACGAGTCCTTAGGCGGCAAGCTGAAGGTGGTATTCATCGAAAACTACAGAGTTTCCAATGCAGAGATTATCTTTGCGGCATCCGATGTTTCCGAGCAGATTTCCACCGCAAGTAAGGAGGCATCCGGTACCGGCAACATGAAGTTCATGTTAAACGGTGCGCTGACTCTGGGTACCATGGACGGTGCAAACGTAGAAATCGTAGAAGAAGTCGGCAAGGAAAATGCCTTTATCTTCGGTCTTAGTGCAGATGAAGTTATCAACTACGAGAACTACGGCGGCTACAACCCCATGGAAATCTTTAACAACGACCAGGATATCAGAAAGGTGCTGATGCAGCTTATTAACGGCACTTACGCTCCCGAAGATCCCGAGCTGTTCCGTCCGCTTTACAACTCTCTGTTAAATACACAGAGCACCGCAAAGGCAGATACCTACTTTATCTTAAAGGACTTCAAGCCTTACGCAGAAGCACAGAAGAAGGTAGAAGCCGCTTACAGAGACGAAAAGGGCTGGGCAAAGAGCGCTATCTTAAATATGGCAAGCTCCGGCAAGTTTACTTCCGACAGAACCATCCAGCAGTATGTGGATGAAATCTGGCACCTTGACAAGGTAGTTATTCCCGAAAAGAAGACAGCTCCCACCAAGGCAGCAAAGACAAAATAATAGAAAGGAACAGGTTTCCATGATTGAATTAGTTAAGGGCGGTGCTTATTTAGTAAACGGTACCGATATCGTAGAAGACAATCAGGATGCTGCCGCTGCCATTGCGCAGAAGTGCGGCAAAACGGTTACCAAAGAAGAAGCCAGGAAAGAAACCATTGCTTACGGTATTCTGAAAAATCACAATACCTCCGGCAATATGGACAAATTAAAAATCAAGTTCGACAAGCTGACCAGCCATGATATTACCTTTGTGGGTATTATCCAGACGGCAAGAGCATCAGGACTGGAAAAATTCCCGATTCCTTACGTGCTCACCAACTGCCACAACTCTCTGTGTGCGGTTGGCGGTACCATCAACGAGGACGACCATTTATTCGGTCTGACCTGCGCCAAGAAATACGGCGGTGTGTATGTACCCCCTCATCAGGCAGTTATTCACCAGTTTGCAAGAGAAATGCTTGCAGGCGGCGGCAGAATGATTTTAGGCTCCGATTCCCATACCAGATACGGTGCGCTTGGCACCATGGCAATGGGCGAAGGCGGTCCCGAGCTGGTAAAGCAGCTTTTGAATCAGACCTATGATATCAACATGCCCGGCGTGGTAGGTGTTTATCTTACCGGCGAACCGGTAAAGGGTGTCGGTCCTCAGGACGTGGCGCTCGCTATTATCGGTGCGGTTTTCGCAAACGGCTATGTGAAGAATAAGGTAATGGAATTTGTAGGACCCGGTGTGGCATCCTTAAGCGCCGATTTCCGTATCGGCATTGATGTTATGACCACCGAGACCACCTGCCTGTCCTCCATCTGGAAAACAGACGACAGAATTAAGGAATTTTACGATATTCACGGACGTTCCGAAGATTATAAGGAATTAAATCCCGGCGAAGTAGCATATTACGACGGCATGATTAAGATTGACTTAAGCACCATCCGTCCCATGATTGCCATGCCGTTCCATCCCAGCAACACCTACACCATCGAAGAGCTGAACGCCAACCTTTCCGACATCCTTCATGAGACGGAAGAGCGTGCAAAGGTAAGCCTGGACGGCGCGGTAGAGTTTTCTTTGCAGGACAAAGTTCGTAACGGCAAGTTCTACGTGGACCAGGGTATTATTGCCGGCTGTGCAGGCGGCGGATTTGAAAACATCTGCGCAGCAGCCGATATCTTAAAGGGACGTTACATCGGCGCGGACGAGTTCACCTTAAGCGTATATCCCGCTTCCATGCCGGTATATATGGAACTCATCAGGAACGGCTGTGCAGCAACTATTCTGGAAACCGGTGCTGTTATGAAGACGGCATTCTGCGGTCCCTGCTTCGGCGCAGGCGATACACCCGCCAACAACGCCTTCAGTATCCGTCATTCTACCAGAAACTTCCCGAACCGTGAAGGCTCCAAGCTGCAGAGCGGTCAGATTGCTTCCGTTGCTCTTATGGATGCAAGATCCATAGCCGCAACCGCAGCAAACAAGGGCGTGCTGACACCGGCTACCGAATTTGACGGTGATTTCAACCATTATCAGTATCACTTTGACAGCAAGATTTACGCAAACCGCGTATTTGACTCCAAGGGTGTAGCGGATCCTTCCGTAGACATCCACTTCGGACCCAATATCAAGGACTGGCCCGCTATGGGTGCGCTTCCCGAGAACCTGGTTCTGCAGGTTGTCAGCGAAATCCATGACCCGGTTACCACAACGGACGAGCTTATTCCTTCCGGTGAAACCTCTTCCTACCGTTCCAATCCTCTGGGACTGGCAGAGTTCACCTTAAGCCGTAAGGACCCGAAGTATGTGGCCCGTGCCAAGGCCATCCAGAAGGCGGAAACAGAGAGAATGGCAGGCGGACATCCCTGCGAAGCGGTTCCTGCCGTAAAGGATATCATGCATACCGTAAAGGAAAAATACCCGGATGCCAACCACGAAAACACCGGCTTCGGCTCCACCATTTTTGCTGTGAAACCCGGCGACGGTTCTGCCCGTGAACAGGCAGCTTCCTGCCAGAAGGTACTGGGCGGCTGGGCAAACATTGCCAACGAGTATGCTACCAAGCGTTACCGTTCCAACCTGATTAACTGGGGTATGCTTCCTTTCCTGATTGAAAAGGGCGAGCTTCCTTTCAAGAACCTGGATTACCTCTTTATCCCCGGCATCAAGAAAGCCGTAGAGGAAAAGGCGGACACCATCACCGCATACAAGGTGGGCGGGGACGGACTGACACCGTTTACCATGACTCTCGGCGAACTGACCGATGAGGAGCGCCAGATTATCTTAAAGGGTTGTCTGATTAACTACAACCGCGTGTAAGCGGAAAATAAAAAGACAAAATTAAAAGCAGGCGAATGCACATCATTTGCCTGCTTTTTCTGATTAGTGTTCCGGCACTTCGACCTTATTGTTAAAAGCATCCAAGAGTTGGGCAAGAAACACGCCCGCAGCAAGGAAAAAGAGGTTTAACATGCTTTCACGCAGGGAACCGGTAAAGCCTTCCCGGGGAACGGTCATAACCGTAGCGGCGATTACCACGCCAACGATGGCATGAAACGCAATGGAATAGTGCTTTTCAAAAAGTCTGTTTACAAATTTAGGCAGAACGAGCATGGTAACAGCGGCACCCAGGAGCCCGGGCAGGGCAACGGAAAGGGAAAGATGCCCTAGTCCGTCTACAAACGGTGTATACAATCCCAAAGGCATCAGCAGGGTAGAAAAACTCATGCCGGGGGCAATAATACTTAACGCCAGACAGAAGCCGCAGAATACAAACCAGCCAAAGGACGGGGAAATGGTAACGGATGCAGACTGCAGACCGATTAACAGGGCAAATACAAGCAGCATGGCGGCAACAAGAGAAATATAAGAGCCTTTGCTGCGTCCTTTCTGCCCGGCTTCCCGGAACAGGGACGGCAGCATGCCGCCAATCAGTCCCACAAACAGGCAGACGGAAGGGTTGGGGTATTTTTCCAGCACATAGGAAAGCAGGTTGGCAATTCCCAAGAAGCCGATGATGCCGCCTAAAATAATAGGAAATAATTTGGGCACATGGGTTTTGAAGTTGCGGATGGGATTGGCTAACAGCTCCATGACGGGTTTGTATACGCCGAAAATGACGCTCAGCACGCCGCCGGAAATCCCCGGGAGTACCGCTCCCAGCCCAATCAGGGCACCCTGACATATACGAAGGAAAAAAGATTTTGTTTTCATGAATGTAACCTTGCCTTTCTATCGATATAGTATATGAAGATAGAAAAAAAGTCATGTCATTTTCCTATTCTTAACGGAATATAAACAGGGCAGCGTTGAAGGAAGGTGCAAAATCTTAAATATATAAAAACATAAAATAAACCTTGCATAGTCTATAACTTTACGATATACTACATCCATAAGCAGATACTTCTTTTTTCTAATTTTCTTTTGCCGGTGCTCGCCGGTGTCTAAAATTCAAGAATTCCTGCTTAGAACCCAAGAAACAACAAAATAATCTAAGGAGGAAAACGTGACAAGACAACAGAAGAAAGAAACGTATGCTTCCGACAGGGAAGCACAGTATGATGAGCGTGCCAAAAAGGTGGCAGGCTCCAAAATCGTGATTGCCAGTATCCTGTCAAAGACCGTGGATGCTTTCCGGGGAATGAAGCCCCGGGAAATCGTGCCCTATATAGAGGGCGAACCTTACATCGGCAGTGTACCGGTGGAACCCGGGCAAACCAATGCTTCTTATACCGAAAACGGGAAGCGGATTGTGGGCTTCAATACAGAAAATCAGGAAGAAAACGAAGGACTGGTAAGATTTGATGTAATCTGCTATGTGCGTCTGCCGGAGAAAGGGAGTAAGGCAGCAGCAGGGAACGGACGCGCTGCAAGGGCAAAGTGCCGGGCAACCGTATCCGGCAGAATAGGTCCGCTGACCCAGATCATCATCAACATTGAAATACAGAAAGACCAGCCACATACATATAAGATCCTAAACCGGGCAGTCTTTTATGTGAGCCGTCAGATTTCTTCCCAGAAGGAAAGGGATTTTGTAAAATCCCATTATGACGATATTAAGAGTGTGTATTCCATCTGGATCTGCATGAATATGGAGGAAAACAGTTTGTGCCATATTCACCTGACCAAAGAGGATATCATCGGAAATAAACAGTGGGGCGGCAACCTGGATTTGTTCCATATCATTATGATAGGAATCGGGAAAGAACTGCCGGAGCATAATGAAATCTATGAACTTCACAGGCTGCTGGGAACCTTGTTTTCAAAGGAGCTCGGCAGAAAAGATAAGATAGGGATTTTAAAAGAGGAATACGATATAACAGAAGACGATAATCTGAGAGAGGATGTGAGCGAAATGTGTAACTTAAGCCAGGGAATTAAAGAAGATGGTATTGCAATCGGACTCGAAAAAGGGCGTGAAGACGGTATTGCAATCGGGCGTAAGGACGGTATTGCAATCGGAGAGGCCAAAGCACAGGCAGCGTTAATTGGTAACATGCACAAAAACGGCTTTACCGCCGAGCAGATAGCAGCAGCCATCGATAAGAATATAGAGGAAGTAAAAGTCATTCTGGAAAGTAAGGAATAGGTAAAAGTTATTCCTAATAGTGAGGAATAAGAAAGGGTGAGTTTGCCCGGAATGGGTGTCAGCCCTAAAGTAAATCCCATATTTGCCGATATGTATTACAGATGCGCAACTGCAGTGCGCATCTATTATACATATGGTCGCCACGGATGGTATCAGAAAGGAAAAGGAAGCCCTTATGATATCATTTTTGTTTTTATGGGACAAGGAAGGAAAATAAGAGCAAGGGACCGCCGGCCTTAATGGCAGAAGGGGGCAAACTTGAAGATAAGTTCCAGTAATATGATAATGCAGTCGTCACGGAGATACACTTCCTCGTGGAGTGTGACGCAGCGTTTTCAGTTTAACAAAGGTCTGCAGGATGCAGGCACAAAAGAAATGAACGGTCAGGAAGAAACTACCGAGAAAAACGGTAAGTATGAAAATACTTACGGAGAAAATAATAAGCAGGAGAATATTCAGGAACCGGAAGCTTCCCAGACCTACGACAGTCTGAAAAATTATTTTGGCAACCTGCGGATAACGCATCTGGAGGTACGGCAGGACACCAGCTCAGTGTTTGAGCAGTTCAGACAGCAGACAATCCGTTCTATTTTTGCCATGCTTTTCGGCGAAGAAAAAGCAAAAGAAATATTTGAAGACAGAGAAATTTCGGCAAAACAGACGGAAGTACCGGCTCAGACACTGCAGACGGGAACCCTGCAAAGTGCCGGCAGGATAACTTACCGGGTAGAGCAGCAGTATGCAGAACAGGAAAGCACGTATTTTTCAACAAACGGAATTGTGCGCACGGCTGACGGCAGGGAAATCAATATCCGTGTGGATGTAGGCATGTCCCGGAGTTTTCAGGCGGCTTTCAGCAAAGAAATGACCGTGGATACCTGCGACCCGCTTATCTTGAATTTTGACGGCAACGCAGCAGAGCTTACCGACCAGAAATTTTATTTTGACCTGGATTGCGACGGCAAAAAAGAACTGATTTCCGGTCTGGGAAGCGGAAGCGGCTATCTGGCGCTGGATAAAAACGGAGATGGAGTTATCGGCGACGGCAGGGAACTCTTCGGACCGGGCAGCGGCAACGGCTTTGAGGAGCTGGCAGCCTATGACGAAGACGGCAACGGCTGGATTGACGAAAATGATGCGATTTTTAATTCCCTGAAAATCTGGTGCAAGGATGAAAACGGCAACGACAGACTTTACAGCCTTGCGGAAAAAGGTCTGGGAGCCATCTGTCTGCAAAATATTTCCACGGATTTTTCCTTAAAGAATGCAAAAAATGAAACCAACGGCATAATCCGGAACACCGGTATCTTTTTGTATGAAAACGGCGTAGCGGGCACAATCCAGCATGTGGATATGGCAAGGCATCTGGACAAGACACAGTAAACCATTGCAAAAGATAAGTTAAAACAAAATAAGTGACAAAAACAAAACGACGGAAAAGAACGGGCAAAAGAATTTTTATTTTTGCTCGTTCTTTTTCTTTTGCATAAATCACCAACATCAGGCAAGACTATGCATACAGAAGTTATATCTGAACCATATGGAAAAGAAGGTTCTGTAAAAATCCTATGGAATGATAAAAAATAAGGAAAGGATGCATAGCGAAATGAGAAGGGATAATGGATATAAAAGAGGCAGGAATGCTGCTAAAAAAGAAAAAATTATTATGATTGCTTCTTCAGCATTTGTACTGATGGCGCTGACCATGACCGGTGTTTATGTGAAGAATAACAACAGTGAGCAGAAAAACGACGGCTACCAGATTAACTTTGACCAGTTGGAAAACCAGGTGAAGGACGAACTGGGCAATACCGGCAATCAGATGCAGGAGCAGCTTCAGAATTTAAGCGACCCCATTGCCAAGGAGGACGATTTGGATTATACGCCGATGGAAGAGGTGGGCTCCGGTGACGTGGAAATTCCGGGACTTACGGGAGATATTGCAAACAGCGACGGCAAAACGGCACATGCAGGAGAAGAGGAACTTGCTCCTAATCTGGTGGATGAAGCAGAGGAAACCGGGATGACTTCTGAAGTGGAGAAAGAAAATGACCTTGCCGATGCGGGCGAAGAAGTAACCAGTGGTTCCCATGTGAAGAAACAGGAAATTTCCTGGCAGGCGGGCGATTATTTTGTATGGCCGGTAAACGGCAATGTGCTGATACCTTACAGCATGAATAAAACCGTTTATTTTGCTACCTTGGACCAGTATAAATACAGCAGAGCCATGGTACTTGCGGCAGAGGAAGGAAGCACCATATACGCATCCGCTTCCGGCACCGTGGAGTCCGTTTATACGGATGCGGAAATCGGAAATGCCGTGAAATTAAATATCGGCGGCGGATATGAAGTGGTATACGGACAGTTAAAGGATATTCAGGTGAAAGAAGGCGGCTATGTGGAAAAAGGCAGCGTCATCGGCACAGTGGCGGCACCTACAAAATATTACAGTGCGGAAGGCGCCAACATTTACTGTGAACTTCTGCATGACGGTGCAGCGGTTGACCCTATGGGGGCATTGCAATAATGCTTTATATCACAGGCGGAAAAATACTGACCATGGCGGGCAGGGTGTATGAAAACGGAACCATCGGCATACAGAACGGGAAAATTGCGGAAATCAAGGAGGGCTCCATCCACAATGCAGGCTGCAACTGCCAGAAAAATATTATCAATGTAGACGGAGCCTGGGTCATGCCCGGGCTCATAGAGGCGCACTGCCATGTGGGCATCAGCGAGGAGAAAAAGGGCATGGAAGGGGATGACTGCAACGAAAATGTCAACCCCATTACCCCATATCTCCGGGCAATTGATGCCATTAACACAATGGATGCCGGCTTTTCGGATGCCGTGAGGGCGGGCATTACTTCTGCCATGATCGGTCCGGGAAGCTCCAACGTGGTGGGCGGACAGTTTGCGTTCTTAAAGCTCTTCGGACGCTGTATCGATGATTTGATTGTGAGGGCGCCGGCAGCCATGAAGGTGGCGTTCGGCGAAAATCCCAAGGTCAATTATTCCGGAATGGGCAAGAGCCCGTCAACCAGAATGGCGATTGCGGGCATGCTCAGGGAAGAGCTTTTTCATGCAAAGGAATATCTGAAAAAGAAAAAAGAAAATAAGAATTTTGAACCGGATTTCAGGATGGAACCGTGGGAAGCCGTGTTCAGCGGCGAAATTCCGCTAAAGGCACATGTGCACCGGGTGGATGATATTTTTACGGCGGTGCGTATTGCCAAAGAGTTTGGTCTCCGCATGACGCTTGATCACTGCAGTGAGGGACATCTGGTGGCGGAAAGGCTTTCGCAGGAAGGATTTCCTGCCATCGTGGGACCGGATTTATCCAGCCGCAGCAAAATCGAAGTGCAGAATGTGGCGTTCAAAACCGTGGGTATTTTACAAAAAGCGGGAATGTTGACGGCAATTACCACGGACCATCCCGTATCACTTATCCAGTCCCTGCCTATTTGTGCCGGAATGGCAGTCAAGGCGGGACTTCCCATGGAGGAAGGCTTAAAAGCCATTACCATTAACCCGGCAAAAATCTGCGGTGTGGCAGACCGGGTAGGCAGTCTTGAGGTGGGAAAGGATGCTGACATTGCCGTCTTTACCGGCAATCCCATGGAGGTTTTCACCAAGACGCTTTATACCATTATTGACGGCAGAATTGTGTACGATGCCGGAAAAGACGAAGGCGAGAAAGCATAAACCGCACTTTACCGGGCTTTTTTTTCATGGTAAAATAAGCAGGGTGATGAGATTGCGGAAAAAGTGGAAGCAAATAACGGCGCTGCTGCTTGCGATGGTTTTGTTAAGCGGCTGCGGTTTGGAAAATAAAGTGAATAATGATGCCACGGAAAACAGTAATCCGATGGAGAACGTTGCTGCGGGAAACGATGCCGGAACCAACGGTACTTCAGCGGAAGTCCCAGCCGACGGCGACAGTTCCGCAGCAGCCGGTTTTTCGGTTGCCTACGAATTGCCCGACATGCAGCCGGGTGTGCTGGTTTCCCGCAGCGGCTATCCGGAGAATGGCAGGAAAACGGTGATTTTCCGGGGGAAAAAGCTTCCCGAACATTATGAAATTATAGACCGGACAGAAAAAACGGTAATTTTTACCGGGGATTTGCAGGATGTTGTATACAACGCCCTGACAGAAGAATATAATGGCTATGGAGATTTTTCGGAGCTTACAGCGGAGGGTGAATATGAAATCCGTTGCGACTATATCGGGTATTCCTATCCGTTTACCATCGAAAAGGGCGGCCTTTCCGGAAAACTGGCAGAGGGGATAAACGAATTAAAGGGTCCGGAATCCCTTGCGGACGATGAGATAGAAGAAGCATGCAGAACGGTTTCAATGCTGCTGCTTTCTTATGAGCTGTACGGAGGCGTTTACACACAGGATGCGGATACGGAGGAGGCATTTTTTGCCGTACTTCGTACTTACATAGAATGGCTGTACGGAAAACTGGACAGCCGGAGCGGTGCAGTTCTTGCGGACAGCGAGCCGGAAGACACCAGGACCGGAACGGTGGGGCAGGAAATGGGCGGCATAGATTATGAAAAGACCGCTTATATTTCAGCCGTTCTTGCCAAGTTCAGCTACAGTTACCAGAAAACGGACAGCGCTTATGCCACGGTCTGCCTGCAGGCAGCGGATAAAGCATGGAAAGCGGTAAGCAGCAAAGACGATATGCCGCCGGCACTTCTTTTCTATGCGGCGGGCGAGCTGTACCGGGCAACGGGGCAGAAGAAATATGCCAGGGTACAGGAAGAGGCGGCAGAAAAACTGCCGGAAACTGTGGATAACGGCGCCCAGACATTCGGAACGTTTACCTATGCGTCCACGAAAAGGAAAATAGATGTGGAGCTTTGCGGCAAACTGCTGATGGTGCTGCTTAACCGGGCGGAGGAAATTGCCGCCTGTGCCAAGGATATGCCTTACGGCATCGGCAGCAGCATTACCACCGGGGAACAGATGCAGGTCTGGTGGGAGGGTGTCCTCATTGCTTCCTGCAATTATGTGATTACCAACAATGAGTACGGCACGCTTACGGAAAACTATGCCCGGTATTTTGAGGGCATCAATGAGGAAGCGGAAAGCCTCTTATACCGGACGGATGAAGAAACAGCGGCATATCTTTTGCTCCTCAGTGAAATGGCGGGCAGGGAATTATAATATAAAAACAAGTAATATTATGAACACAGAAACTTGTTAAGCAGGATATGCGGATACAAGAATGAAAAAAATCATAGGAAAGGCAAGGACGGAAGGATGAATATTGTAGTCTTGGCAGGCGGAATCAGCACAGAAAGAGATGTCTCTTTAATCTCCGGACAGAAAATTTATCAGGCAATCAAAGGAAACGGACACCATGCGGTGCTTCTGGATGTTTTCCTGGGGTATGAGGGTGATATTTCCCATATTTTTGAAGAGGACATCAACTGGGAAGCACAGGTAACCGGCATTAAGGAAACCAACCCCGATATTGAAAAGGTAAAAGCCATGCGTCCCGACTGGCAGAAAAACTTCTTCGGTCCCAATGTCATTGCCATCTGCCAGAAAGCGGATGTGGTATTTATGGCGCTTCACGGCGAAAACGGCGAGAACGGTAAAATTCAGGCATGTTTCGATTTAATGGGCATTACCTATACCGGCACAGATTACGTTTCCTCCGCCCTCAGCATGGATAAGGGACTGACTAAGGATATTTTCCGGCAGTACGGCGTTCCCACTCCCCAGGGCTTCCGCTTAAAGAAGGGCGAAAAAGAACCGGAAGCAGTTACGTTCCCCTGCATCGTAAAGGCCTGCTGCGGCGGTTCCAGCGTGGGCGTCAGTATTGCAGGAAATGAAGAAGAATATGAGGCGGCTAAGGCAGAAGCATTCAAATACGATAAGGAAGCCGTTGTGGAGCAGTACATAAAGGGCAGGGAATTTTCCATAGGTCTGCTGGAAGGAAAGGCGCTTCCTATTATTGAGATTGCACCGAAACAGGGATTTTATGATTATAAGAATAAATATCAGGCAGGCAGCACCGTGGAAACCTGCCCGGCAGACCTGACACCGGAACAGACAAAGCAGATGCAGGCTTATGCAGAGAAGGGATTTGCGGCACTTCGCCTGAAAAACTACGCCCGTCTGGATTTTATGATGGGAGAAAATGGCGATATGTACTGTCTGGAAGCCAATACCCTTCCGGGAATGACACCTACGTCACTTTTACCCCAGGAAGCGGCTGTCATCGGTATCAACTATGAACAGCTTTGTGAGAAACTGATTGCGATTTCACTGAAAAAATAACCATTTCGGGAAAGGCTGCTTGTCATTTCCGGAAAGAACAGGAAGGAAGACCTTTATGAAAAATCTGACCTTGGAGAATATTGCCAGAGCCTGCAGCAGTACACTTTTGAATGCCGCAGAAAAAGAAACACGGGAAATTACCTGTGCTGTTATAGATTCCCGGAAAATAGAAGAGGGTGGACTTTTCTTTGCCACAAAGGGAGAAAAGGTGGACGGACACCGCTTCATTGGCCAGGTATTTGAAAAAGGAGCGGCATGCGTGGTTACCTGTATGACACCGGAGGAAGTAGAGGCTTCTTATGGGGTACCGGCAGATGTCTGGGGACCTTACATATTGGTGGATGACTCTCTGCGTGCGCTGCGCAAGGTGGCTTCCTTTTACCGCAACGGCCTGACTATCCCGGTGGTGGGCATTACCGGCAGTGTGGGTAAGACCAGCACCAAGGAATTTATTGCGGGCGTGCTTTCCGAAAAGTACTGTGTTCTGAAAACAGAGGGCAACTTTAACAACGAAATCGGACTGCCGCTGACATTGCTCCGCATTCAGGAAGAACATGAAGTGGCTGTTGTGGAAATGGGTATCAGTGATTTCGGAGAAATGAGCCGCTTAGGCGAAATGGCAAAGCCTGACATCTGTGTCATTACAAATATCGGACAGTGTCATCTGGAAAATCTTCACAACAGGGAAGGTATTTTCCGCGCCAAGACAGAGATTTTCCATTACATGAAGGACGGCGGCGAAGTCTGTCTGAACGGTGAGGATGACCTGCTGGAGGCTGTTACGGAAGTGAACGGTAAAAAAGTGCATCATTTCGGCATTTCCGACAGGGAAGGCTTTGAAGTATACGCAACGGATATTGAAAGTCTGGGACTGCTCGGCAGCAAGGCAGTTTTACATATGCCGGAAGGAAGCTGCCCGATTGAAATTTCGCTTCCGGGCATTCACATGGTAATCAATGCTACCGCAGCGGCGCTTGTCGGCAGGCTGCTTGGACTTTCTTTAGAGGAAATTCATGCGGGCATTCACAATGTTACCCCGGTGGGCGGCAGAAGCAATCTGATTAAAACAAAGGATAAGCTTGTAATTGATGATTGCTACAATGCCAATCCGGTTTCCATGAAAGCGGCGATAGATTTGCTGGCAACGGCAACGGACCGCAAGGTAGCCATTTTAGGAGATATGTTTGAATTGGGAGAAAAGGAAGACAGTCTCCATGCGGAAGTGGGAGCATATGCGGTGGAACAGGGCATTGATGCCGTTTACTGTGTAGGAATGCTGTCAAAAGCTATGTATGATGCGGCGCTGGAAGCTTACGACGGTTCGCAGGATGTGCGGTATTTTGCCGACAGGGACGAACTGATGGATAGCCTCCCGGATTTGCTGGAACCGAACGATACCATACTGGTTAAGGCATCCCACGGAATGGGCTTTGCCAAAGTCGTGGAAGCTTTGACCAGGGAAGCATAAGACAACAAGAGCGGAAAATGGAATTTTCATTTCCCGCTCTTGTTGTCTTTAATCTGTTTTCTTTTTTTCTACGTCGTATACTTTCCTGGCATAAATAAGAGTAGCCGCCGTGGCGCCAAGCAGGTAAATCAGCATCATAACAGTTGCCGCGTTGCCGTTTAAGAAAATGGAAGTAACGACGGTGAGAATACCGGCGGCAATCATGGCGATGGCGCCGAAACGGTTGCTTTTCCGCCAGGTGGTATCGTTATACATACTGTAAGAAATACGCACACCCAAAAGATAGTTTTTCCGGGTCTTGGGCATGAAATTTCCCAGAACAATGAAGATGCCGCCCAGTATGATACAAGAAACCTTGGCAATATCGACAGAGGCAACGGTGCTGTCTGTGACGGCTGTCTGATAGGAACCGTACAGGATAAATGCCTGCATGACGGTATACATCACTGCCATGGATAAGCCAACAATCGGCAGGAATTTTGCGTTGGACTGTGCTTCCGCCCGCTCTTTGTCGGATTTTGCCCGGTCTGCTTTTTTTTCAAAGTGCCGGGTAAAAAGATGCCAGAACAGGGTGATTGCCAGAATCAATAAGGGGAAAATATAGCTTTCGTATTTGCTTCCCCACCGGTCGATTTCTCCCGCAAAATTTGAATGCATAGGTATGGTATCGGGCATAAACTGTAAGGCAACGGCGGTAAAAAGCAAAGGAATAACAGATACAATCCACATCAGTTTTTTCATTTTCGACTCCCTCCAAACTGTTCAATCCATAAAATCAATTCATCCAGCACCGTGGTATTGAGCTCATAATAAATAAAGTTTTTACTCTTATATTCCATAATTAAATCGGCGCCTTTTAGAAGCTTTAAGTGGTAGGACAGGGCAGCCGGTGTCACAGAAAGCCTTTCGGCAATTTCCCCGGCGTTCAGCCTACCGTCCTTTAACACCACCAGAATATCCCGCCGCTGTTTATCGGCAAGGACCTTAAAAATATTGTTTTCACCCATACAACTGTGCTCCCGGAATGCTTGCTATAAAATGTTTACTATAAGTAGAAGAAAGCAACATACTATTTCAAAAATATTTTAAGCAGCTTTTTCTTTAGTATAACAAATGTTGAGAAAATGTCAATAACTATTTCAAAATATTTTTAATTAGCCATGTAAATGATATGAATTATCTGTCCTTTTATATAAAAAACGGAGAGGCTTATTTTGCCTCTCCGAAATATTTCTCTTTGTTCCGGAAATAGGTTTCTTCAATGACCGCTTTCACGGTGGCGCCTATCACTTTCTTTTCTTCCCGGGACATTTCATTTAAGTAAATCGGCTTACCGTATTCAATGACTACGGTGGCCTTTTTTATTTTGGGGAAATGGTCTTCAAAAACGGCTGCTGAATTGACGATGGTCATGGGAATAATCGGCGCGCCGGATTTCTCGGCAATCTTAAAGCTGCCATCGTGGAACGGCAGGAAGGTATCGGCTGTTTTGTTGCGGGTGCCTTCCGGGAAAATGCAGACGGAAATGCCGGATTTTACCATTTCAATGGCCTGCAGGATGGTTTTTAAGCCTTCCTTTATGTTGTCACGGTCAAGGAATAAGCAGTGCAGGTATTTCATCCAGACAGAAAGCAGGGGAACCTTGAGCATTTCCTTTTTTGCCACATAGCCGGTGGGACGTGGTACTTTGGGATAGGTTAAAATAATGTCGTAAAAGCTGCGGTGGTTTCCCACATACAGTACAGCTTTATCCTTTGGTACGTTTTCTTCGCCAACGGTAATGACCTTGGTGCCGGAAAGAAAAGCGACCACGCGGAATGCCCAGTTTACAATGGCAAGGGAACTGCGGGATTTCACATCCGGCTTCCATTTGCCGATAAGCCATTCGATAAAAAAGAGGGGAATGGAGCAGATTAAAAACAAAATAACGAAGGTTGCTACAATAATCAGTCGAAGCATGGAAAATCTCCTTTGTATGCGTAATCATTTTCAGTTTACCATACAAAGGAGGGAAAGACAATTACTGAAATTCCACCGTTTTATCCATATATTCCGTCTTGATGACTATATAAGGATAAGAAGGGGCGACGGAGGTTTTTTCATCGGGAGAAGGGCCCAGCAGACAGGTGTCCACACAAATGGCGTTCTCCGTCAGATACAGTTCGTTTACCGCGATACTGTAACCGCCGGTGGGCTGCTCGCCGTAACCGACACACAGATACAGATAACTCTCATCGGTATATGTAAAACTGAAGGCGTCCTTTTTCCTCTCGGTAATGAGCCCCTTTAATTCATCCGGAAGAACCTCTTCCGAAAGTACCGTAAATTCCATATCCCGGAGCTTGGTATTTTCACCGGTTCCCAGGCTGCAGCCGCAAAGCAGGAGAAGACCGGCAATGAGCAAAACGGCGGAAAACATTGGCAGCCGGGAAACCTTGCCGGAAAGCCGGGCAGGCAATCGAAAAAATTTAGATGGCAGGTGCATAAAATTTCCTTTCTGATTCAGGATGTTATTAATAGTTATGAAAAAAAGGTATTCCTTATGCGGAAAATATGATATTCTAAAAGATAAGGCGACAGATACATATCCCATGCCTTGATGAGAAGGCAGAGCGGATGAAGAAAGGAAAAAGCAGATGATTTTCATAAAAAATGCTTATGTGACAGACCCCGCCGGCGGCAGGGAAGAAAAAGCGGATATCCTGTTAAAAGACGGCAAAATTTTAAAAATCGGTCAGATAAGGGAAGAAGAACTGGCGGCAGAACCGGCTTCTCTTAGGGTGATTGATGCCGAGGGGCTTGTGGCGGCGCCGGGACTTGTGGACGTGCATTCCCATTTCCGGGATCCTGGTTTTACCTATAAAGAAGATATCGAAACCGGTGCGAAGGCAGCGGCAAAGGGCGGCTACACCACCGTGGTTCTGATGGCAAATACGAAGCCCTGCGTGGACAATGAGGAAACACTCCGTTACGTGATAGAAAAAGGGAAGCAGACCGGCATTCATGTGTATACCTGCGCTACCGTGACAATGGGCATGCAGGGAAAAAAAATCGTGCCCATGGAAGAGCTGGCGCAAAAAGGTGCGGTAGGCTTTACCGATGACGGAGTGCCCGTTTTATCGGAAGAAATTGTGGAAGAAGCCATGAGGCGGGCGGCGGCACTTCAAATGCCGTTGAGCTTTCATGAGGAAAACCCTGCTTACATCGAGAACAACGGTGTGAATGCGGGAAAAGCGGCAGCCCATTACCATATTGGCGGCTCCAAGAGAGAAGCGGAGATAGATTTGGTTGGCAGGGATCTGGAGATTGCCTTAAAGACCGGTGCGGCGATTGATATCCAGCATATCAGCACCAAGGAAGCGGTGGAACTGGTGCGTCAGGCAAAGAAGCGCGGCAGCAATATCCATGCAGAAGCTACGCCCCATCACTTCACCCTGACGGAGGATGCAGTCATCACGTACGGCACACTTGCCAAGATGAACCCGCCCTTACGGGAAGAAAGTGACAGACGTGCCATAATAGAGGGATTAAAAGACGGCACCATTGACATGATTGCCACAGACCATGCTCCGCATAGCAAAGAAGAAAAAGAAAAACCGATTACAGAGGCGCCCAGCGGCATCATCGGACTGGAAACGGCACTGCCTTTAAGTGTGACGGAGCTTGTGGAAACAGGAGATATGACACTGATGTCGGTACTGGAAAAGCTGACCTGTAATCCGGCGGATTTATACCATCTTCCGGCAGGCAGACTCACCGAAAACGGCCCGGCGGATATTGTGTTGTTTGACCCAAAGGAAGAGTATGTGATAGACGGTTTTGTTTCAAAATCCCAGAACAGCCCCTTCCTTGGAAGAAAAGTAAAAGGACAGGTTTATTACACCATTTGCGGGGGAAAGATAGTTTACAGTAAACGTGAGGAGGAACAATCATGACAAAGAAGAAAGTAACGGCAAAGGTGCTTTCCCAGAAAAAAATCGGTCCGGACATCTATGATTTGTGGATGAGCACGGAGCTGGCGGAAACGGCGCGCCCCGGACAGTTTGTATGCGTATATCCCAAGGACAGAAGCGCGCTGCTGGGCCGCCCCATCAGTATATGTGAGGTCATTCCCACAGAAAGCATGATGCGTCTGGTATACCGGAAGGTCGGAAAGGGAACCAGTGAGTTTGCCACCCTGAACACCGGGGATACCGTGGAACTGCTCGGCAATCTGGGAAACGGTTTCCCGGCAGATTTGGCGAAAGGAAAAAAGGTGTTTCTTATCGGCGGCGGCGTGGGTATTCCTCCCATGGTGCAGCTTGCCAAGACTATTCAGGGAGAAAAGCAGATTATTGTCGGCTACCGTAACAGTGAAACTTTTCTGGACAAGGATTTGGACAGAAGAGGGGATTTATACATTGCTACGGAGGACGGCAGTCTGGGCACCAAAGGAAATGTCATGGATGCCATCCGGGAAAACAAGCTTACCGCCGACATGATTTTTGCCTGCGGCCCCATGCCCATGCTTCGTGCCATTAAAAAGTATGCGGAAGAAGCAGGCATTCCCGCCTATATTTCCTTAGAGGAACACATGGCATGCGGAATCGGCGCGTGCTTAGGCTGTGTGGTAAAGACCGCTAAGAAGGACCCGCATTCCCATGTGAACAACACCAGAATTTGTACGGAAGGCCCCGTATTTGAGGCACAGGAGGTGGAAATCTGATGAATACAAGTGTGAAAATTGCAGGAGTAGAATTCAAAAATCCCGTTATGACTGGCTCCGGTACCTTCGGCTCCGGTATGGAATACGGCGAATTTGTGGATTTGAATAAATTAGGTGCAGTTGTAACCAAGGGCGTGGCAAATGTGCCCTGGCCCGGCAACCCGACGCCGCGAATTGCCGAGGTATACGGCGGTATGTTAAATGCCATCGGTCTGCAGAACCCGGGCATCGATGTCTTTATGGAAAGAGACATTCCGTTTTTACAGCAGTATGATACAAAAGTGATTGTGAACGTGTGCGGAAAATCCATTGCGGATTACGTGGAAGTGGTGGAAAAGCTGGCGGACAAGCCCGTGGATATGCTGGAAATCAACGTTTCCTGCCCCAACGTAAAGGAAGGCGCCATTGCTTTCGGACAGAAGAAGGAAGCACTGGAAGAGATTACCGCGGAAATTAAAAAGCATGCGAAGCAGCCTATTATCATGAAGTTAAGTCCCAATGTAACGGACATCGGCGAGATGGCAAAAGCGGCGGAAGCAGCGGGTGCGGATGCTATTTCCCTGATAAATACCCTGACCGGCATGAAAATCGACATTCACCGGAGAAAATTTGCCCTTGCCAATAAAACGGGCGGTATGTCCGGTCCGGCAATCAAACCCATAGCCGTGCGGATGGTGTATCAGGCGGCGCATGCCGTAAACATCCCAATCATCGGTATGGGCGGTATCTTAAGCGGTGAGGATGCCATTGAATTCATGATGGCGGGCGCTACGGCAGTCAGTGTGGGCGCAGCCAATTTCTTTGACCCGTATTCCACGGAAAAAGTCATTGCCGGTATCGAAGAATATATGACGAAGTACGGAGTGGAAGATATCAACGAACTAATCGGCGCGGTTATTTAGCATATTTCCTTCGCTGCCTTCATATAGTACCTATAAGCAGTACTTGTATGGAGGTAGCGAAAGTGGAACTGATTAAGAAAAACATACATATGGACCGTATCAAATGCCAGAGTGCCGCGCAGGTCACTTTGGAAGAAGACATCAACGTTCCCGACAACAAGCCGGACGTGGGCGGGATTATTCTTCACAAGGCAGTGATACAGATAGAAGAAGTCAAACCTACAGAAGACCATGTAAGCGTCAGGGGAAGACTTCTTTTTTCGGTGCTTTATCAGACGAAGGACGAGGGACAGATGTTGGTCAATATCGACGGCAAAATTCCGTTTGAAGAGCAGCTTTACATGGAAGGGGTGCAGGGAACGGATGCGGTAACGGTAAAGGCGTGTCTGGAAGATTTGACGGTGGGAGAAATCAATTCCCGGAAGCTTTCCGTACAGGCGCTCTTTACCCTGAAAGCCTGTGTGGAGGAGCTGTATGACGAAGAAGCGCCGGTGGATTTGTTTTCGGAGGAAGAGGTCTGCCCGTTGGAATTTAGGAAAAGCAATGTAAATGCGGCGCAGATTGCCATTCAGAAAAACGATATCCTGCGGCTGAAAGAGGAAATTTCCATGCCCCAGAATTACCCCAATATTTTCCATATTCTGTGGGAGGATGTGGATTTGGAGGGCGTTACCTTTAAGCCCATGGGCGAAAGCATTTCCGTGCAGGGAGATATCCATATTTTTGTTTTGTACGAAGGGGAGGGTGAAAATACTCCCATCCGTTTCTACGAAAACACCATTCCGTTTAACCAGAATTTAGAGTGCAGCGGCAGCCGGGACGACATGACGGGGCTGATTACGTTTGAAATCGGACAGAAAAATCTGGAAGTCAAACCGGATTTCGACGGCGAGGAAAGAATGCTTTCGCTGGAACTGGTGCTGGATGTGTCCATAAAACTCTACGAAGAAGAAAACATCAGCATGGTTTCGGATGTTTACGGTGTTACAAGGGAAGTGGAATGTCTGGAAAAGGAAGCCACCTGCAAGCAGCTTCTTATGCGGATAGCCGGAAAGAGCAAGGTGTCCGACCGGCTGAAATTAGAGCATTCCGAGGAAAGGGTGCTGCAGGTGATTCACAGCCGGGGCGAGGTGGTTTTGGACCGCACCGCCATTACGGAAGAAGGCATTTTGGCGGAGGGTACCTTAAATGTGCAGGTGCTTTACATTACCGGGGACGACATAGCGCCCTACCGCAGTGTAACGGGAGTCCTGCCGTTTGGCTATACGCTGGAAGTACCGGATATCCGGCCGGAGGATGAGGTAAAGCTTCTGGCGGAAACAGGGCCTCTGCAGGTGGTTATGGTGGACAGCGAAGAAATGGATGTGAAGGCGGTTCTGGACTTCCAGGCAATCTGCTTCCGCAGGCAGCCCGTTTCCCTAATAAACGATTTGAAAATCACGGATCTGGACACGGAAAAAGTAAACGATTTGCCCGGTATGGTGATTTATGTGGCGGGTGCGGAGGATAACCTGTGGAATATCGGTAAAAAATATTATGTGCCGGTGGATAAAATCAAAGAAGTCAATGAAATGAGCTCGGATGAAATTCATCCGGGGGATAAACTTCTTATTGTAAAGGGGATGTAATAAAAAGCCTTGCCATTGCGGCAGGGCTTTTCTTCAAGTCATTGACGAAAAACACCAAATTGTATATAATTAAGTACAATTCCTGAAGAAAGGAAACCAAACGCAAAATGACGGATGATAGTATAGAAATGCAGGGCCATGCCAAAGTCAATCTCGGACTGGATGTGGTGGGCAGACTGCCCAACGGCTACCATGAAGTGAAAATGGTGATGCAGACCGTGGGTGTGCACGATACCGTAGCCTTGAGAAAAATACCGGAGGGCATCAAGTTTTCCACGGAAAACGGCGAGATACCCTGTGACGATACCAATTTAGCCTACCGGGCGGCAAAGCTTTTCTTAGAGAGCACCGGTGTGAAGAGCGGTGTGGAGATACAGCTTATAAAACGCATTCCCGTGGCAGCGGGACTTGCCGGCGGCAGCACGGATGCGGCAGCCGTCTTTAAGGGTATGAATATTTTGTATAAAACGGGGCTTACCGAAGAAGCATTAAAGGAGCTTGGGGTCAAAATAGGAGCCGATGTTCCTTACTGCATTATGGGCGGTACGGCGCTGGCGGAAGGAATCGGTGAAAAACTGACACCGCTGCCGGATGTACCGGAGGCAGCAGTGCTTTTAGCCAAGCCGGATTTGTTTGTTTCCACCAAAGAAATTTACGGCAGGCTGCATTTATCGGAAGAAACGAAGCATCCTGATATAGACGGTATGGTAGAAGCCATCCGGGAGGGAAGTCTGCACGGGGTAACAGACAGAATGGGAAATGTACTTCAGGATGTGACGTCGCCGTCCTATCCGGTTATCGGCAGACTGATAGAGCTGATGGAAGAAAACGGAGCGGTGAGAGCCATGATGAGCGGCAGCGGACCCACCGTTTTCGGGATATTTAAGAATAAAGAGGAAGCAGTACACTGCAAAGAAGTATTGGAGCAAAAGCAGGCAGAGATGCAGTGGACAGAGAAAGGTTATCAGCCGGTAAAACAGATTTTTGTGACGGAATTTGTATCCGCATAAAGTATTACACGGCAGAATGAGAGGGCATATGCAGGAAAACCTACAGACAAATATGGATGAATTTCTTCCATTAAGAGATGTGGTATTCAATACATTACGACAGGGAATTTTAACAGGGGAGCTGAAGCCGGGTGAAAGACTGATGGAAATTCATCTGGCAAATAAGCTGGGCGTCAGCCGTACTCCCATAAGGGAGGCAATCCGCAAGCTGGAACTGGAAGGTCTGGTGACCATGATTCCCAGAAGAGGCGCGGAGGTGGCGCAGATTACCGAAAAGAGCTTAAAGGATGTGCTGGAGGTAAGAAGGGCGCTGGATGCACTCAGTGTGGAGCTTGCCTGCGACCGCATTAACGACGAGGAGCTTGCGGCGCTGGGAAAAGCCTGCGAGTCTTTTGAAAAGGCGGTTTCCACCGGGGACCCGAAGAAAATTGCCCAGGCGGACGTGGAGTTTCACAACATCATAGTGAAGGCTGCCGGCAACACCCGTTTGGTACAGCTTATCAACAACTTATCGGAGCAGATGTACCGGTACCGTTTTGAATACATCAAGGACGTCAGCACTCATGAACAGCTGATTGCGGAGCACCGGATTTTATTTGACTGCATCCGGAATAAGGATAAGGCAACGGCGGCGAAAACGGCAAAGCTTCACATAGACAATCAGGAAAATGCCATTATGCGCCAGCTGCATAAGGAGCAGGAAAAAAATGCCGCGCATGCCTGAAGGGTATAAAGGAAAGAAAGAGTGTCCATACTCTCTGTAACAGAATAGCGGAAAATATCCGCTTATAGGAACAGAGAGGTCTTTCTATGGAAAAATGGATTTACAGAATAAAAAAGGTAAGCTTGCTGCTGGCGGCATGTGCGTTCTTCGGATTGTTTTACCCGGAGTTCTGCTTAAACGAGGATACCTGCCGGGTGGTCTGTGAGGACGGACAGACGGAGGAAGAAACGGAGTACGGCAGCGAGCTTTATTACCGGCTGCTTTCGGCAAAGCCGGAGGAAATAAAGGCAAAGAGCAGGCTCTGGGAGCTGTTGAAAAACTGGTTCTGAGCATGCCTGCCAAAATGTTGAGGACAGAGTTATGAACAATGACAGAATAGACAGGGAGTCACCCATCGGCGTGTTTGATTCCGGTATCGGCGGGCTGACCGTGGCAAGAGAAATCATGCGTCAGATTCCCAATGAAAAAATCGTATATTTCGGGGATACCGCAAGGGTGCCCTACGGCAACAAATCCAAGGAAACCGTAACCCGGTTTTCCAGGCAGATTGTACGTTTTTTGGAAACGCATCATGTGAAAACCATCGTGGTGGCATGCAATACGGCGAGTGCCTATGCACTGGATGAACTGGAAAAGGAATTCGACATTCCCATTATGGGTGTGGTAAAGCCAGGTGCCAAAGCCGCCGCCGATACCACCCGGAACGGAAAAATCGGTGTCATTGCCACGGAGGCAACCATCAACAGCCATATTTACGGCGAATACATAAAAGAGTTAAATCCCAAGGTACAGATATGGGGCAAAGCGTGCCCGTTGTTTGTGCCCCTGGTGGAAGAAGGACTTCTGCAGGACCCGGTAACGGATGAAATCGCCAGAAGATATCTGACGGAGTTGATCGATCTGGATATAGATACCCTGATTTTAGGATGCACCCATTATCCCCTTATCCGTTCCACCATCGGCCGCATTATGGGAGAAAAGGTTAATCTGGTGAACCCGGCTTATGAAACCGCAAGGGAATTAAAAGAGATGCTGGCGGAAAAAAATCTGCTTCGGGAAAATGCACCGGGGCTGGGTGACAACCAGTACCAGTTTTATGTGAGTGATACCACTGAGAAATTTATCCGGTTTGCCAATTCCATTATCAAATACGGAATCCTCTCTGCCAAGCAGGTGAACATTGAAGAGTATTAGAAAGCATCCGGCAGATAACAAAGCGGAAGGAAGGCAGAACAGTTGACAGAAGAAGTTTCTCTTACCATAAAGGGTGTGCAGTCTTTCGGGGAAGACCGCGACAGCCAGGAAATGAAAGCGGATGCCAGGTATTTTAAGAAAGGGGAATGCCATTACCTTTTTTATGAAGAAGCGCAGGAAGGGATGGAAGAACCCGTGAAAACAAGGGTAAAGCTGCACAAAAACGGCGTGGAGCTGGTACGCAGCGGCGCCATAAGCACCACCATGATTTTTGAAGAGCAGAAAAAACACCCCACCCAGTACCATACGCCCTACGGAAAAATGAATCTGGCGGTGGACACCCGCAAAATCAACGTGAAGGAAACGGATGAGGAAATCGAAATCCGTATCGAATATGCTCTCGAGGCGGAAGAAAAGCCGCTGGCGGAATGTTTTTTACGGATGAAGATATCGCAGAAAGCATAAAAATCTTTCAGGCATAAAGAACATAACAGATAACAAAAAAAGAGGGTATGTACCGGCGTACATACCCTTTGTTTTCAATCACTATTTAACAGGCTTTGCTCCTGCCTTTTCCTGGGCGGTTTCCAGAGCACGCTTGAAGAAGCCTTTCTTCTTTACGGGTGCAGCGGGAAGCTTGCCGTGAAGTCCCTTTACGTCCAAAATATAAATACCGCTGACGGTTGCCTTGACTTCCTTTTTCACGGGAATGCTGTCAAAAATCTTTTCATCACTGACTAAGGAAAGAATCTGGGGACCGACTTTCGCTTTTACAATGGGAAGCTTGGAGTTGCGCATGAGCCTCGGTGTCTGCTCCATGACCATGGCGGGGAGTCCCGAGTCCTTCATCTTCATTCGTTTTTTATCTATGATAAGCATGGAAACGGTCTGCTTGTTCTGTTCTAAGAGAACCTGCTGCTCCGCCTGCTTTTTCTGTGCCTTCTTTCCAAGAAAATACAGTACAACCAGTATGGCGACCAGAACGCCGATAACAATAAGTGTGATAATCCAACCAGTACTCACCGGGAAACCTCCTAAAAATTACTTTGCAAGCAACATTGTAACATTGTTTTTAGGATAAGGCAATACGCATTTTTGGGGTATTTTTTAGAAATAATGTGTGGTATACTCAAACAAATAAAAGGGTGGCGGAATACGGACAGGTATGCTGCCGAACCTTGGAAATCTGCGGAAAGGCGGGAAAAACGTGTATCAGGTGCTGGATATTACCATGCAGGGGATTCGTTTTTTTTTCAATCACCTGGTATTTTTTAATTTAATATTTGCCGTTGCGGTGGTTTTTTTCCAGAGGAAGGATCCCAAGACAGTCTGGACATGGCTTCTTGCGTTGTATTTTGTCCCTGTGGTAGGTTTTATTTTTTATCTTCTTATCGGGACGGACATGCACAAGCAGAAGATGTTCCGTGTGAAGGAAATCGAGGATAAGCTGAATGAGGCCATCCGGCAGCAGGAACACAAAATCCAGAGCAAGGAGTACGAAGAGGATGACCCGGACTTAAAGGGCTATACGGATCTGGTGCTGTTTAACTTAAACACTACCGGCAGCGTGCTCACCGATACCAATGATGTGGACATTTTTACGGACGGCAATGAGAAATTCGACGCCCTTATACAGGACATCCGGGAGGCAAAGGAATTCATCCATATCCAGTATTACATCATTAAAAATGATGTGCTGTTCAACCGCATTAAGGATGTGCTGGTGGAGAAGGCGAAGGAAGGTGTGGAGGTGCGCATTCTGTTTGATGCCATGGGCTGCCGCTCCGTGAAATCGAAATTCTGGAAGAGCTTAAACGAAGCGGGCATTGAAACCGCAGAATTTTTCCCGGCGCTTTTCCGCAGGCTGCAGCTTCGTATCAATTACCGGAACCACCGTAAAATTGTGGTGATTGACAATAAGGTTGCCTATGTGGGCGGCTTTAATATCGGAAAAGAATATATTGGTCTGGTTCCGAAATTCGGCTACTGGAGGGATACCCATCTGCGCATCCGCGGCGAGGGCATCATGGGACTGGAGCTGCGTTTCTTACTTGACTGGAACTATGCGGCGAAGGATCATCTGTTTTCCAATCCCCGCTATATGGCGGGCTTTGCACCGGCGGCGAGGGACAACTGCTATATGCAGATTATATACAGCGGTCCCGATACTTCCTTAGAGCCCATCCGCGACAACTATATCCGGCTCATCCACAAGGCAAAGGAAAAAATCTATATTCAGACGCCGTATTTTATTCCGGACGAGTCCATGCTTTCCGCCCTGCTCATGGCGATTTATTCCGGCGTGGAGGTAAACCTGATGATTCCCTGCAAGCCCGACCATCCCTTTGTATACTGGGCAACCTATTCCTACATGGGAGAGCTTGTCATGGCGGGCGCCAACTGCTATATCTATAACGATGGTTTCCTGCATGCGAAGGGTATCGTGGTGGACGACAGGGTGCTCTGCTACGGTACGGCAAATATGGACATCCGCAGCTTTGCCCTGAATTTTGAAGTGAATGCGGTTCTGTACGACCGGAACAAGGCGAAGGAAATGACGAGATATTTTAAAAAGGACCTGGATAAATGTACCAGAATTACAAAAAGCATGTATACTTCGCGGAAACCTTGGCTCCGCGTGAAAGAACAAGTGTGCCGGCTCCTGTCTCCGCTCTTGTAAATCGGGTGTATTTGTGATATAAAATAAGAAGCCGCTTTGTAAAAAAGCGAAAGAAATGAGGTTTATTATGAAAAAAAGATTTGCAGTTTTACTGGCACTTTCCCTGACACTCGGTGTGCTTGCCGGATGCGGAGATAAAACCAATACAGATGGCGGAAATACGACCGAGTCCCAGAATGAATCCGCCATTGCCGGCGCGACCACGGCAGCAGAGTACGAAAGCGAGATTCCCGTGGTGGACGGCGATGTGGATGTGCTCAGCAATGTCAGCATGAGCAGCGATTACAAGGGACTGGAGCTCTCCATTGCCAAGCAGGCAGAAGTAACGGACGAAGATGTGGAAACCATTGCCATACAGACCTACAATCAGATGGGCGCCAAGAGCAATGTGGAGAAGAGCGTAGTAGAATCCGGCGATACCGTAAACATTGATTTTGAAGGCAAAAAAGACGGCGTGGCATTTGACGGCGGTACATCACAGGGTTACAATTTAACCATCGGCAGCGGCAGCTTTATCGACGGTTTTGAAGACGGCTTAATCGGCGTCAATGTTGGCGATACCGTAGATTTGAACCTGACCTTCCCGGAAGGCTATCAGAATTCGGACCTGGCAGGACAGGACGTGGTATTTACCGTAACCGTAAACTTTATCTGCGCATCCAACAGCTCCGAAATGGTGGATTCTGAAATCGAAAGCTTTACGGACGGCACTTATCACAACGTGCAGGAATTTTTGGATTTCTGTCGTGAATACCTGGAAGCCAGCGCTAAGTACAACTACGGTGTGGCAAAGGAAAATGCAGTTATTTCCCAGCTTGACGACATTGCAACCGTAAGTGCGCTGCCCAAGTCCTTAGTAGACAAATATTCCCTGCAGCTTACTTCCACCATGGAAGCACAGGCTGCCAACTACGGCGTGGACATTGATACCTACAGCATGTATACCAACAGCATGGATTCCCAGACCTATATTCAGATGTCTGCTGAAACCAGCGCAAGACAGAGCATGATTTTCCAGTATATTGCGGCAAAGGAGAACTTAAGCATTGACGATGCCGAACTGGAAGAAAAGCTGACCGAAATGGCAAGTGAAAATAACTATGACACCGTAGAGGATATGCTGGGCGACAGAGATAAAGAAGAGTTCCGGGAATATTTCCTGTATGAAAAGGTTGTAGATTTTATTTGTGAAAACGGCAATGTTACCGAATATTAATACGGGACATTTGCGGACAGTTTAGTTGTAAAAATACAGATGACAGAATAAAAAGAAAGAGGAGCAGAGAGATGGAGTTAACAGATATCAGAGATTTATATCGTGACAGAGAAAGCTTTATTGGTAAAGAAGTAACCGTAGGCGGCTGGATACGCAGCAACCGTGATTCCAAGACATTCGGATTTATCGTCATCAATGACGGTACTTATTTTGAAACCCTTCAGGTAGTATACAGCGACAAGCTTGCAAACTTTGCAGAGCTGACCAGGTTAAACATTGGCTCCGCAGTTGTGGTAAAGGGTACCATCGTGGCAACACCCGATGCTAAGCAGCCTTTTGAAATGCAGGCGGAGGAAGCGTTTGTGGAAGGAGAGTCCACTTCCGATTATCCTTTGCAGAAGAAACGTCACAGCTTTGAATATCTGCGTACCATTCCCCATCTCCGTCCCAGAACCAACACCTTCCAGGCAGTGTTCCGTGTTCGTTCCCTGATTGCTTATGCAATCCACATGTTCTTCCAGGAGAGAGGCTTTGTCTATGTGCATACACCGCTCATTACCGGAAGCGACTGTGAGGGTGCCGGTGAAATGTTCCAGGTAACCACCATGGATCTGAACAACATTCCTAAGACGGAGGACGGCGCCGTGGATTACAGCAAGGACTTCTTCGGTAAGCCAACCAATCTGACCGTAAGCGGACAGTTAAACGTAGAAACCTATGCGTTTGCATTCAAGAATGTATATACCTTCGGACCTACCTTCCGTGCGGAAAATTCCAACACCACCCGTCATGCGGCTGAGTTCTGGATGATTGAGCCGGAAATGGCATTTGCAGACCTGACAGACGACATGGTGCTGGCAGAGAGCATGTTAAAGTATGTAATCCGCTATGTACTGGAAAATGCACCTGCGGAAATGGCATTCTTTAACCAGTATGTAGATAAGGGACTGATTGAAAGACTGCAGCATGTGGTAAATTCCGATTTCGGTCATGTTACCTACACCGATGCCATCAAGATTTTGGAAAAACACAATGATGAATTTGAATATAAGGTATTCTGGGGCTGCGATTTACAGACCGAGCATGAAAGATACCTGACCGAAAAGGAATTCAAGCGCCCGGTATTCGTTACCGATTATCCGAAGGAAATCAAGGCATTCTACATGAAGTTAAACGATGACGGCAAGACTGTTGCCGCTATGGACTGCTTAGTACCCGGTATCGGCGAAATTATCGGCGGCAGCCAGAGAGAGGATAAGTTGGAGCTCTTAGAGCAGAGAATGGACGAACTGGGCCTGAAGAAGGAAGATTACGATTTCTATCTTGATCTCCGCAGATACGGTTCCGTACGTCATGCCGGCTTTGGTCTGGGCTTTGAAAGATGCGTTATGTATCTGACCGGAATGGGCAACATCCGCGACGTTATCCCGTTCCCCAGAACCGTAAACAACTGCGAACTGTAATTTCTAAAAGATAAAAAAAGGGCAGTGTAAAAACACGGCCCCGATTGCCCTGCGGGTGGGAAGGAGACCAATGAAAAAGACAGCCAAAAGACTTATAAACTGTATATTGGTATGTGCCATACTTTTTGGTACGGTGCTTCCTGCGTATGCTACCTCCATCGGGGAAATCCAGGAGAACATCAAAAACCATCAGGGGCAGCTTTCCAATATCAACGACAACATTGCAGGACTTGAGGATGAGCAGGATCTGCTGGAAGAGGAAATCTCCGATCTGGATGCGGAGCTCTTAAACACAATGGCAGAAATCGGCGTCCTCGAGGAAAACATCGCCACCAAGGAAGCGGATATTGAGACTACGGAAGCTCTGTATGAAGAAGCAAAAGAAAAAGAAGAAACGCAGTATGCAGCCATGGTCAGCCAGATTCAGTTCATGTATGAAACCGGCGAGACGGATTACCTGAACACCATTTTTTCCGCATCTTCCTTCAGTGAAATTCTGAACAATGCCAGCTACATAGAGGCGGTTTATTCTTATGACAAAAAGCTTCTGGATGAGTACGAGGCTTCCCGTGTGGAAACCAAGGAAATCTGGGACCAGCTTGAGGTTGACAAGGCAGCGCTTTTGGTGGATAAACAGTCCATGGAAGACCAGAAGGCGCAGCTTGACGTTCTGCTTGCGGAAAAGAAAAAGCAGTCTGCGGACTTTGATACGCAGATTGCCAAAGCAAGGCAGGAAGCCAAGGCTCTGACGGCGAAGATCAAGCAGGAGCAGGCGGACTTAAAGAAACTGCAGGATGAGCAGAAAAGAAAGAATGCGGCAAACGGTACTTACACCGTTAGCACCAATGTGGCGGAGATTATCAACAATGCCAAGGGAAGTGACTTAGGAAAGCAGATAGCCCGGTACGGTTGCCAGTTTATTGGTAATCCTTACGTTGCGGGCGGCACCAGCCTTACGAAGGGTGCGGATTGTTCCGGCTTTACCTACCGTATTTACAGTGATTTTAATTATTCTCTTCCCCGCACATCCTATTCCCAGCGGAGTGCGGGCAAGGAAGTTTCTTATGAAAATGCCCAGCCGGGCGATTTGATCTGCTATGATGGACATGTGGCGCTCTATATCGGCGGCGGCTACATTGTGCACGCCAGCAGCGCAAGAACCGGCATCAAGGTAAGCAAGGCAACCTACAGAACCATTTTGTCGGTAAGAAGAATTTTGTAGGGAAAGGTATTAGTATGAAATTCCATAAAAATGAAATAGCAAAAACGGTACTGGCCCTTTTGGTACCGGTTTTTGTGTTTTATCTGTTTGAATGGTTTACCCATAATCCGTTTAAGGATATGCGGACGGGTATCCAGATTTACAACATTATTTTCTTTGAGTTACTGATGGTATTGTTTTACACGGTAACCGGCAGACTGCGGATAGCCCTACTTTTGGAAACCGGCATCTTTTTTATATATGGTCTTGCCAATTATTTTGTATTGAAGTTCCGCTCACAGCCCATCCAGCCATGGGATTTTTATTCCATCGGCACGGCGTTAAGCGTGGCGGACAATTTTTCCTACACCCTGACAACCCGTGCGCTGGCAGCCATGATAGGATTTGCCCTGCTTGCAGTGGTGATTATTCTGTTCGGAAAGAATAAACTGAAAAAGGGATGGATATTCCGCAGTGTCAGTGCGTTAAGCGCGCTGGTGCTCCTAAGTGTGTATATCAATCTGCTTCACAATGAGGAATTCGTGGAGCAGGACATCAGGATGTACGACAAGCTGTTTACCCCGACGACCATGAGCTACAAGGACGGTACGGCGGTGGCATTTCTATTAGAGCTGCAGTACATTGATGTGGATGTGCCGGACGGCTACGATGCGGAGGAAGAAGCGGCGCTTCTTGCCGAAAAATCTGTAGGAGAGGTGACGGACAGACCCAATATCATCGTTATTATGGATGAAGCGTTTTCCGATCCGGCGGTGCTGGGCGAGGTAGATGCCAACATGGACTACATGCCGTTCGTACATTCCCTGCAGAACGGTGCGGAAAATGCCATTACCGGAAAACTGCATGTATCGGTCAAGGGCGGCAACACTGCCAATACGGAATTTGAATTTTTAACCGGCAATACCATGGCATTTCTCCCTCAGGGAAGTGTGGCATATCAGCAGTATATCCATGAGGAAACCCAGTCGCTGGCTTCTTATCTGAAGTCCCTCGGCTATACCACAAGAGCTGCGCACCCTTACAAGGCTTCCGGCTGGGATCGGGAAACGGTGTATCCGCTGCTGGGATTTGAACGGGCGGATTTTATAGACAGTTTCCCCGAGACGGGCAGGTTGCGCAGCTATGTCAGTGATGAAACGGCGTTTAATTTTATCAAGAGAGCCTACGAGAAAAAAGGAAGCGAACCTTTATTTTTCTTCGAGGTAACTATGCAGAATCATTCCGGCTACACGGATAAATTTGATAACTTTACACCGGATGTGGCACTTAAGGATGGCGGAACGGACGCCATCAATACCTATCTGTCCCTGATGAAGCAGACGGATACGGCGCTCGAAAGTCTGGTGCGGTATTTCTCCGAACAGGAAGAAAAGACCATCATTGTTTTCTTTGGCGATCACCAGCCCACGGACTCCGTGGTGGAGCCGGTGCTCCAGGCAAACGGCAAATCCGGTGCGACGTTGACGGATGAAGAACAGAAGGAACGGTATGTGGTGCCCTTTGTCATCTGGGCAAACTATGACATTGCGGAAGAACAGGATGTGGAAATCAGCGCCAATTATTTATCCGGCAAAGTGATGCAGACTGCGGGGCTTCCCCTGTCGCCCTATCAGCAGTATTTAGAGGAGTTCCGGCAGGAAATTCCGGTTATCTCCGCGGAAGAAACCCGGTATACGGATGAGTCCGTTTCAGGGGAGGATACTTTACTTTCTTATCAGAAATTGCAGTATTATATGCTGTTTCAATAAACTTATAACAGGCAACAATACGGGGTATTGTTAGGCAAAAACAGGAGGGGCACAGGCGAATGAAGAAAAAAACAGGTCTGATTTTGGCCATTACCGGAGCGGTACTCTGCGTAACCGGAGTAGTACTTCTGATACTGGCATACGGTAAATGGAACCAGGCAAACAAGCTTTTGACGGCTGACGGCAGTGCAGAAACCAGGGTGACTGCGGAAGCGGAAACGCAGCCTGCAGAGGAAAACGGCGAGAGCTCACCGGCGGAAAATAACGCAGGCGACAACAAAGGCGGAACGGAGAACGATGGCAGGGACGAAAGCCTGACCGACCCGGAAAACGATAAGGATGAGGAGGCAAAGACAGCGGACTATGACCTGGCGGTACCTTCCGTATGCGGCGCTCTTTCCGTGGACGGTACCCAGCTTGTGGACGAAAACGGCAATCCGGTGCAGCTTAAGGGCATCAGCACCCACGGCATCGGCTGGTTCCCCACATACGTGGACCAGAATGCGTTCCGCCAGTTCCGGAACGAGTGGAATGTAAATGTCATGCGTCTTGCCATGTATACCCATGAAAACAGTGGTTACTGTACCGACGGCAATAAGGAAGATTTGAAAAATATCGTGAAGCGCGGCGTCCAGTATGCAACCGATAACGATATGTATGTGATTATCGACTGGCATGTGCTGAATGAGAACAGCCCGTTGGTCTATGAGGACGAAGCCAAGAAATTCTTTGAGGAAATGGCAAAAACCTATGCCGACCAGAACAATGTTCTCTATGAAATCTGCAATGAGCCCTGCGGCGGCACAAGCTGGAGCGATGTAAAGAAATATGCAGAGGACATTATTCCCATTATCCGCAAGTACGATGACGATGCCATCATTATTGTAGGTACTCCCAACTGGTCCCAGCGCGTGGATGAAGCGGCGGCGGATCCCATTACCGGCTATGACAACATCATGTATACCTTGCATTTTTATGCGGCAACGCACAAGGAGGATCTGCGCAACACCATGGTAAATGCCATTAAGGCGGGACTGCCTGTATTTATCAGTGAGTTCAGCATCTGCGATGCCAGCGGAAACGGCGGCGTGGATTATGACCAGGCACAGAAATGGATGGATGTGATTAACGAATACGGCATCAGCTATGTGGCATGGAATCTTTCCAATAAAAACGAAACCTCTGCGTTAATCAGCAGCTCCTGCAACAAGACTTCCGATTTTACGGAGAGTGATTTAAGCGAAACGGGAAAATGGCTTTATAAGACCCTGACCGGCAACAGCACCGTTGGAAATTCCAAGGATGCCGCAAAGAACAATCAGGCCGGCGGAAAGAACAACAGCCAGAATAACAACAATAACGGACAGAGCAGTAACGACGGACAGAGTTTCTCCTTTACGAGCAGCGGCTTAAACGGAACCGCAACCTTAAAGAGCAGCTGGGAGGACGGTGGCAAGACCTGCTACCAGTTTGACGTGAAGTTAGAAAATCCCGGAAGCTCCGATACCAGCCAGTGGGCAATCGACATTCACTTCAGCGGTGATATCGCTTTTTCCAGCGGCTGGAGCGGAAAATATTCCGCAAACGGAAATACCCTGCATGTAACCAATGAAAGCTACAATGGCGTAATTCCCACAGGCGGAAGCATTTCAGACATCGGCTTTGTGATTACCGGACCGTCCGGTCTTACGGTAACGCCGTAAAGCCTTGCAGGCGGAAGCGTAATTCTCACAGAGCTGCTTCTGCGTGATGGGCGCTACAAAGCCCGGTGCATACAAAATCTGCTCGGCATAATGACACAGACAGGAAATATCACACCCTATGGACAGGAAGAGTTCGGAAAGTTCATGGGGTGTTTTACTTTTTAAATTTTCCCGGAAAACACGGCCTCCTTTTTTCAACAGGCGTTTATAGGCCAATAACGTGCCGTAGGGGACGGAAGTAACATGAAGACGGATACGGAATGCCCATTCCGTAAGAAGGGGCAGCAGGACCCGTAAAACGGTGGCAAGCACAGTCAGAACCACAAGGAAAAAGGCGATTACCGCCATTAAACCGTAGTCCATGCGAAGCCGGGATAAAAAGCGTAAAGGGCTGCCGTTTCCCGTAGAAGCTACCGTGGGTTCAAATACCATCCAGCCGATATTCTGGATAAATATCTCCGGAAAGGCATGGGAGTCACGGTTTTTAATGACATAACGGTTGCCGCCTTCTGCCTCGGGGGTGTATCCTTCCGCATAGCGGGCGGTCAGTCCGGCGGCTCTGGCAAGCAGCACATAAGCGGAAGCAAAGTCCGAGCAGGTGCCGGTTTTTCCGGTAAACAGGAAATATTCCGGGGAATCATCCGGGGCATGATACTGCAAATCGTAAGTAAATCCGCCGGTCTGGAAAAAGCTTTCAATGGCGGCGGCCTTTTCATAGTCATTGGAAAGCCCATCCGTCAGGGACAGCGCAAAATCCTTTAATTCCGAAGAAATTTCCAAAGTATTTTCCGTACACAGCTCCCGGTAATAGTCGGCTTCAATCTGCTGGTGCAGATAGGAGGAGGCAGTATTGTACCAGACATCTTCGTTTTCCTGCAGCACGTTGCGGAGGTCTGTCAGAAGCTTCAGGGCTTCTTCATTGTCAAAATCCACACCGCCTGCCAAAATCCAGCTGTTGTAATAGACGTAATCAGTGTAGTAACTGTAGGAGTACTGGAAATTGAGCGGGTGGGCTCCTTCTTTGGAGAAAAAGGCTCCTCCGGGAGTTACCCGGCAGGAGTCCTGCAGTTCTCCCACATCCAGACAGATGACGTTAGAAGGAACGAGAAAATAAGCGGCACCGAAATTCTCCGACTGGATTCTTGTTGTCTGCAGAAGGCTTAGGGGTAGCCTCAAGTCCTTGATTTTATTTAAATGATGAGCCTCCAGAAAGCCCGGCTCATATTCTTCTGCCGCCAGCAGGGCAGAATGGAGGGAGGGCAGATTTTTGTACTGCTCCACAGCTTCCCAGCTTTCCGGTGTCGAATATGTGGTGGAATAGGTTTCATCCGCATACCAGCGGTCTTTTGCAAAGTCATAATAATCAAAATTCTGACGTTTTAAGTAGGAAGCGGTACTGCCATAAAGGGAGTACATTTTCCGGTTGGACTGGCTTAAAAAGCCGGAGGCATCCCCGGAAAATTCGCTTAAGTCAGAAAAACTGTCTTCGATATCGGAGGAGGTGTCGCCGCCCATGAACAGGTCTTCAAATTCATCGTAGTAAGGCGCTTCCTGCTGTTTGGGAATAGCGGACGCCACAAGGAAAATCATAAGCATGAACACGGCGCCGGAAGCAATCAGCGTGGCCTTTTTGGTAATTTTTCCCATATCGCGCAGGGAATTGCGGTGCAGAATAAAGACAGCCACGTTGCAGAGGGCAATGAGTACCAGGCTTACGTTGTTGATTTCGGACATAACCTTTACATACAGTACACAGGGAATGAGGCTGATTAAGGTGAGAAAAAACATCCGGTACAATACCTTGGAAAAGTAGTAAACGGTCACGGAAAAGAAGAACGTAAAGAACAGAAACAGGGAAATCAGAAAAAATACGGCTCCTTCCGCATTGCTTCCCTTTGTCAGCATCCATTCCAGAAAGATCGCCTGATAGGCGCTCATGCCGTAACGGGAAAAGAACATAAAGAGCCTTACCACAATAAAAAACACAAATCCGAACAGGACAGAGCCGATAAATCTATGCTTTTCCACAAAGGCGCACAGAAAAAAATAAGCGGCACAGATAAGCAGTGTCCCGGGAATAAGGAACAGTGCGGCGGTTCCCGAAAAGGCATCATAGATGACAAACAGGGAAAAACACAGAGTAAGCACCAGAGCATAGGCCCCGCATTCAGTTTTGTGAGCGGAAAGAAAATCACGTATCATAGCAAAGCTCCTTTGCCGGTCAGGGCAGAATAAACGATGCAGCCGCGGAAGTCTGCATCGTCCGTTCTGCCGGGCGTGCAGATAAGCAGAGGCATATCGGATGTCAGATTATCAGGCAGAATCCGTCTTTCTGCGGAAAAAGAATAAGCCGCCAGTTCCTTTGCCAGTTCCGGAATATCTTCCTCTTTCCGGAGAGACATTTCCCGGAAATCACCGGTATCGGGAGAAAGGTACAGGTAGGAAACCGTGAGGCTGTTGTGAAAGAGTGCGCGGGCAATACCAAGGGAGGTTTCCATGGCGTTCTGGGCAAGAAGCGGCAGTGCCATATCCGGTTTTGCAATCGCATATAAATCCGGGGGCAGGTTCTGCAAATCTTCTTCCCCTGCCTGCAAGAGGGTGTCAAGTAAGATGCACACCCTGGAGGAAGCGGTTTCTTCGTCCAGACGCACGTAGAGTTTGTCCCTCTTGGCAGAAAGCTTCCAGTTAATTCGTTTTAAGGGGTCTCCCGGTACATATTCCCGGTGTTCAAAGCCCGGAAAGCCGCCAAACAGTGTGGAGCCGGCATCGATGGTTTCCTCACTGTCCCCGGTCTCTGTGGACTGCCGGTAGATTTCCAGAATATAGTCTTCGTCGGAAGATACCTCGGCAATGTCCGGGACTACATGGATTTCCTGTGTATCCGGTACGGGAGCGGTAAAAGAAAAGAGACCCAGATAATCCCAGATGCGGATTTCCTTAATACCGACAAAGGAGGCACCACAGACAGAGGCTGTAAAGTCAAAGAAAACGGTTTCGGTTGAACGGGGCAGCAGGGACAGGGTCAGAAGCGGGTCCCCACAGGTAAGATAGGGGGAGTCCGTAAAAGTTATGGTTATAAACGGGGAGGGCAGAAAGCCTTTGCTTTGCAGCCTCACAGTGAGAATACCATGCTCTCCCTTGGCGGCAAGCGGTGTTTCCAGCCTGCACGCGGCGGTAATCTGTTTGCGGAACAACAGGGTAAACAGCAGGGAAAGAATGGGAGCACAGATAAAAGTAAGCACCAGAAACCAGCCCACACGGCCACTGCAATACAGAGCAAATACAACACAGAGACCGATGGACAGAAGATAGCCCGGTATACCGCTCAGGCGGGAGTTTTTCTTTTCTTTCTTTTTTTCCTTCCAGGAGAAAAAGGATTTCAAGGGAAACATCTTATTCATAGGTAACCTTCTTTGTGTTACAGGAAATTTCCATTATTCTATTCGTATGGAATTTCGGCTATTCTGTAGGAACAGTAAGGGTGCGTAAAAGCTGGGCGAGCACTTCTTCGGGGGAGCCTAAGACGGATTTCCCTTTGGGCGAAATGATAATGCGGTGTGTCAGGACAAACGGTGCCAGAAATTTGATATCATCGGGCAACACATAATCTCTGCCGCACAAAACGGCATAAGCTCTTGCTGTCCGGTGCAGGGCGAGGGAGCCTCTGGGGCTGACGCCCAGCCGGATGTATTCGGAGTCTCTGGAAGCTTCCGCAAGATTTACAATGTATTCTTCCAGACGGGGGCTGATATGGGTGTGCTCCACCTTCTCTTTCAGCGCCACGATTTCTTCCAGGGAAATGACCGCGGACAGGTTGGCGGGAGCGGCATCCGCACTTCTTCTGAGAATGGCAAGCTCCTCCTCCTTTTCCGGGTAGCCCATGCTGATTTTCATAAGGAAACGGTCCATCTGCGCTTCCGGCAGGTGGTAGGTGCCGTAGGTTTCCACAGGGTTCTGGGTAGCAAGCACCATAAAAGGCTGGGGCAGCCGGTAGGTTTTTCCTTCCATGCTGACCTGTCCTTCTTCCATGATTTCCAACAAGGCGGACTGCGTTTTGGGAGAGGAACGGTTGATTTCGTCGGCTAACAGAAAATTACAGAAGACAGCGCCTTCCCGGAATTCGGTCTCTCTCGTTGCCGGGTTTATCATGGTAAAGCCGGTGATGTCCGACGGCATGACATCGGGGGTAAGCTGCAGACGGTTGAATTTCCCGTTGCAGGAACGTGCCACCGAGGCAACAAGCTGGGTTTTTCCCACACCGGGAACGTCCTCTATCAGAATGTGGCCGCCCGCCAGCATGGCTGTCAGCAGCAGGGCAATGGAGGTCCGTTTGCCGACAATCACCTTTTCCACATTGTCCATTACGGCGGACAGTTTTTCGTTTTCCATCAGGTTTTCTTCCATTCGGAGCATCCTTTCTAAAAGCGTACAGTATCAGTATGGACAGAATACAGAATTTGTTTCAATGTATTCACTCACTTTCTTTCCCGCCTTTTGTTGGTGATGATAAAAGAAATCAATTGTTTTATGTGAGTAGTAGTTATAACATAACCTATGAAAACCAATATGTCAATTTAGAAAGGAAACATTTATGTCAGTAGAAGCTGTTAAATCTTATTTCAGGGAAAAAGGAATGGAAGAGCGGGTGTTGGAATTTCCGGTGTCCAGCGCAACCGTGGCACTGGCAGCGGAAGCCCTGCACTGCGAGCCGGGCAGAATCGCCAAGACATTGTCCTTTATGGTGGAGGACAGACCGATTTTAATCGTAACGGCGGGCGACCGGAAAATCAGCAATTCCAAATATAAGGCAAAATTCGGAAAAAAAGCCAAAATGCTCACGGCAGAAGAGCTTACAGAATTCGTGGGACATGCTCCCGGAGGAGTATGCCCCTTTGCCGTAAAGGAAGGTGTAGAAGTTTATTTGGATGACTCGCTGAAGGAATACGAAACGGTATATCCGGCATGCGGCAGCAGTAACAGTGCCATTGAATTGAGCATATCCGAAATAGAGCAGTATTCCGGCTGCCGCGAGTGGGTGGATGTCTGTGCTGATAAGATAATCTAATTCAGGTGATATTTCAGCCATTTACCCTGCCGGTAGCGGATAATACCTGCGAGGGCGGTAATCACCCAGGTAAGCCCGGTTGCAAACCATACGGCACGGATGCCGATGGGGAAAATTACAACGAAGAGCAGGGAGAAGCCGACACGTCCGGTGACCTCCACGGCACCGTTAATCATGGCATAAAAGGCATCGCCGGCACCGTTCAACAGACCTCTGGTAATGTAAATCATACCGAGAGGGAAGAACATCAGGCTGGTGATGCGCAGACCCATGGCGCCGATACGGATGACCTCCGGGTCGTTGACAAAGCACCTTATCATAAAGGAACCGGCTGCGTAGCAGGCAATCAGCATGGACAGACTGATTGCGGCAGCAATCCAGATACTCTTGTGAAAAGCTGTCTTTACACGGTCGGTTTTTCCGGCACCCATATTCTGTCCTGTAAATGTGGAAACGGCGCTGCCGAGGGAATTAAACGGCTGCTGAACCAACTGTTCAATACGTGTCGTAGCGGTAAACGCACTGACGACCGCCTCTTCAAATCCATTTACCACTCTCTGCAGGATTACACAGGAAATGGAAATCAGAATACTCTGTGCCGCCAACGGCAGGCCAATCTGAAAGCATTTCGCAGAAATTTCACGGTCAAATCGCAAATGTTCTCTTTTTAACTTAAAATAAGGATTTTTCCAAAAGCCGTACAACAGGCTGCAAACAGCGGAAATACACTGGGAAAGCACGGTGGCAAGCGCTGCACCCATTACGCCCATGTTTAATCCTACCACCAGTAAAAGGTCTAAGAAAACATTGATCAGGCAGGCAACAATCAGAAAAATCAAAGGTGTCCGGGAATCACCCAGGGCACGCATGGTCTGTGCCGCATAGTTATACAGGGAAACGGCCAGCGTACCCAGACACACGATTTCCAGATATGTCGTGGCACCGTCTATCTGACCGGCAGGCGTTTTTAATAAGGTTAAAATTGGCCTTGCTGACAGATAACCAATGATACTGAGCAGCACGCCGGAAACCATCTGGATATAAAAGGCATTGGCAAGAGTCTGCTTTACCTTGTCCCCCCTGCCGGAGCCGAAATACTGCGCAATCAGAATGCCGGCGCCCATGGACAGACCGTTGCAGAAGGAGAAAAACAAAAAGGTAATGGAGCCGGTGCAGCCGATGGAGCCGAGGGCGTTTGCTCCCTCATGCTGACCGACGATGACGCTGTCGGCCAGATTATATACCTGCTGGAACAGATTGCCCAAAAGCATGGGGAGCATGAAACGCAGAAGCAGGGGCGTTTCCCTGCCGTGCGTCATATCTTTTACGAGGGTTGCCATACTATGACCTCATTTCTAAAAGAGTTCGTTCGAATTTTTCCGGAGTATCAATGGATAAGCAGGAGGCTTACAGTTCGCTCCAGGGAATGTCTTTTTCCACTCTGTCAAAGCGGATGCTCAGCATTTTTAAGCCGCTCTGGGCAAAGAACAGGCGGATGGAGGTAAACGGAGAAAACATGGGGATTTCCTTTTCGTAGGAAACCGGTTTTCCGTCCGTGCCGTTCCAGGTAAAGGTGCCGCTTGCACTGCCCAGGGAGAACAGAGATACCGGAATCTGCGCCAGTTCGCCCTGGGTGGAGCTGGCAGTCAGAGTTACCTTATAATAAGAAGGATTGTGTACCTTTAAGCCGAAGCTGTAGCTGGTGCCTCTGTCCGTGCAGATGTCCTCGAGAGGAAGGGTAAAATCATCATATACATCGTAGAAGATAACCGGTTCGTCGCTGGGGGTATCCTCCGCAGGTCTGTTTACAATGGTAATTTCATCCGGCTCGCCAAGCAGTCGGTTCATGGCAGGGGTGTGCAGCAGGAAGCGACAGATATTCTTGGCATTGCGCTGCAGCTCTGCACGGAGCAGAGTGCCGTTCTGTAAGCTCTCAAGGGTGTTGTCGTTGTTCTTTTCCCCATCTGCGCAAACCATGAAGATATCGTTCTGGGCCTTCGCCATGGCAGCGAAGTTGGTCTTGTTCTGGCTGGTGCCGCGCTCGTTGATGTCTGCCCACCAGTCGGTCATGGTAAAACCGGTAAAGCCCCATTCGTTTCGAAGAATAACGGTGTTTAAGTCAAAGTTTCCTGCTGTCCAGAGACCGTTTACGGGACCGTAGGTGGTCATGATGGAGTCGGCATTTCCTTCCTTTACGGCAATTTCAAAGCCCTTTAAGTAAATCTCACGAAGCGCACGCTCGGAAGCAATGTTGTCTACAAAGTGACGGCCGGTTTCCTGATTGTTTCCGCAGAAATGCTTGATGGTGCCGGTAACGCCTACGGAATGCAGTCCCTTTAATTCGGCAACCGCCATCTGACCGGTCAGCAGAGGGTCTTCGGAGAAGTATTCAAAGTTTCTGCCGTTTAAGGGGTGACGGTGGATGTTCATGCCGGGTCCCAAGAGGCAGTCAACCTTGTTGGTAATCATTTCCAGTCCCATGCAGACGAACAGCTCTTCCACCAGTTCTTTGTTGAAGGTAGCGGCAATCATGGTGCCGATGGGAAGGCTGAATGCCTTGGTGCCACAGTCTAAACGCATGCCGGAAGGACCGTCGTCGCAGCAGCCGCAGGGAATACCGAACTCGGTCAGGCTCTTTGCCACGCCGCCGAAGGCAGCAGCCGTACCGGGAGTAACCTTGGGGCTGCCCATACCTTCGCCACGGATAATGCAGGAAAGGTCTTCGTCGGATAACTGACCGATAAATTCATCCATGCTGTGGGTACCCTTTAATACATCCGCAAGCTTGATACCCAAATCGCCGGTGTAGGGAATTTCGGCGGGAAGAAGGGAAAGTCTTCTCTTAGGTTCGTCCACTTCATTCAGTGGAACATCCTCTGTGGTTATTTCGTAGGAACCGGCAGCCTTGTCACTGACAACCGGTTTGAAACGCTTGAAAGCTTTTACCGGTGCAAGCGCCTGGGTAAGCTGTTCTGTGACAACTGTGTCGGAAATAGAAACGCCAAGGGAAAGAGCTGCGTTTCTGACATTGTTTCCTACATAAAAATGATAGGTGCCGGCTTCCAGAACATAGGAGAAACGATGGCCGGTTACACCGGAGTCATCATAGGAAGCCAGAGATTTTACGGGAATGGTAACAGTAAGGAGCTGTTCCTCTCCGGGAGCTAAGAGCTTTGTTTTTTCAAAACCGCAGAGAACCCTTGCGGCTTTGCCCAGTTTTCCCTGGGGAGCCTCACAGTAAAGCTGTACGGTTTCCTTACCCGCAACGGAACCGGTGTTTCTGACATTTATGTCAAAAGTCAAAACAGTGTCCTTGCTGACGGCAACGCCGTTTCCTTCGGAAGTGTGGACAACAGAGATGTCAAACTCTGTGTAGGAAAGTCCGAATCCGAAGGGAAAGCGTACCTTTTCGCGGGCAAAGGTTTCAAAATAACGATAGCCTACATAAATGTCCTCAGAGTAAAAATTCTGTGTCTTTCCGCCAAAGTAGGGAGAGGAGGGATAGTCGGAAAGATGATAGGCAATGGTATCCGGAAGTTTACCGGAGGGAGCTACCTTGCCACAGAGAACATCAGCAGTACCTCTGCCGCCTACCATGCCGCCGGCCCATACATACATACAGGCATCGGGAGGGCAGGTATCTAAGAAACTCATATCAATAATATTGGAAACATTCAAAAGTAAAATCACTTTGGAGAAGGATTTGCGTACTTTCTTTAACATATCCCATTCCGGTTCGGTGAGGCGGAAAGAACCTTCTCCGTCGAAATTGTCCTGTTCCTCCCCGGCGGTACGTCCGATGATGACAATCGCAGTGGAGGTTTCCTTTGCAACATCGGCTACCAGTTTATCGGAAAGAGGCATTTCTTTCTGGGACCAGGGTTCTGCAGCCCAGCCCTCGCCCAGTTCATAAGGATGTTCCTTTTCCCATTCCTTATAGGTATTTAAAAGCGTCTCGTTAATCTTCACGTTGTTTTCCGTAAGACCGTCAACAATGCTGATGACCCTGGAAACATTCACCATACCGCCTGAACCGGTACCGCTCTTATAATAATGAAGCTGAATGCGGCCGAATACCGCAACTTCTTCGTCCTTCGCAAGGGGAAGGGCATGGTTTTCATTGGTGAGCATGACGATACCTTCGGAAACGGTCCGGGAAGCGGTATCAAGATAAGTGTTCCAATCAAGAGTTTTTTTCATGGCAGTTGTCCTTTCTTTGTTTGATAAAATGTATGTTTTTCGTTCATTTTTTTCGTTACCTTATGACCTCATTGTATGAATTTGCTAAAATAAAATATATCATATATATTACTTTTTTATCATATTTATGCTACAATAAAGCAAGAAATCTGATAAGGGAGAAATCGTAACGCAGTAAGGATTTGCATAGAGGGATTACACGGAGAAGAGAGGAACAGGACGCGTATGTTAAGTGAGAAAAGAAAAGTAGCCATCCTGGAACAGTATGTGGAACGAGAAGCCACCTCCACCGATTACAGCGGGGAAATGAGCTTTTATTCCTATGTAAAGCAGGGGCAGACAGCGGAAGTGAGGCAAAGACTGGACGAGGATTCCTTTGCCATGAACACCAAAAAGAAATTGTCGGCGGACCCCATACAGAGTATCCGCTACCACTTTGTGGTAACGGCAGGCCTGCTTGCCCGTTTCTGCATCGAAGGCGGTATGGAGAGCAATCAGGCATACGAAATGTCCGACTATTATATCCTGAAGGCGGACAGGCTGAACAGCTTAAAGGAGCTGTGCGCTCTCCACAAAGTGATGTGCTTAGACTATGCGGAACAGATGGAAATCATCCGCAAGAAGAAAATTTTTTCCAAGCCGGTGGTTAAAAGCATCGATTACATTTATTCGCATCTGCACTGCCGGATAACGGTGGCGGAAGTGGCGGCATACGTGGGACTCAACGAAAACTATTTTTCCAGACTGTTCTCCGGCGAGGTAGGCATTTCGGTCAGCCGCTACATTTTGCAGAGAAAGCTGGAAGTGGCGCAGAACATGCTGAAATATTCCGATTACAGCTGCTCCCAGATTTCAGAACTCCTCTGCTTTGCCTCCCAGAGCCATTTCATTGAAAAATTCCGCAAGGAATACGGCATGACGCCCCTGCACTACCGGAACCGGTACCACAGCGATATGGGGCTGAAGGAGGAGTAAACATATTCCGGTCATATCCCCTCGGAAACATACATACAATGTAAAAAAGTATTCTGAGGGGATTACCTTTGAAAGATTATATCGAAGAACGTGCGATGGGCATTGCAACGTACATCATCGAAAACAATGCCACCGTGCGTCAGACCGCCAAGGCATTCGGAGTCAGCAAGAGTACGGTACATAAGGACGTGACAGACCGTCTGATGCAGATTAATCCGACACTTGCAAAGGAGGCAAGATGCGTTCTGGACGTAAATAAATCGGAGCGGCATATCAGGGGCGGCATGGCAACCAAAGAAAAGTATGCGCACCAGCACCGGAACGGACTGTAAATGCGTGGCGGAAAATAAAGAAAACCATATAACGTGCCGATACATATCCCAAAGGATAAAAACTGTTGATGCGGCAGGGAAGCCGCGTGCGGAAATCAGGGAGGATGTATCGGCATGTTTACAATGGCGGGAACAATAAAAAGAAGTGTGCGCATGGCAGCACTGGATCAGAAATGGCAGCAGAAAAAGAACAGTTTCGGGCAGGATAAGAAGAAACTGACAGAAATGACAGCGGAAGAACGGCAGCTTCAGGATTTCAGAGAACAGGCAGAGCAGATGCGGAAAAGTCAGAAGCATGCCAATATCGATGCCAAGCTGGCAGCGGGGGAAGAACTTACCCCGGAAGAAATTGAGTATTTACGGCAGAATAATCCACAGGCACTAAAAGATTATGAGGACACCCAGAGGGAGCGGGAAAACTATAAAAGGGCGCTCCGCAACTGCAGAACGAAAGAAGAAGTAGAGCGGTTAAAGTACACTAAGATGGGACAGTTTATGGCGGAAGCCAAGAAAATATCCAGTAACGCCTGCATTCCCAAGGGGAAAAAGGTTGCACTGTTAAAGAGAATTCTGCAGCAGGCAACCGCTGTAGAGGACGAACATAAGGAATTTTTGAAGACAAGCCGCTACGCAAGTCTTCCTACGGAAGAGGAAGCAAGAGAGGCGGAAAAAGCCGAAAAAGAACAGCGGGAAGCGGAAACCACAGGAGCAGACGAAACGGAAAATACAGAAGAAGTAAAGGATACAGATGCGGAAGATGCAGAGGGAACCAAGAACTCTGATGCGGAGGGCACAAAGGACACCGGAGCAGAAAGCGTAGACCATACAAAGAAAACACCGTTACCAAATACCCCGGAGTTTCCCCAGGACACCCGCCGTAAAAAGAAACCGCAGCCTGCCGGCAGTTTGCCGGAGGGCTCTGCAGCCATCCACAGTATTTTAACCAGTGTAGTGGCATCGGCGGATGGCATCCCCGGTGAAATAAATGTGAAAATATAACTTTACAATCGAAAAAAATGTGTATATAATCAAGTCAAATTTTAGCAAAGGCGCTATGTAGAAATACATGGCGCTTTTTTCTATGGAGAAAGGCAGGTTTTTCATATGGAAGAACAGCAGAAAAAAAGCACGGCGGAAGTGCTGGTGGAATGCTTGAAGGAAGAAAGCGTTGACACCATATTCGGTATTCCCGGAGAAGAAACACTGGATTTAACCACCATGTTTGCGCCCATTACCAAACGAACCAAGCAGATTATTCGTCCGGATACCGTGGCAGAAATTACCCGACTGGCGTTTAAGTATGCGGAAAATGAGAAGCCGGGCGCCACGCATATTGATTTACCGAAAAACATTGACAAGATGCCGGCGGATGTAGCTCCCTTAAAGAAACAGGAAAAACTGGTAGAGTATGCTTCCAGAAAAGCAGTTGTGGCAGCAAGTGAACTGATTAAACAGGCAAAAGTGCCGGTGATACTTGCCGGTAACGGTGCGGTCCGGCAGCATGCGTCCAAGGCATTGACGGAGTTTGTGAACAGGCTGCACATTCCGGTGGTAAATACCATGATGGCAAAAGGCATTGTGTCCATGGACAACCCATACAGTCTGTGGGCCATGGGAATACCTCAGAAGGATTATGTCAATAAAATATTTGAGGTGGCGGACCTGGTTATCGGTGTGGGCTATGACATGGTGGAATGTGCGCCGTCCAAGTGGAACGTCCGTCCCGGCACCAAAATCATACATATTGCCTGTGAACCTGCGGATGTAAACAAACGGTATCAGCCGGATGTAGAGCTGGTGGGCGATATTTCCAACAGTCTGCAGAAAATTTTAAATATTACGGAAAGAGAAGAAGAACCGGTATTTGCCCTGCAATTAAAGGAACAGATGGTAAAAGAGCAGGAAGAAATGGCGGCGGATGACTCCTATCCCATGAAACCGGCAAGAATTTTAGCGGATGTACGGAAAATCATGGGAAAAGAGGACATTGTGCTTTCCGATGTGGGCGCTCACAAAATGTGGATTGCCAGACATTACCACTGCTACGAACCCAATACTTGTTTAATCAGCAACGGTTTTGCCAGCATGGGCTTCTCCGTGCCGGGCGCCATCAGTGCCAAAATGCTTTACCCGGAGCGAAGGGTGCTGGCAATCTGCGGAGACGGCGGATTTATGAAGAATAACCAGGAACTGGAAACGGCAGTGCGTGAAAAAGTGCCCTTTGTTACCCTGATTTGGGAGGACGAGGCTTACGGTCTTATTAAATGGAAGGAACAGGAGCAGTTCGGCGACAGCTGTTATGTGGATTTTACCAATCCTGATTTCAAAATGATGGCGGAATCCATGCATTGCAAGGGCTATGAAGTACATTCGGCACAAGAACTGATACCGACGCTGGAAGAAGCATTTGCCCAAAAGGTGCCTGCGGTTGTCGTTGTGAAAGTGGATTACAGCGAAAACATGAAACTCAGCGCCCACTTAAAAGAGATTATGCTTTGACAACCGGACGGATAGTCTTTATAATGGGAAACAGATATTTAGGAGACTATTACGAAAGGCATGGTAGGATAATGGATAGAGAAATGGTTGTGGTTCTCGATTTCGGCGGTCAGTATAACCAGCTGATAGCCCGCAGAGTCAGAGAATGCAATGTATATTGTGAAGTGCATCCGTACAACCTTCCTTTGGACAAGCTGAAAGAAATGCATCCCAAGGGAATTATTTTCACAGGAGGTCCCAACAGCGTATACGGCGAAGAGTCCCCACTTTGTGATATGGAAGTGTTCAAACTGGGTGTGCCCGTGCTTGGTATCTGCTACGGTTCCCAGCTTATGGCTCACATGCTGGGCGGCAAGGTGGCAACCGCACCTGTCAGCGAATACGGAAAAACTGAGGTTACGGTGAACAACAAGACCAAGTTGTTTGAAGGCGTATCCGAAAAAACAATCTGCTGGATGAGCCATACAGATTATATTGAAAAGGCACCGGCTGATTTTACCATTACGGCACATACACTGGTATGTCCCGTTGCGGCAATGGAAAATGTGGAGAAAAATCTGTATGCGGTACAGTTCCACCCCGAAGTAATGCATACACAGGAAGGTATGAAGATGCTTCACAACTTCGTCATGAACATCTGCGGATGTACCGGAAGCTGGAAGATGGATTCCTTCGTGGAAACAAGCATTCAGGCAATCCGTGAAAAAGTCGGAAACGGCAAAGTACTTTGCGCCCTGTCCGGCGGCGTTGACTCTTCCGTAGCAGCCGTAATGCTGGCAAAGGCAGTCGGCAAGCAGCTTACCTGTGTATTTGTAGACCACGGTCTGCTTCGTAAAAACGAAGGAGATGAGGTAGAAGCGGTATTCGGACCCGACGGTCCCTACGACTTAAACTTTATCCGTGTCAATGCACAGGAGCGTTTTTACAGCAAACTGGCGGGCGTTACCGAACCGGAACGCAAGCGTAAAATCATTGGTGAAGAATTCATCCGTGTATTTGAGGAAGAAGCAAAGAAAATCGGAGCCGTGGATTTTCTGGTACAGGGAACCATTTATCCCGATGTAATTGAAAGCGGTTTCGGCAAATCAGCCGTTATCAAGAGCCACCACAACGTAGGCGGTCTTCCCGACTATGTAGATTTCAAAGAGATTATTGAGCCGTTGCGGCTTTTGTTTAAGGATGAAGTCCGTAAGGCAGGCCGTGAACTCGGCATTCCCGAATACCTGGTAAACCGTCAGCCGTTCCCCGGCCCCGGTCTTGGTATCCGTATCATTGGCGAGGTCACCGCAGAAAAGGTGAAGATCGTGCAGGATGCCGATTACATCTACCGTGAGGAAATCGCCAAAGCCGGCATTGCACCGGAACTTGGTCAGTACTTTGCAGCTCTGACCAACATGAGAAGCGTCGGCTGCATGGGTGACGAGCGTACCTACGATTACGCCGTGGCACTCCGTGCCGTAACCACCTCCGACTTCATGACCGCAGAAGCTGCCCAGCTTCCCTGGGACCTCCTCGGCAAAGTCACCAACCGAATCGTAAACGAAGTGAAGGGTGTCAACCGCGTAGTCTACGACTGCACCAGCAAGCCACCCGGAACGATTGAGTTTGAATAATTTTCAAAAGCTCGCAAAGCCTAGTAAAATGGGCATTTGCGAGCTTGTTTTTTGTCTTGTGGTACTAAAATGGTACTATGAACTAGATAACTTCGTTTATGTATGATGATATAGCTTTTACTAATTGTATAACAAATTTAGCTTCTCTGTTACTTATTAATTCAGAGTTAGGATGAGACAAGGAATGCCTATTACGCATATCATTCATAGATGATATAATTCCTGAACCACTGCGGAGAGTTGTTTTTATTAAATCAGCCATGGGACCAGGAGTGATTTTATTGCATATATCAGAATGTAATTTGTTGTACAATTGATTTAAAGTGTCAGATTCTTCATATGAAACATTGCGATTATCTAGCACTTTTCTTAAATAACCATGAAATGCAGTGTGAATACGATCGAAAGCAGAATCATATTTCCCTTGTTGCATTAATAATTCAGCATCATTGATTGCTTTAGAGATTACTTGAGTAAGGGATATTTCTGAAAAATCAATGATTTCATAATGTTCAACAAGGATGCCAATATCTATGTCTGTAAGATATTGATCCGCTTGCCTTCCGAAGAGTTGTTGTGCTACATCTAACACAAGTTTAGAATTGGCAACAAAAGTATCACGTGTGTCTAGGGGCACTTGAATATGAAGAATTGAACAATAAGTATTCCACTCAATTCTTGTATATATACATGTGTCTTCAATGTATAGATTACATAATGGAAGAGAAGATATTATTTTCCAAATACCTTCTGTATTAAATGCTGATTGAGTATTGGCATTATGTTCAAGTGCTTTGATTAATGTTAGTTTAAAATCGAGATCGTTCATAGATGCTTTCCTTTCTTTTTATGCCTGAGGCCATGTTATTTTCCACTCAAAATATTCATTAGGAGAAATCTCTCCACTATTTAATTTCGTTTTCATTTCACACCATTCCGAAAGGAAATCATTTACCAATCCATATTCAAAAGTTAATGCGACAGGTGAGCCTGTACTGTCATAATCATCTTCGTTGTAAGTTGGTCTGGCAGCCTCGGAAGATTTTGCAGGTGTCATTGCAGTCAGATGAATCAGGTTGCCGGGAGCTGTGTACTCTGGGAATCTTGTACCTTTTCCACGTGCCGGGAGAGATGTGGCACTTTCTTCAAGCCAGAAAAGTGTTTCAATGATATCTTCAGCAGCACCAAGGCTGTAATCAGAGATTGCCTTGTAATTGCAGCGCAAAGCATCAGCAAGCTTTAGAATCATATCTTCACCGGGAATGCGGGCACCGGTTTCATACTGGGATATGCGGACAGACATATTTTTGCCTTCAAAGCCAAGTGCACCGCCCAGCTCATCCATTGTCATTTTACGGAATACCCGTATTTTCTTTATTCGTTCACCAATTGTCATAGTGTAGTCACCTCCGTTTATCTGTCCCTGATGGACTGTTAAAGACAGTATAACACGGAAAAAATGAAAATGAAAGTTTTTCTATACAAGAACATTAGAAAAACTTCTTGACAATTCAATACCACACGGTATAGAATAATATCAATTCAATTATCTATACTATAATGTATTGAAAAACAACTGAATGAGCGGTATCAGAAATCTAACAGGCATTTGCCAGGACATTCATATGAATCGAGCGAATGTAGACACTCCCCCAAGCGGACCGAGTACCTCGAGCAGGAGCGGGCGGTATTACAGGAGATTATCTCAGGTAAGGAGGCTGGTTGTGACATCAGCAGAACTGGTATGGAGAAACGCCAAAACAAATATTTAAAGGAAAGGTGGTGAAAGGCATGAACGAAAAGTTTTTAGAAGTAGGAGATGTGATGCAGATTCTTGGAATTTCAAGATCAGCAGCATACAAGCTTATGAGACAGATCAACAGTGAACTTGAAAAGAAGGGTTACATTGTTATTCGTGGAAAAGTAAGCAGAAAATATTTTGAAGAACGCATTTATGGTATGAGTGATGCAGGATAAGCAACAGGTAAGAAGATTGTGACAGAGGCAGGTGCAGAAGCGATACGGCTTAGGCATCTGCTTCTTCATATGGAAAGAAGGAGATGATGAATATGCCAGCTTATAAAGACAGTAAGACAGGCACCTGGTTTGTCAAATTCTATTGTAAGGACTGGACTGGGGAAAATAAACAGATAAAGAAGAGAGGATTTGCAACAAAGAGGGAAGCACTTGATTATGAGCGTAATTATAAAATACGGCAGGAGAATAATCTGGATATGACATTTGGAGAGTTCTGGAAGCTGTATACAGAGGATGTGAAAAATTATGTCAAACTCAACACATGGCTTACCAAAGAACACATTGTGGATACAAAGATACTTCCATATTTTAAGAATCTTAAGATGAATGAGATTACACCGGGAGATGTACGCAAGTGGCAGAATGAGATGGTTGCATTCCGTAATGAGAATGGGAAGAGTTATTCCCAGACTTACAAGAAGACAATGCACAACATTTTAAGTGCGATATTCAATCATGCATGCAGGTTTTATAATCTGAAATCAAATCCGGCAAGACAGGCCGGAAATATGGGCAGGGAAGAAAAGAAGGAAATGCTTTTCTGGACAACTGAGGAATATAAGAAGTTTTCAGAAGCAGTGATTGACAAGCCGGTTTCATTTTATTCATTTGAAATGCTGTACTGGACAGGAATGAGATTAGGTGAGCTGCTTGCACTTACGATGGAAGATTTTGATTTTGAAAAGAACACAGTCAGAATAAATAAATCGTATCAGCGGCTACAAGGGCAGGATGTTATTACAACTCCGAAAACACCTAAGAGCAACAGGACAATCAAGCTGCCGAAGTTCCTTGCAGAGGAAATGCAGGAATATTTTGCAATGTTATATGACCAGACACTAACAGACAGGATTTTTCTGGTAACAAAGAGCTTTCTTCATCATGAGATGGAGCGTGGTTGCAAATTATCCGGTGTGAAGAAAATCAGAATCCATGATCTAAGGCATTCGCACATTTCACATCTGATCGACCTCGGGTTTTCCGCAGTTGCAATAGCTGACAGGGTTGGTCATGAGAGCATTGATATCACATATCGTTATTCGCATCTGTTTCCGTCAAAGCAGGTGGCAATGGCGGACAGACTTGATGCTGTCAATGCAAGCTTTGAGGATTGCGAAGAGCAGGATGATGATGTAGAAATCATGCAGACAGAGGAAACAGCACCTATGATTGATATAGATGCAGTTGCGGAAAAAATTATAAGCATTGATAAGTACAAGGCAGTCTGATAATGCCTATGTAAAACATTATGAATCATGCCGGTACAAGTTTTACTGGATATATGCAGCAGAAATTAAAAGAATAGATTTTATATCGAAAGGAGCAGATTATTATGAGCGAGAAAAGGCTGGATGCCAAGAACAGATGGAGAAATGTTGTAGTAGCGTTTCGTATGTCACCGGAGGAAGCACAGGAGCTGAATGTGAAGGTTTCACTCAGCGGACTTTCAAAACAGGATTATATCATCCAATGTCTGCTGAAGCATGAAATCAGGGTTGTTGGTGGAATGAAGGTGGCAAAGAAAGTACAGGTTCATCTTGATACGATACTGGAAGAATTACAGACATTAGATGAATCTGACAGAGGTATAGATGTTGAAGAACTGCTGGTTCCATTAAAGCATGTGCTTGATATTCTGCAGAGTGATGAGAAAGGCGGTAATCATTATGAGTAAGACAACATTTGAAAAGCTAGGTATTCCATATGAAGAAAGGGATGGAATCTTCTATCCGGTTCTTGTCGCAGGGACAGAGAAGGCAGATATAGAAGCAGGAAAGTATGGGCGAATGTGGATTAAATATATCAAGGAAGAATATCCAATGAGATATAAGAGTCTGGTGCGGTTCGGGGAGCTTGAAGAGCGAGCAGATGAAGTCAATGATACAGCATATGAGCTGCTCGATGATATTGAAGCTAAGTGGCTGAAAAAGCATAAGCCAAAGAATCCAAATTCCTTTACAGAACAGTTACAGCTAAGAACACAGACTAGGATGATGGCAGAGGAAATCGTTATTATGGATGTAGTGATGCAGTTTCATTAGTGTGGGGGCAAAAAGCGCCCCCAAAACGTGAAAATGGGGGCAAAAAGCGCCCCCAAAACCACAAAGTGGGGGCAGAAAGCGCCCCCGCACAAATCAGAGCCGAAAAAGTGTGGGGGCAAAAAGTGCCGTCAAAATGCAAAAGTGGGGGCAAAAAGCGCCACCAAAACAGTAAAGTGACGGCAAAAAGCGCCACCACTCAGATAAGCGAGAAAAAAGTCATGGTGGCGGAAAGTGCCATCAAAATGGAAAAGTGGTGGCGGAAAACGTCACTAAAACAGCAAAGTGATGGCAAAAAGCGCCACCATATCAGTAATTGTGGTGGAATATTAACCACCACATATCATATACAGGGTGCAGGTGCTCCTGCCAAGACGAAAAATTATGTAAACGCTGATGGCGTTTATATTTTTTCGGGAAAAGGTCCGACCTTTTCCGCATCTTGCAAAACCTATGAACACATTTTTAAGAAAGGTTGGAAAAGCAATGGTACAGATAAAAAGAGATTGGTTTGATACAGCATTAGAAAACTACGAAAGGGGAGAAATGTATGGCAGATGGAAAGAGAAGATACAAGTCTGACAGGAAAGATTATAAGATATCTGTGAAGCTGTCAGAGAAAGATATGGATATTCTAAAAGCAGCACTTAAACGAACAGGAATGACAGCAAGTGCATATATAAGAGAATTGATCCGGACAGGTGGCAACATTGATACAAGTTATCCAGAGGACAGGGCAAGAGTAATCCGTGTTATTGCCGGTATTGCAAATAATATTAATCAGGCAGTAAAGCTTGGCAATTCACAGGGAAAGTTATATTACAGCGATATTGATAAACTGCAGAGCAGTCTGGATGATGTAAAGAAAACATTTGGGGAGGTGCTGGAAATATGGCGATTACAAAGATCCTGAATATCATGGAATCGGAAGGCAGAAATCCGGCATCGCACCTGAAGAATGCTTTGGAATATATTCAGAATCCAGATAAGACAGAAGAATGTGTACTGGTGGGCGGTATTAACTGCCTGCCGGATACGGCATTTGAGCAGATGGAGGAGACAAAGAACATTTTTCATAAGACGGGTAAAAGGCAGGGATATCATGTGATCATATCATTTTCACCGGAGGAAAAAGTGACGGCAGAGCAGGCAATGTATGTGCTGGAGCACTTTGCAAAGGATGTGCTTGGTGATGATTATGAGGCGGTGTATGCGGTCCATACCGACAGGGAGCATATGCATGGTCATCTGATATGGAACAGTGTCAGTATGACAACAGGGAAAAAGTACAATTCACCGAAAAGCAACTGGAAGAATCATCTCCAGCCGATTACGAATAGATATTGTGATGAACTGGGGCTTGCTATCATGCCAGCAGAGTACAGCAGAAATTCTAAGAATATCAGCAGAGATAAATGGGAAAAAGAGATGTCCATGAAAGAGATAATTCTCAGGGATGCAAAAATGTGTGCATATGCTGCCGGGAATGTGGAGCATTTTCAATATTTGATGAGAAGTCTGGGGTATGTATTCAAGAAAGATGCGTGGATGGAAGTGCAGGCACCGGGATTTCAATATTATCATAAACTGGCAAAGCTGGACGAGATGTTTTCAGAGGATATGTTACGGCATCATGTGGATATGCCCTGGATGGCAAAGCCTTACTTTTATTCGTCTGATATAAGAGGATTGCACAGGGTGAAGCTGTCACCATTCCAGAAGAAGTTTTATGCAAAGCTGTATCGGTTAAGGATTGTAGAACAGAAGCGTTTTGTAGTTGGTGGAGCAAAGTATACAGAGGATTTGAAGAGGTTTCATCAGTTACAGGATGAATATCTGCTGCTTGTAAATAATGACATCAAAAGTGTTGTGGATCTTGTGGATTTCATAGGTGAGCAGGAAGAAAAAATTCAGCAGATTGAGGACAGACAACATGAGATATACAGAGAAAGCTCTAGTCGGAAACGCAGTATAAAGAATGAAGAGCAGTACCGGGAATATCAGATATGGCATGTGGAAGTGCAGGAAGAACTGGACGAACTGAAGCAGGAGAAAAGGAAAATTAAGAGGCAGATACAGCTTGCTGATGACATTATAAAAGAAGATTTGTATACAGTTTATTATGCGGTGTCGGGGAAGGAGGAGATTGTTGCTAACAGGGATGTTGAGATACCGGGGATGGAAGAGGATACTGAGGTTGAGAAAGCAACGGCAACAGTCGTTGAGCCTGATGCAAATGTTGAGGTAATGAATCTTGACAATAATCAGAATGAAATAAGCAGACTGAAAGAGCAAGCTGATAGTGCGAGAAAACAACAGACTGATTTAGATGGCATAGGAAAACCAGAGATTCATAATTCGTCTGATGTGAATGTGACAAGAATGGACGAAAGTATAACTGATGTAACAGATAAAAGTGAATTTGTGGGAACTAGAGAAACTGAATCTTTGGATAAAACAGACTGGATTGTCAGGAGAATATCAGAGCTTGGTGGTGATGAGAATGTCAGTGATTCTGTTAAGGCTGATATATTCGGATTTGATATTGCTGATGTAAGTGGAAGCATAAGGTTGTTCTCGGATGTGATAAAAAAACTTGGAATAGAGCGGGATGGGGATGAACTTTATGAGGAGTTTCAGAGGATTTATGATGAAACGGTTAGCAGAGATGCTGATAAAGAAAGGGCGGAAGATAAAATGTGGAATAGGGGCAGAGGGAGATGATTCCTCTGCTGACTTATTTCAAAACTTGAAAAAAATGTTCGAGAAATCAAATAAAGTATTTTACAACAAAATTGAGATAATATATAATAAAATAGTGAAATTATATTCCTAAAAGCACGGAGGATAATATGGCTGTATCATACAATAAATTATGGAAATTAATGATTGATAAAAAAATAAATAAGAGCCAGCTGTGTAAAAAGATAAAAATTAGCAGTAGTACTATGGCTAAAATGACAAATGAAGAGATGGTTGCTATGACCGTATTAGAAAAAATATGTGCCGAATTGGAATGTGATATATCTGATATTATGGAGTTTACTGATTTAGCTGAAGTAAAGAAAAAAATCCATAATGAGAATACAAGTCCAGATAATGGGACAGTAAATGTGAGATAATGAGGTAGAACAACCATGAATGAAAATGGATTAAATTATATTGATCTCTTTGCTGGTGCCGGTGGACTTTCAGAAGGATTTATTCAAAGTGGCTATAGACCGGTTGCACATGTGGAAATGAATGAGCATGCAGCAAAGACAATAGAAACAAGAATAGCATATTATTACTTAAAAGATAATGGCAAAATTAAAAGTTATTATGATTATGAAAAAGGGAAAATAACCAGAGAACAACTTTTGGAGAAAATACCAAAAGATGAACTAAAGACTGTAATTAATCAAGAAATGTCAGAATCCACGATTAAGGGGATTTTCAACACAATTGATGATATCAAAAGGGAAAAAGAAATTGATAAGATTGATGTAATTATAGGTGGTCCTCCATGTCAAGCATATTCTTTGGTGGGAAGAGCACAGAGCAGTCATATGATTGTTCCGATGGAAGATGATCCAAGAAATGAATTATATAAGATGTATGTTCAATTTCTTAAGAAGTATAAGCCAAGAATGTTTGTGTTTGAGAATGTGGCTGGGATAAAGACTGCAAGAGGTGGTCAAGCATTTAAAAACCTCCAGACATATATGAAACGTGTAGGTTATGAAATTGATTATCATGAGTTGAATGCTCAAGATTTTGGAGTATTACAAAGTAGAAAAAGAGTAATTATAGTAGGTTGGCTTAAAGGTACTGGGTATGAATATCCGTCGTTTGATGTGATCCATAGTAAAGCCGAAGTATGGGATTTATTGAAGGATTTACCCCCATTGACTCCAGGTATTGAGGCAAGAGAACATACGATGAATGATATGCGAAGACTAAAAAAATATGTTAAAGATAATGCTATTCGCATGAAATCAGATGTATTAACAGGTCATGCTGCAAGACCACATACTGCACAGGATATTGAAATATATAAGAGAACAATAGACATGTGGTTTGAAAACGAACAGCATGAACGTTTGAAATATGATGATTTACCAGAAGATTTGAAAACACATAAAAATAGAACTTCATTTGTAGATCGATTTAAAGTTGTTGAGGGTGATATGGATCATTGTCACACAATACTTGCACATTTATCGAAAGATGGACATTATTTCATTCATCCAGATATAGAGCAACATAGATCAATTACAGTGCGGGAAGCAGCAAGAATACAGTCGTTTCCGGATAATTATTATTTTGAAGGACCAAGAACGGCACAATTTGTTCAGGTGGGAAATGCAGTTCCGCCAATGATGGCAAAGGTAATAGCAGATAAAATAAAAGAGCAATTAGAAAAATAAGATTGGAGATTTTGCAAATGGGTATTGTTGAAAGTACATATGCTGAATTAAAGCAACAAGAATTAAAAAATAATCCATATAGTTGTTTGCATATGGCTGATATTGACATCAATCCTCATCAGGTTGAAGCATTCACATTTGCACTATCTTCATTAGAGCTTGGTGGAGCAATTCTTGCAGATGAGGTAGGTCTTGGAAAAACTATTGAGGCTGGCTTGGTCATCAAGTATTTGCTATGCAGTGGAAAAAATAAAATACTACTTATTATGCCATCAAATCTGCGAAAGCAATGGCAAGTTGAATTAGAAGAGAAATTTGATATTGATTCATTAATTGTGGATAGTTCTAACTGGGAGGATTATCTCGCAAAGGTAAAGAGTAAACAAGCAGTAATTATTGTTTCCTACCACTTTGCCTCAAAAAGAAAAACAGAGTTCGGAAAGGTAGCTTGGGATTTTTGTGTATTTGATGAAGCACATCGGCTTAGGAATGTTTATAAGAATGGTTCAAAGATGGCTAACTCATTATATGAATTAACAAAGGGAATTCCAAAGATTCTATTAACTGCGACCCCTATGCAGAATACTTTACTTGATATATATGGACTTGTTCAGTTTATCGATGATAGAGTTTTTTATAGTAAGCAGATATTTTCTGAAAGATATTTGCGAGGAGAAGATTACAATGATTTGAAGGCTTGTTTAGAACCTGTTGTGCAAAGAACTTTACGAAAAGAAGTGGCAGAGTACATTCAATTTTCGGAGCGCAAAGAAATGACAATTGATTTTGAACTATCGCCAATGGAGATAGAACTTTATGTGATGATAAATAATTATCTGAAAAAGGAAATTTTGTATGCTTTGCCCAATTCACACAGAACACTTATTACATCTGTTATTAGAAAATTGCTTGCATCATCAAGTATGGCAGTTGCAGAAACCTTCAAGGTATTAAAAGGCAGACTTGAAACTTTGAAGGAAACAACTAGAACTGAATCAGCGGATGAAAGTATTGATTTTTTCCTTAGTTTTTTTGATGATGATGAAATTGAGACAGATGATGATAGTAAGCAGGATGAATTATACACAAGAGAAAAGGTAAATGAATTTATTCAGCATGAAATAGATGAGGTGACAGCCATTATTAATAAAGCTGAAAGTATAAAAAGAAATGCGAAGATGACAGCATTGAAACAGGCGGTGGAGACAGCTTTTGCATTTCAAGATGAAGCTGGCATAAAACAAAGAATAGTTGTGTTTACGGAATCTATTAGAACGCAACAATACATGTTTGAAGAATTATCTCATGCCGGATATGAAGGTCGGATACTTAAGTTTAATGGTAGTACAAATGATCCTGTTACTAAACAGATTTATAAGGCGTGGAAAGCTAGAAATTATGGAAAGTATGTGGGTAGTAGAAATGTTGAATTGAAGAATGCCATCGTAGAAGCATTTAGGGATGAATACAAGATTTTGCTTGTAACAGATTCTGGTTCGGAAGGATTGAATCTTCAGTTTTGTAATACGATTATAAACTATGACCTTCCTTGGAATCCGCAGAAGATAGAGCAGCGAATTGGTCGCTGTCATCGTTATGGACAAAAGAACGATGTTGTGGTTATTAATTTGCTTAATACCCAGAATGTAGCAGATAAGAGGGTATATGAAATCCTTTCTGAAAAGTTTGAGTTATTCCAAGGTGTGTTTGGTGCATCCGATAAAGCTATTGGATTATTAGAAAGTGGAGCAGATTTTGAAAAAAGAGTTACACTTATTTATCAGGAATGTAAAACGACATCAGATTTTACAAAGCAATTTAAGGATTTGGAAAAGGAATTAGAAAAGAAACGAAACAAGAAAATGGATGAACTGAAATCCATATTTATATATAAGACAGAGGAACAACATAAGTCTCATTTTAATATTATTATGAAAGAAATTGCGGAATATGATTCACAGTTTAAGTATTGGAATAGTAGAAGTAAAGAGGAAAATGAGATACATCCAAAGTACTATGAAACTAATATAGACTTGGAAATTCCGGGGATTCAACACGGATATTTACTTGTTGGGGGGGCTTATGTTGGTGAGATTCTTGAAGATGCAGTATTTGAAATTATTGATATAACAGGAAAAATATATGGCGCTTCAGATGTGTTGGCTAGAGAGCTTTGTGAAAAATTGAATGAGCAGTGCTTAGAAGAAGAGACTCCTAATAATCAAGAAATCCTTTTATATATTGATAAAGTGGATGATTTTATGCAACAGAAATATACAGAATCTAAAAGAACAGTTTTGATTGCTAATCAGAAAAAATTGGATAATTGGCTGCAATCAAGAAAAGAGGAATATTTGCTCACAGTAAAGGATACCTCGGAATTAGACGAGCTTAAAGAAAAATATGCAATTGAAGGCGATTTTAGACAGAAGATTGCATTAAAGAAACAAATAGAAATTCTAGAAGAACAGAAACAAAAGATGATTGAGTCTTTTCATGATGAAATGTCGACATTGGAAGAAGAGGCTGTAAATATGCAGAAGCAGTTTGCAGAAGGTATATTGGTAAAAACACAACTGGTAACAAAGATAGTAATTAAGTTTTAGGAGGCTACCATGGATAAAAAAGGCAAGTTAGAATTGACATGGGTTGGTAAATATGAGGAAGAGAAACTAGAACCGAGAATATTAATTGAAGATAAATCAAAATCATATGGTGAATCGAATACAGAAAACATGCTGATTCATGGGGATAATCTGTTGGCACTCAAGGCTTTGGAAAATAAGTATACGGGGATGATAAAGTGTATTTATATTGATCCACCATATAATACTGGAGCGGCGTTTGAACATTATGATGATAATTTAGAGCATTCCATTTGGTTAGGAATAATGAAAAAAAGATTAGAAATCCTTCGTAATTTACTTGCCGAAGATGGAACTATTTGGATTCAGATAGATGATGAAGAACAGGCATATTTAAAGGTATTGTGTGATGAAATTTTTGGAAGAAGTAATTTTGTTAATATGATTTCCGTAAATATGAAAAATGTTGCAGGGGCATCTGGTGGAGGCGAAGATAAGCGATTAAAGAAAAATTGTGAATATATACTAGTGTATGCTAAAAATTATGATTTGCTACCTCTATTTAATGGACCATATAAATATACTGAAATGTCTGAATTGATACAGCAGTACATAGACGAAGGTAAGAGCTGGAAATATACAAGTGTTTTGGTTAATCCTGGAGAAAAAGAATATATCGGATCAACTGTTGATGGTGATGGAAATGAAATTAAAATATATAAAAGAAGTGGAGTTGAAACATTATCTATTAATCAAGTTGCTAAAAGAGAGGGATTAACTACACAAGAGGCTTATAAAAAATACGGAATAAATGTATTTAGAACTACCAACGCTCAGACTTCAATAAGGACAAGAGTTATGGATTATAGAAAAGAAGCTGGTGTTGAAGATGAATATCTATCAATAGAATATATTCCTAAAACTGGAAAAAATCGAGGCATAGTTTATGAACAGTTTTATAAAGGGGATGTATGCAATTTATTTGTTTGGTTAAGAGATACTTCGGAGATAATAGATGGAAAACTGTATAAAAAGGATTTACAGGGAACATATTGGGACATGAATGCATGGATGAAGAATTTAACTAAAGAGGGCGATGTGACATTCCCTAATGGTAAAAAACCAGAAAAGCTACTGAAGCAAATTATTGAAATGACAACATCAGAAGGAGATATGGTATTAGATAGTTTTTTGGGGTCAGGAACTACGGCAGCTACAGCACATAAACTCAATAGAAGATGGATAGGAATTGAGATGGGAAATCAAGCTTACTCGCATTGTAAAGTTAGACTTGATAACGTAATTGATGGTGAACAGGGAGGAATTTCTAAAGAGGTATGTTGGCAAGGTGGCGGTGGATATAAATTCTACGAACTTGCAGAACCATTACTTGTAAAAAACAAAGTCCTTCCTGTTTATCAAATAAATCCATCTTATACATGGGATATGGTATGTGAAGCTATTTGTAAGATAGAAGGATTTACCTATGAACCATATGGGGAGTTTCAAGGGCATTCATCAGAGAATCGATTCATACATATCACAGATGAATTTGTTAATACAAAGTATGTGATGTCGATAATGAAGAACTTAGGTGATAAGCAGAGTTTACTTATCTATTGTAAGAAAAATCAAGCTGACATGATTCTTCCAGAGAATGTGGAAGTGAAAAAAATACCAAAGGATTTATTGGATAAATGTAATTTTGAAAGTGAGGTGCAGGAATAATGAGTTCAGTAGATAAAATCAAATGGGCTATGAGCCTGCGTGATCCTCAGTATGAAGCGCTACAATACTTTGATGCAATCAGTTCCAAGATTGAGTATAGAACTAGTTCAAAAGCTGAAGCAGAGAAAATAGCATCAGAGAATTGCCAAGCTCCACATACAATATCTGTAGATAAGGAATTTGATTTTCCATCATTCTGCTTTGATATGACAACCGGTATTGGTAAGTCCCGTTTAATGGGTGCATGCATTTATTATTTGTACAAGACAAAAGGGTACAAACATTTCTTTATTCTGGCACCAGGAAATACGATTTATGACAAGATGCGTCGAGAGGCGGTCCCAGGACATCCAAAATATATGTTTAAGGGACTTGAAGCAGAGATGGGAAGACCCAAAGTTTATGATGGGGAAAATTATTTATCATACCCGGTAAGATATATCCAAGAGGAAATGGTGGTAGAAAAAACATCTGATATTCAGATATTTATCTTTAATATTTCAAAGATTTTTACTAGGGGAGATATTGAATTTAAATTTCACAAGTTTAATGAAAATTTGGGTGGCTCTTTTGCGGATGTGTTACGTTCGTTTGATGACTTGGTTATTTGTATGGATGAAGCGCATCGTTACTATGCCCCAGCATCAAAGAAAGCGATTAATTATCTTAATCCAGTGTTGGGATTAGAATATACTGCTACACCTAAAAGTACAAATAAGAATATTATTTATCACTACGGATTAGAGGATGGAGCTGGGAAGTTTTTGAAGATTCCGGTTGTTATGGGAAGAACAAATACAGCAGGATATTCAGATGATGATATAGAGGAAATGAAGTTGAAAGATGGAATCAAGCTTCATGAGAGAAGAAAGTCCATCGTATATAAATATTGTATAGACAATCAGTTAGAACAGGTAAAGCCGATTGTTTTGATAGCTTGTAAAGATACAACACATGCTAGAAAAATAAAAGAAAAAATAGATTCTGATGCTTTTTTTGGAGGCCGTTATGTTGGCAAGGTTATTGAAATTGACTCCAGTACAAGTGGTGCAGAGACAGAAGAAAACATTCAGAAATTACTAACCATTGAGAAAAATACCAATCCAATTGAGATTGTGCTGCATGTATATAAGCTGAAAGAAGGTTGGGATGTAAATAATCTGTTTACAATTATCCCTCTTAATGCTGCAAAGAGTGATATATTGGCACTTCAAACTATTGGTAGAGGATTGAGGCTTCCTTTTGGTGAGATAACGGGTATTGAGGAATTAGATACCCTGGATATTGTTGCTCACGACCATTATCGAGAAATTGTTGATGATATCAAGAATAATCCTGTATTTAAGAAAAGAAATCTTGATGAGGAAGATATACCAAACACAAAAACGGTTATGGTAGAGCCAGCAGTTGAGAACCAGCAAATTTCATTATTTGATGAAGCGTTATGCGAAAGTAAAGTGAAATCATACCAAGATTTGAATAATGAAAATGTGGTGGAGAATCTGTTTGCTGAGTATCAGAAAGCATTTGTAAAGAAAGTAGCACCCAAGAAGTCCGAAAGTGATAGTGGACAGATGTCTATTTTTGATTATTTTGCTAACGATGATGAAAAAGAAACAAATGATGGCACAGCATCAGACCACAAAATAACACAGACGGGCATGGGCACTGATGCAGTTGATACATCATTTACTGTACATCAGGGGGATGCTTCATTACAGATTGATTTACAGAAGTCATCTGGCAGTAAGAATGTATTGCCATATGCAAAACAAGAGTTTATCAAGAAAGTTGAAGAGTTAAAGAAAGTTGCTATCTCAGTTCCAAAGATTGGAATTAGCTATAGTTCAACAATTACATTTAAGTCTTTTACTGTTAAACGAAATATTATGGATTTTGATGTTGCGGCATCGAGAATCGAGAGATATGACGCTGTAAATGGTAAGTTGCTGCAAGTGCTGGATGCAGATGCACTTATTGTAGAAAATCCTGAGAATATGCTTGCAGTTTCTTTGTTGGAGAGTATTCCGGAGTTTAGTTCTGATGATGCAGAATTTATTCTTGATGTGGTTGATCAGTATCTCGCATTAATCGAAGGTACGGATGAAGAAAAAAAGAAGATTGTCCGTAGATATGCAACTGTTATAGTAGAGGACTTAAGAAAACAGATATATGCGTCAAAGGAAGAAAGCACTGAGTTTGTATTTAACGTTCAGAAAGACCTTATTGTATTCAAATCATTTGCGAAGAATATGAAGGAAAATGGACGATTGAATTTTAAGAAGGAAGTGCCAGATAAGAAAAATATTAAGCAATATTTGTTTGAAGGATATAAGAAATCATACTATGCAGAGAATGCATTTGATAGTGATGATGAGAGAAGGTTGTCTGTGGTATTAGAAGAGGATTCAGAAGTTATTAGATTTATAAAGCCACCTTTGAATCAGTTAGGACTATTTTATAAGGCGGCAAAACAGTATAATCCTGATTTCTTAGTAGAGACGGCTGACAAGAAATATATGATTGAAGTGAAGGCTGCAAATCAAACAGATAATGAAGATGTACAGGAAAAAGCAAAGGCTGCAATTAAGTGGTGCGAATGTGCATCGCAGGTGGATGCGGACGGAAAGACTTGGGAGTACCGCCTAGTGCCAGGGGATAAGATTATAGTAGGTAATACATTCAAATATGTAATTGGTATGGCAATTCCTGTTGTAGTAGACGGAGAATAAACGGAGGTTGTAGATGGCTGATATAAAGGATTTTAAACATGCTATTGTTCGACAGAAGATTTTAGATGCAGTACGAAAAGACTTAATAGGACCAACATCAGATTGTGAACAATTGAATGAAGTACCAACGAGTAGTTATATTACGGGATTATTATATCCTGCTGATACAGATGTAACGGAAGATGAAAATTACAATGATGTAGAGTTTACAGAAAAGAATTTCGATGCTGATGGAGAAACTTTGGAGGCAGGAATTTTTGAAGAAGAGGAACCAGAGGATAGAGTAAAAGGTGGTTTTCAGAAGCCGTCTTCTATAGGTGTGTCTTTCTATGTCTCTGATGATGTTCAAAAGGTTAATGCTTATATTAATTGGGGAAAGTATTATGCAGAACAGGTGCAAGGTGAAGTAATAGATGAAACCTTAGAAGAAGATGCAGAGAATAAGAAAAAGAAGAAACATACCATATATATTCGTGAGCAGATGAATGATGTTGTGGAAATCGATTTTAATCTGATGGGACGTTCGAAGCAGATTCCACTTGAGTCTAATGGAAACATCTATATTTATGTTATGAAGATGCAGTTAGACAATGGATACAAGATGGTATCGGTTTATTTGCATAATAATGATAAGTCAGATGGCGATGAAAAAGAATATGCAAAGGTAATGTTCCAGGTGGAGATGCTCATAGCAGATGATTTGATGAGTCCTATTTTTGTACCAGAATATCTCTGTAGAAAAGTTGAATTAGAGGATGAATATTATTATAAAGGCAGACCAGTTTATGCAAGAGGAAGAGGTTGTGCTGCTACTTGGGAAAAGAAAGCAGAAGAGATAAATGCAACTGCTATAAAATCATCATTTATTCCAGATTATGAAATTCCAAGTGTAAGTGCACAGATAGATGATATGCCGGAGCATGCCTTTTCGATGCTTCAGATGGGCTCACCAAAGAAAAAGTCAGAAGTTATTCAGAATCTTCATACATTGACAGAAATGTATGGAAGTTGGATTACAGATGTATTGACAAACGACGAAGCTATGCATGATGATAAATTTAAGGCAACAGGTCAGACTATTATTGATAAATGCAATGATGCAAATCGTAGGATGAATGCTGGAATTGATTTGATTGAAAACAATGATAAGGTATATCAAGCGTTTGTATTTATGAATCAAGCAATGTATTTACAGAGAAGTATTACAGCTTTTTCAAAAGATTATGGTAATGGCATTCCTTGCAGCTTAAGAGATTATATGACTGATATGCCAGAAAAAGGAAGAAAGAAAGATCACAGTGAGTGGAGACCATTCCAGATTGCATTTGTTCTTTTGAATTTATATGGGATTATGGATGGTGAGTCTCCGGAACGAAATATTGTTGATTTATTATACTTCCCTACTGGTGGTGGTAAGACAGAGGCATATTTAGGGCTGATTGCTTTTACTATAGCATATAGGAGACTGACAGCTTCAGATGAAACTGATTATGAGAAAGATGGTGGAGTAACAGTATTTTTAAGGTACACGCTTCGTTTACTTACAACTCAGCAGAGAGACAGACTGATGCGTCTTATTGTTGCAATGGAACAATTGCGTGAGAAGAATGAAAAATTATATGGTAAGGAAAGAATTTCAATTGGATTCTGGGTTGGAGGTAATGTTACCCCAAATAAATTTAGCGAATACAGTGATTCTGATCAATTTAAGAAGAAAGAATTTATAAGGAAGCTTACAAAGCAGATTATTAAATGCCCTTATTGTGGTAAGGAAATCACACGGGATGAATATGACATCAATGAAAAGGGAAAGTATGTTAAAATTCATTGTGCAGATAAGAATTGTATGTTTTCGTTAAAAACAGGAAGAACCATACCGGTTTATCTTGTTGATGAGGAAATTTATGCAAAGTGTCCTACTGTGATTATTTCTACTGTAGATAAATTTGCGAGACTTCCATGGTCTGAACAAGTTGGTTTGCTATTTGGCAGAACAGATAGATATTGTAGTAGATGTGGACATATTGCTATTGGAGAAAAGCATGCAGGAAGACATAATGCAGATGTCGCAGCAGGATTGGAAAGGGCTGAAACGGTTGCATGTAAACCATTCTATCCTCCTGAGCTAATTATACAGGATGAGCTTCATTTAATTACTGGTCCTCTTGGAACGATTTATGGCGGATATGAAACTGTTGTAGAAGAGATGTGTTGTATTGAGAAGAATGGAAAGAAGATTCGACCTAAGTATATTGTTTCAACAGCAACTATTAGAAATGCTGGGGAACAGATTAAGTTCCTTTATGGGAGAAATGAATTTGCACAATTTCCGCCAAGTGGCTTTGATACAAGAGATTCATTTTTTATTAAGGAAGTACCGCTTCCAACTGAAAATTTGGTGGATGCTTCAGAAGAAAAAATCAGTAGAATGATTAGTGATGGAAAAAAGCCATTTCGTCAATATGCTGGTATATGTGCGAGCGGACAATCTGTAAAAACAACTCTTATTCGTTTGTATTCGATCATTTTGCAAACAGCACTAGATATAGCAAAGGAACCGGAATATGAGGATTATATTGATCCATATTACACATTGATTGGGTACTTTAATAGTATTCGAGAATTGGGTGGTGCAGTGCGCCTTCTTGACGATGATATAGCAAGCCGTATTCGTGTTGTAAAGAATAAATATAATAGCTCAGAACAGAGGTATCTCAGTTTTGAGGGAAAGAAGGAAATTACATCTCGTATACCTTCATGGGAGATTGCACAGGTTCTTGAAAAGTTAGCAATTTCTTATGATAAAAACAAGGAGAAGCAAGGCTGTTATGATGTTGTTATTGCAACTAATATGATAGCGGTAGGTATGGATGTTGACCGTTTAGGACTTATGTCAGTTGTAGGTCAGCCAAAGCAGAACTCTGAATATATTCAGGCAACAAGCCGTGTGGGTCGACAGCATCCTGGAATTATTTTTACTGTTTATAATCCCTACAGACCAAGGGATTTGTCTAATTATGAGAATTTTGTTGGCTTCCACTCACAGATGTATAGATATGTAGAAGGAACTACAGCAACGCCATTTGCGGCTAGAGCTAGAGACAGAGTATTACATGCATTGGTAGTTTCTTTACTAAGATTACAGGTAGAGACGATGGCTGATAATGGTGGAGCATCAAACATTAATGATATTTCTGATGAACAAATCAAAGATATAAAAGACAAAATTCTTGAGCGAGTTAAGATAACTGCACCATCGTCTTATGTAGATACAGAGAAAGAAATGGATGAGTTTATCAATACTTGGAAGAACATTGCAAAAGACGAAAAACTATATTATTTTGTTCCAGCAGTAGCTGATCATAAGAAGAGGCTGCTTACATACTATGGCGAATATTATGGAGACAAAGAAAAACCAACACTAAGTTCTATGCGTGATGTTGAGCAATCATCAACAGTTTTTTATTGGGAGGGTGTCTGATGAATTTTTATAAAAAATTGGGCGAGATTCGTCCGAATCAGTTAATAACTACATATGGACCAGGCTCGATAATGGATGCTGTAAATGATTCATTGACAGTTTTAGATATAGAGTACTGGGATACTAACAATATTGGTAAAGAAATTAGAGATGCAAGATTGGCTAGTTATATGAATGTTCGACGATTTTTTATGCCAAAGACAGGTGGAAAAGAGGATATTCCAGTTGTGTCATTTCCATACTACCATGTGTGTTCAAAGGGAACATGCAAATTCTTATTTGATATGAGAGATTACTTTGATATGGACCAGTACAAAAAGAATCAAGGTGAAGTGAAATGCCCTAAGTGTGGATTTCCAGCATACCCTTCGAGATTTATAACAGTATGCGAAGATGGGCATATGGACGATTTCCCTTGGAGATGGTGGGTACATCATGGAGAAACAAGTTGTAAAGAAGATATGTACCTAAAATCAATGGGCAATACTTCATCACTTGCAGAACTCCGTGTTGAGTGTAATTGCGGTGCAAGGAGAGTTATGTCTGGAGCAATGCAGAAGGAAAAATTTGCTGGTCTATGCTGTTCAGGAAACCATCCTCATAGACCAGGAACAAAGGCGAAAATTTGTAAGAAGAGTGTAATACCTAGCCAGCGTGGTGCATCTAATGTGTATTTTACAGTCACAAGAAATGCAATATCAATTCCACCTTGGACAAATCCTATTAATGATATCATGGGTGCACAAAGAGCAACTATTGAAACATTGGTAGAGGCTATGGGAGAAGAGGCAGGTCTTTCATTTGCTTATCAGAAGTATTTTGGAGATAAATATTCTTATGAAGACTTTAAAGCTGCCTATGATAGATTAAGCCAAAATATTAAAGAGTTTACTGAACTTAAAGAAATGGAGTATGCAGCTATTACGCATCATGAGGATGTCGAGTATCAACATGATGTTAAGTACTTCAAAGCAGAAGAAGTTGCTTTGAGTGAAAGTTTAAAAGAGTATATTTCTAGGATTATTAAAATACATAGATTACGTGAAGTACGAGTTTTGACAGGTTTTACAAGATTGGAAGCACCAGAACCAGAAGTGGATGAGCAGTCACATATCGTAAAATTGAAGTGCTCTTCGGGAGAAAAATGGCTTCCGGCAGTCGAAATCAATGGTGAAGGTGTATTCATTGAATTAAATAAGGAAAAAATAAACCAGTGGATGCAGATAGAGACTGTGAAATTTCGTTCTGATAAATATGAGGAATGTTATGCAGCATATTGTCAGAAAAAAGGATGGGAGAAGTTTAAACCAAGAAATGCAGAGTATGTGTTGTTACATACACTTTCACATATGTTGATTAAGGAAATGTCTATGCAGTCAGGATATTCATCATCTGCATTACATGAACGCATTTATAGTAGTGAAAATATGTGTGGAATTTTAATTTACACAGGTGCGGCGGATAAGGAAGGTTCACTAGGTGGACTTGTTGAACTTGGCGGAATGAATAAGTTTTTGCCGCTTTTAAAAGGGGCACTGGAGAATGGTTTAACATGTACAACAGACCCAGAATGCTTTATGAAGAATCCGACGAGTGAGAGATTAAATGGGGCTACCTGTCATTCTTGTACTATGATATCAGAAACTGCATGTGAAAATGGTAACCGCCTACTTGATAGAGCATTAGTTGTACCGGTACCGGAGCATGAGGAAATGGGATATTTCAGAGAATTGGTGAGAGATTTATGTGGAATACAAGTGTAAAAATTGAGTACATTGCAGGGCTGATAGTAGATGCACTTGAAAATTATTCTGTTAATAGAGAGAATGCACAGTTTCGTCTTGTGATTGAAGAACTTAGAAATCATTTTACTAATTGTTCGGAAGAGGAGATAACAGATATAATCAGCCTTTGTATGAAGATGTATTCGTCAAAGAAAATTGAACACGCAGAACTTGTCCTTACTGCACCAGATTCATTCCGTGTGAAAGCATTAAGAACCAAAGATACAATGCGTAATATGATAGAGAATACGGAAAAGAGTCTTACTATAACTGGTTATTCAATCTCAGATTATTTTGCCGAAATGCTCGATGTTATTATTAAAAAAAGCCAGCAAGGAGTATATGTTCGTATATATGTGAATGATATAGAAAAGCAGAAAGAAGCACTTGACAGGCTGATGTCATATCGTTCGAGATTCTTACAGATATATGAATATCAAAAGCAAGAAGATGACAAGATGGCAGCATTGCATGCGAAACTTATTGTATCAGATGTAAAGAAATCACTGGTGTCGTCAGCTAATCTTTCATATCACGGAATGCAAGGAAATATTGAAATGGGATTCTTGATTGAATCCCATGATAAGGCAAAGCAGATTGAAGAAGTTATGAAAGAAATGGTAAGGATGAAAGTATTCTCAAAATTAAGAGAGTAGGTGTTGTTTTGCGAAAATTAGAAATGAAATATTTTAACACATACTATTTTTGTTCAATAATTCAATATATTATTGAGGACTCTAGCTTGGATTATGCTAGAACATTGGCAGAATTTACAGAACCGTTAAGTGAATGTGAAAGAGAAAATTTTTCTAAAGAATCGTATCTTCATAGCTTTGTAGATTTTGCTGTGGAAAGAATTCTTTTCGAACAAAATAAGTATATGGCGTTAGATGTTGAAAGTGCTATTGATGCAGATAGATTTGAAAATGTAATTGGTAAAAAACATGAAGTATTCTATAGATATGGATACAAATACACTACATTCGAATTGGCGATTATGCATTATCAAGGATGCATTGAAAAAATGGAAGATTGGATTGCAAAAAATATAACTCCAGATGAGTTTGAAGCTTTGGATGTTGCCACACAATATACTAATTATCTTGAGGACAATTATTATGATGTGATTGATTGTATTAAGAACGAAGTAGTCTATTTGCTGTTTCAGAACAGAGAGTTTTTGATGCATTTTAATATATTTATGTCAGATGTGCTCCCAGGGAAGTCAGATAGAAAAAATGTTCCACTATGGGTAAAACGTGCAGTCAAATATAGAGACCGTTGCAAATGTGTTATGTGTCAAAAGGATCTATCCGGAATCATGGATATTGAGGAACAATATGAGAATCAATACGATCATATTGTTCCTTTAGAAGATGGTGGACTCAATGATGTATCAAATATGCAATTGATGTGTAGTAAATGTAATAAAGAAAAGGGAATAAACATTTATACAAATAATATATATCATTTTTATTATGATAATTAATGAGAAAGAAGGTTTCATAGGATGGAGCAGAAAGAATTACAGGTAACATTTGATATAAATACAATAGATCACTTGGGGGTAAAACTATATTCAACGATTCCACCAATGATTGCAGAGTTGGTATCAAATGCTTGGGATGCTGATGCAAATAATGTTTATATAAACTTTAAAAATGAAGGTGAGAAGACTATTACTGTTTCTGATGACGGCATTGGAATGACATTTTCTGAATTAAATGATTATTTTTTGAAAATTGGAAGAAATCGTAGAGTTGAAATGCATAAAGATGAAACTGATGGTGGAAGAAAAGTGTTAGGTAAAAAGGGGCTTGGAAAGCTGTCAATGTTTGGAATAGGTAAAAAAATTACGATTTCAACTGTTAAATCTGGCATCAAGAATACTTTTGTAATGGACTATGAGCAGTTAAAAGATTGTGAGGGAAATGTATATAAGCCTACAGTTATTGATTATTGTATTAAAACTGACGAAAAAAATGGAACCTCTTTTTTTATTGAGCATTTATCAAGAAAGTCGGATTTTGATATTGAAAGACTACATAGAAATTTGCAAACTAGATTCCATATTTATTCAGATAAATTTGTTGTACATATAAATGATGATGAAAAATATGAAATTAATTCAAATGATATCCCGGAGGATAAATGTCAGTTTGTATGGAAATTTCCAGAAGATTTTGAAAAAGATTTTGATACGGAAACTTATAAATTCAAAGATTTATTCGAATTTGGCAAAGTTAAAGGAGTACAAGGAAAGATATATACATCACAAACACCATTGAATAAGGATGTTCAAGGAATAGTATTATTTTCAAGAGGAAAACTTGTTCAGGAACATAGTTCATTTGATGATAGAGCAAACGATAATTTTTTTCAATATATGTCAGGAAGTTTTGATGTAGATTTTATAGACAATAGTTTTGACGTTGATAATTGTTCTACAGATAGAAAATCTCTTGCGTGGGATATAGATGAGAATGAGGAGTTATTTAAATTACAAGAACTTATAAAGAAACTTGTGTCTATAGCTCAAAAGAAGTGGAGGGAGCAAAGAAAAGCGGAAAAGAAAAGGAAAGTATCTTCTCATGGTTATGATGTAGACGAATGGATAAAAGCTCTCAATCCAGCAGAAAGACCTTTAGCACAGAAGTTAACAAATGCAATTATTGAAAATGATGATATTGCTGAGGATATAGCAGCAGATTATATTGGATGTATTAAAGATATGTATAGCTTTGAGGGATTTAAACAATTTACTGCAGAGTTAGATGAATTACAAGAATTAGATAATGAGCATGCTATAAAATTACTTACAGACTGGAACACTATTGAAGCGAAAGAATATGCCAAGATTGCTATAGGTAGAGTAAAGACTATTGAACAATTTGAAAAATTTATACAGACTAATGCATCTGAGAGAGATGTTATCCAAAAATTTCTAGAAGAATTTCCATGGCTGTTAGATGCAAAGATGTCAAAGTTTGAAAGAGAAATTACCTATACAAAGTTATTGAAACAAAAATTTAATGATGAATCTATATTACCAGAAAGTAATAGAAGATTGGATTTTTTGTGTACAAATAGTGCAGGTGTTATTCATGTTATAGAATTAAAAAGACCAAGGATAAAATTGACAATGAAAGAGATACAACAAATTTGCGAGTATGTAGAGTTTATAGAAACACAGTTTCCGCAAACCCAGGGAAATGTGAAGGGATTTTTGATATCTGATAATATGACATATGAACCAGGAGCAAATAAGTATAGAAAAGGATTAGAAAAAGAGGGTATTTTTATTAAATCATATTCGGATTTGCTTGCAGAAGCAAGAAGATATAATGATGATTTATATAAAATGTATGAAGACATAAGCATGAAAAAGAATAATAAATCTGATAAATAAGGATATATAATGTAGTTAAAGAATAAGTTTATCACTTTGAATGAGCTTGTGAATTTAATTGATAGTAAACATAAAACAATAAATGATAGAATCTGTTTTTGAATACGAAAAAGCTTAATTATATATTGAGATAGTTTTATCAATCATAAAATAAAGAAGGAGTGAATTCATGGACATAAAGCAGCTAATTGGTGAAACCACAGATTATGACAAAAAGCTTGCTCTTGAAGAGAAGAAACCTAAAAGTTGGTGCAAGAGCATCAGTGCGTTTGCTAATTGTTTTGGTGGCAAGTTGATATTTGGTGTATCTAACAATAGTGAATTAGTGGGACTTGCTGATGCAGAAAGTGATGCGGAGAAAATTAGTGAAGCAATAAAAATACATTTGAACCCAATACCAGAGTTTAAGCTTTCGTTTGAAAAAGATGGGGACAAGATTTTTGTTATTGTAGAAGTTATGAAAGGGCAGCAGACACCATACTATTATGAGGGAGACGGGCAACTTGTCGCATTTATGCGTATAGGAAATGAAAGTGTTCCAGCGACTCCTTCACAACTAAGAGAACTGGTTCTTCGTGGTAGCGGTGAAAGCTATGATAGCCTGAAATCAAGATATGATTTTGACAATATGTCATTTACAAAATTGAAATCAGTATATAAGCAGAGAACGGGAAATACATTTGAAGATACAGATTATGAATCATTTGGATTGATTGATGAAAAAGGGAATCTAACGAATGCTGGAGCACTTTTGGCAGATGAATCACCGGTACGTCATTCCAGATTGTTTTGTACAAGATGGAATGGACTTACTAAAGCATCAGGAATAGTGGATGCACTTGATGATAAGGAATATACTGGCAGTCTTGTCACATTGTTGCAGGCAGGAACTGATTTTGTGAGAAATAATTCCAAGAAAGCATGGCGTAAGGTTGGTGACGGCAGAATTGAAATGCCTGATTATCCGGATAGAGCAGTGCTTGAAGGTGTAGTAAATGCATTGATTCATAGAAATTATCTGGAGATAGGTAGTGAAGTCCATATAGATATGTTCGATGATAGAATTGAAATATATTCACCCGGTGGAATGGTAAGTGGAATATCTCTTGAGGGGAAAAATCTATTGAAAATTCCGTCAAAGCGAAGAAATCCGATATTAGCTGATATATTCAGCCGTTTAAAATATATGGAGCGTAGAGGTAGTGGATTTAAGAAGATATTGGCAGATTATGAGGGACAAGTAGAATTTGATGAGACCAAGATGCCAGTCTTTGATGCAGATAATGATGATTTTACATTGACTTTGTATAATCTGAATTATGGCACTAATTATGCAACACAGGTGAATGAAAATGTCATAGAAAATGTCATAGAAAATGTCATAGAAATTTCGGAAGAAAAAATGAAGCAGTTAATGCCAGAGTATTCTAAGAAGAAGCTTACTAAAGCATGTGAGATTCTAAAAATGATTTCCGAAAATCCGAATATTTCTATTGATGAATTAAGAATAGCCTTAGATGTCACAGATAGAACAATTGCTAGATATATATCAGAATTAAAGGATAAAGGTATCATAGAACGAAAAGGTCCAGATAATGGTGGTAAATGGAAAATTAAGTAAGTGAATGACAGTAAATATGGCACTCAATGTGACCCCCAAACTTTTACTCAAGAATATTCCGAAGTTAGTCTCAACGAAGTCTCACTAGATTTGAGACTGAGGAGGTTCAAAATCATGGACATAAGCAAAAGGAATTGGAAATTATTTCGAGAAAGATTATCAGGCAGGTTTATTAGGAAATAGATAAAATGTATGAGAAGAATGCACTAAATAATTTTAAAGATGTATTGGGAAAATATTGTGCAATTAATCAGTTTGTTGAATTGTCAAAAAGGTGTTTTTTGGTTGAACATCAAAACGAGATACAGAAAAGGGATACATTTGTGAAGTTAGCAACAGAATATGCAGTAACTCTGACAAATTATGATGCAGATTCGATGGTTTGCGAAATATGCAGAAGTTATATTGTTAATGTTCATTTGTGTTTTGAAACATTTTTGAAAGATGTATGCCGGCAGATAAATAAATACGGAAAGAATGAATATAAACCGAGAATTCAAGAAGAGTCATATTTATCATGTGCAGTCAGAAATATTTGTGGTAATAACTTATCTGATGATATGAAACCTTTGTATGAGTTATGTGAATACTATCGACTGATAAGAAATACTTCGGTTCATGATTTATGTGAGGTTGATTCTCATGAAAAAGAATATCGTAAATTACAAAAGTATAATTTTAAGACCGAGGCTAAATTTTCAAAGCTAGTAGCACCAAATAAATATGAAGAAATATCATTCGATGATTTTGTTATGTTTTCTAGATCTTGTGTTGAATTGGCAACATACATTTTTGAGAAAATGGCTTATGATTATACTAAAATAGCTTTGGATATTCCAGATAAGCAAATAAGTAAATGGCGGAAATATAGTAAAAACCATCAAGAGAAAGCGCTTTGCTTGTACATAAAGACCTTGTATAAGGTGGATGAAGAGTTCATAGAGCAAATACCAAAACTTCTTAACATGATTATTGACCCGATAGTCTAATGGTAGGGCGTCCCCCTTCATAAGTGCATTTGCAACAGTGCACTTATGAAGGGGAAAGATGTGGTTCGAATCCACATCGGGTCTTTTTATAGATATTACTAACGAAAATGCAGGAGAGAGGTGTTAATGATGGCGAGTTCTTATTATCAAAACTTAATTAAACGTGTTTTAGAAGCATCTACAACGGATAATTGGGAAATAGCAGTGCGGGAATGGGATATTGTTGATTGTGAAGAAGATGAGGAACATGCATCAGAATGTGTATGTGGAAAAGAGAATCTGAGATACTTATTTACGATTAGAAATAGAGAAACAGGTAGAAGTTTATACCCGATAGGATCTTCTTGTATAGAAAAATTTGAGCGAGATGATTTAGATTATGAAGTAGATGTTCAAGTGGATATGTATCGTTTAGCGCATGCTATGGAAAGAGGGGAACGAATAGAATTAACTTCAAAGTACTTTTCGAAGAAATTACTATATGCATTGTATGAAGAAGGAGCATTTGCACCCAATAAATATAATAGGTATGATGGAACAAATGATTATCAGTTTATGTTGGATATGTTCAATAAAAGAAATAAGAGTGAGATTACAGAACAGCAGCATAGAAAGATAAGAGGTTTGATAGCATATTCTATCAAGCCATTTTTAAGAGAACGACTAAAATATAAGTGAAGTTTATATAAATAACAATAGAAACAAATAGTAATTTAGCAAAAGGCATGATTTATCAGATTTTTACTGACGATTGTAGCAGAAAGTAAAGTATACCTGAGCAGACAAGTTAAGAGAAATCTTGCAAAGGCAATCGATTTTATTCAGTACATAGAAATTTTGTGGTACTGCCCATTAGTACCACAAAATTTCTAGTTGCAGAAACATCGTCTGGAGATTATAATTTCCATAGGTGGACTTGCAAACCGACAGAAATTTATTCTGTGAATAGTGAACAAACCTGCAAGCCACCGGAACTACACACAATAATGACAATATAGCAATGGTACTGGATTGGTACTAAAAATATGTGAAACGAAGAATAACGTGTGGAAAAAGTATGAGTTATCAATACAAAACGGTATAGATAACTGCACTGAAATAATCAAAATCAAACCAGACTTTGCGAGTTTGAGTAAAAAGGTAAATCCCTACAAAGCTTGTATTTATAGGCTTTGTAGGGATTTTTTAGATGGCGATGGGTACGATTTGGGTACAAAATAAAGAAATTACGAGTTCTTAAGAAATTCCATAGTAGATTCTATTGTAACAGGTAAAAGTGAATTGGTGGAACATGAAGAAAAAGAGTCTGTGGACGAAGTTGGCTGGATTATAAGGAGAATATCAGAGCTTGGTGGTTTTGAGAATGTCAGTGATTCTGTTAAGGCAGATGTATTCGGATTCGATATTGCTGATGTAGGCGGTAGCATAAGGGGGTTCTCTGAAGTAATGTAAAGGCTGGAGATGAGCTTTATGAGGAGTTTCAGAGAATTTATGATGAGAGTGTCGATAGAGGTGCTGGCAAAGATAAAGCAGAAGATAAGATGTGGAATAGGGGCAGAGGGAGATGATTCCTCTGCATATTCCCGATTCACTTTACGTACCAGAATTATATATTGCAAATTGGGAAACAATCGCAAGAAGTTGCGATTGTTATTGATGATGTAGTGATTCTGTGATATCATATAAAATGTGGTACATGAAAACGGAGACCAGCTATGAAAGTATGAGGGTTTATCGTTTGGCTATAGAGATTGCAGAGCAAGAAAATGCGGATGTTGATTGTGCAGTTGGCAGCCTTATTACACGATGTAGATGATGTTAAGCTTTCACCGGAAACACACGAGGCAAAGAAAAATGCAGTTGGATTTATGAAAAATAATGGCGTGGATGAAAAAGTTATAGCTTCTGTGTGCAAGATTATAGATGAAGTTTTTTTGCAGGAACGGATTCAGTTGTATCAAGCACATTAGAAGGAAAATGTGTACAGGATGCGGACAGACTTGATGCTATAGGAGCTATTGGAATTGCAAGGACATTCGCCATATGGTGGTAGTTAAAGGAAGAAGAATACATGATCCGGATATAAAACCTATGACTAATATGAATAAGGCGGATTATAATCAGAACCATAATTCTACAAGTATTAATTACTTTTATGAAAAACTCCTGCTGCTTAAAGATATGATGAATACTGAAACTGCAAAGAAAATGGCTATGCATAGACAAGCTGTTATGAAGGAGTATCTTGTAGAGTTTATGGCAGAATGGGAAGGAGAAAAGTGATATGTTGGAAGTTAAATTTTATGATACGGTAGATGATTCACTATTGAAATTTGCAGTAATTATTTCGCAGAGCAATGGCAAATGGGTGTTTTGCAAACATAAGGAACGAGATACCTATGAGGCTCCGGGAGGTCATCGTGAAGTTGGAGAAGATATTTTGGAAACTGCTAAGAGAGAACTTCAGGAAGAAACAGGTGCCATACAGTTTAATATTAAGCCAATATGCGTTTATTCCGTCACGGGTAAGAATAGTGTAAATGAGAACGGTGAGGAAACATTTGGATTATTATGTTTTGCGGAGATAAGGGAATTTTCAGGTCAGCTGGATAGTGAGATGGAAAAGGTTGTACTTATGGATGAGTTGCCACAAAACTGGACATATCCGTTGATTCAGCCTAAATTGATTGAAAAGTATATGCAGATAGAAAAGCAGTCTTATAGCCAGATACAGTTGTCAGCAAAACAGACTATAGAATACATAAAGAATACTATCAAGCCGGGAATGAATTTACTTGAGATTCGAGAGTTATCTGAGGAAAAACTGTTAGAGTTGGGTGCAGATTCGTTCTGGTATTGGGATGTTGGTGCATTTGTATTTGCAGGAGATGAAACAACTGTTTCTGTATCTGGTAAGCAGTATGTAACTTCGGATAGAGTTATAGGAAACAACGATATAATAACCATTGATTTAAGTCCACAGGTGGGGAATATCTGGGGAGACTATGCGAGAACTATTATTGTAGAAAACGGCATGGTTGTAGAGGATATAGGGCTGATTGAAAATCCGGAATGGAAAAGCGGTCTCCAGATGGAAGAGAAATTACATGCAGAATTGTTACGTTTTGCTACGAAGGAAACAACCTTTGAGAAATTGTACTATCATATGAATGAGTTCATAGTGGAAAATGGATTTGTTAATCTTGATTTTATGGGCAATCTGGGACATTCCATTGTAAAAACCAAAGGTGATAGAGTTTACATTGAAAAAGGTAATATGACCAAGCTTGGCGATGTAAAGTATTTTACATTTGAACCGCACATAGCATTTCCAGATTCAAAGTATGGATATAAAAAAGAGAATATTTATTACTTTAACGAAAACGGGTTGATGGAACTTTAAGATATAGATTGGGTTGAAAAATGATTAGAGAAGTAAACAAAAATGATTTAGATGAAATATTACAGCTTTACCTATATCTTCATGAGAAAAGCATTCCAGAAGATTCAGAGCAGTTAAGAAATGCATGGGAGAATATTATAAATGATGTCAATCATCATTTGATTGTTTGTGAGATTGATGGCAAGGTTGTGGCATCCTGCGTATGTGTGATTATTCCCAATCTCACAAGAAATGTTCGTCCATATGCATTTGTTGAAAATGTGGTAACACATGGGGAGTATCGAGAGAAAGGTTATGCTACAGATTGCCTAAATTTTGCTAAGAAAATTGCAGAAGAGAATCATTGTTACAAGATTATGTTGCTTACAGGTTCAAAGGAAGAAGGTACATTGAAGTTCTATCGAAATGCCGGTTATAACAGTTCTGACAAGACTGCATTTATACAGTGGATTGATATGTAAAATAAGGAGCAAGATTATGAAAAAATGAGCCTTGCGACACCATGAGCTTGCTCATATGGTGCCATAAGGCGAAAATAGCAAGGAGACGAAGACGACGTGATATATGAATTAGCAAAGCCAGAAGATATACAGGCTGTGTACAATGTGGTGCAGCATACAATAAAAACAATATATCCGAAGTATTATCCAATGGAAGTAGTAGATTTTTTCTGCGGACATCACAGTGAGGATGCTTTAGAAAAGGATATTAAAAATGGTTATGTAAGTGTGCTAAAAATAGATGGAACAATCGTAGCAACAGGTTGTTTTGTGGATGATCACATTACAAGAGTTTATGTCCTTCCGGAACACCAGAAAAAGGGATATGGCACTTTTATTATGAAAAATATTGAAGAACAGATTGGCGAAAAATTTGATAAGGCATATCTGGATGCGTCACTTCCGGTGGCAGCCCTTTATAAAAGCTTGGATTTGTGAATGTAATGCATGAGCGTTATCCTGTAGAAAATGGAGTGATACTTGCGTATGAAGTTATGGAAAAGGAACTTCATAAAATCTCGACAGATATAAATTATGATGGAAGAAAATTTATCCCCAAAATGAATTCTGAAAACGGTGAGGTTGGTGAACAGACCAACTTTACATATCATCAGAATGGAAATCTATTGTGGGATGAATATAGCGGTGGAGATATATTAAAAGGTTCGTTGATTGGATCGGTTTTATGTAATGGGTAACTCGATTTTGTGTATCACCACATGAATCAGAATATGCAAATAAAGACAGGTAAGTGCCATAGTGTGCCAACTGTACAAGAGAACGGGAAAATAGAACTTTCTGAACAATGGCAATGGACAAGTGGAGATTATTCAAAAGGAGAGTCTTTGTTAGTTGAGGTGTAGGATGGTAGAAAGATTTGAATATAAAAGAGCAACGATGGAAGATATTGATGAATTGGTAAGAACAAGGATTATAGTCCTTCGTGCAGCAAATAAGTTGTCAGATGATGAGGATATGTCTGTTGTTGAGGAAGAATCATATGCCTATTATAGGCGTGCGTTGGAAAGCGGTGAGCATATTGCATATTTGGTGTATGATAACGGAAAGTTTATCGGAGCTGGTGGTATCAGCTTTTATCAGGTTATGCCGACCTACCATAATCCGACAGGTAAAAAGGCGTACATTATGAATATGTATACGGCACCTGAATATAGAAGACAGGGAATTGCAATTAACACATTGGATTTACTGGTGAAGGATGCGAAGGAACAGGGTGTGTTACAGATTGCATTAGAGGCAACGGATATGGGACGACCTTTGTATGAGAGATACGGATTTGTAAAAATGGAAGATGAAATGGAGCTGGTATGGTGAGTAAAAAAATGACAGAGTTACAACCTTGGGAATGTCTCATGAAGCGAATTGTCTGGAAACAACTAGGAGACATTCGTGATAAGAAGATACTTGATTTCGGCAGTGGTATCGGAGTAACTGCAAATTATTTGGCAGAGCATAATGATGTAACAGCCATTGAACCTGATGAAGATAGTGTAAAGGAAAGATGGGCAGATAACCAGTATACACAAATTACTGGAAGTACTGATGAACTGCGCAGATTTGCTGATGAGTCATTTGATATGATTATTTGCCACAATGTATTGGAATATGCACAGGACAGAGAGGATATTGTTAAGCAGTTTGCGAGGGTTCTGAAAACGGATGGAAAGATTTCGATTGTGAAACATAACCGTGCAGGAAGAGTTATGCAGATGGTTGTACTTTTGAATGATTTTGAACATGCCCATAGTCTGTTAGGTGGTAATGACGGAATGGCTTCAAAGTACGGAGCAATTCGTTACTATGAGGATGCAGATATTGAAAAATGGTGTCCGGAACTTGCAATTACGAAGACACTGGGAATGAGAACTTTCTGGGATATGCAACAAAATCAGGAAATACATAAGGATGTTGACTGGCAGGATAAAATGGTGGAAATCGAGATGCGAGTATCGGATATGGATGGATATAAAGACATCGCATTTTTTCATCATTTGATTATTGAGAAGAGATAGGAGACACGGAATGACAAGAGTGTATTTCGTGCGTCACGCACAACCGGAGCATGATTGGAAAGAAGACAGAACAAGACCTTTGACGGAAGAAGGGAAGAAAGATTCAGTAGTTGTGTTAGAATTTTTGAGTAACAAAAAAATAGATGCGTTTTATTGTAGTCCATATAAACGTAGCATGGATACCATTGCAGATGCGGCAGCTTTTTTCGGAAAAGAAATTATAACAGATGAGAGATTAAGGGAGCGTGAAAAAGGTCCTAATGGCAACAACCACGGAATGTTCCAGAAACGTTGGGCTGACTATGATTATCATGAAGAGGGTGGAGAATCCATTGCTATGGTTCAAAATCGTAATATAGAGGCGCTAAACGAGATTTTATCAGATAATATGGATAAAGATATTGTTTTAGGAACCCATGGTACTGCCCTTAGTACTATATTGAATTTTTATGATAACAGTTTTGGATGTGAAGATTTTCTAAGAATTATCGACTGGATGCCATATATTATTGAATTGGACTTTGAAGGCGATAAGTTGGTTGGTAAGCATGAACATTGTTATGTGGAGAAGGAATTCAAGGGCAATCAGTGTGCGGATAAGAAGTAATGAGGTATAGATGAATACAAGATATTATATGGTTATTATCAAGGGTGAAATAAAGACATCCGAAATAATGTCATGCATTTACAATAGAAATACCCAAAAATGGGATGTAAAATTCAATAATGGAAAAACATACTCATATGCATATTTGAATGTGGAAAAATTGGCTAATCCAGATGTCTTAAATCCTAATATGTATCGTATTAGCAGAGAAGGACGAGAGTTTTTTGACATAAGGGCAATATATGTATTTAGGAGTACATACGAGTCTTATTGGCATATCTGTTTTGGCGATGGTAGTGAAAGAGATTATCGTCGGAGCGACTTGCATATTATAGAGTCCTGTCTTACTCAGAGTCAGTCATCAAAGGTATTTGAATATATAAAGCAAATTGCAGGTTTGAGTAATATTAGGAATGAAGAGACTGGTGAAAAATTATTGTCTAAGAGATTTGACAAGATTTCCTTTGTGGGTAGTGATGTAGCTTTAGCAAAGTATTTGAATCCATCATCATTGCAAGGAAAAAGAACAGGACGCAAATACAATCCAATTTTTCCATTTGGATGCAATAACAGTCAGTATAAGGCTGTAAAAAATGCCATGGAGAATCAGATTAGTGTTATACAGGGACCTCCAGGAACAGGGAAGACACAAACAATATTGAATATTATTGCCAATATATTAATGCAAGGGAAAACGGTACAGATAGTATCCAATAATAATTCGGCAACAGAAAATGTATATGAAAAATTATCTTCTCCAAAATATAATTTAGGTTTTATTGCTGCGACATTAGGAAATTCTAAAAATAAGAAATTATTTGTTGAGCATCAGGACGCCGCTTATCCCGATTTTTCGTCGTGGAAAACGGGAGAAGATCCAAGTGTTTTGCAGAAGGGAATAGCAGAGCAATCCAGTCAGTTAAAAAGTGTTTTTGATAAGCAGGAAAAATTAGCGTGTTTAAGGCAGGAACTTTCACAGTTGGTTACTGAACAGGAATATTTCAATCAATATGTTAAAGAATCAGATGTTCATACAGATAGTATTAAGTTCAAGAAAAAACTATCTTCAAAGCAATGGATGGTATTGTGGCAGGAATGCCAGTTGATTTCAGAAGAGAAAACGGCAATAGGATTTTGGTTTAAGATAAAAGCCTTATTTAAATATGGAGTAACCGATTGGAGCATTTATAAGCAGGATATTTCAAAGATAATTACAACCTTTCAGGCAATGTATTATCGTGCAAAGCAGGCGGAGTTGTCTGCGGAAATTGCAGATATTGAAAAGTATTTAAATGGTGTTAATAAAAATTTGCTTGAGGATTTATGCAGTCAGTCAATGGTCGTCCTAAATGACAAACTGGCAAGAAAGTATGAAGGTAACAGCAGTAGAAAAACTTTTAGTGAAGATAATTTGTGGAAGGAGCCATACGATGTACTGGCTGAGTATCCGGTTATATTAAGTACAACATTTTCATCAAGAAACAGCCTGAATTCAGATGTGGTGTATGATTATCTTATCATGGATGAGGCATCACAGGTAGATATTGCAACCGGTGCGTTGGCATTGTCCTGTGCAAGGAATGTTGTTATTGTGGGTGATACCAAGCAACTTCCTAATGTTGTTACAGATGATATAAAGGCCAAAGCAAAAGCTATATTTGACAGTTTTAATGTGAGTGAAGGATATCAGTATACATACAGTTTTCTGCAATCCATTTTGGATGTTATGCCTAATGTAACACAAACATTGTTACGGGAACACTATAGGTGTCACCCCAAAATAATAAATTTCTGTAACCAAAAATTCTATCGTGGTGAATTGATTATTATGACAACGGATAAGGGTGAAGAGGATGTTTTATCGGTAGTAAAAACAGTGGCGGGAAATCATGAGCGTAACCATTATAGTCAGCGCCAGATAGATGTTATTAAAAATGAGATTATACCAAAATATGTTTCAAATCCGGAAGAAACCGGAATTATTGCACCGTACAAAAATCAGGTAGAAGCATTAAGCAAGGAGATAACAGATATTGATGCTGCTACAGTGCATAAGTTCCAGGGTAAGGAAAAAGAGAATATTATTATATCTACTGTGGATGATGAGATATCTGATTTTGCAGATGATCCGTATTTAATCAATGTTGCTGTATCAAGAGCGAAAAAGAAATTGATGCTGGTTGTAACTGGAAATGAGCAATCAAAAGAGCGCAATATAACAGATTTGATTGATTATATTCAGTATAATAATTTTGAGGTTACTGAAAGCAAGATTTATTCGATTTTTGATTACCTTTACAAGCAGTATACTGAGGAAAGAAGGGTATACTTGCAGAAGCACAAAAAAGTATCAGAATATGATTCGGAAAATCTGATGTATTCATTGATAGAGGACATTATCTCCGCTAACAAGTATTCAAGCTTGGATGTTGTTTGCCATTTTCCGTTGAATATGTTGATTAAGAATCCAGAACTATTAAATGAGCAGGAATGTCAGTATGCAATGAATCCAGCAACACATTTAGATTTTCTGATTTATAACAGAATTGGTAAAAAGCCTGTGTTGGCGATTGAGGTTGACGGATATGAATACCATAAAGAGGATACCGTTCAGGCTTCAAGAGATTTATTGAAAAATCATATTATGGAGTTGTACGAAATTCCATTACTGAGATTTATGACAAATGGTAGTGGTGAGAAAGAAAAGATTATCGAGATGTTGGATAAGTTGGTTGGATAACCGAAACAGGTAATAAAATGGGAGAAGATATTATGGCTGTATCATATAAACGATTATGGAAATTATTAGTAGATAAAGAAATGAGCAAATCGGATTTGCGTAAAAAGGCAGAAATTGCTCCTAATACAATGACAAAGCTTCGCCGTGATGAAGAGGTGAGCCTAACGATTCTTAGCAAAATCTGCAAAACTTTACATGCAGATTTTGGGGATATTGTGGAGTATGTACCAGATGCAGAAAAATGGGATTTGTATAATGAGAACCGAGAGCTTCTGGGAAAAGACCATATCAGAGGAGAACAGTTACCGATAGACGGATACCATCTGGTGGTGCATGTCTGGATTCGTAATTCTAAGGGAGAGTACCTTATCTCGCAGCGTTCTGCAAACAGACCAACATACCCTTTGATGTGGGAATGTGTAGGCGGTTCGGTTGTAAAAGGTGAGGACAGTTTATTAGGAGCAATTCGAGAGGCAAAGGAAGAAGTTGGAGTTGATTTGATGCCGGAAAATGGGCAAGTTCTTTTTACAAAGACACGAAAAATCATTGATGGAAAAATTTTTAATGATATTATGGATGTTTGGCTGTTTGATTACGATGGAGAGGTTGATTTAGGCAATGCCACAACAGATGAAGTGACGCAGGTTGCATGGATGAATCGGGAACAAATAAAAGAATTGTTTGAGCATAATATGTTTGTGGAGACGTTGGAATACTTCTTTACGGAAGTGGACAAGTAGTAATTTGGAAAGTTGGTGAATATATGAAGGAAAAAGAACATCAATCCATAGAGTGGAAGGAATCATGGCAAGATGAGTATTTAAAATGGATTTGTGGATATGCCAATGCCTACGGTGGAACAATATACATAGGTACGGATGACGATGGTAATGTTGTAGGTATTGATAATGCAAGAGATTTATTAGAGCGAATTCCTAATAAGATTACAGATACAATGGGAATCATTGCAGATGTGAATTTGTTATATAAAGGCGAACTTGAGTATCTGCAGATAATTGTTGATAAATACCCATCTTTAATAAGTTTTCACGGAAAATATTATTATCGTTCCGGAAGTACCATGCGTGAGATTACCGGAAAGGAATTGGAAAGGGCTTTGTTAAAAACGCAGGGAAGAACATGGGATGGTGTGCCTCTACCAAAACTGACAGTAGCTGATTTGAAGCAAGATGCAATACAGTTATTCAAAGATAAGGCAGTAAAAAGAGGAAGGCTTACAAAGGAAGAAGTCAGCGTGGAAGATACTATCTTGATGGATAATCTGCACTTAATTGATGAAGATGGATATTTGATAAGAGCAGCAATGCTTGCATTTTATAAAGATCCAGAGAAGTGGGTAACAGGTTCTTATATCAAAATCGGATATTTTGGAAAATCAGATTCGGATTTGATGTATCAGGATGAGGTGCACGGACCTTTGATAGAGCAGGTAGATAAGACCGTTGATTTAGTTTATACAAAATATATGAAGGCCTTGATTGATTATGAGGGAGTCCAGAGAATTGAGCAGTTTATGTTCCACAAGGACGCATTTCGTGAGATTTTGTTGAATGCCATTGTTCATAAGGATTACAGCAGCTGCAATCCAATTCAGATTAGCGTTTACGAGGACAAGATATATATTTGGAATGATGGTGAGATGCCTCCAAATCTGGATTCTACTGACAAATTGTTTATGAAACATTCATCAAAGCCTTTTAATCCGAAATTGGCTAATGTCTTTTTCAAAAGCGGTATGATTGAAGCTTGGGGAAGAGGATTTGAGAAGATTAGGGAAGCTTGTGCGTTGTATGATGGACCATTGCCGGAATACGAGATTAATGAGGCTGGAATTATGGTTCTGTGTAAGGCTTGTGATAAGTATTTGGGGTTGTTGAGGAATGATGGTCAGCATCATGACCATTATCCGAACCAAAATGGTCAGGATTTGAACAAGCAAATCATTGATTTTTGTAAAGAACCGAAATCGGTCCAAGAAATAATGGATGAATTTTATTTTGATAGCAGGACAAGTTTTAGAAGAAAGTATTTAACTCCTATGCTGAAAAATGGTGTGTTAAAGATGACAATACCGGAAAAGCCATCAAGTAAAAATCAGAAATATTTTTCGTAAGAAAATAAGCTAACCACATCTTAACCAATGTGGTTAGGATAAGAATACAAGAATTAAGAGAGAAGGTAATTGACGAATGGATCTAATGGCGGCAATTGGATTGCTTAGCTCTATTGTTACTTTAGAAGAGGCAGGAAGAAGCTGGGTATTAATTGTAAAAGACAAGTTAAAAAGAAAAGAGATTGATATCAATAATTGGGATTCAGATGATCCTTTAGTTCAGGCTTGCCTTGGCATATAGCAGCGGGGTTTCCTCTGCCAGCCGGTATAGATATACAATATCAGTCGGATCGTCAAAGGTAACGGAGGAATTGCATTCCTTGCAACGGATAACAAGAATTGCGTTCTCTCCGGTATTGACGATAATGGAGTCTGTGGTGAGTTCATACATACCGAACTGAAAATTAAGATTGTTGTTCATGGCAGTCTCCCTCCCACAGATATTTTGCACCATCCAGCAGGTCGATAATAGCTGTTAGCATATTAGTGTATTCGATTTGTAATTCCTTGATGGCTTCCGAAGAAGGAAGAGTATCGGGAGTGCGGTCTGGTGAGGTAAATGCCTTTTGCATTTCAAGTAATTGCAGATAAAATGCATTCACAGTTTGCACCAGAGGATAGATGTTTTCTTTCTTGCCAACAACGCAGATACGATTGTAGATGCATGAACGGACGAAGTAATCTTTCTTCATCAGTCCACTGGCAAGGATACGGGCTTCAATTTGTTTCCTTTCAGCGTCAGTGATTCTGAAGCTGATGGTTGGGTTTTTATGTTGATTGCTCATGGTAATGCTCCTTTCGTTTTGGCTGTGGCAGCAGGCGTAATAGATAACCTGACAGCCACAGGAATTTATTCATTGTGAGTAATAAAAAAGTAGATTATATTATTCCTATGGAAAAAAGTTTAGGTGCAGATACTGCAACTAATTTGCTACTAAAGGTTTTGAAAACGATGCGAAAAGAGCGATATTTGGCGAAATAGATGTGTCCAAAATGCGGGAAATATCAGCATTTATGAGTTGCCGATAATAAACTCGGGAAGAGTTTGAATAACGGATTAAAATGCCGAAAGCCTGTATTTATGCGGGTTTCCGGC